>Ga0068860_100000091_pt1 | contig 151143 bp, 131 predicted proteins | sample KBSSwiS32_FD_66597 | JGI IMG/M metagenome (GOLD analysis project Ga0068860, IMG submission 66597) | Switchgrass rhizosphere microbial communities from Kellogg Biological Station, Michigan, USA - KBS Switchgrass S3-2 | ecosystem: Host-associated > Plants > Roots > Rhizosphere > Soil ... | reverse complement strand
GTTGCCCTTTGCCGTCAGCGTGGGTGGTCAGGCCGCAGTTTATAAAGCCGGCGAACCTTTTGCCAGGCTGGCCAAGCCGGTGAAGAACGACGCAGCTATCGAGGTCACCACCGGCGCGGCGATGACCATCATCAACGTCAGCAAGGTCAACGAAAAGGGCGAACCCGTCCCCGGCGGATCTCCCGCGGTAATTCTCCTTCAAAACACGAATAAAGGATCGCTCGCGGGCACCATGGACAAGCAGAAGCTCGCCGCAGGCAGTTACTTGCTGAGCGTGGTCGCCGATGGCAAGACCGCGTCGATCCTTTTCAGCATCGAGTAACGGTTCAAGAAAGCGTTGAAAAAATAGTTGCCCTGTAGCCGGGGTCTGAGACCCCGGACGCGCGTGACAACAGGAAGGACGCGCTATATTGCACGCATTGTCCACTGGATAATCCCTTAAGAAATCGCAAGCACCCCATCCAGCCACTCCCGCACTTTGCGCCGTATCGGCAGATCACACAGCGCCCAATCCGTAGTGTGATTGCGGAACGGCAGCGTCTCGATCGTCCAGCGCCCTGCAATGCCGGTGCTGCGCAACCATTGCTGCACATCATCCGTCGAGATCTCGTGGCTGATGAATTGCGGCCGGTTGCCGAGGCGCTTCAATCGCGCGAGTGCGGATGCCGGGTCCGAGTCGGCATGCGGCCATCCCCGCACGCCATCATAATGGCTGTGGCAGATGAACCCCCGCCAAATCTTCGCGATTTCATCATCACCAAGCCCGATGTAATTGCACGCAATCGCCCCGCGCGAAAACCCGCACAGCACCACCGTCCGCTCATCGCCGCCGAACCGCGCGCACACATCACGGACAGTCGCCATGCAGTAGCGCTTCGTCTCCTCCACGTCGCCCCACCACCGGGCGGAGTTTTGTTTCATCCCATCCTTCACCTCGACGAATGGCATGCAGACCCAGATAAATCCGCGCCCGCCGCTGATGCCATAGCCGAGCCGCACACCCTCGACAGTGCCGTCCGAAACATCGCCGAATTCATTCCGGTAACCTCCATTCCCCGGGTAATCGACCAGCACCGGATATTTTTTGTCCGGCTCCCAATCCACCGGCAGGTAAAGCGTATGATGAACGTCCGTGTCTTCCCATCCGTCCGTGGTCTGAATGGAGCGCACGCCTGGCGCCGGTTCCGCGACTTTCGCGAAGGGAACTTCTAGGTCTCTTGGGACCGTGGAAATATCCGGCATGTTCCCCGTTTGATTTGGAGATGTCATCTCACCATTTCCTCGCTTTGGCAGGTGCGTCTACGTTTGCGAAGCGATGCCCCGTCGTGTCGAGTAGCTCCACTGGGTCCTGAAAGGTTCCATGCCGGTATTTCTGGCGGTAAATTTTTCCATTTCTTGCGTAGAGCAGATCGCCATTCCTGTCCCAGTCTGCCCAGTCCGCGTCCATCTCCGGCATGCCGTCCCCTTCCGCCGCGATCACTTGGTAACGGATATGATACCATCCCCGTTGGTCCTTTCCTGCGATGCCGTGGATCGCCATTTCGAGTAGCAGGGGCTTCCTCGGGTGCGGCTTGGTCCAGCATTCCGGCGGGTCGAGCAGCCACCCACGGATTCCACCGGCATTTTGCTGGCGCCCTTGCCGGGAAAGTGTCCAGCCGTCGCGCTGCATCGTGGTTTCCCATACCGGCGCGTCCTCTCCCCGGAAAGTTGCGAGCCCGCCGATGCTCACGCCTTTCAACCGGAAACCGGGCGCAAGTTCCGACTGCAATTCGTGGTGGTCCAGCACGAATGATTTGTTGGTGAGAAAATGACCTCCGCCATTCCAGCAATCGCCTTTGGGCCACAGTGCCAGCGCGGTGAAATAGGGCGGCTTGCTGATTGCCGTCCACGAATACAGCGGCGGTTTTTGCTTCGAGGCGAAGTAAATAAGGTAATTACCGTCCGGTGAAAGATCGCAGCGCCGCTCGTAGATGCGGCCTTTGAACCACTGGCCGCATTTAAAGCTGTCATCCTGCAAATCCCACCGGATGAGTTGCACTTGTGCCGACGGGCCGCGCCGGAAAATCACCCCCGTGTGCGCCTCGCGGGCAAGAAGCACCCAGATGCGGGGTGAGGTTCTTGTCTGCGGCGTCACGGTCGTGTATCAGGCGATCAATTCCTTCGCCTTCGTTAGCGCTTCATCCAGCTTGCTGGCATCCTTCCCGCCGCCGCGCGCATTGTCCGGCTTGCCGCCGCCTTTGCCGCCGACGATCGGGGCGATTGTCTGGATGATTTTTCCCGCCTGGATTTTCGAGGTGAAATCCGGGCTCACGCTTGCAACGAGCGAGACAGCGCCGTTCGACACGCCGCCAAGCACGACCACGCCCTTCAGCGATCCCTTGAGCGCGTCCACCACGCTCTGGAGCGCATCACCGTCGGCTGCGCCAAGATGCGCAATCACCACGGACATGCCATTGACGGTTTGCGCGTTCGCAAGCAATTCCTTCGAGATTCCCGCCGCCTCGCGTTGCTGTGCCGCCTTGAGCGCCTTTTCCAGTTCCTTTTGCTGCGCAAGCAGCACATCGAGCTTCTTCTCAAGCTCGCCAAGCGGCGCATTGAGCTTCGTTGCAAACGCCTTCAGTCGCTCCGAGTCCGTCGTCGCAAAATCATAGGCATTAAGCCCCGCCACCGCTTCAATACGCCGTACTCCCGCCGCAATAGCCGCTTCGCTCACAATCCGGAAAAGTCCGATCTCACCCGTCGCCTGCGTATGCGTGCCGCCGCAAAGCTCCATCGAGTACCCATCCAGCTTCGCCGCATGCCCCCCGATCTGCACCACGCGCACAGTATCGCCGTATTTGTCCCCGAAAAATTGCATCACCTCAGGACGCGCCTTCACTTCCGCATACGGCATCTCCGTCCACGAAACCCCGGCATTTTCCACAATCCGTTCATTCACCAACCGCTCCACATCGCGCACCTGCGCCGGCGTAAGCGCCGCGCTGTTAAAATCAAAAGTCAGCTTGTCCGGCCCCACAAACGACCCCTTCTGCGAAGCCTCGCGCGAGACCACCTCATGCAAAGCCCAGTGCAGCAAATGCGTCACCGTATGATGCCGCTGGATCGCATTGCGCCGCGAACCATCATATTCCACCGTCACATGCTCGCCCACCGAAGGCGCATCCTCACCCTCGATAAAGTGCAGCCACGTATTGCCCGACTTCTGCGTATTGACGATATGCCAGAGTTTTCCCGACCCGGTCAATTCGCCCGCATCCCCCACCTGCCCGCCCATCTCGGCGTAACAAACCGAGTTGTTTACCACCACGACAGTCTTGTCCTTGAGCGTCACCACTTCCTGCACATCCGCGCCTGTATGCGCATGATCGTAACCGAGGAAATGCGTCGCATCCTTGGTGTCGATTTGCGAAAGCTCGATTACTTCTTTTTTCTGAGCCGCGCGTGCGCGTGCACGCTGCTTTTCCATGAGAGTTTCAAATCCTTCCTTGTCGATAGTCAGCCCGCGTTCACGGGCCATCAATTCGGTAAGATCGAGCGGAAAGCCATATGTGTCGTAAAGTTTGAAAGCAAAGTTCCCCGGCATGACGACACCTTGCCCAATTCCGGTCATCATCTCTGTAAACTCTTCGATGCCCTTATCCAGTGTCTTGTTAAACGCCTCTTCCTCACGTTTTAGCACTTCTTCAACATGCTTTTGTTTCGTCCGCACTTCAGAGAACACATCCCCCATGGTGCGTGTGAGAACACCCACGAGCTTGTAGAAAAATGGCTCATGGAATCCGAGCGTGCGACCATAACGCACAGCGCGGCGCAGAATACGGCGCAGGACGTAGTTGCGATCCGTATTGCCGGGTTGAATACCGTCGGCAATTGCGAAACTCAGCGTGCGGATGTGATCGGCGATCACACGGAATGCCACATCGATCTTCTCCTGCTCGTTGTCGCCGGTGCTGCCGGCGACGGGGAGCGTGTTCGTGTATTTCTTGCCGCTCAGCTTTTCGATCTCATCGAAAATCGGTCGGAAAATATCGGTCTCATAATTCGAGATTTTCGCGTTCGCAAAATCCGAAAAATTCTTCGTCCCCTGGATGATGCTCGTCACGCGCTCGAATCCCATGCCGGTATCGACATGCTTCGCGGGCAGCGGCGAGAACGTGCCGTTCGGGTTCGCATTGAACTGGATGAAAACCAGATTCCAGATTTCGATGCATCGCGCGTCGCCCTTGTTAACAAGGCTTCCCTTCGTATCGCCTGCAGGGGTGAGATCGACGTGCAACTCCGAGCACGGGCCGCAGGGGCCAGTATCGCCCATCATCCAGAAATTGTCCTTCTTGTTCCCGTTCACGATATGTACAGCGGGATCGAGCCCCGCGGCGGTGAACTTCTCCGCCCAGAAATCATGCGCCTCCTGGTCAAACTCGCTTGGATCACCCAGCGATTTGTCAGGGCTGTACACGGTCGCGTACAGCCGCTCCGCTGGAAACTTCCAACGCCCAACGACGAGTTCCCATGCCCAATCGATGGCTTCCTTCTTGAAATAATCCCCGAAACTCCAGTTCCCGAGCATCTCAAAAAACGTGTGGTGATACGTATCCAGCCCCACATCATCGAGATCATTGTGCTTCCCGCCCGCGCGAATGCATTTCTGCGTATCAGCCGCCCTCCCGGGCGCATACGGGCACTTCACCTGCCCGAGGAAAATGGGTACAAACTGGTTCATGCCCGCGTTCGTGAACAGCAGGTTCGGCGAGTCCGGCATGAGACTCGATGAGGGCACGATGGTGTGTTCCTTCGATTTGAAAAAATCGAGGAAGGATTGGCGGATTTCGGCGGACGTCATAATTCAGGTTCCAGTCGTCGCAAAAGAGGGCATCCCAAATTTGCGGCGGGGTGGGAGAATAGTCAAAACAGCGGGTTCAAGGCGAGTGGAAGTTTTCTCCTCCTGATCCTAATCATTTTCGTAATCGTAATCCTCCACCGCCCTTTCGATTACGAGTAAGATTGTGATTAGGACTGGTCGACTACTTCCTTTCGCCCGGCTCGGCCGCGTCCCTGGACATTTCGGCAAACTCCTGCAAATCCCCCGGATTCATATCCGAGACAGCCCAGAACGTCATGTCCGGCGTGTTCCAGTTGATGAGATTATAGCCATTCACACTGATCCTGCGCCAGGTCCCCTGGCTGCCACTGGAGGGCCAGATGAAGAGGTTGATGAAATGCTTCTCCTTCTTGTAAACAAGCGCAGCCACGGTTCTCCCGCCGATGTAATCAAGTCTGCCGCCGGCCAACGGATACCCTTTCGCCGCGAGATCATTGACCGGTGGCGCAAAGTCCAGCTTGCCGTCGAACCACGGTTTCACCGTGTGCTGGTCCGTGGAAACCACATCCATAAGATGCGTCGCAAGCAGGGAGCGCACATGCGCGGAGGCGAGTTCGCCAATCGGGAGCGCCTTGTTTTCGCGGGGGTTCATTTGCAGCGCGATGAAAAAGCCGACCATCACCGATGCAGCCATTGCGAGCCCGGCATTGAGCGTATTCCATTGCCAGGGGCGGGTGGCGCGCGGCTGTTCCGTCGCAGCGGCCTGCCGCGCTGCGGCGAGAATGCCGTGGCGAAGATTTGTCGGGGCTTTGAATCGCGGCGCTGCCGTGGCGATTGCACTTTTCAGCACCGATAGGTTTTCCAGCGCCTGCTTGCAACCCGGGCAGGTCTGGATATGACGCTCGACTTCGAGACACCCGGCCGCGTCGAGTTCACCGTCGCTATAGGCGTGGAGCAGATTTTTGATTTCCTGGCAATTCATGGACGGCCTCCGGTTTCGGGTTTCGAGGTAAGGATTTCCTGCAATTGTTTGCGAGCACGGGCGAGGCGCGACATCACGGTGCCGATCGGCACGCCCGCGACGTCCGAGATTTCCTTGTAGGAACACTCCTCCAACTCCCGCAGCACGACGATTTCTCGAAACTCCACCGGCAATTCCGCGATCGCGCTGCGCACCGCCTCGATATTGGAACTTCGCGCGAGCAGAAGCGCTGGGTCCACGGAGGGATCCTCCATTGTCTGCAGTTCCTCGTCGCCCGCCGTGCTCACCTCGCGCGGCCTGTTTTTTTCCAGCCAGTTGTAAAAGGTGTTTCTCACGATCGTAAGCAGCCACGCACGGCTGTTGCCTCCGCGAAAGCCGCCGAAAAATTTGAGCGCGCGCAACGACGCATCCTGCACCACATCCTGGGCGTCCTGGTCGTTGCCCGTGAGCCACCGCGCAAGGTTGTACGCGGCATCCAGGTGCGGCAGGATCGCCTGCTCAAACTGCGCTGTGGATTCATCTTCATTCATAGGCGCCAGGTCTGGTGTGGTCTGTTTTTTGAAAAAGACCCGGCTGGCTTATCAAGTACCAGACCGGATTTCCGTCCGTTTTATTCCCGCAAAAAAAGAAAGTTTCACAGCGGGAATAAATCCCTGCCGTCCCCGGTTGGAGAGTCAGGAAGAGCATCGGTGCACTTCCTCACCCACACAAACAAAAAAGAAAGACCCACCATGTCAGACCACATTTTACACAATCACAACGAAGACAACGTCGACCGCCGCGGATTCCTCAAGTGCATGGCATGGGCCGGCACCGGCGTCCTCTGGACCGTCAGCGGCGGCGTGCTCGCTTCAAAGCTCCTGCGCCCCGCCACGGCAGGCGCGGCGGAACCTCTGGCCGCAGCCGCGGATTTCACATTCGTACAAATCAGCGACAGCCACATCGGCTTCAACAAGGATGCCAACAAGGACGTGATCGGCACACTCAAGGAAGCCGTCGCAAAGATCAACGCGCTCCCCACAGCTCCGGACTTCATCCTCCACACCGGCGATCTTTCCCACCTCTCGGAGCCGGAAGAATTCGACGCCTTGGAGCAAATCCTCAAGGGGGCGAAAGCGGGCCGCGTATTCTATGTGCCCGGCGAACACGACGTGCTCAACGACAACGGCAAACAATACCTCGAGCGTTTCGGCAAAGGCACGAAAGGCACCGGTTATTACAGCTTCGATAAAAACGGAACGCACTTCATCGGCCTTTCCAACGTGGTGAATATCAAGGAAGGGGGCCTCGGCATCCTGGGCGAAGAACAGCTCGCATGGCTTGCGGACGACCTGAAAGCCGTTTCAAACAGCATGCCCGTCGTTGTTTTCGCACATATCCCGCTCTGGGAAGTCTATCCGCAATGGGGCTGGGGCACGGATGACAGCGCGCGTGCGCTCGCACTGTTGAAGCGTTTCGGCTCGGTCACGGTGCTGAACGGCCACATCCACCAGATCGTGAAAAAAGTGGAGGGCAACATCACCTTCCACACCGCGATGTCCACAGCCTTCCCTCAACCCGCCCCCGGCGCCGCGCCGAAACCCGGCCCGATGAAGGTGGATGCTGGAAAACTCCGCAGCGTGCTCGGCATCACCGATGTCAACTACCTCGAGGGAAATCACTCGTTGGCGATCGTCGATTCAACCTTGGGATGACACCCGCATGACGCGCATATTATGGATCACACTTTCTGGGTTCGAATGCACGGAGGGAGCACCCATTTCCCTATCGCTCTCGTGCTCGTATCGTTGTTGTTCGACATGTCCGGCTATGTGTGGCCGGGGGAAGCCCGGCGGCGTGAACTTCACACCGTCGGGTTTTACCTCATCCTCCTTGGGGCGTTGTCGTCATTTGGCGCGGTGTTCTCCGGGCTCGCCATCAGCAAGTGGACGCTCATCGGTACCGGCCTCATCGCGAAGCATCACCTCTTCGTGTGGCCCGGCGTCGGCTTGATGATCGCGCTCGCGGTGTGGCGCATCATCGTCGGTGACAACGCATCCCGGCGCGCCTTCGCAATCTACCTGGCCGCGATGGTGGTCGCCTCCGCGTTGATCGCAACCGCCGGCTACTGGGGCGGCGAAATGCTGATCGGCAATTAGCACGACTGGCTTAAGGCATGAAGACATTCGTCAAACAAATGCCATTCGAGTTGGTGGCGGCAGCGATAGGCATTGGCGTTGCATCCGCTCTCCTTGGCGCAATCTTCGGTTTCGCGCTGCTCATGCAGCGCCACGTCGCACATCAATCGCCGCCTGCGTTGGAGACCAGATCCTCGCCGCCCGCCATCACGAATGCGCTTGCCGAACAAGGCAGGCATCTCTTTTTGATGAATTGCGCGCATTGCCACGCCGATGACGCAACAGGCGACGAAGGCCCGGATTTGCACGGCGTAAGAAAGTCCGACGCGCGCATAACCGCGATCATCAAAAACGGCATCAAAGGCGAGATGCCGAAGTTCGGCCAGAAGCTCAAGGACGAGGATGTGGGAGCGTTGATCGCCTTCCTCCGCACGTTGAAATAGCGCATTATGCGCCTGCCCGTGGCAGCGTCATGATCACTTCCAGCCCCGAAGGCTCACGGTTCCGCGCGGTCACAGTGCCGCCGCAGGATTCGATGCACGTTTTCACGATCGCCAGCCCGAGGCCGACACCGCCAGTCTCGCGTGCCCGCGACGTATCGACCCGGTAAAACGGATCGAAAATCTGCGCGATTGCCGCCTCGGAAATGCCCGGCCCGTTGTCGGCGATCGTAAGAATGACATGCGCTCCTTTTTCTTCCGCCGAAATAACCAGGGGTCCGGCGGACAGCTCTTTGCCGTGCCGCTTCGGCAGATAGGTGTAGCTGTGCCCGCCATCCTCCTGCGCGTCCACGAGGTTTGCATACCGGATCGCGTTGCGCACCACATTACCCACGGCGCGCGCCAGCAGTTCGGCATCGACAGTCACATTGAGATCGGCGGGCACCTCCACCACGATCCCTTTCATCCCGCGGTTTTCGCGGGTGATCATGCGCTGGACGAGATCCGCGAGATTCACCGTCTTTAGCGTCACGCTTTTCCCGCCGATCGCGGCCTTGGAGAAGGAAAGCAGCTCATTCACGAGGTTCGACATGTGCTCCACCTCCTCGCGCACATCGGCAAGATAGGCTGCCTGTTGCTCGCTCGTGGGCTCCTGCTCCAGGATGCTGAGCGCCACCTGCGTGCGCGCGATCGGGGAGCAGAGCTCATGGGCGATGTCGCCGAGAAACCGTTTCTGCCCGCCCACAAAACCCGCGAGCCGCGCCGCCATGCGGTTGATCGCGCCGCCGAGCGCCCCGAGTTCATCGCGGCGTGTTCCCACGACGCGCACATCAAACCGCCCCTCCGCGATCTGCTCTGTGGCCCGCGTCATTTTCATAATGAACCGCGTGATCCCCCGCACGAGCGGCAGCCAGATCAACGCTGAAATGAGGATCGCGCCGCCCGCCATCTCCAGCCACGGCATGGGATCGAAAAACAAGCCGCCGCCATTGATAGTGTCCGACACGGTGATGAGAGTCCACGGCTCCGGCATCACATCCGGGCGTGGCCGCACCCCGGCGAGTCGCACGAACACCCAGTAGCGTCCGGGATTCGAGGTGTGGATCATGGATTTTGGGTGCTTTATCGGGGGTGGATCCAGCGGAGGAGGATTTGCCCCATTTTTCCCCGCAGGTGGAGGCGGTGGCACGTCGGGGTTGTCCTGTGGCGGCGGCGGGGCGGGGGCGTCCCGCTGCATTAGCGGCGGCCCCTGGTTCCGCGGCCCATGCTCGACAAGCCGCGCGTGGACTTCACTTGGGAGCGTGACAGGATCGCCGGCGATCTGCGTCCCATCATTCCGGAACATGTAAAAGCTGACGTGATAGGCGCTTTGAAACCGCTGCAGAGTCGAGTCCCATTTCTCATGCGCCACGGGGCGCATCTCGGACGCGACCAAATCCGCCACCGCCTCGATGCGATCGCCCGCAGGTCCTGAAATCAACGTATCCAGTCCGGGCCGGAATCTCGCGCCAAACACCAGCCATCCCGCCACGGCAAGCACGAGCAGATTCAGGAAGAACCAGAGGAGAAGTTTGGCGTAAAGGGGGAAACGCATGGTCATTGACTATCCGGATCCACCAGCATGTATCCCGCCGACCTCACCGTGCGTATAAACCGCGGCGTCTTCGGATCATCGCCGAGCTTCTTCCGCAACGCAGAAATATGGACGTCGATCGACCGGTCGAACACCTCGTAATTCCGGTCGCGGATTTCATCGAGCAGCGAGTCGCGCGTTTTCACCCGCCCCTTGGCGCTCACAAGCGATACGAGAAGGTCGAACTCCACCGGCGTGAGCGGCAGCGGGTGGTCGTCCATGATCGCCACGCGCGACGCCGTGTTCACGCGCAACGGGCCGGCGACAAATTCCGTGGCGGCCGTTTCCTTCGCGGGCGGTGCGGCGGTGATCCGGCGCGTGACAGCCCGCAACCGCGCGAGGAGCTCTCGCGTGGAAAACGTCTTCGGCAGATAATCATCCGCGCCGATTTCCAGGCCCACGATGCGGTCCGCCTCGTCGCCGCGCGAAGTGAGCATCAGCACCGGCACATTGCTCACGCGGCGGATTTGTTTCAGCACCTCGAACCCGTCCATGCCTGGCAGCATCACGTCGAGGATCACGGCATGCCATTGCCCTTCCGATGCGCTTTCCACGCCCTCCGGCCCGGTGTGCACGGTGGTGATTTCGTAGCCCATGGGCGTGAGGTAATCGCGGATCAGCCGGCAGAGTTTCCGGTCGTCGTCGATGATCAGCACGCGCATGGCGTGGGCGGTATGGGATTGCTGGGGCATGGCTGTATTTGCGGCGCAGTATATCGCACACGGCAACGGTGGCGCGAAGTTTTACATTTCCTTTACAAATATTCTGTTGCACCCACACACAGCCTTTACACGCGCAGGGTCTGAATCATGGCAGAAAAAGGAGACATTCTATCCCATGAAAAACCACTGCCTGATCGTCGATGACAATGCGCTTGTGCTCGAAACCACCGCCTGCCTGGTCAAACATCTCACCGGCTTGCCGGTCCGCTGCTGCCGCTCGGGCGGGGAGGCGATCCGTATTTTCGAGGAATCGCCGGAATCGTTTGCGTGCGTGATCACCGATTTCAACATGCCCGGCATCAACGGTCTGGAACTCGGGGGCTACCTCCACGAGATCGCGCCGGAGGTGAAGCTCCTGCTCGTCACCGGCAACCCCGGCGCGGTGAATGAGGGCGATCTGCGGAGATGCAGCTTCGCGGGATTGCTCCCGAAGCCCTACAGTCTCACATTGCTGCGCGAAGCGCTGGCGGCCATTTTACCTGATCTTAACAATTTTCCCGCCCCCGCCACACAGGATCTTTACAAGCCTGGTGTTTCTTTTCCTGAAAGATCGCTCGAAATGAACCGGGCGGTCGCTTGAAAAACGAAATAAAGATTACCATGAAAACAAAATATATTCCGATACTGGCCCTGGCGCTCGGCATCTCCATTTGGACCCTCAATGCCCAGGATGAAATGCCTCCACCCCCACCCGACAATCCCGCAACCGGCGACAACAGCGGCCCCCCGCAAGGGCGTCACCCGGTCCCGGCGATCATCAAGGCGCTTGATGCAAATGGCGACGGAATCATCGATTCCGACGAAATGAAAAATGCGAGCGCCGCGCTCAAGTCCCTGGACAAGGACGGCGATGGCAAATTGACACGTGAGGAATACATGGGCCCGCCCCCTCCACCCCCTGACGGCAAAGGTGATCAGGGTGGGCAGCAGCCACCCCCGTCGCCCGATGGCAACCAGGACGGGCCTCCTCCCGGAGACGGCGGCCAGGGCGACGGCAAGCAAGGCCCTCCGCCTCATCACCATCCACCGCTCATCATCGGCGCGCTGGATGCGAATCACGACAAAGTGATCGATGCCAGTGAGATTGCCAACGCGACCCACGCACTCAAGTCGCTCGACAAGAACGGCGACGGCAAACTGACTCCGGATGAGTACATGGGAAAGCCTCCAAAGCTCCAGCAAGGCGGGCAGCAGGATTCAAAGAGCGGTAGCAGCCCGGCGGGAGCACGGATGATGCCTCCCGGTCCGGCAGGAGGTCCGGCGGGTAAACCTGGCCATCCCTAAACAGGCAAAACTTCCAGGAGTGGAATAGCAAGGCCGGATCGCGCGCCAGCGGCGGGGTCCGGCCTTCTGTTTTCTTGGGGACAAAAACATCTGCGCCGGTCCTCAATGCGGCCAGATTGGGCGTGACATCCTTTGACTATTTGCCGGATTATCCATCGATCTGTTCTTCACCCCAACCCAACACCACTAAAATATGAAACGCACCGCATCCGCCGTATGGAACGGCGACCTCAAATCAGGCAAAGGCACGCTATCCTCGCAGGCCGGCGCCTTGAACAAGACCCCGTATTCCGTCGCATCGCGCTTTGAAAACGGCGCGGGAACAAACCCCGAGGAACTCATCGCCGCCGCCCACGCCGGTTGCTACACGATGCAGCTTTCCGCCTTCCTGAGCGCCGCCGGATTTGTCCCCGATGAGTTGACCACGAACGCGACGCTCACCATTGAGCAGGTGGATGGCACATGGACGATTACGAAAATCGACCTCGACCTGAAAGGCCGCGTCCCCAACATCGACGAGGCAAAATTCAAGGAAATCGCCGCCGACGCAAAGGCAAAATGCCCCGTCTCGCGCGTCCTCAAGGCGGAAATCACGCTGGCTACCGAATTGCTCGGCGCCTAGCGCCAGTCATACGCCAAGGCCTTGCGTTTCCGCTCGCGCTACTTCGTCTTTGATGGCGAAGCCATCATAGCTACAGCAGCCGGGGGGTAAGCATGCGACACCCCCGGATATGGATAAATAAGAGTGACCGATCCCGGAAAGATCGCAGCCACGCGGACATGATTTGTACCTGGCTTGGAGAAGGGCATGAGACAAGCTCTGGTTCATTGCGCAACCTGCCCACAGTTTGCCGCCCGCTAATCCTGAATGAGCTTGTACCGCAGCGGCTGGTAGCCCCGCTCGAGCAACGTAGCGACGGAGTATGTATTGCTCATGACCTTGCAAAAGGGTGATGACTCGTAAAAAACAGCGCTCGTCTTCGCATCATCGATCCATTTTGCAAAGAGGATCACATGCCCGCCCTGGGTGTTCATGATGTCACCAGCCTTCAAATCGGTGGGTGACGGCAGGGCCTTGCAGATCGAAGGCAGGGAACTCGTCGATTGCTTCTGCGACAGCTTCCAGCAGCGCGAAATAAAGCCCGAGCAGTCGATCCCCACGGCGTGACTGCTCACGGCCGCGCCGCCAAGTCGCCGCTTCTCCTGGTTGTACTTGTCCCCCGCCGCCTTCCCCTTCTTGATTCCGGCCTGAAAACTTTCCAATGAATCGAACCCGCCCCACTTGTACGGCATGCCGGTGTTCGTCGCGCCAGCCGTCCACAGAGTCGGGTCGGGCGCGGCTTTGGGATCAATGTTATTTGGCGTATGAACCTCGATACCGTCGGCATCCCGGCCTTGCAGCACGTTCTTGTCGGACGCCTCCCAATGGTAATTGCAATATGCCTGGGCAATTCGCAGTGCCTCGCCCCTGGTGAGAGGTTCCGCAAATGCAGACTGGCAGAGCAAACCCGCCGCAAGGCAAAGCGCGAGAGGAGAAATCCTGGTCATAATCGTTTTGGTGGTCTTTCGACGTCTTAACCCCGATTATTATTCACTGCATCGGCTGCGATGCTTCCCGTGTTATTTTTTGTCGGCGTTGAGCGCCTCTTTGACCGCCGCTTCGATCTCCTCGTAAAGCGCGCGGTCGGTCTTCAGCAGATCCTTCGCCGCATCGCGTCCCTGGGCAAGCTGGGTTCCCTTGTAGCTCATCCACGAACCACGTTTCTCGACGATGTTTTTCTCCAGCGCGAGATCAAGCAGCGAGCCGGTCGCGGAAATCCCTTCATTATACATGATGTCGAACTCGGCTTCCGTGAATGGCGGGGCGACCTTGTTTTTCACGACCTTGATCTTCGTGCGGTTGCCGGTGACCGTGCCATCCGCCTGTTTGATCGCGCCGATGCGTCGGATGTCGAGACGGACGCTGGAGTAGAACTTCAGGGCCTTGCCGCCGGGCGTCGTCTCGGGATTGCCGAACATCACGCCGATTTTTTCGCGGATCTGGTTGGTGAAAATACAGGTCGTGCGCGCCTTCGAAATCAGCGCGGTCAGCTTCCGCATCGCGGCGCTCATGAGGCGGGCCTGCGCGCCCACGGTGGAATCGCCGATCTCGCCCTCGAGTTCCTGCTTGGTGACCAGCGCGGCCACGGAGTCGAGCACGATCACATCGAGCGCATTCGAGCGCACAAGCGTCTCCACAATGCGGAGCGCTTCCTCGCCGGAACTTGGTTGCGACACGAGCAGATCATCCAGATTCACCCCGAGCTTCTGCGCATATTGCGGATCGAGCGCATGCTCCACGTCCACGAATGCCGCAAGGCCGCCGCGCTTCTGCGCCTGGGCGATGATGGTCAGCGTGAGAGTCGTCTTGCCCGAGGATTCAGGCCCGAACACCTCTACAATGCGCCCGCGGGGCACACCGCCCACGCCGAGCGCGCGGTCGATCAGGATATTGCCCGTCGGTATGACGTCGATATCAACGATCTGCGCATCGCCAAGCCGCATGATCGCCCCCTCGCCGTAGTCCTTCGCGATCTGCTGGATCGCGAGTTCGAGGTTCTTGTTGCGGGCTATCGTGACTTTATCTTCCTGGGGTTTTTCTTCGGTTTTTGCGGCCATAACGGAGTGTTGGTTGGAATGTTGAAATTAGCAGGGGGGCTGTGGATGAGAAGTTAAAACGGACGGATAAAACATCCTGGATGCAGGAATATTTCCGGCTCATCCGCGATCATGTTAATTAATCGCGGAACGGCAGATCGAGCTGCTCCGGCTTGCGAAAATCCGCCGGATGCAACCACTTTGAACCTGCCTTGAAGAGTTTCTGGATCATTTTCATAAGTTTCTCCTGTTGTTATTTTGTGACTCGAAACAAAGCGACCATCACCCCCTGGATCACGAGTTCCTGTGCGGGAATGAGATCGGGGTATCTCGGGTTTTCTGCATGTAAATAAGGTGTGCTGCGCTGGATCACGTAGCGCTTCAAGGTGGTCTCGCCATCGATCAAGGCGGCCACGATGTCATTATTCCGCGGCTCCTTGAGCTCCAGAATTACCGTGTCGTCCTCCTGGATGCCCGCATTGACCATGGAGTCCCCGCGCACCTTCAACGCGAAGGTTCTGGCGTTCCGCGAAAGCTTCAGCGACCCCCGGTCCATCGTGAGGCAACCCTCTTCCTCCTGCTGCTGGTCCGCAGGCATGCCGGCGGGGATCGTGCCATAAATCGGAATGTCGATCATCGGAGCCCGGTCGAGCGTCCCCGGCAGTATGATCGAGCGCGCCTGCCGGTCGATCTGCTGGATCGCCCCTTTCCGTTTCAGCGCGTTCAGGTGGTCCATCACCGTCGTCTGGCTGGAAAACCCGAAATGCTCCTGAATCTCCCGTGTGGAAGGCGTCACGCCGCGCTGGCGTTGCTCATCCTGGATGAAGTCTAGAATCTGCTGTTGGCGATCAGTCAATTGCATACCGTTCAAGCGAACGGTATAGGATTGAACGGCAGATGCAACAAAAATCTTTCTGCTGCTTCCTGCCGTATATCACTCGAAGGCCATGTCTGCAAGAACTTGCTTCGAATACCACGGTCATTCCGGAGCGATCGTGATGGTGTGCTTGCCGGAGCCTGCTCCGCGATAGAGAATGACTTCATAGGGTTTCCCGGGGAGGGCAAAGATATGGAAGCGCGTGGTGGTCGTGTGGAACCTTGGCTGGTCGAGCTTGTTTGCAGTGAGAACTTCGCCCTCTTCGGAATAAACCGGACCGGCGATCTCGCCATACCCTCCATTCACCAATTTCACATCCACATAATCGGCCACGCCGTCGAGAACGATCAACTTTCCTTGTGGCTTGGCGGAGAGCCGGATTGTCCAGCCGGTATTCACAGTCTCAAATTTTGTCGGTGTGATTGGGGTCACCGTCCCCATATTTAAATCATTCTTCGATGCAGGCGGCTCAAATTCGACTGGAAAACGAAACTCGCGAATACCCTCCATCGTCCCGGTTTTGTCTGCGGGAAAAGCGATCGTCATGGGATCGGAAACAAGCCCTTTGAGATCTTGGGAAAGATCCCGGCCGAGACCGGAAATCGAAACCTTATAGCCGTGGGGTTTTGGGAGTTCGCTTTGCGTGGCCAATTGGTTGATGCGTCTTGGAGTGAGTCGTTCGACTTTGGGAACAGCCGCGATCAGGAAGAGGGACGCGAGACAGATAACGATGGTGCGGATGGAGGTTTTCATAAGAGGTTTTATGTCGGGGCCAGGCGTGTTGACTGGCCGGGGCGGGGTGAACCGCGATTATCCACACGGATTGCGTCGTGTAAATCCTGATGTTCCGGGAATGGGTAGCGCAAATCTTCGGACAAACCTTTGGCGCGGGTCAATGCCGGTTGCCAAGATAAACCGCCGCAACGCCCCCGACAATCATGACCCCTCCGCAAATCGTCGGCAGATTGAACTGCACCTCGCGGAAAAACAGCCACGCAAAGAACGCCACGAAAAACGGGTAGGAAATCTCGATCAGCGAAGCGAGCGTCGCATTCTTGGCCCCGATCGCCATGAAGCTCAGCAACCCCGCCGCCGTCACACAACTCATCACGAGCAGCAGCAGCGGCCAGTTCGGCCCGAGGCTGCGCACTTCCGTAAACACCGCCCGCGATTTCCCCGCCACAAGCACGAACCCCCCGATCGTCAAAAGCCCAAACACCAGGTCGAGCAGGAAAAGCGTGAACGGCGAGACCCCCCGCTCCATCACGCGCCCGCTCACGGAATAATTAACGCCCCACAATATCGCCGCGCCAAGAGCATAGATGAGCCACATGGCGAACAACTATGACCAAACAGCTCCCGATGGGCGAGACGATTGTGAAGCGCATCTCATAAACACTACGCGTGGCATGTCATCCCGAACTTGGTGAGGGATCTCCCAAATGACGCCAAGGGGTAATTTAAGATATTCCTCGCTCGCTTGGAACGACGCGCGCTAATTATGAGATGCGCCCAACCGAGTCGTTTAGGAGTTCCCTGAATTCGCTACAGAAACGGCTCGCGAATTTCCCTTCAACGACAATGTTCACATTGTTTCCAACGCAACCCACACGGGCGTTACCCTGTCACACTTCGCACAGCGGATGGCCATGTTGAAAGAGCCGAAGGCATCTGGCCATCTGTCAGCGTCGAACTCATCTCCGGCCTCCTCGACAAAATCCTGCCGCCCTTGAGTCTGTATGGAAACGGTCGCAGAATGAGACAGCCCTCCACAAGAAAGGCACTTCCAAGACTCAAGAGGCGGACGCGGTAACGCCGCTTGCTCTACGTCGTGACATACGAAACCGTTCCAACCATGGAAATCTTGGTCGATCAATAGGTGCTCGCGGTCGCATTTTACGCACACAGCTTTAATGAGGAAAAAGTAATTGCCCGAAGCTTCTGCGGTGCAGGGGATTGTCTCTGCATCATATTTGTGAGTCTGTCCAGGATAGAGGAGTCGGAACTGCTCCGAATCGCAGGGGCATCTGACCCTGCCGCAAAACTAGCCGTTGCGGCATCTGCAACAACGCAATCCCGCAAATGTGTTGGAACAGGCATCATTTAAACAGGGATTTCCCATTTGGGTTCATGTTCATGGTGAGCCAAGTGGTGTTTTGCGATTTTCCTCCCAGGCAGCAGCTTTACAAGATTTCTCATTTTCTCCGATACGCATGTCAGCCCATCCGATAATGGGCTGGCCTGTTTGTAAAACACAAAAAACGCGCCCGCGTTTTCACACGCGGGCGCGCCCATGGAGGGGAAACCGGTCCTCCTTTAATCCGTAATGCTGATTTTTCTCGGCTTCACGCTCTCGGCTTTTGGCAGCGTCAGCGTCAGCACGCCGCTGTCGATCTTCGCGGAGATCTTCGCCGTGTCGATCGATGGGTCGAGGTCGAACGCGCGCCGGTAGTCGAGGTCGCGGCTCTCGCGATAGACCACGGGCGCATTCACCGCCACGTCGGAACGCCGGCCGACGATCGTCAGCTCGTTGTTCTCCACGGTGATTTCCAGTCCGTCTTTGTTCACGCCGGGCATTTCCGCCTCGAGGACATAGCCGTCCTTCGTTTCAAAAATGTTCGCCAGCGGCGTGAAGTAGCTGGTTTTGCGCACCGTGCCCTGTTGCTGGGTCGCGGGTTTTTCTTCAGTGTTTGTAAGGTTGCTCATGGGATTTTTTCTTTGATGTTTTTGTTAAGTGGTGGGGCGGGGGATGAGACCCGCCCCGGTTTTGATTGTTGTTTTAGGAAACGTTCACCTGGATTTGTTTCGGTTTCGCTTCCTCGGCTTTTGGCAATGTCACGGTGAGGATGCCATCCTTGTAGGTCGCGTTCACCTTCATGGAATCGACCGCCGTCGGCAGCGTCACGCTGCGGTGGAACCGGCCAAAGTACCGCTCGCTGCGGAAGCTTTCGCCCTCCCCGGATTTCTCCTCGTGCTTGCGTTCGCCGACGATGGAGAGCATACCGTCATGCAGGGAGATTTCGATCTCCTCCTTTTTCATGCCGGGCAGTTCCACCTTCACGAATACATTGTCCTTGTCCTGATGCATGTCGAGCGCCGGGGACCAGCCGCTGAACAAGCCGTCATCGCGCGTCAATCCGGGCAATGAGAGATCGAATAGCCGGTTCATCTCATCCCGTAGCGAAGTCAGCCGGTCAAACGGGGACCAGGTCGAGAGCTCAGGTGTTTGGTAACGAATAATGCTCATAAATGATAACCTCCTGTGTATGGGTTTACAGCTTCTATATAGCTTACGACATGCCAGATGAAATTCAGCAGCAAATTTAAATTCGTAAGTCATTTTTTATAAGTAACTTACGTTTTATAATTCAAAATGTCTCGCGCTTCAAATATGGGTCATAATGTCTCATATATATGTCCCATTCGTCCTATATGTCACATTAAAAAAGGGACGGTACGTCCCTTCGTTTTATAGCTTCCCAGCGAGTCGGCGCAGCGGGCCTCCTAGTGCAACAGATTCCCGAAACTCTCCACCTTCTGAAGATATGCGTAGTAGCCCATGACGATCTGCCAGCCGGTGTAGACCACCACGATGAAATAAAGCGCTTTCGCTGAAAATGCCGCGAGAAATTCCAAACGCGAAACAGCATCCTGCTGGAAAAAATCAGCGAGCCGTTTTAGCTCGGCATCCAGCTCACCCGTCTCCTCACCGATGCGGATCGCCCGCACCATGTCGGGAGTAAACGCGTTCGAGCCGGAAAGCAGCGGCCCCACCTGCGCGCCACCCCGTAGTTGCGGCAGCGCCTTGCGCACCGCTGCGATCACCATCCCGCTCTGGCTCGCATTACCGGCGCTGGTGAGGCTGTCGATCACATTCACGCCGGATTGCAGTTGCATCTCGTACGTCGCGCAGAAACGCGAGAGCGCGAACGCCCGCCGCAGTTTCCCGATGCCGGGAATCAGGCGTAGAAAACCATCCACGCCGGCGCTTCTCGCTCCCTCGAATGTCAGTATCGACCCCAGCAGCGCGATGATGATCGCCACACCCCAGAGCACCGCGAGAAAGCCCAGCGTCTGTTTCAGGTAACCGTGCACATTGCCGCTCGGTATCAAAATCGGCAGCGCCAGCATGAACACGCCGAAATGGAGCACGAACAATGGATAAAGCGATTTCTTGATGATGAAACTCCGTGCGATATCCAGCCGGTCGAAGTATCCCGACAAATAAACGCACCCCTGGTCGAGCCTCCCGCTGCGCGCACACGCGCCTATGATGGAGGATTCGAGATGCGACACCGCCGGGTATTGTTCCGCGAACGCCTCGCCCACCGATTTCCCCTGTTCCACCGCGCCCTGCAACCGGACAAGCAGCTTCCGCACAGGCCCGCGCGTATCATTCAGCAGGATTTTGATGGCGTTGGGAAATGCCGTGCCCGAGCGCACCAACTGCCCCAGCTCGCGATAAAAATCCGCTTTCTGACGAAGGCTCAATTTCACACCGAAGAAAGTCCGGGTTCATCGCACAAAGTGCAACACCGAAATTGAGCCGCGCGCCAATCGTCCGCCCAAAGTCCCGCAGGGACGACAGAAAATAGGCAGGCGATTTATCGCCTGTTTACGTCCCCCTCAAACAGCGTCAAGTCCCCTCGGGACGAAAGGGCCCGTCGCATAAACCCTGCGCCCAATTTTCGCAGCGTCCTTCAATCCCCCACGATATCATCCGGCAGATCATTCCTGCGTTCCGCTCCGGGAGGAAAATGCTCTGCCAGCAACCCCCCGATTTTCCGGATCGCATTGATCATCGCCTCGGTGACAGACGCATTTTTCAAATCAGTCGAAAGCTGCGAACTCACCGTCGTCCAGAAAGCATCCCCGCATTTTTCATGCACCCCGCTGTCGCCGATCACTGCGAAAACCTGCGTATGCGGCGCGACAAAGATCATCACGGCATTGCGCTCCGGGGTCTTGTCCATGCCGAGCTTGAGAAAACGCTTCTGCGCCGCCTCCACGGCATCCGTGATTTTTTGCTGGGAAATCCACACGCGGATTTCGCCCGAGGTGAGCTTCTCCGCCGCGGCGATCGCAGCTACAACCTTGTCATGGTCGATCTTATTAAGGAAATGATCCGGATGCATTACCAGCTCCCTCCCGCGCCACCACCGCCAAAGCTTCCTCCGCCACCCGAAAATCCGCCCCCGCCGCCACCCCCGCTGGAAAATCCGCCTCCGCCCCCGCCGATGAACCAACCGCCTCCACCACTTCCCCAGCCCGAGGAACCGCCTCTTCCCGACGAACCTCTTTTTGAAAGAATGATCAGGATGATGATGAAAACAATGATGATGAAAATCCATCCCGGGGAGCCCTGTCCCTGCTGGTCATCATGCGTCCTGCCCGTGCCTTTGTACTCCCCCCGCGACGCAGCTATCAGTGCATTGATGCCGGCGCTCAATCCCCCCGCATAGTCGCCTTGTTTGAAACGCGGCGTGATCTCATTATCGACGATCCGTTTGGCCGTGATGTCCGGAATCGCCCCTTCGAGGCCGTAGCCGACCGGGATGTAAATCTTCCGGTCCTGCACAAAAACCAGGACGATCGCGCCATTATTCCGGTCCTTCTGGCCGACTCCCCACGCCCGCCCGATCCGCACGGCGTAATCCGCAGATTCCGAGTCGCTCTGCATTTTGGGATAAATCGCCACCACGATCTGGTTCGAAGTCTCCTTCTCAAACTGCTCCAGCTTCGCATTCATCTGCGCAGCCGCGGCGCTGTTCACGACATTTGCGTAGTCATTAAAATACTTCGCCGGCTTGGCCGGGATGACCTCATTGGAGAAGAGAGACTGCGAAAAAAGAAGAATCAGCGCGCCAGCAAGGAAATGACGAAAAAATCCCGACGCGCAATGACGAGGCTTCGCCGGTGGATATTCCTCATTCATTCGTCATTTAAAAACGAAATGCGCCTTTTAGTGCGCAGGAGCGGTCGTGCCGCTGAAATCAAAATTCACCTTCGGCGCGGATTGCGCGCCTTGGTCCGCCTGGAAATAGGGTTTCGGCTGGAAACCCATCGCCCCGGCAATCAGCACCGCAGGAAAACTTTTCACCTTGGAATTGTAAGTCTGCACGGCGGTATTGAAATCCTGCCGGGCCACGGAAATCCGGTTTTCTGTTCCTTCAAGCTGCGCCTGCAAGTCGCGGAAATTCCCGTTTGCTTTCAACTCGGGATAACGCTCGCTTACCACCAGCAGCCGGGACAACGCCGACGACACTTGCGATTGTGCCGCCTGGTATTTCGCGAGTTGCGCTGGGTCGTTCGGGGCCTGGTTGGGATCGATCTTCACCTGGCCCACGGATGCGCGCGCATCCGTGATTGCGACGAGCGTCGATTTTTCAAAATTAGCCGCGCCAGCCACCGTGCTGACGAGATTCGGAATAAGATCCGCGCGACGCTGATAAACCGCTTGCACGTCTGCCCATTTTGCATCCACCCCTTGGGATGATTTAACGAGGCCGTTATACGCGCCGATCGCCGTCACGACGATCAGCAGAAACACGACGAGAACGATACCGAGACAACCAGCAGCAATTTTTTGCATGCTTCTATTTTATCCCAACCGCGCCATTTTGGGAGAAAAATCGGATGCTTCAATTGCTTCGCAATCAAACGTTCGCAGTCGGTTTCTGTTCCTGCTGCCCATGCCCATGCGCCACCTCCACATGCTTCGCCCGGTGCGTGCGGAAGAACGCATACCGGTCCAGCACATTTTCCTGGAACGCCTCGAGATACAGGAACAGCGCCGGCGTCACGTAAAGCGTGATCAACTGCGACACCACCAGCCCGCCGACAATGATCATCCCCAGCGGCATGCGCGATTTTCCGTCCGCGCCGTGGCCCAGCGCCAGCGGCACCGCTCCCATCAAAGCCGCGAACGTCGTCATCATGATCGGTCGGAACCGCTCAACGCACGCCTCATGCACCGCCGCCACGCGGTCCAGCCCGTCCGCCATTCGCTGGAGCGCAAAGTCGATCATCATGATCCCGTTCTTCTTCACGATGCCGATGAGCAGGAACATGCCGACATAAGCGTACAGCGACGCCTCCTGCTTGAAAATCAGCAGCGTCGCGAGCCCGCCCACCGTCGCCACCGGCAGCGCCGTCAGCACCGTGATCGGGTGCACATAGCTCTCATAAAGAATGCCCAGGATCACATACATCGCAAACACCGCAAAAATCATCAGCACCCCCAGGCTCGCGATCGTTTGTTTAAACACCAGCGCCTCCCCCTGCATATTGCCGGTGACCGTCGGCGGCAGTGTCTCGGCGGCCGTTTTTTCCACGAACTTCGTCGCGTCGCCAATCACCGCGCCCGGCACGAGGCTGAATGAGATCGTCACGGAAGGGAATTGGTTGATGTGGTTCACCGACTGCGGGCCGAGCACTTCCTTCCACTTCGCCACGGCCTTCAGCGGCACCAGCGTTTTGCCGTCCCCCCCGCGCAGCCAGATTTTCTCCAGGTTCTCCGGCCTTGTGCGCTCCTTGTCCTTCACTTCCATGATGACCTGGTACTGGTCCGTGGTCTTCTTGATGAGGTAAACGTAATTCTGCGAGTAAGCCCGGCTCAACGCGTTCAGGATGCTCTGCGCTGTCACGCCATAACTCGCGGCCTGGTCGCGCAGGATATCGATTTTCAAATTTGGTGTGCTCAGCTTCAGGTCGGAGAACACGAAGAGAAATCCGGGGTACGCGCGCAGTTTTTCGATCAGTTCCAGCGCGCTGTGATTCACCTGGTTCGCATCGATCCCCGTGAGCGAAAACGAAAATTTCCCCTGCGTGGTCGAGGTTGCGCCGACGCTGATTTGCAATGTCGGGTTCGCCTGCAATCCCGGCTGGATGCCTGGAATCGCCGACATCTTTTTCATGATGCGCGCGATCACCACATCGATGGGCGGACGCTCGTCCCGCGGCTTGAGGAAGCCCAGCGTCACCGCCTGCGACGAAGACGTCCGCCCCGCGAGGCCGGCCACAGTGATGCCGATGTTCACAGCGTCATCGTTCTTTAAAATTTCATCCACCTTCGCCTGGAGCTGGTGCATCCGCTCGGGCGAACTCCCCTCCTGCGCGTTGAAAATACCGCGGATGAAACCGCTGTCGCCCGTGGGAATCAGCGACTTCGGCACCGCCAGGAAAAAGACCACCGTGAGTCCGAGACACACGATCCAGATCAGCGCTGATATCCATTTGTGGTCCAGGAAAAAATGGAGCGAATCGCCATAGACCTTGATCACTGCACCAATGGCCTTGTTCGCGAAATTTTCCATCCACGTCTTCTTTCCCCCCTCGTGTTTCGCGAGCATGCGCGAGCACATCAGCGGCGTCAGCGAGAGCGACACCACGCCTGAGGCGATGATCGAGATGATGATCGTGATTGCAAACTCCTGGAGCTGCCGCCCGAGCAGCCCCGGCATGAATACCAACGGCAGGAACACCGCCGCCAGCGAGAGCGTCATCGACAAGATGGTGAAACTGATTTCCCGCGCGCCGTTCAGCGTCGCTTCCATCGCCGTCTCCCCGGCCTCCATGCGGCGCACCGCATTTTCCAGGAACACGATCGCGTCATCCACGAGAAACCCGATGGATAGCGTGAGCGCGAGCAGCGAGAGATTATCGATACTGTAGCCCAGCAGGTACATCGCCACCAGCGTGAGGAGGATCGACATTGGCAGCGCCACCACCGGGATGATCGTGTCCGTGGCCCGCCCGAGGAACGCAAAGATCACGATCACCACCAGCACGAACGCGATGATGAGCGTCTCCTTCACGTCGTTCACCGAGTTCTGGATCGTAACCGAGCGGTCGTACACCGGGATGAGCTGGATCGAGCCGGGCAGCTCCCGCTTGAATACCGGCAGGAGGTTTCTCACAGCCTTCGCGGTGGTCACGGCATTGGCGCCCGCCTGCCGCGACACGGCCAGCACCACGTTTGCCGCTGGTATGGTCTTGTCCCGCACGAAAAAATGCCGCGCCTGCCGCTCATCCGCGATCGAGTCCGCGACCGTGGCCACGTCCCGCAGGTAAACGGGCGCCCCGTCCTTTATGCCGACTATGAGAGCCTCGTAGGCGGCCGCATTGTCGAGCTGCCCCTCGGGTTGGAGCAGGAACGTGCGCTCCTTGCCGTCAAACTGCCCGGCGCTCTGGTAGCTCGTACCGGCCTGGATCGCCTTTGCGAGATCGTCCACCGTGAGCCCGCGCGAGGCGAGTTTCGAGGGGTCAGCCTTGATGCGCACCGCCGATTTCGAGCCGAAGATGTCCACCTTCGACACACCCGGCAGGATGCTGATCCGCTGCGCGACCTGCGTGGTGCCGTAGTCGTAAAGCTGGCCGCTCGTCAGCGAATCGCTCGTCAGCGTCAGGTACATGATCGGCTGGTCGTTCGGGTTCGTCTTGACGAACGTCGGCGGCGCGGGGAGATCGATCGGCAGGCTTCCCGTGCTCTGCGTGATCGCCGCCTGCACGTCGGTCGCCGCGGCATCCACGCTTTTGCTGAGCGCAAATTGTAGCACCAGCGTGGTGAATCCCTGCGTGCTGGTGGAGGTGATGAGTTCCAGCCCGGGAATCTGGAGGAAATTTTTCTCCAGCGGCGTGGCGACGTTGTTGGCCATCGTCAACGGGCTCGCGCCGGGATAGCTCACCGTCACGTTGATCACCGGAAAATCGATCGCCGGCAGGTCGTTCACCGGCAGCCGCTGGTAGGACATCACGCCAAACACGATGATCGTCACCGTGAGGAGCATCGTCATCACGGGACGCTTTACAAAAGGCTCTGAAAGACTGGCCATTCTGCCTTCTACCTTTTCCCTTTTTCCTTATTGCCTTCCTCCGCGATCGTCACTTTCGCGCCCGGCGCAAGCGCAAGCTGGCCGGTGACAACCACGTTCTCGCCGGTCTTGATCCCCTCGGTGATCACCACATTGTCATCCTGCCGCTGTCCCGGTTTCACAGGGCGCAACTCCACGGTATTGTCCGGCTTCACCACAAAAACAAACGGCCCGTTGGCCCCGATCTGCAGCGCATCCGACGGCACCAGCACCGCCTCCTTGATCGTGTCCAGCAGGATTCGCACATTCACAAACTGCCCCGGCCAGAACATCCGGTCCTTGTTGTCATAGATCGCCCGCATCCGCACCGTGCCCGAGCCCTGCTGCACCCCGCTGTCGAGGAAATTGAAATCGCCCGTGCGTGTCTTGGAAGGATCATCCGCAAAGGTGGCCTGCACCTTCAGCGTCCCGGCCGCGATGAACCCGCGCACCTTTGGCAGCGCGCTTTCGGGAATGATGAAATCGACATAAATCGGGTCCTGCCGCTGGATGAGCAGCAACTGCGTCGTATTCGCCGACACCACATTCCCCGTGTCCACCATCCGCTTGCTCGCCCGCCCGTCGATCGGCGACCGGATCGAGCAATAGTCGAGATTGATCTGCGCCTGCTCCACCGCCGACGTATCCGCCTTCACCGCCGCCTCCGAGCCCTGCGACGTGCTCCGCGCATTGTCGAGATCCTGGGAAGAAACCACCTTCGTCTTGCTGAGCTCCTCGTTGCGCATGAGTTGCGCCTGGTCGTAGGCATGCTTCGCCATGTCCTGCGCCAGCGTCGCGTTCGCCTTGTCCAGCGCCGCCTGGTAGGGCCGGGGATCGATCGTAAAAAGCGCATCCCCCTTCTTCACCTCCTGCCCGTCCGTGAAATGAATCTCCGTGATCGGCCCCGACACCTGCGGCTGCACCGTCACCGTCTCGAAAGCCGTGCAATTCCCGATCTCATCCAGATAAAGCGGCACATCATGCGCAGTTGCCTTCGCCACCATCACAGGCTTCGGCGGAAGCACTGCCGGGGGAGCGCCCGCAGGCCCGCAAGCCGCAGTACACAGGATAGTAACCCCGAGCAAAAAAACGCCCGGTGAACAAAATCGAAATAGGATGCCGCTTTTAGGGACGCGGCGGGAGGAAAACTTCATGGCATTGAATGTAACGACCGTTGACTATGCCGTGATCGGATGCGGGGTCAATAGTTGGTTATAAAACTTCCGCGATAATAAATTCCAGCTCTCCGGTTTGGCTGCGCGGCGTAGGCGGGTGCACTTGGGCATACATGGGGTCTTTTTCGAACTTTCCGGGGTGAAAATGACCCCTAAAGTGACCCCAATATTGACAAAAACAGCCCGGTAATTGGCACAAAAGACATAGTGCCGTGCGCCTATTACTCTGGCGGTGGGGTCGTTTTGGCATACCTGGCAGGATTTTGCCGGGAGGATGGCGGACGGCCCTTCGACGGGCTCAGGATGGCGAGGGGCATGAGGGGCTCCCTCCCGGTGGGCGGGCTCTCCTGACAGGCGCATGGTGTTTTCAAGTAGTGTGACCATGCGCCGGTACGCTTGGTGCCGTCGCGTGGAATGTCAAGAGCATGTTTGAAGGGAGCAGGCTCCGCCGACAGGCGGTCATCCGTTTCATCCGTGGTGACCAAAACTCACCACCCGATCTTCACCGTCGGCTGCCTGTCGCCGTCGGGATTCCCCTCGGCCGAATCCCCGCCGCGATCCGTCAAATCCCTGCCGACGCTGTAGATCACCTTGTTCACAGGCGAGTAACGCAGCGGCTTGCCATCGAAGGCATCCAGCGGCACCGATTTCAGATAAGTCGGCACGAGATCATCCAGCGTCGCCGGCAATTTCCCATGATCCAGCCAGTACAGGCGCACCGCGATCAGCGCCCGGGTCGTCGCGAACATTGTCGTGATGCGGTATCTTTTAACGGCCGTGTAAAGCATCTGTCCCGCGGTGGATTTGTAGATTACGCGGCCGATGACATTTTGCGAGAGCACCAGTTCGGACCCGGACATCTTGTCCAGCTTTTCAAGCTGCCCGGGTTCGCGGCTGGTTTTGCCGTAGTTAAGCGGAGCCTCCCGGAGGATCTGGCGGGTTGTCTCGGCAAGCATGGTGCGTGTGGTATTGGGCTGGAAGAGAAAATCCGGGACCGGCGGCGGTTTGAAGCCGTAGCCGCCGCTATCCAGCAAATCCCAAACCCGGATTTTTCGGGCGACTACGTCATCAACGCTGCGGTTCCACGAGGCGAACTCGGTTTTCAGTCCATTGCAGAATGACGCCGCATGGTCCTCAAACGGTTCGAGTCGCGAAAGCACGGCCCGCAACTCCTCCCGGTGCGCAGCGGAAGCTTCCGGCACGAAACGCACAATGGTGTTGAGCGCCAGCGCTTCCAGCGAAACGCCCACGACAAAATGAACCGACACCCCGCCGCCATTTTCGATCCTGCGCGCGAACTCCATCCCTTGGAAACTTTCCTCAAATGCCATGTGCGCATCCTTCCGGTTCCAGTGGTTGATCGAGGAGTACGCCCTCGTGCGCGCCAGGTTTTGGAATGCCGTCAGGTAATTCCATTGCGGCACCGATTTCACGTCGGGGAATTGGAACCCCGGCATCCCGAGCGCCTTGTCCAGCAGCTCCAGCGCCTTTTCATTTTGCGCGAGAAGCACATCCACCTTCCCCTGGTCCCATTTTCTCAGGATGCTCCAGGAGTACATGTGCAGGTCGCCATCCCACTTCACCATCGGCACAACGCTCTCCAGCACCACAAAGCCATTCTCACCCGCCGGAAGCGCAACCCGCGCCAACTCCAGATCCCGCGTATCCGGCCTCGCCCCGTCCGAAAAACTCTGCCACAGCGCAAACCCCAGCCCGCCCACGATCACCACCGCCCCCGCAACCAAAACCCACGTCGCAATCCGCCTGATCAGTGCTTCATTCATCCGGTAAATCCGCGTCATTCGTGATTAAAACAAAAATCACCATGCGATTTTTACTGTGGGTTGTTTGTCGCCGTCCTTGTTCCCATCCGACATATCACCGCCGCGATCGGTGAGTTCTTTTCCCACGCTGTAAATGACCTTGTGTGTCGGCGAATAGCGCAACGGCTTGCCATCGTAAGCATCCACCGGCACCGACTTCAAATAGGCCGGTACAAGTTCGTCAAGCGTTGCCGGCAACTTCCCATTATCCAGCCAGTACAATCGCACGGCAATCAATGTGCGAGTCATCGCGACCGTTGTCATAATGCGGCATTTCTCGCGAATCCAGGATGAAGCCCAGGAAAAATCCCTTAAATACAACTGACGCCCTCCTGCATTGGGTGATAGCAAGAGTTCGTTCATCGACAACCGCTTCAGACTTTTCAATGGGCCGGGCTCCTTGTCGATCTTGTCGTACGTGAGAGGTGCATCACGGAGGAGTTGGCGGATGGTGTCAGCGAACATAGCGCGGGTATTGTTCGGCTGAAAAAGAACCCTCGTAATTCCTGACACGGGCATTCCTCCTTGCAATACTGAGACATCATTTTTTCCGGAAACGACACCTGCAAAACCGTGGTTGTAAAAATCCATCTGACTTCTTAGCGAATCGCAAAGCGCTCCCGTGTGGTCAACGTCGTGATCCACCTGCTCCCGCATGCGTTCCAAATCCTGTCTTTGGACCGCTCGATTGCCAACGATCCGGCAGAATTCATCAAGTACCTGGACTTCCTTGAAAATTCCGAGCTCGAAGTGGGTTTGCACCCCTCCACTGGTTTCCAAGCGCCTCGCGATCTCGAGCGCCTGGATATCTTCGTCAATGGCCGTCGTTATTTGATTTTTTCTCCTGTGGTTGAGGGCCGAAAGTTCCTTCAGTTCCACGCCATGCAGCAAGGACCAGATGGGATTATAATCGATGCCTGACGTCACCTTTTTCCATTGAAAACGGGGTTTGGCCAGCGATCTGTCGAGCATGTCCAAAACCGGCTGATATTGCGTCAGAAGCGCATCGATTTCGGCTTGGTTCCAATTCTGCTCTTGAAGCCAGCTTTGGGTGCGCCCCGCGTCATAAAAGTCAAGCATTGGATCAATTCCATCCAAGACGAGAAAACCATTTTCATCGTCCGGAACCGGAACCCGATTCAAAACAAGATCCGAGGTGTCCGGTCGCGGCCCATCTGAAAGGCTCTGCCACAACGCAAACCCAAGCCCGCCCATGATGACTACTGCAATCGCGGCCAAAACACGCCTGATCAATTTTTCATTCATTGAATGCGCGCAAAACGCACCCCGCAATGATCACCGTCCGCAATTTCCAAACAAGCGCAAATATTCCCGCTTCCCGTCCTCTGTCCTCCGCTCCCGCCACCTTGACATCACCTTGTCGCAGCTTAAACTTCAGTTTAACATCGCGAAGTTTGAAACTTCAGGAACAACTTCCCTTGGATTGCCCGGCATTACCCGGATGCGAAAAAGGGGAGGCGCATCAAAAATCATCCCCACCATGAAATGCACGCTTAAATTCCTCCTTGGCATCACCGCCGTGCTTGGCTTGCCCGTTATTTGCCAGGCCGGAAACGTCACTATCACCCGGGCCGAGATCACCCGCATCGTCAAGGACGTGAAAACTGTCGATCCCTCGAGCAAAGCACGCCCCGCCGTGCTCAAGGAAACGATCAAGGGAAACGAAAGCGTCAGGACCGGCATCGACTCGCGCACCGAGCTGCTTTTCAACGACCACACCATCACCCGGCTCGGCGCGAACACCCATTTCAGTTTCACGGAGGGCACCCGCGAAATGTCGCTAGGCAGCGGCGCGCTCCTCCTGCAAGTGCCGAAAGGCATCGGCGGCGCGCAAATCAACATGCCTGCCGTCACCGCCGGAATCACCGGCACCACCATCCTGCTGGAGACCCAGAAAACCTACACGAAGCTCATCGTGCTGGAGGGCCAGTGCTGCCTCTGGCGAAACGCCGACAAGCGCCGCAAAGTCTGCGCCAAGGCCGGTCAGGAAGTTCTCCTCTTCCACAAAATGAAGGACATTCCCCAACCCTATTACGTGGACCTCAAAATCATCGTGCACACCTCAAAGCTTCTCAGTGGCCGCTGGGGCGCGCCACTTGACGAAGGCCCGATCACCGCCGCCATCAACACCCAGGGCCGCCTCTTCGGCCCCGGCGGCCCGCCGCAAACCGGCGCGGGCACAAGCACCATCATCACCCAGCAACTCAACCCCCAGACCCCTCCACAATCAAACCCCGTCATTCCGCCCACCGTCACCACGCCGCCTTCGTCGCCACCGGCCAGTGGCCCACCCAACGGCCCGCTTCGCTGACTTGCGGGTGATGATCCACGCTTGCGTCGATCCCGCTACGGTTTCGCCCCCAGCAATTTCACAAAATCCGCAATCATCGGATCCGCCTTGCTGCCGCGATAAACAAACGTATGCTCCAGCACAGGCCGCACACCCTTTACCGGCCTGAACGCCACCCCCTCGCGCACCAGCCTTGAAACAGCCTCCGGCAGCAGGCTGATTCCTTGTCCCGCCGCCACCATCGTCAGCACCGCCGCCACCCGGTCCGACTCCTGCACCACGCGCGCCTGGAAATCCGCCCCCGCGCACAACTCATCGAACTGCTGCCGGAACGCCGGAGCCGCCTCGCGCGAGATCATCACCCAGCTCTCCGGCTTCAGCATCGAAAACGACAAACTCCGCGACGTGGCGAGCGGATGCCGGTCCGGCAGCGCAATCAAAAGCGGCTCCCGCTTCCAGATCACGGACGCAATATCTCGCGTCAACCCCTGCGGCGGCGCCCCGATGAAAGCCCCATCCACCTGCCCCGCCTTCAGCGCATCGAGTTGCGCCGCAGCCGAAAGATCGGTGAGATGAATCTGGCAATCCGGATGGCTCTCGCGAAACACCTGTAGCAGCCGCACGAGCCCCTCATCCAGCAGCGCCCCGATAAACGCCAGCCGCAACCGCGACCTTTCCCCCACACCCGCCCGCCGCGCAGCCTCTGTCGCCCCATCCAGCCGCGTGAGAATGTTCCTCGCGTCCTCCAGGTAAAGAGTCCCCGCCGGTGTCAGCGACACGGCCCGCGTGCTCCGTTCAAAAAGCCGCACCGCCAGCTTCTCCTCCAGTGCCTGGATCTGCCGCGTCAACGGCGGCTGGCTCATGTTCAGCAGCCGCGCCGCCCGTGAAAAATTCAACTCCCCCGCCACCGCCACGAAGCACTCCAGTTCCCTCACATTCGGTCGATCCATACCTATTAGGTATCAGTATCATGCATTTATAGCAATTCCAACAATACTCAAAATCCGCTAATGCCTAGTTTAGCCACGTTCACCGCAACTTTGATTTTGCATTCACCACTTATCTTCTAAATATTACATCCCTATGACTTTGACCGAAAAACTCCTCGCGCGTGCCAGTGGCAAGGCGCACGTCCAGCCCGGCGACAACGTCTGGGTGAATGTCGATGTTCTCATGACCCACGATGTCTGCGGGCCGGGAACCATCGGCGTCTTCAAGCGCGAGTTCGGCAAGACCGCCAAGGTCTGGGATCCGAAAAAAATCGTCATCATCCCCGACCACTACATCTTCACCGCCGACAGCATGTCGAACCGCAACGTGGACATCCTGCGCGACTTCGTGAACGAGCAGGGCATCCCTTATTTCTACGACGTGATCGACGACATGGACGGCCACTGGAAATTCGATTCCAGCAAGGGCCAGCTCAAGAAACAGCACGGTTCGAAATTCGCGGGTGTCTGCCACACCGCGCTCCCGTGGAAAGGCCACACCCGCCCCGGCGAGGTTCTCTTTGGCACCGACTCCCACACCTGCATGGCCGGCGCATTCGGCGAATTCGCCACCGGCATCGGCAACACCGACGCCGGCTTCATCCTCGGCACGGGCAAGCTCCTCATCAAGGTGCCCGAAACGATGCGCTTTTACCTTGAGGGCAAAATGCCCAGGGGCGTGATGGCCAAGGACGTGATCCTGCACGTCATCGGCGACATCGGCTTCGACGGCGCCACCTATCGCGCGATGCAATGGGAGGGCCCCGGCGCCAGCGCGATGAACATGGACGACCGCATGACGATCGCAAACATGGCGATCGAGGCCGGCGGCAAGAACGGCATCTTCCCCGCCGACCAGACCACGTTAGACTATGTGGACGAGCGCACGAAGATGAACGGTACCAAGGCCGAATACACCGCCGTGGAACTCGACTGCGACCAGTCATTCGTTTACGACAAGACATTCGACCTCTCCGCATTGGAGCCCACCGTCGCCATGCATCCCGACCCGGGCAATCGCGCCCTGGCGAAGGATCTCAGCGCCATCAAGCTTGACCGCGCCTACATCGGCTCGTGCACCGGCGGCAAGACCAGCGATTTCCTCGCATTCGCGGAAGTCGTGCGCGGCCATTCCGTGAAGATCAACACCTTCGGCGTGCCCGCCACCCCGCTGGTCGTGCAGGAATTGCAGAACACGGAATGGGACGGCAAGTCGATCTGGAACATCCTCGAAACCGCAGGCGTGACGATGACGGAAAACGCCTCCTGCATGGCATGTCTCGGCGGCCCTGTCGATACCTTCGGCCGCCTCAACACGCAGATGAATTGCATCAGCGCCACGAACCGGAATTTCCCCGGCCGCATGGGCAACAAGGAGTCGAAAGTGTATCTCGCCAGCCCATACACAGTGGCTGCCTCGGCGCTCACAGGAAAAATCACTGACCCGCGCGAGTTTTTGAGCTAAATTTGTGGCAAGATGGAAAGCATGCGCTCCCAAGGTTGCAGCCCTGCTGCAAGCGGGCGTCCGCATAAGGAATTGCGGCGGTCGTTTGCTGCGCTCATGTCTCTCGCGATGATTGGCGTATTGATCACCGCCGGGTGCAGCAGCAGCGCACCGCCTCCATCGTCCGCAAACGGGGGGCCGGTGCGCTACCATGTCATCGCGGAGGAGACGCCGTTTTTCAAGTTTGGCCCGGCGCAGGCGAACGGCCCCGATTTCAAACTGAAGAAAGGCCGCGAGTTGATCATGCTCGAGAGGCATTACGGCTACAGTCGCGTGCAGACCGACGATGGCGACTCCGGCTACACTGCGACGGATGACATCGCGCCCTCGCCAAACCAGCCGTCGCCGGATGCGGCTCCGGTTAAAAAAACCGGCGGCAGCGGCGGTTATTCGAGGAAAAGCGGTGGCAGGACACCCGATTTCGATCAGCCGAACGACGCCGCCCTTCCATCCACGCAGCCGCCAAACGACGAGCCTGCCCCGAGTTTCAGATACTAAAAGAACCACACCATTATGTCACATACCGTTACCAGCAAAGTGTTCGTCGTGAAGGACAACATCGACACCGACCAGATCATCCCGGCGCAATACCTGACCCTCGTGCCGACCATTCCCGAGGAGTACGAGAAACTCGGCAGCTACGCGCTGATCGGATTGCCGGACGATCTTTATCCCACGAAATTCGTGCCCGCAGGCGAAACCAAGACGCCCTACCAGATCGTGATCGGAGGGCGCAACTTCGGCTGCGGCAGCTCCCGCGAGCACGCACCCATCGCGCTCGGCGCGGCGGGCGTGCAGGCGATCGTCTCGGAGAGCTTCGCGCGCATCTTTTTCCGGAACTGCGTCGCGACCGGTGAGCTGTATCCCTACGACTCCACGGAGCGTCTTTGCGACGTGCTGAAGACAGGCGACGAGGCCACCCTCGATTTCGACAACGACACGCTCACCGCCCACGGCAAGACCTACAAGCTCAAGCCGCTCGGCGAAGTGCGCCCTGTAATCGACGCCGGCGGCCTGTTCAACTACGCCCGCCAGAGCGGAATGATCGCCGCGCAGAGCTGACGCATCCCGCGGCAGACGCGCCCGTTGAACCCCGAATAATGATCCGCTGCCTGTTCAAGCTGGTGCTGCTCCTGGTGCTGGCCGTGTGCATCGGCGTGTTCCTGTTGTGCCAGTGGTTTGTCAGCCATGCCGGGGTGGGCCGCATTTACTCCAGCGTGAACTCGATTCCCGCGCGCGACGTCGGCCTCGTGCTCGGCACCAGCGAGCGCATCAGCGGCGGTGGGGACAATCCCTATTTCACAAAACGAATCGATGCCGCCGCCGCGCTCTACAAAGCCGGCAAGGTGAAGCGCCTCCTCTTGAGCGGCGACAACCGCACAGCCGATTACAACGAGCCTGCCGCGATGCGCAAGGCGCTCATGGCGCAGGGTGTGCCCGATCGTGCGATCTTGCTCGATTACGCCGGGCTGCGCACGCTGGATTCCATCGTGCGGGCGAAGGAGGTCTTCGATCTCACGAAATTCACCATCATTTCGCAGCGCAGCCACGACGAGCGCGCCCTGCTCATCGCGCGCCATTACGATCTCGACGCCATAGCATTTGCCGCCGATGACATCTCCATCCGCTACGCCCCGCGATCGCACGTCCGCGAGTGGTTTGCCCGGATCAAGGCCATACTCGATCTTTACGTGCTCCACACCGCCCCGCGCCATCTGGGCCCGAAAATCCCGCTCGATAAATGAAAATGCAGGTTCGCGTCATCGCGATCCTTTTGCTCGCGGTTCCCTGCATTTCACGCGGCGGTCAAGCGGTGCAATTCTCCGGTTACGATTGGGAAATCCGGCCCTCTGCGCAGGACGGCGGCCCGGGCCCGAACCGCTGGGATGAAAAAAACGTGTGGGTCGACGCAGCGGGACGCCTGCACCTGAAACTCACGCAACGCGATGGAAAATGGTATTGCGCGGAGATCTACACGAAGAAGGCGTTCGGGTTCGGGATCTATCAATTCTGGATCACGGGCCGGCTGGACAAGCTCGATCAGAACGTCGTCTTCGGTTTGTTCAATTATCCCGAGCCTGATCTTGGGCCGGATGGCACCAATGAGATTGATATCGAATACGCGCGATGGAGGCGTCCCGGCGCTCCCGTCTGCAACTTCACCGCCTACCCGGTCGTCCAAAACCTGAAGGGAGCTGAAAAGAATTTCCCCGCGACGCTACGGAAAGAAGCCTCCTCCACGCAAAGGTTCACATGGACATCGCGGCAGATATTATTCCAGTCATTGCACGGCCACACGGATGCTGAGGGCGACGCCATTGCAAGCTGGCTCTACCATCCCGCGGACGCAGACCAGCGCATCGCTCAAAAGCCAATGCCCGTGCACATCAACCTGTGGTGCTGCGACGGATATCCGCCCAAGGATCGCAAGGAAGTGGAAATCGTCGTCGATTCATTCAAGTTCACGCCGAAATAGCAGACGCCCGTTTCTCCGCAATCAATTCCTCGACCATCTCGGCCGTCCGCAATGTTGCCTGCTTCGGCAACCTGGCTCCGAGCTGCTGCCTGATTTCCTCGTAATCCGTCTTCATGCGCGCGCGCGTCGCCTCATTATCGAGAAGTTCCGTCACCGTCTCCACGATCGCCTCCACCTTGCACGCGGGCCCCAACAACTCCTTCACCGCCAGCCGCTGCAAAATCACGTTCGGTATTCCCACAAAGCGGAATTTTTTCTTCCACATGTAAAGCACCAGCCACTCGATGCGCCCCACCCACGGCATGTCGTACACAATCACCTGTGGCACGCCGATCACCGCCGCCTCCAGCGTGGCGCTTCCGCTCTTCACTACGGCGGCGTCGCTCGCAAAAAGCACGTCCGCCGTGCGTTCGCTCACAACTTTCACCCACTCGGGAAAACGCTTCCGCACGATCTCTGCCCGGCGTTGCGATGCGGCCACGATGAAATGCATTCCCCCCCGCTTGCGCAAAGCCTCCGCCGTCGCTGCGAGCCGCGGGGCGAGGCAATTGATCTCATGCATGCGCGAACCGGGCAGCAGCGCAATGAGTTTTTCACCCGGCGTGACCCCGAATTCCTCGCGCAACGCAAGGCGTTCTGCTTCATCATGCTTGGCCTCCAGCATCGGGTGCCCCACCCATTCAGCCTTCGCGCCTGCCGCAACAAGGCGCTGTGCCGACCACTCAAATGGCGTGGCGACACGATCCACCTGCGACGCAATGCCAAGACCGCCCGACCCCGTTCGCTTCCACGAACCCGGCGGGAAATAATAAAGTACCGGCACGCCTTGCTTCTTAAAAAAGCCCAGATGCCCGCAATTGAACGCCCCCCAGTCACATAGTACCACCGCATTGATCTTCTCGGTGCGGATAAGCTTCTTCAACGCAAGCGACAGCTTCACGGCGCGGGGAAATCTCATCACCGAGTTGGTGATCCCAATTCCACTCATGTCGTTCGTATCCCCGATCAGTCGTCCACCCGCGCTCTTTACCACTTCCGCCGCCAGGTAATCCCCGCCCACCGCATAAAGTGTCCAGTCCGGATGGCGTTCGCGCAGGGTCTTGGCGAGGCGCGCTGAATGCATATCGCCCGAGACATCCCCTGCGACGAACAGGATGGAGGTTGATGTTGCTGGAATAGATTGCGCCACGGATGAACCCTGTAAGGGTGGCGTAATCTAGACCGCCTGCCGTGGCGAGGTCAAAGCGCGATTTGGGCCGCGGTCGTCTGCTCTGTCGGCAATAAGCGGCTAGCTGCGATTGTCGCGCGGATCGTTTTGAGCTACCGCCGGCTTTTCAATAAAAGCCCCCGCAAAATCCATCACGCACATCGTGCCCCAGCGCGAGTGCGGGCCATTGGCTACCCCGACCGTTCCGAAACCGGGGCTGAAGATATTCTTGCGGTGGCCACGCCCGCTTACACCGGCATCTACGATCAGGCTCACCACGATCTGGCGCGGGCTGGAGATTCCATACGAAATATTTTCACCCACCGTGCCGCGCCATGTCCCGAAACGTCCCATGCGGTCCCAAGGCGAACTGCGATCAGCCCCCTGATGTCCGGTAGCGCCCGTGCTGCCCTGGCCCGTAACGTGGCTCATCGCTCCCATTGCAAGCCCGTTTGAAAAGGTGAGGGGGTGTAATGGCCTGGCACGGTTGAGAAAATTGACGGCTTCGTTCCGGGCGCGTTCATCCTTGCTCGGCTGTGCCGCCACGATCCGGGCATATTCCTGCGGATTTGTCCTCGCGAAGTTGATCTCACGCAACACGGCTTCGGACTGTTCATTCCCCTTGCAAAAGGCTCCCAGGGCGACAGTTATCAGAAGAAAAAGCGTTGAAAAATGTTTCACGCATCTTCTTTAAGCAGTCCAAATGCCAGTTTTATAGAAATTATAATAAAACTGGATTTTTTCAGCCAATCTTGAACTTCGGACACTGTGAGAGGAATCGGAGCGGATTTTTGAAGATCAAATTGTCGATTGCTTTCTCTGAATGTCCGCGTTTTTTCATCTCAAGCGCGGTTTTCGGCACGGCGAGCGGGTCGCTGATTCCCCAGTCGCAGGCGCAGTTCAGCCACACCTGCTCCTGCCCGCAATTCTCCACGATGTCGATCGCGCGCGCCGGCGTGCATTTCGACTCCGGGTAAAGTGTGATCCCCGCCCAGAAACCGGCGTCCAGCACGAGCGACACCGTGTGTTCCTCCACATGGTCGATGATCACCCGGCCGGGCCGGATTCGCGAATCGGCCTTGAGCAGGTCGATGATCAGCTTCGTGCCCTTCAGCTTGTCCTCCAGGTGCGGTGTGTGGACGAGGATAAGCTGGTCGTGCGCGGCGGCGAGAGCAATGTGTTTTTCGAGGATCGTCATCTCGTTGCGCGTATTCTTGTTCAGGCCGATCTCGCCGATGCCAAGCACATTCGGGCGGTCCAGAAAATCGGGAATGATCCCCAGCACGTCGTTCGCCAGCGCCATGTCCTCGGATTCCTTGGGATTGATGCACAGCCAGGAGAAATGCGGCAGCTTGAATTTCTCCGCCCGTTTCGGCTCGTGCTCCGTGAGCTGGCAGAAATAATCATAAAACCCGTGGACGCTGCTTCTGTCGAAGCCGGCCCAGAAGGCGGGCTCGCACACGGCGGCGCAGCCGCTGGTTGTCATTTTGAGATAGTCATCCGTGGTGCGGCTGACCATGTGGGCGTGTGGCTCGATGTAACGCATGGCGCTTATTTTCCCGGCCACGCACCGCAGGCGGATTTGCCCGGGGCTGCTGCGATGGGCTCGGCAGTGGGGTCGCTGAATGCCAGCAACACTCTCTTTGCCTTTTCCGGCTCATCCGAGCCAAGGATCGAGAGCGCCTCGCGAAACGCTTTCAGGCGGAAGTCATCCTCACCGGGCGCCCGGTCGGCCCGATCCAGAAAAGCGGCGATGTCGATGAGCTTCGAGCGCGCATCGATGAAATAAAGGTCAAGAGCCTGCTCACGTTTCATATTTTTTATCAATACACACGGCCAAAGATTTCCACAAATGCGATTAATGCGGATTTACAAAGACTTTTTTGCTTTGTTTTTCAAACCAATCCACATAACCCTATCCCAACCCATCTGCTTTCCACGCATGAAATCAAAAATCATTACCAGCGCCGTGTTTGCCTGTGCGATCTCTGCCTTGCTCCCGTTTTCTGTTTTTGCCGGGCAAACGGATGCAAAAGCGACAGTCACCGCCGACAAAACCGAGCCGACCCCGCTTGATCTTCTCAACGTTGACGAGAATTACACGGGCGAGAGCACGGTGCGCCAGGGAGCTTTGCTGGGCAAGCAGGATGCATTGCACTCCAGTTTCGACTACAGCCACCGTTTCCATGTCACGGGCCAGTGGTACCTGCGACTGGGCGTGGCTTATGAGCGGTATGACTTTGGCCGCTCCATTTCCCCGCTGCCCCAGCATCTTCAGGCCGCCTCCGCCACCGTTGCCTACGAATATGTTGTGCAGGGCTTCGCGGCCGCAGCCATCGAACTGCATCCCGGATTTTATTTTGAGAACGATGTTACGGGCAGAAACTTCGACGTGCCGATCGATGTTTACACGGCTTTCAAGATCCATGGTGACAAGGTCTTCGGCATGGTCGGTTTCTTCGAGGGCCAATTCATCAACCCCCCGGTCATTCCCATCGGCGGTGTGATCTGGTTGATCAATGACAAGACGCGCCTTGAGGCCATTTTCCCGCGCCCTTCACTGACCTATACTTTGAATGAGGACTGGGAACTCGCCGCCACGGCGGATATCGGCGGCTATGGATTCCGCATGGACAAGAATGGCCGCACACCCGCCACCTACAGCGGATCGGTGCTGCAATACAGCTATTACCAGGCCGGTCTCCAGGTGAAGTATTCCGGTTGGAAGCCGTTTGATCTCGTGGTCGGCGGCGGTTACAATTTCGAGCGCGAATACGATTTTTTCCGGAACGGACCTTTCCAGAAATACAAGGCGTGCGGCGCTCCCTACATCAAGGTCAGCTTCGAGGCGAAGTTTTAATCCGCCATCCGGCCTGTTATTTCAGGGGCCGCGCGACCATGATTCCCGTGTCGCTGCGGTAGTGGTAAAGATAATCGCTCAGGCGCATGTCGAGCACCGTCCTGCCGTGGTTGTTCGGCGATGACGCGTGCATGAAATGCAGCACGCCGTCCGGTGTCCTGTAAGCGATGCCGACATGCGAGGTGCCGATGCCGTCGCGATCCCTGGTGGTGATGCCGATGATGTCGCCGGTGCGGATGCCGGATTCAATGGAGGCCACCCTGTTCTTTGGGATATGGTACATGGGCAGCCTTGAAACGCGCTCTTCCATCTCATGGATGCCGGTGCGGAGCGAGGGATTCGCCGCCATGTAGCGGTAGCTGCGCCAGTGGATCGTCATCTCGTCCGCCGCATGCGCAACCTGCACGCCGCCCAGGTCACGGGTGAGATCCTCGACAAGACCGCGCCGCGCGTTGTCGGAAAACCATTCCTCGAGATAATGCAAGCGCGAGAGGTAGCTGCTGTCGCAATGCCCGCCGCGGTAGCGGTCGAGCTCGATGTATTTCAGGTAAGTCTGCGGCGTCCAGTTTTCCTGCGGCTCCGCCACCATGCGGGCAAAGGCGAGTGACGCCTCGAAATACGTCCAGCAATCGAATCCGGTAAAATTCACCGATGGCGCCTCGATGTGGTTGTCGATCTCCAGCGTGTAGGATTTGTACGGGGTGTTGAGAAGCGCCCTGCCGGCCATGGCAGTGCGAATGCCGAGCGGGTAAGTGCTCCAGTTTTCCGCCACGGCCCGCTGCTTCAGCACCTCAAAGCGGTCGCGTCCCTTGAACACGGTATTCAGGGGCAGCGTGCTTTCCGCGTGGGAGGGGAGGCTGAGGGAAAAGACGCAGAGTAGAAGTGCAAGCGCTATGCGTTTCATGCGCGTAAATGAACGGCACACGGGGCAGGTGTCAAATGTTTTACTTGGATCACGCACCGGATTCAATTCAAAGCAGCATGAACACAGCTCCCATAATGAGCGTGGGCGCGACCGCGGCCAGGAAGAGATGCAGCGGCGAGATTCCCGTGTCGCCGAAATGCGGTTGCAGGATCGATTGTCCGGCGGGATTGGGCGCGTTGGCAATCACGGTGAGGCCGCCGCCGGTGACCGCGCCAGCCATCACCGCGTATTTCAGGGGATCGGAAAATCCCGGCACGAGCGAGGCGAGGTAGGTGATCGCGGCGTTGTCGTTCAAGGCCGTGAGCAGCGTGGAGCCGATCATCAGCGGCCAGCGGGTGAGCGAGCCCAGCACCGGCGCGATCCACCATTGCTGGCAGCCTCCGTGGATCACCAGTGCGCCGAGGAAAAACCCCACCAGCATCGGCCCCCGGATGTTCACCGTCTCCTGGTGCCGGTCCGTGGCCTGGTGGTATGCGAGGAAAAACAGGAAGCCGAGCACGACCAGCGGCGTGTAATGCGCAGTCAGCACCGTCCATGCAATGAACACCAGATGCGTGAGCGTTACGTTGAACGGAACGGGGCGCTCATTTGCTTTCATGGAATCCATGGCAGGAGTGAGGCTCAAAAGCTCTTTGCGGAATGCCATGAAATAAACAGCGTTTGCCACCAGGATGCCGATCACGGCTTTCCAGCCGAAATTTGTGAACATGTGGATGAACCCCCATTGCCACGCGTGCGCGACCATCACCACCGGCGGCGCCGCAAAATGGCTCAGTGTGCCCCCCACCGAGATGTTCACGAAGAGCAGCCCGAGCGTGGCGTAGCGCAACTTCATGCCCGGCTTGAGGGCGTAAATCCGGTCCGCTAGCAGCAGTGCGCAGATCGTCATGGCTGCGGGCTCGGTGATAAACGAGCCGAGCAGGGGGCCGGTCGTGAGGATCGAGAACCACCATGCCGCCGGTGTTCCCCCGCCCAGCGCGGCAACTTTTCCCAGCAGCATTTCGGTGAGACGCAGTATGGGGCGCGATGCCGAGATGGTCATCACCACCACCACAAACACCGGCTCTGCGAAGCTCGTGCCGGATACGTAGTGAGCCATCGTGCTCCAGCCCTTGAAAATGACGATCGCCAGCATCAGCGGGATGAGCCAGATGCCGAACACCGCCTCCACCTCCCCCATGAAATGGAAAAACTGCGCGCGGAATTGCAGCCTGTCGCGCATCGCCGCGTGTTTTGCCCCGTGGGCGGGATCTTTTTCATGCTCCTCCAGCGATTCGAATGCGTGCTGATAGCGGTGCGAGATCGACATGAACCGCGCCGTGAGGAATGTATGCGTGATCGCGCACAGAAAGATCAGTGTAGCGACCACGTTGAACGGTTCCGACGTTGCACGCACCCATAGCTTCCCGCCGACGCCCCCTGCATGCTCCTCCTGGTAGCTCGTCAACGGGCGTGGAAACACTGCCCCATCGGTCGCCGGGGCGGCAGCGTGCGCGCTTGCAATGGCGGTCAGCCCCAATACCGCCATCACCGCCACGCAGCGAATCATTTTCCTCATGGAAGGAGGGATATCAAATGCGCTCCTGCGACACAACACGGACGAAAACAGGTAACATTGATTCCTTTTTCCCATTCAGTCTGCTAACCTGAAGCCGTATCGTGATTGAACTGTATTTATTGAAGCCCGTCACTTCGCAGCCATTCAGACGATTAATTTCAAAGATCCCGGAGAGAAATGGATAAAACGAAGAAAGACCATGCGAAGCCGCCCCTGATCCGCCCCGTGCGGGAAGGCATGCTGGTCGGGTTGCTGGTTCTGGTGGCATCCGGCCTGGGTGTGGCGTGGATTTACAGCAGCTCATACAACTCGGAGGTGAAGGAAGTCCGGCACAATCTGGAACAGCTCGCCACGGGCGTTGCGGGAATTGTGGACGGCGATTTGCACAAAAAATTGACCTCACGCAGCCAGCTCGGCAGCGACGTGCATGAAAAGGTGCTCGCCCCGTTGATCAAGTTTCACCGCGCCCTGCCTGCGATCAATTATATCTACACCTGTGTTCTTGAAAACGACGGTGTTCATTTCATCCTGGATACCTCTACAAACGCCGCGGAATTGCATACCACGCGCACATACACACCGTCGCTGATCGGCGATCTTTACGAAAAGCCTGATCCCGTCCTCGTGGAAGCCCTTCACAAAGGCACAGTGGCCTCGACAGCCAAGCCGTATACAGACGAATTCGGCACATTCATGAGCGGCTATGCGCCGATTTATGATTCAAAAGGCACCCGTCTTGGGGTTATCGGCGTGGATTATTCGGTGGAGGATTTTAACGCGCAACTGGCCGCGCTCCGCCACGTGATCATTAGCACGGCGGCAGCGCTGGCCATACTGGCAATGGCCATCGGCATCGGCGTGTGGCGGATGCGGCGCGGGACGCTGGAGTTTGAATTGAGCAACCGTGATGCGCAGGAGGAATTGCAGGCAAGCGAGCAGCGGTTTCGTGATGTGGCCGGCGCGTCGGGCGAATACATCTGGGAGGCGGATACACGGGGCAAATACACGTTCCTCACGGACCGCGTCACCGCAGTGATGGGCTACACCCCGGATGAAATGATCGGGCGGTCCGTCTCGGATTTCATCTACAAGGAGGATCTGGAGATGGTTCTGGAAACCCAGGCCAGCTACCAGAAGGACAAGGCGGGTTTCCACGATCTCACCCACCGCAAAGTAACCAAGAAGGGGGAGATAATATGGGTGCTCGGCAGCGGGATTCCAATGCTCGATGCAAAAGGCGAGGTCATCGGCTATCGTGGCACCGCGCTCGACATTACCGCCCGCAAAAACACGGAGATGGAATTGATCCGCGCGAAGGAGTTCGCCGAGCAGGCTGACAGGGCCAAGGGGGAATTCCTCGCCGTGATGAGCCACGAAATCCGCACCCCCATGAACGGTGTCATCGGCTTCGCAAACATCCTCGCGGACACGCCGCTGAGCCACGACCAGAAGGAGTTCGTGGACACGATCAAGAACAGCGCCGAATCCCTCCTCGTGCTCATTAACGACATCCTGGATTTCTCCAAGATCGAATCCGGCCACCTTGAGATGGAGTCGGAGCCGCTCAGCCTGAATGCCTGCATCGAGGATGTGCTCGGCATCAGCGCCCACAACGCAAACAAGAAGCGCCTGGAACTCGTCTATGAAATAGAGGACGGCGTGCCCGCATGGATCGAGGGGGACGTTTCCCGGCTGCGCCAGATCCTTATGAACCTGGTCGGAAACGCGCTCAAATTCACCGACAAGGGCGAGGTGGCGGTCCATGTGAAGGCATCCCCCATGCCTTCCTCGCTCGGCAGGCCGGTCCACAAAATCCATTTTGAAGTGAAGGACACCGGCATCGGCATCGATCCCGACCGTATTGAGCGGCTTTTCAAGCCGTTCACCCAGGCCGATTCGTCGACCACGCGGAAATACGGCGGCACGGGTCTCGGGCTGGCGATCTGCAAACGGCTTGTGGAATTGATGGGCGGCGACATCCATATCGAAAGCAAACCCGGTGAAGGCTCGGTGTTCATTTTCGACATCGTCGCCCGCGATGCCCGCGCGCCGGAGTCCGCGCGTGTGACCGAGGCAGGGCTGGCGGCGTTTCTTCAGGGCAAGCGGGTGTTGGTCGTGGATGACAATGAGACAAACCGGCGTGTGCTTGAGCACCAGCTCAAGCGCTGGGGGATGCTGCCGATGCAGGCCGAGTCCGCGGAATCCGCGCTCAGTATTTTGAATGATGGCGGTATATTCGATCTCGGCGTGCTGGACATGATGATGCCGGAAATGGACGGCATGGAGCTGGCGAGAAAAATCCGCGAGACCACCGGGGCAAAGAAGCTGCCGCTGATCCTGCTTTCGTCAATCGGGCAGAACGATGCGGGGTTCAAGGCAAAGGCGGCGGGATTTCAGGCGACCATCGCGAAGCCTGTCCGTCAGTCGCAGCTTCACGATGTGGTGATGCGCGTGCTCTGGGAGGCCAGCCCCGGGCAGGCCGGCGCGCCATTGCCGGGGGACCGCCGCGGCGGAGGGACGCTGGCCGTGAGCATCGGGCCGCAATACCCGCTGAAGATTCTCATGGCCGAGGACAACACCGTGAACCAGATGGTCGTCTCCCTGATGTTGAAAAAAATCGGATACACCGTGGATATCGTGGAAAATGGGATCAAGGCCATCGATGCATTGTACCGCGAGACGTATGACCTTGTCCTCATGGATCTGCAAATGCCGGAAATGGGCGGCATCGAGGCAACCCACCACATCCGCAAAGGCGAGCGTCTCGCCGCGGAAAACGGAGTCGGCAAGCCGCCCGTTTACATCATTGCGCTCACCGCGGACGCCATGCAGGGCGACCGTGAAAAATGCCTCGAGGCGGGCATGAACGACTACCTCACCAAACCCGTCCGCCCCAACGAACTGCAAGCCGCGCTCCAGCGCTGTGCACAGGCGGGGTGATGATATTCCGTTAAGGATAAACCGCAAAGATCGCAAAGCGCGCAAAGAAAATACGACTTATCAAACATCACTGATTTCTTTGTTCATTCTTTACCTTGGCGCTCTTGGCGTCCTTTGCGGTAAATTCCTACCTCCACTCGTGCTTGGGATACTTCCGCTGCAACTCCTGTTTTATCTTCGGATAAGCCTCGCGCCAGAAAGTCGATAAATTTTGCGTGACCTGGATGGGCCGGTGGTTTGGCGCAAGCACGCTGATCACCAGCGGCACGCGCCCGGCGGCGATGGTAAGACTGCCTTCCACGCCATAAAGCTCCTGGATGCGCGCCGAGACGGACGGCGCGGCCTTTTCGTCATAGACAATCTTCCATTTCTTGCCATTCGGCAGCTCGATGCGCTCGGGCGTGAATTTGTCCACCAACCCTTGCTGCATCGGCGACAGCCACGATTTCACTACAGGCCACACCGGGCGTTCCTTGATCTCCTTGTAATTCGTCGCCCCGTGGCAGATCTGTTCGATGATCGAGCGCCGCTCCTCCTCGCCGATCGCGGGGATTTCCAGCTCCGGCATCCACTCGCGCAGGCGGTTGACGCGGATGATCCATTGCTCCACCGCGTTGTCCCAGTTGGTAAGAACACAGTCCCCGTCCTGCACTTCGTCTGCGAGTATTTGCGCGGCCTCTTCGAGCGGAACCTTGTCGCTCACTTCGAACCCGAGCACCAGGTCGCGAAACATCACCTGCGAGCGCGTCATCACGCGGCGCAGCGTCGTGTCGTAAAAAACCTTCGCCACCTTGTGCATCGCATCGGGATAAATCTCCTGGAGCCATTCCTGCTTGATCGCCGTCGCGGTATTCAGCAGCACCGTGAGTTCGCCATCCTTCCCCTGCACTTCGCGCACGTCGGACGCCACGAGCAGCGTGCTGTGGTGCACTGCGCTCTCCCGTGCCAGCACGCCCCGGCGGTTATGCACGAGATTGCAGCGGAGCGTCCCCGCGTCCGCGCGCATGGCGACCTGGTCGGAGAATCCTGCAAGCACACAACGCTGGATCGCCTCATTGGCCGTCTCACTGCGTTCAAGATCGAGTTTCTCCTCGCGCGCAATTTTCAAAAATTGCTCAAACGTCTGCCCTACTTCGCGCGCGGCAATGGCATTGATTCCAAGCCGGCGGCAGCGTTGCGGATTGTAATTGTTCTGCTCCGCGTAACGGAACGCACGCATCAAAATCAGGAAGTCCGAGACCTCTTTTTCACCGAACAAATCCTCCCGGTCGCGGTCCATCTGTTTTCCCTCACTGCGCCGCAATACATTCCGCCCCTGCGAAAGCGCGGCAACCATGGCCCCCGCCCGTACACATCCGAGTTTGTCCGCCTCAAGCAGCATCCGGGCGTAACGGGGATGCACGGGGAAGGCGAGCATCCGTCTGCCGAGCGGCGTGATCTGCGCCGTGTGTTCATCGAGCGCTCCCAGGTCTTTCAAAAGTGTGTGCGCTCGCTCCAGCGAACGTGGATCGGGCGGTTCCAGCCATCGGAATCCCGCGATGTCATCCACGCCGCTGGCCTTCAATGTCAGGATCACCTCCGAAAGATCGAGTCGCTTCACCTCCGGCAGTTCCTGCGCGGCTCGGTCCATATGTTCAAGCTCCGTCCAGAGCCGGATGCAGCGCCCGGGCGCGGTGCGGCCCGCCCGGCCTGCCCGCTGGTCGGATGAGGCGCGGCTGATTTTTTCAACGAGCAGCGTGTTGATCCCGCGGTACGGATCAAATCGCGCAATGCGGGCGAGCCCGCTGTCGATGACAAGACGCACGCCATCGATGGTGAGCGAAGTCTCCGCAACATTCGTCGATACCACAACCTTGCGCTGAAAATACCGCGCGAGCGCCGCATCCTGCGTCGCCACGGGAAGCTCGCCATGCAGGGGCAGCGCGATGAATTCATTCGAGACCCGCGAATTCTGGATCGCCTGGATCGTCCTGCTGATCTCGTACGCGCCCGGCATGAAAATCAACACATCGCCATCGGTGTGTTCCGCAATCCGTTCCAGCTCGCTCGCCGCCAGTTCCCACACCGGATGATCATCGTTCTGGTACCCCTGCTCCAGATACTCGATATCCACGGGAAAAGTCCGCCCCGCGGATTCCAGCATCACGCACGGCTCGAGATATTTTTCGAGATGCGTCGTGTCGAGCGTGGCCGACATCACGACGATCTTCAGGTCGGGTCGCACTGTCTCCTGCAATTGCAGCACGCGCGCAAGCGTGATGTCGCCGTACAGATGCCGCTCGTGAAATTCATCGAAAAGAATCGCCGAGATGCCGCGCATCGAGGGATCATTCAGCAACTGGCGCAACAGCACCCCCTCCGTCACAAACCGTATGCGCGTCTTGTCCGACGTCACCTTGTCAAACCGGATCTGGTAACCAACCTCGTCGCCAAGCCGCACCTTCCGCTCCTCCGCAACACGCGTCGCCAGCATGCGCGTGGCAAGCCGGCGCGGCTGGAGCACAACCACCTCCCCGTCGCCCAGCAACCCATGGTCGAGCAGCATCTGTGGCACCTGCGTCGATTTTCCGGAGCCCGTGGGAGCTTGCAGGATCAGGCGCCCATGCTCGCGAAGCTTGTGCGTGATCGCATCCTGAAGGTGATAAATGGGCAGACGGCTCATGGGAAATCCTTAATAAACCACGAAGGCCGCGAATCGCACGAAGGAAAAGAGAATTTGCACGGCATATTTTTCCCTCTTGGTGTCTTCGTGTCTTGGTGGTGAAATAATCCCGATGCTCCTGGCCTTTCACAAACCCTTCGGCGTGGTCTCCCAATTCACGCCCGATGGCTCTCCGCACCGCACCCTGGCCGATTTTAATTTCCCAAAAAACGTCTACCCCATCGGTCGGCTTGACGCCGAGAGCGAGGGCCTTCTCCTCCTGAGCGACGAGCCCGCATTGAACGAGCGTCTGCTGCACCCCACCCACGGCCACCGCCGCACCTACTGGGCGCAGGTCGAGCGAATCCCCACGCGCGAGTCCCTGGAAAAAATGGAACGCGGCCTGGTGATCTCCGGGTACAAGACGCTACCCTGCCGCTCATGGCTGCTCGACCCACAGCCGGAAATTCCCGCCAGAACCCCGCCGATCCGTGTCCGTAAAAATGTCCCGGACGCATGGATCGCGCTGGAATTGATCGAGGGCAAAAATCATCAGGTCCGTCGCATGACTGCGGCAATCGGGCATCCCACACTGCGGCTCATCCGCGTGAAGATTGGCGAATATGACTTGGGCACGCTTCCAGCGGGTCAATGGGCCACCGTCAATGAAACCGGAAGAAGCTTGATAGGGTTGTAGTCTCCCTATTAGTGCGACTCCGCTTCCAGATTCAGCCAGCGCACCTCCGCGGGCGTCAGCGATATATCAAGCGCGGGCATCGTCGTGCGCGTTTCGTCGATCGTGCGTGGGCCAATGAGCGCAAATACCGGAAACGGCTGCGCCAGCACGTAGGCGAGCGCGATGTTGATCGGCAGCACCCCTTTTTTCCGGGCCAGCTCGATTGCGCGCTCGCGACGCTGGAAATTGTCTTCGGAATACCAGCAGCGCACGAGTTCCTCGTCCTCGCGTTTGTCCGGGTGGGCGCGGTCGGTGAAAAATCCGCGCGCCTGGCTCGACCACGCGAGCACCGGTATCTGCGTGCGCTCATGCCATGCCCGCATCTCCGGTGTTGATGCCGCAATACACCCGTTCCACACGGGATCAATCATGCGCGCGAGGCTGAAATTATTGCTTACCGCCGCGAAACCGGTGAGCCCGTGCTTTTCTGCATAGGCATTTCCCTCGTCGATGCGTTCCGATGTCCAGTTCGAGCCGCCGAATGCGCGGATGCGTCCCGCCTTCTTGTGCTCGTTCAGCACATCGACGAACTCGCCCACGGGAATCTCCGGGTTGTCGCGGTGCATCACGTAGATGTCCACGTAGTCCGTTTGCAAGCGGTCGAGCGATTCCAGCAACTGCGACGTAATGCTTTTCGGGTCGCAATGGGGTGTGTGCGCGCCCTTGCCGAGAATCACGGTTTTTTCCCGGATGCCCCGGTTCTTGATCCACTGGCCCAGAAGCCGCTCCTGGCGACCGCCGCCATAAAGCCACGCGGTGTCGAAGCAGTTTCCTCCGCGCTCGAAGAAATCGTCGAACCTTACCGCCGCATTCGGATACTCCCGCTGGTTGTCGCAACCAAAAATGAGGCGCGAAATCTGTTTTTCAATCCCGGCAATACTGCCGTATTTCATGCGGTTGTCAGCGCGGAGCGCAAGCGGCCTGCGCGCTACGGTGAACTTTGCCTCGGGAGCTTCGGGCAGTTCGGAATCGTAAACCACGCCCACGCCCTTCCGCCAGAGGTCGAGCATCTGCATGTTGCCGAGCGAATCATCCCACGACATCGCGGGCGATTGCCTGTCGCCGATATGCTCCGCGACATGGTCGGCCTCGTACGCGTAGATGCTCCGGTCGGATTCCACGAGCACCTCCTCGGGCACGTTGCCCTTGAAAACAAGGATCTTGGAAAATCCCGGCTCGCGGGTCACAACCCATGGGCTGGGCACCACGATGCTGCCTTCCGTGCCGGAGATGCGCAGGTTGTTTTCAAGATTGAGCTGCACGCCCGTGGCGATCTGCGCCACCACACCGCTGGCAAACCGCATGGAAGCCACCGCGTACTCGTCCACGCGGCTCTCCTTGCCCAGGTGTCCCGTTCCAAAAAATTCCACCGGCTCCTCAAAGGCCTTGCCCGCAGCCGCGCCAGCCACCAGCCTTGCCCCCGAAGTGCAATAGCCGCCCACATCCAGAATCCCGCCGCCGCCGAGCGCATTGTTGAGCAACCGCCCTTCAAGATTGTAGCCGCTCTTGAAACTGAACGTTGCATTGACCAGCCGCACCTCCCCGATGACCTTCTGCTGGATCAATTCCACCAGCTTCGCCGTCTGCGGATGGCAGCGGTACATGAACGCCTCCATCAAAAAAACATCGTTCCTCCTCGCCGCATCCACCACGGCCATGGCCTCGGCATGGTTCAGCGCCAGCGGCTTCTCGCAAAGGACATGCTTGCCCGCCTCGGCTGCTTTGATCGACCACTCCGCATGCATCGGATGTGGTGTGGAAATATAGACAGCCTGCACCTCGGGATCAGCCAGCAGTGCTTCATAGCTCGCGTGCGTCGTTGCGGGATATTCCCCGGTGAATTTCTGTGCCGATTCGACGCTGCGGCTCCCGACAGCGACGAGCTTCCCGGTGGTGGATTGAGTGAGCCCGTGGGCAAATTTTCGCGCGATGGCACCCGTGCCAATGATTCCCCATTTCAGTTTGGTAGTCATGGTTATGGATAATTAACACACGGGGATCACGGCAAAGTCACGCTACTTGTCACTTCAATCTGGTTACATCCCGCGTTTTCAAATCCAGGCTGTAGGTCTTGCCGCTCTCGGCACTAACAATCAGTTTCCCCTCCCGGATGATCATTTTCTCGATGTAAACATGCTGCACATCCTCCTCAAGCAGCGGATCAATGGCATTCCGGAATACGGTTACCTCCCAAAGCATTTTATTGGTCTTTGCATCCCAAGCCTGCACATAGGCACGGCGTCCATCGTTGTTGGGCGCGATGATACGCAGCCCCTCGTAAATGACAGGTTCAACATCGGGCGGAGCCATGCGTTTGGCGGCTGCGAAATCCGGAATTAACGCAATCAACAAAGCGAGGATTATGATGGGACGGTTCATGGGCGTCAGTGGTTTTAGTATTTCAACACTCGCGCCAGGAAATCCCTGCACTGGCTGCTTTGCGGGGCATCGAAAATTTGCCCTGCCGACCCGGCCTCAATGATTTTCCCATCCGCGAGGAAAGCGATTTGATCACCCACCAGTTTCGCAAATCCCATCTCATGCGTCACAAGGATGAAGTCGCGCCCTTCCTGCTTGAGTTCCTCGATCACGTCGAGCACCTCGCCGGTCATCTCGGGATCAAGCGCCGAAGTCGGCTCATCAAAAAGTAGCAGGCGCGGCTTGATCGCGATGGCCCGCGCGATTGCAATGCGCTGCTGCTGCCCCCCGCTGAGTTCCGCCGGTTTCTTGTGCGCGTGATTATCCAGACGGAATCGCCGCAATGCCTGCAACGCCGTTTCGCGCGCCTCGGCTGACGCAATGCCGTGCACCTTCTCCAGCGGAAGCGTGATGTTTTCGAGCGCCGTGAGATGTGGGAAAAGATTGTAGGATTGAAACACCACGCCAATCGTCCGCCGGTGCTTGCGCAGCGAAGGCTCGTCAAAATTCACCGCCTCATCGTTGATCTCCAGCGCGCCTTCGTCCGGATTCTGCAAGCCCGCCATCACGCGCAGCAGCGTCGATTTTCCGCCGCCCGACGGCCCGATCAGCACCAGCGAATGCACCTCATCAAAGGAAAGCGACACATCATCCAGCACACGATGCGTTCCGAAGCTCTTGGTGATATGGTCGAGTTTAAGTTTCAAACTTGTGTTTCCGTTCCAGCGATTGCGTCCACAGCGAAATCGGCAGCGTGAGAATCAAGTAACCGACCGCGAGCGGGAAATAACTCTCCAGGCTGCTGAACGTGTTCGAGTTCACATTCGACGCATTCTGCGTGAACTCATTCAGCCCGATGATCGAGAGCAGCGACGAGTCCTTGATGATCGACGCAAACTGCCCCGCCAGCGGCGGCATGATCCGCCGTATCGCCTGTGGAAAAATCACGTGCTTGTAAATCTGCACCGTCGTCAACCCGATCGCCCGCGCCGATTCGAGCTGCGACTTCGCGATGCTCTCGATCCCCGCGCGGATGATTTCGCCGATGTAAGCCCCACTGAACCCCGAGAGAATCAGAACACCGGCCACGTAACGGTTCTCCAAGTCCACCTGATGGAAAACGCCATAGTAGATAATATAAATCTGCACCAGTAACGGCGTACCGCGGATAATCTCGACGTAGATTTTGCTGAGATCGCGCAAAAGCAGAACCGGGCTTTTCCGGCAGAGCGCGATAAGCACACCCACGATAACGCTGAGCACCAGCGCGGCAGCCGCGATGAGGATTGTCACCAGCCACCCATTCAAAAAGCTGCGCCAGTAGCCCGCTACCTGATGCCAGCCCTCGTGCGTGGTGAGTTGCTGGAACGACAGCGAAATAATGAACGAGAGCAGCAGGAACGTGATCAACGCATTGAGAGCAGTCGCCAGCCATGGTCGGGAATCATTATCTCCGGCCAGGAAAAATCGAAGGACTGGATGGGGCTGCCGCGCTTTCAATGGAAGCGAATCTAGCGTCGCGCCGCCGCAATGGGAAGATTTTGCGACGTGAGCGCAGATTCCCAGATCCAGCTCCACGGAATAGCGCCGAAGCTCAATATCCAGTCGTTGAATTTTTTCAACGGCCATCCGCTGCCGACCACGAGCTTCGCATGCATCTTTTCCAGTTCGAGCCGCCCGATAAGATAGCTCATGGGCACAGTCGGCGCGCTGGTGTACCAATTCACGTCCCCCTGCGCGCGCCCGGGGGTAAACCCGACGCCATCCACCAGCGTCTGGCACGCCTTTTTGTAATCGAGCGCCCCGCTGTGCAGCCCGCAATCGATCACGATCCGCCATGCCCGCCAGAGAGCGTCGGTGATCTGGATCAGCCGCGCGTGCGGCGTCTTGTGGATGCCCTGCTCGATGCACATCTTCTCGCACCAGAGTGTCCAGCCCTCGTAAAAAATCGCGTGGTGAAACAGCCGCCGCAGTTTGCTCGGGTGCCGGTTCTGGATCACGAACTGCGCATGGTGTCCGGGATACGCCTCATGCGCGCAGGTCAGTTCCAGGCCGAAATGCTGGCGGATCTCCGCTTTCTTCTTTGCCGGGTCTTTTTGGATGAGGCTCAGGTCGTTCACCCAGAAAATGCCCATTTGCTTCCGCTCGTATGGCCCCGGCTGCATGTAGGCAGCCGTGGGAAATTGATGCCGCAGGAATTCCGGCACGGGCAGCACCTTCAGCGTCTCGTTCTGCGGCAGGGTCAGCAGTCCCGCCTTCTCAAAACGGTCGCGCATGCGCAGCGTCACCGCCTGGTATTCCTCCAGCAGCGTTCCCGCCGCGGGATTCCAGCGCTCCGCGGCTTCCTCGATGATTTCCTTCGCCTTGCGCTTGCCAAATTTCGCCGCCTCGATCTTTTGCTCGTATGAAAGTTGCGCGATCATCTTGCGCCCCAGCGCCTCCGCCTCCGGCAGCGAAAGCGTAAGCCCGAGCTTTTCCCGGATGAGAAACTCGAAGCCTTCTCGCCCGACGGAAAAACCATTCACAGGCCCCGGCTTTTTATTGCCCACCGCGCGCGCGTAGCTCTTGAACGCCCCGGCCGCATCACGAAACAGTTTCGCCGTGCGCTCCGGATGTGCGGAGATCGCTGTCAGCGTCGTCTCCAGCTTTTCGAGAAATTCCACCGCTCCGTCGCACGATTGCACCGCAAGTTTGCTCCAGAGCGGCACGGGATTGCGCAGGCAGGCGGCGCCGGCCGAGAGAAATCCCGGGATTTTCGAGAGCCTGCTTTCGATTGCCGGCAAAGCCTTCCGCAAATTTGCGGTGTTTTTCACCACCAGCTCGAAGATCACATTGATCGCCGTGTCGCAATGCCCCTGCGGATTATTCCGCCACCGCTCCAGGTCACGGTAGTAATGCAGATTCGTGCGCAGCATGGAAAGAAACCCGCGCCGGTCCAGCCAGGCATCCCCTTCAAACGCCACACCCGGCAGCGATTCGGTTTCCCTCAGTGTTGTTTCGAGCAGTCCGCAATACTTCAAGTGCACACCGGCATCGTTCCCACCCAGTTCGGCGTCGAACTTATGCAATCCCAGCGCGCTGGCCTCGTGGGGAAACAGCATGTGGCTCTCATCCAGGAATTTCTTTGCGATGGAATGAAATCGGCGCGTCTCTTTATTCATCGGGCTATAAATGTTTATTTTCGATAAGTTGATCTGATATTACAGGGGATTATCGATCCTGTCCCCAAGGATGTCTATGTTACACACACAAAGCAAGATTTCCACTTGACGGCACACTACAAACGGGCATGATTCCGCCCGATTTGGGGCAGAAAGCCGGTTATAATTTCTAGAAAAATATGCACGTATACGTGGGTCATTTTATTTGGGCAATGTGCTATTTGGTAGTGCTCGTCGGGCTTTCCATTTACGGGCTGCACAGGTACGAGATCGTCTATCTGTTTTTGAAGCATCGCAACAACAAGCCGAAGCCCCTCGGCGAGTTCAACCCCCTCCCGCGCATCACTGTCCAGCTTCCCATTTTCAACGAATATTACGTCGTAGAGCGGCTCTTGAAATCGGTAAGCGAGCTGGAATATCCCCGCGAACTTTTGCAGATCCAGGTGCTCGATGATTCCACGGATGACACCGTGGCGCTCAGCGGGCGGCTTGTGGAAGACCTCAAGGCGCAGGGGTTTGATATCGAGTTGATCCATCGTGAAGACCGCATGGGTTACAAGGCGGGCGCGCTCGAGGGCGGCCTCGTTACCTGCAAAGGCGAATACATCCTTATCCTCGATGCCGATTTCCTGCCCGAGTCGGACATGCTGCTGAAGACGGTGCATTATTTCACCGACCCCAAGGTCGGCATGATCCAGACCCGCTGGGGCCACCTGAACCGCACCTACTCGCTCCTCACGCGCGTCCAGGCCATGTTCTTGGATGGACATCTGCTCCTTGAGCAGACCGCCCGCAGCCACAGCGGACGCTTCTTCAATTTCAATGGCACTGCCGGTCTCTGGCGCCGCACCACCATCGAATCCGCAGGCGGCTGGCAGCACGATACGCTCACCGAGGATCTCGACCTCAGCTACCGTGCCCAGCTCAAGGGCTGGAAATTCGTGTTCCTGCCGAATCTGGTCACGCCCGCCGAGCTGCCGGTCGATATGAATGGTTTCAAGTCCCAGCAGCACCGCTGGACAAAGGGCTCCATCCAGACCTGCAAGAAACTCCTCCCCACCATCTGGCGCAGCGATCTTCCCATGCTCATCAAGATCGAGGCCACCGCGCACCTCACCTCGAATTTCGCCTACCTCCTGCTCATTTTCCTCTGCGTGCTCCTCAATCCCACCAACGACGGTCTCGGCCACGGCGTGTGGCGTTCCATTCTCCTGGATATCCCGATCTTCGCCGCCGCATCGCTTTCATCCGCCGTCTTTTATTTCTACGCGCAACGCACGCTCTACCCGAAGGGCTGGATGAAGGAAATCCTCCTGCTGCCCCTGTTGCTCGGTCTCGGAATCGGGCTGGCGCTGAATAATGCCCGTGCGGTGCTAGAGGCGGTGTTCAACCACCAATCGGAATTCACCCGCACACCGAAATACGGCATCGAGGGCAAAACGCAGAAGAAAAAGAACAGCCGTTACATCCCGTTAAAATCGCTCCTGCCGCTCCTCGAACTCGCCTTCGCGCTCTACTTCACCTACCATGTCGTCATGGCGGTCATTCATCATCAATGGATGTCCCTGCCATTCCTCATGCTGTTCCAGGGCGGCTTCGGATATGTCGCCATCACATCACTGGCCCAATGGATGCCCCGCGTCCATATAGAAGACCCGGCTGATCCCGCCGACGCAGTACCTGCATAAGGAGAGTGTAAAGCAGAGAGAAGTGCGGGTTGGCATGCTCAGCCATGTCCCGTTGACAAAAATCCTCCAACTGTAGAGTATTTTATTGATCATATGGGCGGATTGCAGGGATTTTTTAGGTCATTTTTTTGAAAAAAATGACCGGTATTCGTGTATTTCTCCTGTGTTTTGTAATTATTTTGAACAAAAGACACTTTTCTGCGTCTCAGATTTGCAGCATGGCACGACCTATGCTAAATACATTCGATTATGAAATTATCACTGACTCTCACATGCTTATGGTTAGTTTTGACCAGCATCTCTACTGGCTTGGCCAGTGATGCAGCTCACGCCGTCATCGTGAGCGTCCCTGATCAAAGCATGCTCGTCCTCCAAAACGGCGTTCCGATTGCCCGCTATCCCATCTCCACTTCCAAATACGGCCTCGGTGATAGCTATGGCCGCTACACCACTCCTACCGGCACACTGGAAGTCGCCCAGAAGATCGGTGACAACGCCCCCATGGGTGCAGTTTTCAAAGGCCGTCACTGGACCGGCGAAGTCCTCCGTCCTAACGCTCCCGGTCGCGACCCGATCGTGACCCGCATCATGTGGCTGCGCGGCCTCCAAAGCGAGAACCGCAACGCCTACAGCCGCGGCATCTACATCCACGGCACACCCGTGGAAAACATGATTGGCCGCCCCGCCAGCTACGGCTGCATCCGCATGCGCTCCCGCGACGTAGTGAGCCTGTTCAACACCGTGGGCGTCGGCGCGAAGATCAGCATCCTGAACGTCTCCCTTGGCCACGCGCTGAGCGAATTTGCCTCGGCTCGCCACTCAGTGGCCGCACGCGGTTGATTTGACCCATTGCCTCGGAACGGGTTTGGGATAGGAACAAGAAACACGCAGGCTTGCCGCCTGGCCTGTTTTCTTTCGGGAAAATAACATCACTTGCATAGTGGGACATTCGTTTTCACGAGATGCTCCTGTTGTTTCAATAACCCATTTCGTCTTCCGCTCGGAAAAAAGCAGAAACGAGGCAATTTTGCCCATGCCAATCCAAATGGAAATATTTTTTTCACGTCTTTGATGTTCGTTGGAACCGGGCGCCGGTTTTTCCAAAAATTATAAGTCGTTGGCAATTATGCACCTGCGAAGCGGGTTGTTTTTGGCGAGAAAAATCGTATATTTATTTTCCAAGAAAATAATGATTTGAATTGCAAAAACACTACCGGTTGTGGTTTAAATATTGAGACCGGCCCATATGCTGTGGTTACTTGTTGGCTGCAATTCACAGAGTATTCACACGTTATTGGCTGGTTTTTGAGGACTTGTTCACCCCCCACAACTAGGAAGACACCATGATTAAACTCAAATCCGGAATCCAGAAGAGCCGTTTGGCTGCCGTTTCGTCGTCACGGACCGCCAAATCGCGCCGCGCTAAAAACAAAGGGCTGAAATTCGAAAGAATTTTCAGCAGCAAAACCGTTTCGCCGTTTGACCAGATCGAGTGGGAATCCCGCACTGCGGAGATCACCGATGATTCCGGCAAGGTGATTTTCAAGCAGGAGGACATCGAGGTGCCAAAATCCTGGAGCCCGCTCGCGACAAAGATCGCCGTCTCCAAGTATTTCTACGGCGACATTTCGCACGGCACCGATCCCTACAAGGGCGGCCGCGAACGCAGCGTGCGCCAGCTCGTGCACCGCGTCACGCGCACGATCACGGATTGCGGCATCAAGGATGGCTATTTCGCGGACGACGCGAGCGCCGAGACTTTCTACAAGGAACTGACCTGGCTCTGCGCGAACCAGTACGGCGCATTCAACTCGCCCGTGTGGTTCAACGTCGGCCTCTGGCACCAGTACAAAGTCGGTCAGGGCCGCGGTGAGGGGAACTATTACTACAATCACCGCACCGGCCAGGCCGAGCGTTCACCCACGCAGTACGAATACCCGCAGGGCAGCGCGTGCTTCATCCAGTCCGTGGATGATAACATGGAGGACATCATGCGTCTCGCCATGAGCGAGGCGATGCTTTTCAAATACGGTTCCGGCACCGGCAGCGATCTTTCCTCGCTCCGCTCCACTCGCGAGAAACTCAGCGGCGGTGGACGACCGAGCGGGCCGCTTTCGTTTTTGAAGGTGTACGACCAGGTGGCAAACGTCGTGAAATCCGGCGGAAAAACCCGCCGCGCCGCAAAGATGAACACGCTCAAGGACTGGCATCCTGACATCCAGGAGTTCATCGAGGCCAAGACCAAGGAAGAGAAAAAAGCCTGGGCGCTCATCGAGCAGGGCTACGACGGCAGCTACAACGGCGACGCCTATGGCTCCGTGATGTACCAGAACGAAAACCTCTCCGTCCGCGTCAGCGACGAGTTCATGAACGCCGCCGTGGAAGGCAAGGAGTGGTGGACGAAGCGCGTCACCGACGGCAAGCCTTGCGAGAAGAAGGAAGCCCGCGAACTGCTCCGCAAAATCGCCGAGGGCACGCATGTCTGCGGCGACCCCGGCATGCAGTTCGACACCACCATCCACAAATGGCACACCTGCAAAGGCACTGAGCGCCAGAATTCCACGAACCCCTGCTCGGAATACCTCTTCCTCGACAACACGGCCTGCAACCTCGCGTCGCTGAATTTGTTGAAGTTTAAAAAGCCCGACGGCGAGTTCGATGTGGACCGTTTCAAGGCCGCAGTGCGCCTGTTCATCACCGCGCAGGAAATCATCGTCGACAACGCCAGCTACCCGATCAAGGAAATCGCGGAAAACTCGCACATCTTCCGCACGCTCGGCCTCGGCTACGCAAACCTCGGCGCGCTCATCATGAGCTACGGCCTCGGCTACGACAGCGACGAGGGCCGCGCGCTCGCAGGGGCGATCACGTCCATCATGACCGGCCACGCCTACGAGCAGAGCGCCAAGCTCGCGACCGCCATGGGGCCATTCCCCGGCTACCACGACACCCGCGCCAGCGGCGTGAAGAAGACCGTCGATTCCACGAACGAGCCCTACATGCTCGAGGTCATCGACCTCCACCGCTCGCACGTCGCGGATATCCAGGCCAGCGACCGCTTCGGCTACCTCAAGGAGGAAGCTCAGAAAGTCTGGGACAACGCCCTCGCGCTCGGCAAGAAGCACGGCTACCGCAACGCCCAGGTCACCGTCCTCGCGCCGACCGGCACCATCGGTTTCCTCATGGATTGCGACACCACCGGCATCGAGCCCGACATCGCGCTTGTAAAATACAAACTGCTCGCCGGCGGCGGCATGTTGAAGATCGTGAACCAGACCGTGGGCTCCGCGCTTCATCACCTCGGCTATAGCACTGAGGAGATCGAAAAAATCATTTCGCACATCGACAAACACGACACCATCGAGGATTTCACCGGCGAGGACGGCTCCACGATTTCCAGCGGCCTCAAGCCCGAGCATCTGCCCGTGTTCGACTGCGCATTCAAGCCTCACAAAGGCACGCGCAGCCTGCACTACCGCGGCCACATCCGCATGATGGCCGCCGCACAGCCGTTCCTCAGCGGCGCGATCTCCAAGACCGTGAACCTGCCGGAAACGGCCACGGTCGAGGACATCATGAACACCTACATCGAGGGCTGGAAACTCGGCCTCAAGGCCATCGCCATTTATCGCGACGGCTCCAAGCGCAGCGCCCCGCTCAACGTCAAAAAGACGAAGGACATGGGCGGCTCCGGCGACGCCACCGAAGCCCTCGAAGCCGAGATTTCCTCGAAGGAGGAACTCGAGTCCCGCATCACGGAACTCAACAAGGAAATCGAATCCCTGCGGGTGAAGGCCAACCAGCCCGTCCGCAACCGCATGCCCGACACGCGCCTCGGTCTCAACCACAAGTTCGAGATCGCCGGCCACGAAGGCTACATCACCGTCGGTCTTTACGAAAACGGCCAGCCCGGCGAAATCTTCGTCAAGATGGCGAAGGAAGGCAGCACCATCGGTGGCCTCATGGACACCGTCGCCACCGTCACCTCCATGGCATTGCAATACGGCGTGCCGCTCGAAAGCCTCGTGAAGAAATTCGCCTATCAGCGGTTCGAGCCATCCGGCTTCACCAAGAATCCCGACATCCGCAACGCGACGTCGATTACCGACTACGTCTTCCGCTGGCTCGGCTGCCAGTTCATCAAGGGCTACAAGGAAGCCACGTCGCCGAATGCTCACCAGCCCGACCTGCCCCTGAAAGGCATCACTGAGATGGAGAAGAAGGCGCTCAACCGCCCCGTCGCCGACCTCTCCCGCACCGCCGACAAGGAAGTCATCGACGTCATCACCAGCCGCGAGAATTCCGAGGGCAACCCGCGCCCGAATGGCAACGGAAACGGCCATCACGCCCTCGCCTCGCACGCCGACACCCACGCCGAGCGCCTCAAGGAGGCCCTCAGCAACGTCTTCATGGACGTCGTCTGCTCAAACTGCGGCAGCAACAAAGTCATCCGCGCCGGCGCCTGCGGCTGCTGCACCGAATGCGGTACCAGTCAGGGCTGCTCTTAAAACGGAATCCGATGAAAAGAAAACCCACACATCGCGGCAGCCGGGACATCGGTCCCGTGCTCGCAGACTGAGCGGAAAAACTTAATCGCGAAGGGCGCGAAGATTGCAAGGAGTCAGGGTGCCATCAGGCATCCGCTTCTTTATCTTCGCGCCCTTCGTATTCTTCGCGGTTCGGATTCGCCCGGTAAAACGGTTGTCGTCACACATTGTATTCGCAATTCCGGTTCAGAAATTGTTATTCCATCGGTTGTGCATCGTGCAAAACGTGAAATTGCGATTACAACCCAGGAAGGCAATGTCCTAAGCAGGTTCATTGTCGGCCCGGGCGAATACGTCATTGGGCGCGATGCCGGTTGCAATATTGTCGCCGATTCTGAACTGGTCTCGCCCCGGCATGCAGTGCTGACCATGGACCGCCAGGAGGTCGTCATCCGGGATCTCGACAGCACGAACGGCACGTACATCGATGACACGCGTATCTACGGTTCCACGCGCATCTGGCCGAACCAGAAAATCCGCATCGGCATCATCAATATCGCGCTGCGCCGGATCAAATCCCCAGCCACAACCCGCCGGCCATCGTCTGAAAAACGGGAGACAGGAAGTCCGTCCTTGCCGGCTGATATTCAATATTGATTCGCCGGGTGCAGGAAAAATGCAGGCGGTCAGGAACCTGAGCGTACATCGCTTATAACGATGACGCACCGATTTTTATCGATTAACGCAATATTCATGCGGGCGCTATCCTGCGCCTCATGCATGACATACATCAAATCGCGGAACTGAATCTCTTCGCCGGCTGGTGCGGCTTTTTTGCCGGGATTGTCTCCGGGGCATGGATGGGTTTGTTTTTCCATCGCGACGACTGGATGGGCGGATACGGCTCCTACCGGCGGCGGCTCACCCGGCTCGGGCACATCTCCTTCTTCGGGCTCGGATTTATCAATGTAATGTTCGGCCTGAGTTTGCGCGCAACCCATGCCGCGGATGACCGGCTGGCATTCATCTCCAGCTGCCTCTTGATCGGGGCGCTTACAATGCCGGCATGTTGCTTTCTCTCTGCGTGGCGGAAGCCCTTCCGGCATTTCTTTTTTATTCCCGTATCCAGTCTCTTTCTGGGCGTCAGCGGATTTCTCTTGAACTGGGGGCACCTATGAAAATCGGCTTCATAGCGATGAGCGGCCTGCGGCTCTGCGACACGGAATTGCTCAAGCTCGGGCTGACCTTTCCGGGTGTAATCCGCCGGGCGCAAACCATCGAGGCGTTGCCGAGCCTTGGGCTCCTGACACTCGCTGGGATGACGCCTCAAAACATTAACGTGGAGTATCTCGAGGTGCGGGACGTGAACCGGGAAAAACTCCCCTCGGATTTCGATCTCGTTGCGCTATCCACGCTCACAGCCACTGCGAAGGAGGCTTATGCGTTGGCAGCGCGTTTCCGCGCCATAGGCACAAAAGTTGTGCTGGGTGGGCTGCATGCGACGCTAGTTTCCGGCGAGGCGATGCAGCATGTGGACAGTCTGGTGATCGGCGAGGGGGAGCCGTTGTGGCTGGATATCATTGCCGATTTCCAGAAAGGAGCTCTGAAGCGCGTTTACGACGCACGCCCGCGCCCGTTCGATCTCGCGAATGCGCCGATGCCCCGCTTCGATCTCCTTGCACCGGACCGCTACCCCCGCTTCACCGTGCAGACCCAGCGGGGGTGCCCGTGGCGTTGCGAATTCTGCGCCGCATCGATCCGCATCTCGCCCACTTTCAAGGTCAAGCCCGTGGAAAAAGTGATCGCCGAAATCCGCCGCATCAAAGAGTTGTGGAAAGAGCCATTCATCGAGTTTGCGGATGACAACACATTCGTAAACCGTCCCCATTCAAAGCGCCTTATGCGCGCCCTTGCCCATGAAAACGTGCGATGGTTCACCGAAACAGACATCTCCATCGCAAACGACGAGGAACTGCTGGAGTTGATGCACGACGCCGGGTGCGCCCAGGTGTTGATCGGCTTTGAAAGCCCGCAGATCGCACCGCTCAACGGCCTGGAGCAGAACACGAACTGGAAGGCGAGACAGTTCGAATCCTACTGCGAGGCCGTGGAAAAAATCCAGCGGCACGGGATCACCGTGAACGGCTGTTTCATCATGGGGCTGGATGGAAGCGGCCCCGAGAGCTTCGACGCCGTGCACTGGTTCGTGAAGGAGAGCGGCCTTTACGATGTGCAGATCACCTACCTCACGCCATTCCCCGGCACCCCGCTTTACGAGCGCCTGCGCCGCGAAGGCCGTCTGCTCGATGAAAACGCATCGGAACGCTGCACCCTCTTCGACGTGAACTTCCAGCCGCAATCCATGAGCCCGAAGGAACTCGAAACCGGTTTCAAGAATCTCGTATCCATCCTGTACGACGACGACTTTGTCCGGGCGCGCGGAGAGCGGTTTATCCGGCATTTCCGTTCATCACGCAGGCAGCAACGCGTCGCCGCGTGAGTATTTTGGCGGCCCCTGGCGGATCAGGCAGAGGGAGCTCTCGCATCTTCATTGAAAAAAGAGCGGCGTTCCCGGCATACTACGCCATGAACGTTCATCATCTGGAGTTGTTCTACCACGTGGCGAAGCATGGCGGAATCAGCGAGGCGGTGAGGAAGATGCCATACGGCATCCAGCAGCCCGCCGTAAGCGGCCAGATCCTGCAACTCGAGGAAACCATCGGCCTCAAGCTCTTCCAGCGCCGTCCTTTCAGCCTCACGCCTGCCGGGCGCGACCTGTTCGGGTTCATCGAGCCATTCTTTGGCAGGATCGCGGAAACAAGCCGCCGTCTGCGCGGGGAAACCAGCCAGCGGTTGCGGCTCGCCGCGCCTGCCACGATCCTGCGCGACCATTTTCCGGCCATGCTGGAAAAACACCGCCGGGAATACCCGGAACTCAAACTTCACCTGCACGATGCCAACCAGGCCATGGCCGAAGCCCTCCTGCAAAAACAGGAAATCGATCTCGCAATCACGGAACTCGAGGACAAGCCGCCAGCGGGTACCAAATGCATGGCATTGATCAAGGTACCGCTCGTCCTGTTGGTCCCAGCGGATCAAAAATTCCAGTCACCGAAACAACTTTGGAAAAAGATAAAACCTGACGAAGCATTGATCTCGCTGCCGTCGCACGAAGTCATCTCGAAGCTGTTCCAGCGTGGCCTGGCGAAACTTGGCGTCGACTGGCAGGCGAGGGTGGAGGTTAGTTCCATCGATCTCGTCTCGGCCTATGTGAATTCCGGTTTCGGCATCGGTGTTTCCGTAATCGCCCCCGGCTGGAAGCCCCCCGCAAAAGTACGCGCATTCCCGCTCCACGATTTTCCCCCGCTGGTCATCGCGGCCCTCTGGCAGGACAAACTCCCACCCATTGCCGAATCATTCCTCGAAAAAATAAAGCGCCAGGTCGCGGAGATCGGAAAATAACTTACGACTTCGCTGCCGTTACTTTTTCAATCCAATATCACCATGATAGAATTTGAAATGGTCGAGTGTCATTTCATACGGGGGTTGGGACAAGTCACACGCTAAGACAACAAACGACCCTGCGGAATCTTTGGAAGGCGCGAAATACCTGAGCTTCCAAGTCCCGGAAGCATCAACGGGTACGTATTGATACATTTCTTCAAGCGATGCCGGCCATCGACCGTTATCCGATATGAATAACCTGATCCCAAAGCTGTAAGAGTCACAGTAATTCTTTGCCTTTTGTTTTTTCCCCCATTCCTTTGCCGGAATGTGAATTAAAAACGCGGCTAACATAAGGAAGATACAAACAGCACCTCGAAATTTAGTGCGTTTGAACAAGAAAAGAATCGCCGTCAAGAGAACGCCAATTGCCGAAACGACTGTAAGTATCGAAAAAACAAACTCCTCGGGATAACACTCCTTGGGGGCGAGATAAGTCATTGTAACCGGACGTTGCCCGATTATGTGACGAAATGTCGGAACGTCAACCCATTCGCCAAAGGCTTATGTCAATGAACGGCGGTATTATCCGGCGAATGGATATGCTCTGCGCGAAACCCGATGCCAATGATACGCGCAGCGACCCTTCGCAACAACGGTGCGAAAAGCCCCAGCGCCTTCCTTGCGGGCCACGGGATGTCAATCGCATTGGCCGTCCCTGAGTTTTTCCTGAACATGTTTTTGTGAATGATCACCTGCAATCCCTGGGTCATCTTCACCGCCCATTCACGCCTCTTCTGCACAAGCCCGAGATCATCCGTCGTGCAAGTGCCACGCAGGATTCTTGCGGCCAGAATGTTCGCCGCGGCGACGGCATCCTGGATCGCGAGATTGATGCCCACGCCCCCGGCAGGCGACATCGCGTGCGCGGAATCGCCGATACACAGCAGCCCCGGCCGGTGCCAGCGATGCAGCCGGTTGATTTGCACGGTGAGCAGTTTGACTTTGTCCCAACTGTCCAGTTTCTTCACCGTCTCCCGCACCGACGGCACTATCGTGGCGATCCTTTCCTGGAACGCAGCCAGCCCATCCTTCTTGATTTGTTCGAACGCCCCTTTCGGGATGATCGAACCCGCCTGGTAATAGTCCCCGCGATCAATTGTCACCATCGCATTGCCATTCCTGACGCGACCCAGGAAATGCGTCGTTTCATTTTTCGGTTTGGTGAGCCGGAACCAGAGCACATCGATCGGCACGCCGAAATCCTCCACCTCCATCCCCGCCAGTTTCCGCACCGTCGAGCTGCGGCCATCGGCGGCGAAAACGAAATCGGCGCGCACGTTGAGCTCGCCCTCATCCGTCTTTGCGACCACCCCCGCGACACGCCCGTTTTCCTCGATAAGCCCCGTGACTTCCGCCTTCATTTTCAAATGGAACGCCGGAAGGCGCTTTGCATGGCCGGCGAGGAAATTGAGAAAATCCCATTGCGGCATGAACGCGATGTACCTGCATCGCACGGGCAGATGCGTGAAATCCGGCCCGATCACAGTCGTGCCCTCGAAGTCGAGTTCCAGCTTCTCCACCTTCTGGTGCGGCTGTTTCAGGAAATCCTCCAGCAACTCGAGTTCGTGCATGAGTTCCATGGTGGAGGGGTGAATCGTGTCCCCCCGGAAATCGCGGAAAAAATCACCATGCTTTTCCAGCACTGTCACCTCGATGCCCGCGCGCGCCAGCAGGTAGCCGAGCATCATCCCGGCGGGCCCTCCGCCAACGACGCAGCAGCGCGTGGTGATGGTCGCTGGCGTGGATGGGATGCTCATAATCGCAATTCAGACGAGGCTGCGCTTGTGGTTGTTTAACAGAAGACGCCTCGCTTCTCAAGCAGCGAAAGGCGCCCTCCGCGTGCCACTTTTACTCGTCATTGCTTGAAGTAAAGGCATGTTGGTTGTATTAAGTGCATTTGACAATGGCACCTGAAACCAGCCTCGCGGAAAAGCGCCTCCTTATTTTCATCGTCGCATACAACGCCGAAAAAACCATCGGCAGCGTATTGAGCCGCATTCCCGAAAGCCTCCGGAACAAAAACGTCGAGGTGCTCGTGATCGACGATTTCTCGCACGACGACACGTTTTCAAAAAGCCTCGCATACGAAAACCCGACCACGGACTTCCGCATCACGATATTGCGGACGCCGGAGAACCAGGGCTACGGCGGCAACCAGAAACTCGGCTACCGCTACGCCATCGAGCATGGGTTCGACATCGTCGCGCTCGTCCATGGCGACGGCCAGTACGCCCCCGAGAAACTCCCCGCGCTGCTCGAGCCGTTTTACAAGGATGAGGCCGACGCGGTATTCGGCTCGCGGATGATCAACAAGCAGGACGCGCTGAAAGGCGGCATGCCCTTCTACAAATGGCTGGGAAACCAGGTGCTCACCCGTTTTCAAAACACGCTCCTCGGCACGCACCTGAGCGAATTCCACTCCGGGTACCGGCTCTATTCCACGAATGCGTTGCGCCAGATTCCCTTCGAGCGGAACAGCAACGACTTCCATTTCGACACCGAGATCATCATCCAGCTCGTCTGCAAAAAACTGCGCATCAAGGAACTCCCCATTCCCACCTACTACGGCGACGAGATCTGCCACGTGAACGGGATGAAATACGCGTGGGATGTCGCCCGCACGATGCTCCGCGCAACCTTTCACGATCGCAACCTCCTTTACGACCGGAAATTCGATCTCGGCCCCGTGGAGGAAACCTACGACCTCAAGCTTGGATTCACATCCTCGCATACCATGGCCATCGAGCGGGTGAAGCCGGGTGCGGATGTGCTCGATGTCGGCTGCGGCCGGGGCTACGTCGCCGTGGAACTGGCGAAGGCCGCCCGCCGCGTGGTCGCCATCGATCAATACATCCCTGCGGCCAGCGACAATCCCAAGGTGGAGTTTTACAAGTGGGATCTCGATGCCGGGCAGCTCCCCGTCGATGTTTCGCAGTACGACCAGATCTTCATGCTGGACATCATCGAGCATCTCAACGACCCCGTCGCATTCATGGAGGGCATGCGCGCCGCAACAGGTTACAAGCGGCCGGAAATCGTCCTCACCACCGCAAACATCGGCTTCTACGTCACGCGTTTCATGCTGCTGTTCGGGTTCTTCAACTACGGCAGAAAAGGCATTCTCGACCGCACGCACACCCGGCTTTTCACATTCGATTCAATGCGCGAATTATTGGACGAAACCGGTTACAAGGTCACCGAGGTGAAAGGAATTCCCGCGCCTTATCCGCGCGCGCTCGGCGACAACGCGCTGGCCCGCTCGCTCGTTGCAATCAATAATCTCTTGATCAAGCTGAACAAGGGGCTTTTTTCCTACCAGATTCTCGTCTGCGCCCAGGCAAAACCCACCGTGCCGAATCTCCTCACCGAGACCATCGACACCAGCGACGCTCTGCGCAAAAAGACCACGAACGCACCATTGGAACAATCAGCGGCAAATCCGACCGGCATCACTGTGCCGGGAGCGTAAAATATCGCTTTTCCTCTCCTTTCTGGCACCGGCAAAAACGTGTCGTCTATCGTTTACAATTGCCTCTCCACGAAGGCACGTTTCGTTCCGGTGTAAACTTAATTAAGTTATTTGAAATCAAGGGATTACTTAAGTTTGAGTTCAAGAATTGCCATGCTGGTATTAAAGTGTCATAATGTACAAAGGAATTGATCCCGCAGAACTTGATCCACATATGACGCCCAATCAGAAAAAAGAACTCGTCCGCCATTGGTATGAAGACGTGTTGAGCGGATCGATTCTCCCGCGTGAGGCCCTGGCCACCGGCGTTCTGGACAAGGAGGACATGGATCTCACCCATCTGTTTACGCCGGATTACACGAACCATGTCTCCCCGGCGCCTCCCGGAGGGTGGAAACGCGGCATCGAGGCCGCGAGGCAGATCATCAAGGCATTCCGGCTTTCCTTTCCCGATCTCACGCTTGAAGTCACGGAACAAATGGTCGGCGGGGATCTGGTGGTGACCCAATACTCCGTGACATCCACGCACACTTCCAAGGCATTTTTCGGCATGCCCGCGACCGGCAAGAGATACAAGCTCTCGGGCCTCGGCATTGAAAAGATCGTCGACGACAAAATCGCCGAAAGCTGGGGGGCATGGGATACCTACAGCCTCATGGAGCAGATGGGCATCCTGCCGAACGCGGCACATCTTGCCGGCTGATCCTTATTTCACGATCTTCAGCGCGTGCGTGAGCGCGGCCGTAATGAGTTCGTAGAGATTGTTCTCCACGAAGACGATGTAGTATTGGCGCAATTCCCAGCCGCAGAGCACCGCCATGCAGAGGATCAACGCGAGTGTCCTGCGCGTCTTGAAACTGTCGCAGATCGCGCACAACTGCCAGAACGCCAGGTACCGCATCGGCATGTCCCACATGCTTGTATAGCGGAGGTTCATCCCGTATTTCACATTGCACATCACGAGATAACTGAACGCGATGAACGCCAGCAGGAAGAGGTGGTCCTTCTTCTCGCGTGTGACACGAAACGCCGCGCCTATGGCCAGCATCAGCACGATCGGGCCCATCAGCATCATGTCGTAGAGGTAGCGGTACCACGGCCCGTCCCCGGTCTTGATCGCATAGGGGAAATGCGAGGCGTTTTTCATGAGCACCAGATACGTCTCGATGCAGGTGTCCAGGCCGCCGGAGAGGATCGAGAGGATCGCCACGCCCAGCGCCCCGCCACCGAGCGTGCAGAGGGTCAGTGGCAGATTCACAATGCCGAATTTTGTCCATCGATTCACGGCGAGGATGCCGGCGATCGCGATGAAAACAAAGAAGGCATTTTCCTTCGTAATCACCATCAGCGCCAGGCTGGCGGTGTAGCATGCGAGCCACGCCGCACTCCGCGGTTTTTGCAGATTCTCCCAAAGCAGCCAGAGACTGAGCAGCGCCCAGAACGCAAAGAAGCCATCGATCAGCGCATGCCGTGACACGTAGATCTGCATCGGCGAGACAGTCACCAGCACCAGCGTGCCAACCGCCATGCGCTCCCCGCCCAGCCTGTAGGCAAATACCGCCGCCAGCGGCAGCACCAGGATGCTGAACAGGCACGAGATCGCATGCAGCGACTCCAGCTCGGAGTCATGGAACAACCTGTCCCAGCCGTAGGCCATGAAGATGTAAAGAAAGCGTGTGGGCGGCAGCTTCGTGGTGGGGGAAGTCTTCTGGTCCTCAATGTAAACCCTCACCATTGCCGGATAGTTCAACAGGCCGTATGCATCGAGGGTCGTCACATAAGTGCTGTACAGAACTTCATCATAGCCACCGCGCTTGTAATGCGGGAGCCCGAAAAGGCGCAACGAAGCCCCTGCAATGAAAACCACCAGCAGAATGAGCAGCGCGTTCCTGCTGATTCCGCACCATGGCGCAGGCTGATAGCCCGTGGATGTCGCAGCCCCTGCATTGGACGGATTATCAGTCATTTGAGAATGTCCACCGCATTGAGCAGGTAGGCCGACACCAGTTCATAGAGATTGTGCTGCACGAAAAAGACCCAATATTGCCGGAGGTCGACCAGGCAGACCACGGCCACAAGAATGACGAGGACCGCATTTTTGCGGCGTTCAAAATAACTGCTGAGCGCGGCGAGCCGGCAAAAGGCCATGTAGCGCATCGGCATGTCCCACATGTTTGTGTAACGCATGTTCATGCCGTATTTGATGTTGCACATGATGAGATAGCTGACCGAGATGAACAGCGTGAAGTACCACCCGATCCTGTTGTCGCGACGCAGGTGGAAAAGCTCCCCGACCGCCAGCAGGAATACCACGGGACTCATGAGCAGAAGGTCGCCGAGATAGCGGTGCCACGGGCCGTCTCCGGTCTTGATCGCATATTCCAGCGTGTAATTTTTCGAGACCGACTGGTGGTAGGTTTCGATAAGTTGATGCGGGCCGCCCGCAAGCGCCAGCAACGCCAGCACGCCGAGCAGCGGGCCGATGAACATCGCCACGAGCAGGCGCGGCGTCACCTTGCCAAACGCCAGCCACCGGTTTGCGATCACGATTGCCGACATTGCGACGTAGGCAAAGAAAGCGTTCTCCTTCGTCATCACCATGCAGGCGAGGCCCAGCCCGTATGCAACGAGCCACGCGGGGCGGTCCGGATGCTGGAGATTTTCCCATAGCAGCCAGAGGCAGAGCAGCGCCCAGAACGCAAAGAACCCATCCACCAGCGCGTGCTGCGACATGTGGATCTGGGTCGGCGCGCAGCACATCAGCGCCAGCACACCGAGCGCGATCCATTTCCCCCCGAGCCGCAGCGCAAACACGTAGGAAACCAGGAGCATTAGAATCGTGAAGGCACATGCCACGCGGTGCAGCGAGGTCATCGGGTCCGTGCGCATGGTGACACTCCACAGATGGGATGTGAAGATGTACAGGAAGCGCATCGGCGGCAGCACGGAATAGGTCAACTGGCTCTGGTTCTCGATGTACTCCGTCACTATTGCCGGGTATTGCATGAGGCCCACCTTGTTGAGCCTCGTGACGTAGTGTTCGTAGAATTTTTCGTCAAACCCCACACCCTTGAACGACGACGAGGGATAAACGCGCAACACGATCCCCAGCGCCAGCACGAGCACCAGCAGCATCCCGTAAAAGGGTTGGCGCGCGGCGGTTTGCGGGGAGGTCATGCCGCACGAGAGTAAATAATTTCCGCCCACCGCAAAGCGCAAAATTCCGGTGCGCTTAACCCCCGCGTTTTTTAAGAGTCCGTGGCTTTCACGCGGTGCCTCGAGACAAAATCCCTCGGTGTCAGCCCCTCCACCTGCTTGAACACCGTGGCGAAATGCTGGCCTGAGCAAAACCCCGTGGCCAGCGCGACATCGGTGAGCGTAACATGCTTTCCAAGTAGGAGCTGCTTTGCCCGCTCAACCCGTTGTTGCCGGAGATAGGCCGCGGGAGTAAAACCGGCCTCGGCAAAAAAGCGGTCGCTGAACTGCGTGACGTGCAGTCCGCTGAGCCGTGCGAGCTCTTGGATCGATTTGATTTTCGAGGGATTCGCCTCGATGGCGTTCATGGCCTTTCGGATCGCGAAGGAAGGTTTGTGATCCGGCGCGGGCTGCGAGGCGTGGTTGCGGCAGTCGGTCAGCAGCCGGGCGAGCAGCAGATGAAGCGTCGCGCGCATGGAGAGTTCATGATACGGCGGACGCACGCGGTGAAGTTCCAGCAGATCGTGGAAACATTGCTTGAGATCCCGGGATGCTGCGAAGCATCGCGGGTTCGCGCCCGAGAGCGCCGTCTTTATGAGTTCCGATTCCTTTTTCGACAAACCGGGCAGGCGCCCTTTGGGGAAGGTCAGTTGTATCCAGTAATAACCGCAGGGGCGCAGCCCGTGGCCGGTCGAGCCGTGGCGTTCTCCCGGCCTGTTGATGTAAATATGGTTGGCTGACAGCCGGTGCACCTCTTTCTCCACCCACCACTCGACGCGCCCCCGCTCGATGAAGAAAATTTCAAACACGCCGCTGTGAACATGGGCCGGCAGGCCGGGAACCAGCGCCCGCGTTCGCAAGGCGCGCCCCACCAGCGGCAGCTCGGAAAGCACCGCATTGCCATCCATGTAAACCTCCCGCTCGGGCTGGGATTTCATCGTTCAGAAAAAAACGGCGGGAACTTATGGACGACGGAACCGCGCGCCGGTGCCAGACTGCATCGCATGAAACCCCTGCGAATTGGCGTTGTCGGAGCTGGCAGCATAGGCAGCACCCATATCAAGAACCTCACGGATGGCAAAGTTCCAAATGCGGAACTCGCCGCAATCTGCGATACCGACCCTGCCGTGCTCGCGCGATATCCGAAGATCAAACAGTTTTCGCAGAGCAGGGAACTCATCCGCTCGGGATTGATCGACGCCATCATCATCGCAGTCCCTCACTACGACCACACCACCATCGGTATCGATGCGTTGGAGCAGGGCCTGCACGTCCTGGTTGAAAAGCCGCTCTCGGTCCACAAGGCCGATTGCCAGCGCCTCATCGCCGCCCATCGCAACAAAAAACAGGTCTTTGCAATCATGTTCGACACCCGTACCGAGCCGCGCTTCATCAAGCTGCGTGAACTCGTGCAGGGCGGCGAGCTCGGCCGCATCCGGCGCATCAACTGGATCATGACAAACTGGTTCCGCACCGACGCCTACTACGCCTCCAGCAACTGGCGCGCGACATGGGCCGGCGAGGGTGGCGGGATGCTCGTCAACCAATTGCCGCACGATCTCGACCTGTTCCAGTGGATCTTCGGCCTCCCACTGCGCGTGCGCGCCTACTGCCCCATCGGCAAATACCACGACATCGAGGTCGAGGATGAAATCAACGCGATCCTGGAATTCAAGGATGGCGCCACCGCCGTCCTCGTCGCCACCACGGGCGAAGCCCCCGGCACCGACCGCCGCGAGATCATCGGCGAGCGCGGCCGGATCGTCGTCCATGGCGATCGTCTGGAATACACCCGCAACGAAACACCCATGACCGAGTTCAGCCGCACCACCACCGAGCGCTTCGGCAAGCCCGGCTCATGGGATATCTCAATCCCGATCCGCGGCACCGCGGAGCGCCACGTCGGCATCATCAAGAACTTCGTGCAGGCCATCCGTCAGGGCACGCCACTCATCGCCCGCGCGGAGGAAGGCATCAACTCCGTGGAACTCGCCAACGCGATCATCTACTCCTCCATGACCGACAAGACGGTCGAGCTTCCACTCAACGCCGCCGCCTTCGAGAAATTCCTGAAGACAAAAATCGCCGCCACCAAAACCCGCAAAAAGAAAAGACCCGGTAAAAAAGCCACAGGCGCCGACGACATGGCCGCATCATTCCAGCACTGATCCAGCTATCCTTCTCATAAACCCATGAACACCATCTACCTCACAGGATTCGCCGACGAAGTCGGCGCATCATTGGAAACCCAGATCCGCGCCACCTCCGAAATCGGCTGGAATCACATCGAAATGCGCAATGTCCAGACCGGCGATTTTCCTGCCGGCAACCTCCACGACATTCCAGATGCCGCCTTCGAAGCGGTTGTCGAAAAGCTCGCCGCCGCCGGGGTAAGCATCAACTCATTCGGCTCCGCCATTGCGAACGGCGCGAAGAAAATCGAAGACCCCTTCGACATCACCCTCGCGGAGGTCAGCCGCGCGATCCCCCGCATGCAGCGGCTCGGCACAAAGCTGATCCGCATCATGAGCTACCCCATCCGCAAGGATGGGGACCAGATGAAGGAGGAACGATTCCACCGCCTGCGCGAGATCCAGAAAATGTTCAGCGACGCCGGCCTCGTCCCCGTCCACGAGAACTGTGGCAACTACGGCGGCATGAGCTGGAAACACACGCTGGAACTCCTCGAAAACGTCCCCGGCCTCAAGCTCGTGTACGACACCGGCAACCCCGTGCACGACGACGATTACTCAAAACCCGAGCCCCGCCCGAAACAATCCTCATGGGAATTCTACACCCATGTCCGCGGGCACATCGCCTACGTCCACATCAAGGACGGCATCTTCGACGCCGCCACAAACAAGCTGCAATGGTGCTTCCCCGGCGAAGGCCAGGGCGACGTCCGCCGCATCCTGAAAGACCTGCTGCAAACCGGCTACACCGGCGGCATCTCCATTGAGCCCCACATGGGCCCCGGCCCCTCCGACCCCGCCCTCACGCGCGAGGAAAACTGCTACCGCACTTACGTCGAATATGGTCGCCGTCTTGAAGGCCTCATGGCCGAAGCCCGTGCAGGTCTCGCGTCCGTGCCGTAAAGCTGCCCGTCTGGGTGTTTTCACCCCTCGGAAGTAAATTGCGGTATTCCTGTTTATCGGATACTCTTCTCGCGGCGATGAGTTCCGGAGCCATGAATATATTGGTAGTCGATGATGACAGTGCAAACATTGTCTCCATCAAGGTGGTGCTTAAGAGCATGGGGCACACCGTCGAGGTATTGAAGGATGGCGCCGATGCCCTGACCAGGCTTACGGAACAGCCGGACCATTACCACATCCTCATCACCGACCACGCCATGTGTAATGTTTCGGGGCAGGAACTGCTGGCGCAGCTCAAGTCCACGGCATTCAAGGGCAGAATCATCGTCCTCTCCGGATATATGACGCTGGAACTGGAAGCTAAATACCGGGAGCTGGGGGCGGACAAAATCATCCGCAAGCCTTTTGATCTCGATGAAATGCGCAATGCCGTCGAGGAATTGAGATCACTGCCGGCCTCGAATACAGCTCAATAGTTATTTTCCCGTCTGCCGCGCACGGATCTCCTGCTCCAGCGCCTGAAACTCCGGCTGGTCGGATTTGAATTTCAGCGCGATCCCGATTTCCGCCTGCGCTTCCGGCAACTCATTGAGTTCCAGTTCCACCTTGGCAAGCAGGTAGTGTGTTTTTGCGTCATCGGGCTCGATCCCGATGGACCGTTGGAAAAACGTCTCGGCGAGTTTCCAGCGTTTTTCCTCCATGGCCAGGACGCCCAGGTTGTTGTACGCGCTGCTGTGCCTGGCGTTGATCTCGATGGCGCGTCTGTAGAATTTCTTGGCCATCGTCCGGTCGCCTTTTTTCAGCCAGATATTGCCGAAGGCAAAATTGATCTCGGAATTTTCGGGCACATATTCATAGGCGATCGCCATGTTTTTCTCCGCGCTTGCCAGGTCATCAGCCTCCGTCGCCTTGATTCCGGTATTGTAATAATCGAGCGACCAGAGACCGGGATCGTCCTGTGGTTGGGCAACGAAAAGCACCGAGGCTGCTGTTCCTGCAGCGTACAGGCCGGTCTGTGCCCATTTTCCGTGGAGGAGGAAGATCCAGAACTCCCACAGGCCGGTGACTGCCATGAGGATGAGCCCCGGCACCGCTGCAAGCCGGTAGCGTTCGGTGATGAATACCGGCATCAGGGCGGCCATGTGCAGGAAAACCGCCGCCACGACCCAGCGCGAGCGGGGATATTTCCACGCGCCGATGCACAGGCCGGGAATCCCCAGCGCCGCGACCAGGCCGAATTTCAAACCGGGGGTAAGGACACCCTGCTCCCCGAACAAAGTGATGAGACTGAGGTCATCGTATTGGAAGGAGTTCCAGAAATTCTTGAATTTTACGCCCATCAGCTTAAGCCAGTCCGTAAAATGCGCGTGGATGTAGGCGTCCGCCTTTGCCGACCAGAAGCGGGAGACTTCCGCGCGCTTCAGTTTCCGCCCTTCCGCGCTCTCCGCCATCGTGATCGAATCCTTCAGCATCCCGGCTTGTCCCGCGCGGAGACCCGGCGGGATTTTCGGGTAGCCGTTTGCGAGCGCGTTGTTGCCGATGTAAAAATTCACCCCGCTGTGCGCGGAAAGGAAGACAGGCTCGCCGGCTATGAAATAATTGTGCAGCCAGCATGGCGACGTCCCCGCAATTACCCCGGCAAGCAGCAGCGCGGTGGCCACCGCGATCCTGCCCAGGCGCACGCTCCACGGGCTTCCCGTGCCGGATTTGAGGATGATTGCTATGATGATCAGCGGGATCATGAACAGGATGGTCGCGATCATCACCGTGAGAATCCCGATCCCCAATCCCATCCAGAGCCATGGGCGCCATATTGAAAAGGTGCGGATCCTGAGAATAACGAGCACGCAACCCCAGAAAACGAGCACGAGCCAGCTTGTAGGCATCAGGATCACGGAGAAGGTCTGCGCGGGTTGGAAGAAAACCCAGCCCATGGCAGCCAGCGCGCCAATGATCTCCGGACGGTTCGCGAAAAAGCCGGTCGGCATTTTTGCATCAGGGGCGGAGCGGAAAATTTCCCGCGAGATCTGAAAAAGAATCACGCCTGTGCCTGCATCAGCGGCGGACTGCAACAAGCCGGCAACGAACGGGCTGTAACCCGCAATCGCATAAATGCCCGCGAGAAAAAACGGATACCCCGGCAGCCCGTAGAAGGCCAGGTGGTCGGTCCATTGCCCGTGCAAGATACGCAGCGCCCAGTCGTTGTAGAACTTCATGTCGCCGTTCAGGGGCAGGAAGTTGTCCGATGCCGCGAAATGGATCAGCACCAGCAGCCGGACTCCGAACGCCGCAAGGAAGACCCAGACCGGGAGCGGAATGCGTGAGTGCCGGGGGCGGGAATCAAGCGATGTCATGGGTGGCAGACTTCAGACTGAAGGCACAATACACTGGGGCGGTTTTTCGGTGTGTGGCGAATTTTGCGATATGATTTGTAATATTGGCACCACATCTGCTATTAACTTTATCCGTCACTGTTTGTAGACAGTATGCAAGCCTTGACACTTAAAACAAATAAACAACGAACTAATAAATAATCATATGTTGCAAAAACTGAACAAAAATCGCGGGGGCTTTACCCTCGTTGAAATCATGATCGTCGTGGCAATCATCGCCCTCTTGGCGGCGATTGCAGTACCAAACTTCCTTCGTGCACGTAAACGCTCACAAGCGACGCGCATCCTGGAAGATCTCCGTCTCCTCGATTCGGCTGCTGACCAGTATGCCATCGAAACCAACAAAACCAGCGGTAACAACCCTGTCTTCGGTGATCTGAAGAACTACCTGAAGACCGGCACCACGCTGTATAACAGCGGCACCGATATCTTCGGTAACAGCTACGGCCCGTTCACGGTCGACTCGATCCCGAAGGTCAGCAACAGCGCCTTCAACGCCCTCTCGGACGTTGCTGACGCATCGTTCTGGTCGCCTTATAAATAAGGTTTGATCGCAGGTTAAACTACAATTACAACATCCAGCCGTCCTTTCGCTCTGCGAAGTGGGCGGCTGGATGTTTAAGTTTCAGGGGGTTTCCACATCGTGAACGGTCGGTTCACCTTGTTTTTTTCTCGCGCATGGATGCGATTTGTCGCAAATATGCAAGATTGCTCCCAAAAATAAGAATATAAATCTCCCTAATGGATCGTTTTAAGCGGTTTGTGATAAAAATTTCTGCAAGCAATCTTGCGGTCTTCATCATCCTCTTTTTCGCGGGTTTGATCGCTTATTCGCCGGCGCTTCAAGGTGATTTTCTCTGGGACGACGGTTATCTTGTCGGCCAGAATCCATTTTTCAAAAGCCCGATTTTCATCTTCGAGGTTTTCAAGCACTACCTGTTTCTCGATTCTTTCTCCATCTACTACCGGCCGGTGCAGAACATCACCTACATGTTCGATTACTGGCTCTGGGGTCACAATCCCTTCGGCTACCACCTTTCTAATGTCTGCCTTCACGTTTTTACTGCGTGCCTGTTGTTCGTGTTGTTGAAGGCAGTGATCCCATCGATAGTGACCAATGCCGAGCTGGGGGAGTCCGATGGTTCCCATGACGTCCGCAACCTGGTCGCCCTTCTCGTCTCGCTGGTATGGGTGTCGCACCCGATCCACAATGCGGCTGTGGCTTATGTCGCCGGCCGGGCGGATAGCATTGCATGCATTTTTGCGATCTCCGCGTGGCTGCTCTACCTGCGGGGGAGCGCAAGCCCCTCCCGCCTGGTGCAATGCGCGCTCCCATGCATCTCTTGGCTGTTCTGCCTGCTCGGCCTGTGCTCGAAGGAAATCGCCTTCATATGGATGGCGCTGTTCCTCTTTCATCTTTTTGTTTTCAATCCGAAAAAATCGCGCGGAAAAAAAATCGCCACCGTGGCCGGGATCGCGCTGGTGCTGGTTTGTTACATCTTCCTGCGGAGCTGGCCGGGCGGCGGTGCGCCCGTGGGTGGCGCCGACGGGCGCTCCTTCTCGATGCGGTTCATGCTCATGCTCCGTGCGCTGGGGGATTACACGTGGCTGATCTTTTACCCCTCCGACCTGCACATGGACCGCATCGTATTCTCCACGAGCGCCTACAAGAGCATGGCGATGTGGGAGGCTGGCATCCGTTTCGAGTATCTCGCCATCATCGGCACGCTGACGATTCTAGCTTTCATCTGCATGGGCAGGAGCGCATTGCCGGGCCGCCGGTTGCGCATTTTCGGTATCGCGTGGTTTGTCCTCGGTTTTCTGCCGATCTCGAACCTTTTCCCGCTCAATGCGCAGGTCGCCGAGCACTGGATTTACATGCCTAGCATGGGCTTCCTGCTGTTTCTCGCGGGGTGCGGGCTCGCGCTCCCGGGGAAGTTCCAGGCAATCGCCGCAGGTGTGGCTGCCCTTGCCGTGATCCCCTTGGTCGCTCGCACGTCGGCGCGAAGCTACGAGTGGGCGGATAACGAGAGGTTCTACCGCCAGACGATCATGGCCGGGGGAGGATCAACGCGCATCAATCTCAATCTCGCGCTGGTCTACCAGGGCCGCGGCGATCTTGTAAAAGCGGAGAAATTGTTGAGGGATATCGTGAGCCGTTTTCCGGACTACATGCCCGCGCGGCTGAATCTCGGCGTGAATCTCCGCACCCAGGGGAAGGACAGGGAGGCGGAGGAGTTTTTCAAGTTCGACAAAGTCAAGGCCGACAAGGTCGCAAAGGAATATCCCCATACCTGGACCGCGGCAAAAAACATGGCCCAGATGCGGTTCGTGGAGAAGAATTACGACGAATCGCTGGCCGTACTCGATGATGCAATCAAGCGTTATCCGGAGGAGTGGGAATTGATCCAGTACAAGGCGCAGGTGCTTCAGCATATCAGCCGTACCCCGGAGGCCATTGCGATTGTCGAAAGCTATACGAAAACCCACTGGTGGCATTACGATTCGTTCATGACGCTCGCCCGGCTGCGATATACAAACAGTGACAACGAGGGTGCGGTCGCCGATTTTCGTCACGCGGCTTTGCTGGATATCCGTGCGAGCGACCCATACACAAAAATAGCGCGTGTATATTACGGATTGAAGCGGCCGGAGGAAGCCTACGCGGCGCAGATCAAGGCCATCCGGCGTGATCCCGGCCAGCCCAGCCAGTATATATTCCTCTCGGCGATCCTCGATGAACTGGGTCGCAAAGAGGAATCCAATGATGCCATGAAGCGCGCACAGGATCTTCGCAACACAGTCACGGGAACGTTCAGGCACCTCTAGGGGCCGCCATTTTTCCGCTTTGTGAAATCCGCGGTTCCCGCTTGAATAACGGGATCGAATGAATGAGTTTCCCATTGGAACTGGAACAGAAGCTGCATTAGTAAGTCCGTGATGTTTGCATGGATATGAAAGACAATCGCAAAAAACTGGTTGCCCTCGCGGCACTTGGAATCTGTATGGTGCCGATTCTGGGCGGCTGCGGGCATGTCGCATTCACCCACGCCGCCCCTGGCACGGCAGTGGATGTAAAGCTCGCAAAGAGGGCCGAGGTTGTTCCCACCCCCACTCCGAAACCGGTGGCAGTCATTTCCCCCAACATGCCATCCAGCCGCGAAAGCATGACGGAGACGATCGCGGATTATTTCACCCTGGGGAACCTGATGATGCAGGAGCAGAAATATACGGACGCGATCAAGGCGTACGAGAGCGCCGTGAAGCTCGACCCCACGTTTTCCGAGGCGTGGAACCACCTCGCGATCTGCTACCAGGACACCGGCCAGAGCAAGAAGGCCGTCGAGGCGTTCAAAAAATACAAGATGATCACGCAGCGGCAGTAGCCGGCTGTTTCGTGCCGGGGGGTACGCCGCTCCGGTTTCCCGGGAATGGGATCTCACTCGAATGGCGTTAAGCATGCAACAAGCCCTCTTTCGTCCCGATGGGACTGGATGCTTTTCATGGAATGATACCACCAGTAAACTGGCGGCCTGGTCTCAATTCTCCCTACGGAAGAATTGACAGGTTTCTCTTCCAAGTCCCGTCGGGACGTCAGACAATAGGCAGGCGATTTATCGCCTGTTACCATGCAAAACAAAATCCCCAGTCCCATCGGGACGAAAGAACGGGTGTTTAATCCCAACCCCTCCTTGTCTTGACGTCATTCGTGTCTCACTCTTTGGCAGTTGTTTGAAATATAATTGGACGCTTATATAAGGATGTGCTTATTTATATGGCGTGAAACTGATCGCCATATACAAGTGCCTTTGCGATGAAACGCGGCTCCGCATCCTGAACCTGCTCTCCGTTTCCCCGCTTTGCGTCTGCCACATCCAGCAGGTGCTCGGCAAATCGCAGGTGGTTTCCTCGCAGCACCTGGCCTACCTCCGCGAGCGCGGCATGGTGGCGGTGCAGCGCCACCAGCACTGGATGATCTATTCACTCCCCGCCCGTCCGTCACCGGAACTGGAGGCCAACCTCAAATGTCTCCAGGATTGCGTGCAGACCGGGCCTGTTTTCAAACGCGACCGTGAAAAACTTCGGAAGCTGACCGGCAGCAAAAGCGTCCGGGCGCTGCTCGATGAAGGTTGCTGCCCGAAACCCGAAAAATCCAAATCCGCGGCCACTTGCCGCAAATAACAGAATTATGAAAACAATTGAAATTTATGATCCCGCCATGTGCTGTTCGACAGGTGTCTGCGGCACGGACGTGGACCCGAAGTTTGTCCAGTTCGCGAGTGACCTCGCATGGCTTAAGGAACAGGGCGCAAGCGTGAGCCGGTTCAACCTCGCCCAGCAACCAGCCGCATTCGCGGCGAACGCCATCGTCAGTGACGCGCTCAAATCCCTGGGCAACGAATGCCTGCCGCTGATTCTGATCGATGGGACGATCGCCACCCGCTCTATATATCCAAACCGCGAGCAACTGGCCGCCCTCTCGGGAATCAGTGCCGGATCCTCCGCATGCTGCGCCGATGACGACGCGGAAAGCGAAGGATGCTGCGGCGGCGAAAGCGCGAAAAGCTGCTGCTCCTGATGAAATCGTTACTCGGGAATGCGCCCCGTTTCCTGTTCTTTACGGGCAAGGGGGGCGTTGGAAAAACATCCATGGCATGTGCGACCGCGCTGATGCTTGCAGATTCCGGCAGGCGTACATTGCTCATCAGCACCGACCCCGCATCCAATCTCGACGAAGTCCTTGGCACTCCGCTCACTTCCACTCCTTTGCCTGTCAATGGTGTGACCGGCCTCGACGCGATGAACATCGATCCCGGGACCGCCGCGCAAGAATACCGCGAGCGGATCGTAGGCCCGTTTCGCGGCGTGCTTCCCGATGCGGCGGTGAAAAGCATCGAGGAACAACTCTCGGGCGCATGCACGGTGGAGATCGCGAGCTTCAACGAATTCAGCCGCGTTATGGGCGATGATAGCGTCGGCGCCGGTTACGATCACGTGATCCTCGACACGGCGCCCACGGGGCACACTCTCCGGCTCTTGAGCCTGCCCGCCGCATGGAACGATTTCATCGCGAACAATGTCACCGGCAGTTCCTGCCTCGGCCCCCTTGCCGGGTTGAAAGACCAGCGTCTGGTTTACGAAAAAGCGGTGCAGGCACTGGTTGATCCGGCGTTGACGCTGGTGGTGCTGGTCACGCGCGCCGGGAAAGCCGCATTGAAAGAAGCGGCCCGGGCCGGAAGCGAATTGAAGGCGCTTGGTATTTGTAATCAATGCCTGGTCGTGAACGGAGTGTTCACATGCTTGAATCACGACGATGCCGTGGCTGTGGCGTTTGAAAACCAGGGTCGGGCGGCGCTTGCCGGGATGCCGGAGTCGCTGGCTGGATTGCCGCGCCATGAAATCCCGTTTCATCCGGGGGGCTTTGTCGGGCTTCCCGCATTGCGGGCTGCGTTTGAGCTGCACGGGAATCTCCATGCGATCACACACGTTGAAGAAACAGGTCCCGATTTTTCCACATCCGGTTTCACCGCGCTCATTGATGCGATCGCTCGTGATGGCAGCGGAGTGGTGATGACAATGGGGAAGGGCGGTGTGGGCAAAACAACCATCGCGGCAGCTATCGCCGTGGAGCTTGCGCAGCGGGGATTCCCGGTGCAGCTCTCCACCACGGATCCCGCCGCGCATGTGAGTGATGCCGTGGGAGCATCGTTGCAAAACCTCGACATTAGTCGCATCGACCCGGCCGTCGAAACCCGCGCGCACATTGCGCACGTGCTGGCCACCACAGGAAGCAAGCTTGATGATGCGGGCCGCGCCCTGCTTGAGGAGGAACTCCGCTCACCCTGCACGGAGGAAATCGCCGTGTTCGGGGCCTTCGCGCGCATGGTCGCAGGGGGGAAGAATGGATTCGTGGTACTCGACACCGCGCCGACCGGCCATACGTTGCTTTTGCTGGATGCCACGGAAGCCTATCATCGCGAAGTCCTGCGCAACACCAGCGAACTCCCCGGGGCCGTTCGCGAATTGCTGCCGCGCCTGCGCGATCCCGCCTACACGAAAGTTCTGCTCGTCACATTGCCGGAAGCCACTCCTGTTCACGAGGCTGCGCAGCTTCAAAAAGATCTGCGCCGCGCGGGAATCGAACCGTTTGGCTGGGTGATAAACCAGAGTTTCAGCGCTGCATTTTCAACCGATCCCGCATTGCAACTCCGTGCACAAAATGAAGTTCGCTACGTCCGTGAAGTGACGCGGGAACATTCGGGGTTCACCACCGTTGTGCCCTGGATGGAAGGTGAACTCTCAGGTTTCAACGCTCTCCAGCGTTTTCTGTCACCCTGTCCGGCAAACCTGCAAACTTCAGAAATTTCTTAAAATGGAAAACACAAAACCTACAGTTCTTATTCTCTGCACCGGCAACTCCTGCCGCAGCCACATGGCCGAGGGCATCCTCCGCAATGCAGCCGGCGACCTGTTCGACGTGCAAAGCGCCGGTTCCAGGCCCGCCGGTTACGTGCATCCCAATGCCATCAGGGTCTTGAAGGAAATCGGCATCGACATCTCGCATCACACCTCGAAGCACATGAATGATTTTCTCGACCGTAAAATCCACACCGTCATCACCGTCTGCGGCAACGCCGACCAGGCCTGCCCGATGTTTCCCGGCCAGGTAAACCGCCACCACTGGGGGTTCGACGACCCCGCCCACGCGCAGGGGACGGAGGAGGAAGTGCTGGAAATATTCCGCCGCGTGCGCGACCAGATCAAACTCGTATTCGAAGCTTACGCCGCGGGCGCCCGTGAATTCTCGAAGAATATCCATAAGGCCTCATGAAAAAACTTGTCTCTGAATTTATCGGCACATTCGCGTTGGTCTTCGCCGGGACCGGCGCGATCGTGATTAACGATACAAGCGGCGGCACGATCACGCACGTGGGAATCGCCCTCACATTCGGGCTGGTCGTTCTCGCGATGATTTACACCGTCGGGGACATCTCCGGCGCGCATCTGAACCCCGCTGTCACGCTCGGTTTCTTCGCCGCGAGGCGCTTTCCGGCGAAGGAAGTGGCACCGTACCTCCTAAGCCAGTGTGCGGGCGCGATCGCCGCCAGCGCCGTGCTTCGTTTCCTGTTTCCGTTGCATGCCACACTCGGTGCCACTCTGCCTGCAGGAACTGCTATGCAATCCTTCGTGCTCGAGGCAATCCTGACATTCCTGCTCATGTTCGTGATCCTCGGCGTTTCAACCGGCGCGAAGGAAAAGGGTATCACCGCAGGAATTGCCGTCGGAGCGGTGATCGGGCTCGAAGCCATGTTCGCCGGCCCCATATGCGGCGCATCGATGAACCCCGCGCGCTCCCTGGCGCCAGCCCTGGTTTCGCTGCACATGGAAAATTTGTGGATTTACTTGATTGCGCCGGTCATCGGCGCAGTGGCGGCAGTGTTTGCCTGCCGTTGTGTGCGGGAGGAGGGGTGTTGTTGTGCGGTCTCCCTGGCCGGAGAGGCTGGAAAATGACGTCAGGCTTTCGTGACAGAAATTGAGTGCAAAACACTCCAAAATCTCATTGACTTTCCCTCCCGCGGCACCAACGACCGTGGGGCATGAAAAGATACTTTTCAGCACACCGCCAGTTCCGCAAAGTCTCGGACTTTTCGGGCCGAAGGTCACGAGTTTGTCCAGAGGCCGAAGGCCTTGAGCCTGCTGAAAGTCCTGAGCTTGTCGAAGAGATCGAAAGAGCCGCCCACCCCCTTTTTCAGCCGCCAGTATGCCAAAAATGCGACGGAAAAGACAAAAACATCCCTAAAAAAGGAAGCTTTTTACCTCGATTTACAACCCAAAAAATGTCCCGCATTTCTCACAAGTGCCACACAGTCAGCAACAAACCGGATTCCGCCCGCCACCTATGAACGCAAAATCCCCAAAAGTAGCTAAAAACGACCCCATGGCCGGAATTTCCAGCGCCTGGAGTCTGCGATTTCCGGCGGCACTCGGGAGTCTTCTAAAATCCTGTCCATCCTCTTCATCTTGCCGGGATCGAGGCTTGCGAGTTGCAAGCGCACGCACGAGACCGGTATCGGATGCAGCCGTCCGGACACCTCCACACCCTGTCGTCGGATTTATCACAATCTTCCACGGGCTTTGGTGTATGGTATGACTTTATGCAAACGACCAAACTGAATATCACGGGAATGAGCTGCCAGTCGTGCGTTTCGCACACGAAGAAGGCGCTGGAATCGGTCCCCGGTGTGCATTCCGCAACGGTGAGCCTTGAGAAACAGGAGGCGATTGTGGAGCATGAAGGCGCTGACCCGGCAAAGCTCGTCGAGGCGGTGGTGGAGGAAGGATACAGCGCGCAAATTGCCACGTAATGCCATGCCTGCCGCCGCACAAAACGAATCCTTGAAGCAGGCCGATCTTCCCCTGCTGGGAATGCATTGCGCCTCGTGCGCCGGCCGGATCGAGCGTGCCCTCAAAAGGACCCCGGGGGTGGCAGAGGCCAGTGTGAATTTTGCAACCACGCATGCGATGGTTCGTTTTGATCCGCAGGCGACCGACTTTGAGGCCCTGGGCGAAGCGGTACGCAACGCGGGATACGATGTGATCCTGCCATCCGGCGATCCCGATGCTGGCGACGATGCGGAGGCTGACGCGCGCGATGCGGAGTATCAGCGGCAGCGGAACAAATTTTTCATCGCGCTGGCGCTCTCGTTGCCGGTCGCCATTCTTGCAATGGCCGGGCATGCGATTCCTGCGCTGGAATCCATTCTGGATTTTCCCGCCCGCCCATGGCTTGAACTGGCGCTGACCACGCCCGTCCTTTTCTGGTCCGGAAGCGAATTTTTCACGGGCGCGTGGACCACGGCGCGGCATCGCGCAGCGGACATGAACACGCTCGTGGCGCTCGGCACATTCTCGGCCTACATCTACAGCGTGGCCGCGACCATGTTCCCCGGCTGGTTTATGGAAACATCCATGCGCGGGCATGGGATGCACACGATGACGCCGGTTTACTACGAGAGCGCGGCATTGATCATCACGTTGATTCTCATGGGGCGTCTGCTTGAGGCCCGGGCCCGCTACAAGACGGGCGGGGCGATCCGCGCCCTCATGGAATTGCAGTCGAAGACCGCCCGCGTCGAGCGGGACGGCCGCGAACAGGATATTCCGATCGAGCAGGTGCGCGTCGGTGACATCGTGCTTGTGCGTCCCGGCGAAAAGGTGCCGGTCGATGGCGAGGTGCTGGACGGATTTTCAAGCGTGGATGAAAGCATGCTCACCGGCGAGCCGATGCCGGTTGATAAAAAGGCGGGCGATGTTGTGATCGGCGCGACGCTGAACAAGACCGGCGCATTCCGCTTTCGCGCCATCAAAGTGGGCGCTGGCACCGTGCTCCAGCAGATTGTGCGCATGGTACGGGACACACAGGGGAGCAAGGCCCCGATCCAGCGGCTTGCGGACACGATCGCCGGGTGGTTCGTGCCGGTGGTCATCTGCATCGCGATCGCGGCATTCGTCGCGTGGTTCGATTTTGCGCCGCGCGAACAACGGCTCACCATGGCGTTGGTCACCTTTGTTTCCGTGCTCATCATCGCTTGCCCGTGCGCCCTGGGGCTCGCGACACCCACCGCGATCATGGTCGCGACCGGCACAGGAGCGCGGCGGGGACTGTTGATCAAGAGCGGCGCCGCGCTGGAAACCGCGCACAAGCTCACCACCATCGTCCTCGACAAAACCGGCACGATCACCGAAGGCAGGCCGACGGTCACCGATGTGCTGCCGGAGGGAATCGACGCGGACGAATTGTTCCGGCTCGCTGCATCGGCGGAGCGGGGGAGCGAGCATGCCCTGGGGCAGGCAATCGTAAACGCCGCGCAACAACGCGGTTTGTCACTGGTGCATCCGGAGAAGTTTTCCTCGATCTCCGGCCAGGGCGTGGAGGCTGTTGTCGGGGGACGGAACCTTCTTATCGGCAATGCGGGCCTGTTGCGCGCGCGCAATCTTTCACCCGATGAGACATCGGCGCAAAAGCTGGCCGACGATGGCAAAACACCCGTATTCATCGCAATCGACGGCAGGTTCTCGGGGATCATCGCCGTGGCCGATCCGGTGAAGAAAAGCGCGAAGGGAGCCATCGGGCGATTACGCGAATTGGGGTTGGAAATAACGATGCTCACCGGTGACAACCGGCGCACTGCAACGGCCATGGCGCGACAGGTGGGAATCGAAAACGTGCTCGCCGAAGTACGGCCCGATGGGAAAAGCAGTGAGGTCAAAAAGCTCCAGGCTGCCGGCAAAACAGTCGCGATGGTGGGCGACGGCATCAACGATGCGCCCGCCCTCGCGCAGGCGGACGTCGGCATCGCAATGAGCACAGGCACGGACGTCGCGATGCAAGCCGCGGACATCACGCTCCTGCGCGGCAACCTGCACGGCGTGGCGGACAGCATCGCGCTCTCTCACGCGACAATCCGCAACATCAAGCAGAACCTCTTTTTCGCGTTCATCTACAACGTGCTCGGCATCCCGATCGCCGCTGGCGTGCTCTACCCGCTCACCGGCTGGCTCCTGAATCCCGTCATCGCCTCCGCCGCGATGGCGCTCTCCTCCGTGAGTGTGGTCACAAATGCATTGCGCCTGCGCGCGTTTAAAATGGGAAGGGACTGAGCATCGTGGACTTCGCCTCCATCATCGTGACAGTCGCAGGTACGCTGCTCATCGCATTCACGCTCTGGTTTTTCTTTGGCGGGCAGGAGAAATGAGCGCTCCTAAAAACATCCCCCGCGCAGTTGTTTGAAAGCTTTTCCGAATGCGGGGGGCAGATCGCTGGCGGCAAGCGATTCCTCGGACATGGAGCGCTCATAAATCGCAATTTCGGCTGCGTGTCCGCAAATCCACGCGCCGACGCGTGCGGCATCATAGCACGACAATCCCTGGCCGATCAGCGCCGCGCACACGCCGGTGAGCGTGTCGCCCATGCCACCCGTCGCCATGCCGGGTGAACCGGTGGTGTTGTAGCTGGGCGGAAGGCCTTTTTCCGCGATGATGGTGCGCGAGCCCTTCAGCAGCAGCGTGACGGGAAATTGTCGCGTGAATTTTTCCGCGATCTCGCGACGAGTGAAGTTTTTCGTGTCAAAAAGCCGGGCCATTTCCCCGGGGTGCGGCGTGAGCAGGCGTTTGCCCGCGCATCTGCCAAGCAGTGCAATATCAGCCGCAACGAGATTGAGCGCATCTGCATCCACCACCATCGGGAGCGGGCTTTCCACGATGATTTGCAGGATATCCCCGGCATCCCGTTTCCCGAGCCCCGGCCCGATCGCGATGACATCGAGCTTCGTTTTCAAGACTTCGCGGTACGATTCGACTGGATGCACCATAATTTCGGGAGCGCAGGCGGCAGCGAGGACCGGGTAGATATCCACCGTGACAAAGAGCGTGATCAATCCCGCCCCGGCACGCAATGCCGCCTCCGCGGTCATCACCGCCGCGCCCGTGGTACCCACGGAACCGGCGACAATTCCGACGCGGCCATAGTCGCCTTTGTGGGAATCGAATTTTCTTCGTGGCAGGCATTCCCGTAGCGATTTTCCGGCAGCCACCACGGCGTCAGGCACATTTGGTGAAGCTTGTTGAGCGGGGAGTCCCTCCAGGGGAAGCACCGCAAGCCGCCCCGTGAAATTTGCGGCCTTATCGGCGAGCAGGCCCCTTTTTGCAAAGCCAATGGCGAGCGTGAAGTCCGCGACAACGCAATCTTGCGAGGCCTCGCCCGTGTCTCCGTCCAGGCCGGTGGGGATATCAATGGCAAAAACCTGCGCGTTATCCGTTTCGCGCAGCTTGTTTATCTGGATTGCCGCGCCGTGAACCGGCTCGCGCAACGGCCCGTGTGCGCCGATCCCGAGCAATCCATCCAGCACGGCAAAGGAACGCGTATCATGCCGGTCGTAAAGCTTCACGGCCGGGTTTTGATCGCTCTCAGTCGCAGTGCGAAAGCGGTCATATTTTTCCACCGTCAGTTCCGACCACGTATTTTTTGGGAACGCCGGGAGTAATTCGATCTTCCAGCCTTGTTTTGCGAGGTGCCTCGCGGCGACAAGCGCATCGCCTCCATTATGTCCCTTGCCAAAATAAACCGCGCATCTGCCGGGTATTGGAAAAAACTGCGATACCGCCTGTCCGATTTGCAACCCCGCCTCCTCCATGAGCGAGTCCGCGGTAACGCCCGTGGCGAATGCTTTTTCTTCGAGCGCTTTCATCTCATCGCACGAAACAATCATGCGAATAAGATGCGCTTCCCGGGCGCCGAAAGCGAGCGATCAATTGCATCCGCGCTGCCCGGCGGCTCAACTCCCCTTCTGCTCGATGATCGCCTGTGCAATCATCTGGGCCAGGCGCTGGCGGAATCCCGATTGCTGGATCATCCGCGCCTCTTCGTAGTTCGTGAGGAAGCCGCCCTCGACAAGCACGGAAGGGATACTCGTTTTGCGCAACACGAAATAACCGCGCGATTTCACACCGCGATTTTCCGTGTTGGGGAGCACCCGCATGATCCGCGACTGGATGCGCGCGGCGAGCGGTTGCGCATTCGGCGCGTAGTAGTAGGTCTCGAATCCATGCCCGGTGGGAATGTAGGACGAGTTGAAATGAATGCTCACAAAAATCGCATTCTGCTGGGCATTGGCAATACGCACCCTTTCAGGGAGGGGGATGAATGTATCGTTGGAGCGGGTCATCACGGTCTGGAATCCCGCTTTCCGCAGGATCGTCCGCAGCCGTATCGCGACATCGAGGGTGTACGGTTTTTCCGGAATTTTCTGGCCGAAGACGCCGCCGCTGTCGTGTCCTCCATGGCCCGCGTCGATCACCACGGTGGTGAAATTCCTGACCGGCGGCCAGTAATGGACCTTCATGGTCTTGCGGGTTACGGAGGAGGTGGATTTTGAGGATGATTTCTTTTTGGAATGTTTTGCGAAAGCCGATGGCGAAAAAAGAAACCCGGCGAGAAGAACCCCCACAATAGTTGCAAGAAGCCTGCTTCCGTTTCCCGGAGTATTTCTGGGTGTCAGCATTGAATTGGCGGGGATTGGTTTGAACAATGCGGGAAATGAACGGCGGGATTATATCTTCGGAAGTCCCGGCGGACGATCCGAGAGCTTGGGTTCGGTCGGCGCGTTGGGGGTGACAGGCACATCGAGCTGGCCGCCGACGACCCGCACGGCGCCGCTGGCATTTTTTTTCAACATGGGCCTTGAGTTCACCGCGTTGTAGGAGAGCTGGCCAAGCCATTCGCCATTCAGGCCGATCTTGGAATAGACATAGCTTTTCGCGCCGATCAATTGCAACACATGGATCTGGTTTGTCTTGTCGAGCTCGATCATGGGATCGAACGAGAGCAGCACGCGCCCGAGCTGGTTTGTCGTGTAAACCACGCCGCCCTCCTTGTCCTCCACGCGGATGTACAGCATGTTGTCCTTCTCCATGCGGTGCGTGAGCAGGGAGATCGTGCGGTAGGTTCCCGCCCCTTCCATGCCCGCCGGCACACCCACCGTCTGCTGCCAGATTAATTTGCCTTCCGTGATCTCTACGTCCGATGTCTGAGAGCTGAAGTATTTCTGGAACTCGGGCGAATAGACGCTCGCCTTGATGCGGTAGAGCCCGAATTCCTGCACCGCGTAGAGCGTGGAAAGATTCAGCGCGCGCCTCACCGTCTGCCCGGCCGGGATCGAGAGCGGCTGGAGATGGTAGTCGAGGTCCGTGGGTGGAACGATGCGCCCATCCCCGGTTGTGACCTGGAAGCTGAACCATTTCTGGTTGTCCGCGTCCGTCAGTTCAAGATCGTGTCCGCTCAGGTTTGTGATCGATACCGTGATCATGATCGGCTCGTAAACGATGTGAAGCCGCCGGTCGATGCGCATATCGACCTTGACCTGCGCGTGAAGCTGCCGCCCCGCGGCAAGGAGCAGGAGAAACAAAATGAGATGACGTCGGCTGGGCATGGATAGGGGTCCTGTTATTTCGTGGTGGGTTCGCTGGCAGCGGTCCTGAACCCTAAATACTCGCTGTTTTCCTCCGGGTAAAGCTCGTTAAGACGCCTTGTGACTTTTACATCGGGGCTGCCGGTGTCATTCACGGAGCGGCAGGAGCCGCCGCGGATCACGGGAAATTTTCCCGAGGCATTCCACGAATCCGTCCACTCCGCCACATTGCCCGCCATGTCGAAGACTCCATACGGGCTGCGGTCGCCCGGGGTGGCATCCACCGCCACCCAGCGTTGTTTGCCCGCTGCGGAGTTGCACTTTTTTGCGTCAAAATCATCGCCCCACGGATACGGCCTGCCATCCGCGCCGCGCGCGGCCTTTTCCCATTCCTGCTCGGTCGGCAGGCGGCGGCCCTTCCATTGCGCATAGGCGTAGGCGTCATACCAGTCCACGCCGAACACGGGATAGTTGAGATCGATCGGAGTGGAGCCCAGGTGGCGGTTCTTTGCCAGCAGCGCCCTTGCCGCCTCGTAGCAGGTGTCCCAGCCTTTTGGCTTGTGGGACTTGCCTTTCGGTTGTTTCGGGTGATCGAACTTCGTCGCGTCATCCGGGTGGGCAGCCAGATATTTCAGGAACTTCGCGTACTCGCCGATTGTCACCTCGTACTGGTCGATGGAAAACGCGGGCAGGTTTGTTTTCTCACCGTTTTGATAAATGAAATCCCCAGCGGGAATTCGTATCTCCATGTCGAGTTTTCGTTCATTTTCCGTGAACAACATGCCGTACGCCGTAAAAAGTGCGCCGGCCAGCGCGATCAAAAACAGCACACCGAGGATAGCCCGTTTTTTCCGGGTGCGCGACTCCTCCACCTTGCGGATTCCCGCCACGTCCTGCGCGCTCATCTTGAACGAACCCGCGGGCATTACCTTCGGCTCAACCGCCTTTACAGCCTGCAACAATGCGGCCCAGGAAAGGAACCCGCCGATCCCGGGCAGTGACATCCTGTGCAGCAATGCCTGGAGCGCGGGGTCAGCCGCGCGGCCCCCTGGCAGCACCTGTTTCAGAATTTGCGACAGCGAGATGATTTCACGCGTCGCATCAGGTTGCGCCTCGTGCTGGATCGCCGAATTCGCCAGTCGCGGGCGGTTACGGGCATCGATGTAAAGGGACGACGCCTCGAGCGGTGCGTGCGGAATCCTGTTCTGGTCGAGGTATTGAAGTCCCTCCGCCGCCACGCGGATCGTTTGCAGCGCCGCCGGGTCATCCACCGTGCGTCCTTCATGGATGTAATAGGCCAGATTCGCCCCGTCCACGTACTCGAGCGTGTAAAAGCAGTAAGGCCCCTTCTGGTCCGCTTCAAATACGGATAAAATCAAGGGGTGTTGGACCTTTGCCTTCGCCCGGGCATCTGCAATGAACTGCTCCCTGGTCGCAGGATCCTGCTGCAACGCCGGGCTCAGCACCTTCATCGCCACAGTCCGGTTCATCCCTATCTGCACCGCCTCGTACACCGGGCCCCATCCGTCTTCGCTGAGTAGCTTTCCGACTTGGTAGTTGCCCACTGTCTCACCTGTAAGTGATGGAGCGCTTTCCACGGGAATTTCCTGCGCGGCGGGCGTTTCAGTTTCCACAGCCGTTGTTTCCGGCCCGGCAGGCTGGGAAAATTCATGCTCCACGGCGCTGAGCAGGGCGGTGGCTTCAAAAGGTTTGCCGAGCACGGAGCAGCCATGCGTGTATTCGGCGTAATCCTTCAGATCATAGCCGCTCATGAAAATCGTCCTCAGGCCCGGCGACATTTGCTCCAGCTCGTAGCGCAGGGTGAACCCGTTCATCGGTTCCATGATCACGTCCGACACCAGCAGGTCCACGCCGCCCCATTCTGCTGCGGATACCAGTGCTTCCTCTCCCGTGTGGGCCACGCGCACCTCGGCGCCTTCTATGGATTGGAGCACGGGGAGCATCGCCCCGGCAATGTCCCCATCGTCATCGACCAGCAGTATCTTCACTTTATGTCCTCGGTCGCGAGGGTGAGCGGCGGCGGGTATTGTTTCAGCAGTTTTACGGGCTCGGCGCGCATGTCCTGCAACTCGCCCTTGTAATACACCCGGACGATGTATCCGAAATAATTGCGCACCTCGGGGTGCTTTTCTTTGGGCCCTGGCGTCGATGCTGCGTAATCGACCTCCAGGATCTCCATGTCGGTGTCGTTCCAGTCCACCGGCAGCGTGCTCCAGCGGTAGGTCATGTTTGCGTTCGTCTGCACCACGCTCTGGTCGGCCAGGGAATCATAGAAGAAAACCTGGATCACCACATCGTGCACGTCGATCTTCGTGTCAGGCTTGCGTTTCAGGGGAAGCTTGAGCGTGAATTTCTTGCTCGGCTGGTCGGGGGAATCCACCTTGCTGATGTCCACCAGCGCCAGCACCGAGCCGGGCTGGAAACCCTCCACATCCTTCTTCGACGAGCCGTCGGGATTCGGGCGCGCCTGCGTCTCCACGTTCTTCAGTTTCGCATCCGCCGCCGAGTAGTAGATGCCCGCGCTCTCGCCCATGTCAAAAATGTGCCGCCATTGTTCCAGCGACTTGTCCTTCATCCCCATCTTCTCGTAGGTGGTCGCCATCTCGGAAATGATGAACGGATTGTCCGGCGCGAGCGCCTGTGCCTCGCGCAAGCGGATGAGCGCCGTGCTCATGTCACCCCGGTCCCGCAACGCCTTTGCCTGGTCGGCGAGCTCATTCTGCCGGTTCTGTGCCGGAGTTTCCTTCTTGCCATTGGAGGCCCCCCGCGTGATCGGCGTCGGCTTGGGCATCGTTGAGGCTGGTGTGCTTTCGGGTGGCGCAAACGAATCCGCCAGCTTCAGTTTCTCCGGGTCCTCCTGCTGCGGCAGTTCCTGCCCGCGCATCGCCACCGCGGTCTCGGTTTGCGAGGTGGCGTGGAACCGCGCGATGAACACCCACCCCACAGCGCCAAGCTGGATCAGCGCCACCACCCCCAAAAGGATGATCGCGATGAAAAAAGTCCTGCCGACGGTCTGTTTTGGAATCGGTGACGTAGCTTGCATAATGCGGGGAGGCCAAGAGATTAGTTTTGCTCCTGCGCGGTGTCAAACTTCTCTGTGGGTGGATGAACGTTTCTCAAAAATACGGATGTGAACGGCTGCCCCGGGGGAAATTCAGTTTTATTGAGGCTCATGGCCAAAAACCGCATCCTTCACCAGGTAAAACACAAAGAGCGTATTGTACACGAAATACCGCTTCCAAAGCCGCCGGGGCTCGGCCAGCAGGCGGTAGAGCCATTCCAGCCCGCGGTCCTGGAGCCATTTTGGAGCCTGGCTGACGCGGCCTGCGTGGAATGCGAACGCCGCCCCCACCGCCGGGTAGACGCCGGGCGGGAGTTTTGATTTGTTGCGCGCGACCCATATTTCCTGCTTCGGGCAGCCGAGGCCGACCCAGATGAAATCCGCACCGGATTTGACGATGTGGCCGATGATCCGGTCATCTTCGTCCTCCGGCCACTTGCCGAACGGGGGCGAATAGACGCCTGCGATGCGGATTGCCGGAAATTTCTCCCGGAGTTTTTTTTGCAGGGTTTCGAGGAGTTCCTCCGACCCGCCGAGCAGGAAATGGGAGAATTTTTCACCGGAAGCCTCCAGGGTGCGGAGCATGAATGTGGGGCCGTAAACCCGGTCGCTCATGTGTGCATGGGACATCCGGTTGATGCACCAGATAAGAGGCATGCCGTCCGGCAGCAGGAGGTCGAACTGGTCCAGCGTTTCCCTGAAAGCCGTTTCGTGCCGTGCCAGGGCGACGACATGCGTATTTGCCGCCGCCACGGCATACGCCCGGTCCCGCGCCGCCGCCCACGATTGCACGAGCGCGACGGCCTTCCCGTAGTCAGTGACCGCAAGGGGGCTGCCCAGCACGGAGCAGGTATCCGGGGAAGGCGTGTTGGAGTGGGGAGTCTGGTTCATGCAAAGCAGTTGTATTGCAAAAGAGCGGGTTTAATTTACTTTATCAACATTTATGTCCGATGTCTCGCCCCGCCCCATTCCTGTGACCAGCTCCATAGCGAGCGAGCTCTCTGTCGCCCTGAAATGGGGCAGGGAAAACCCGCTTGCTGTGGCGCTTGCCGGCACGATCCTGGGAACGCTCGTATTTTTCTTCGGCGGGCTGCATCTGTTTGTGAACGGATCCGAAACCGCGGCCATGTGGGCCTGGCTGGCGTGGAACCCCGAGCAGAACCAGGAGCACTCGAAGCTTGTGCCGCTGATCGCGCTTTATCTCGTATGGATACACCGGGAGGAAATCCTCAAAGCCCCAAAGCGGGGGGAATGGATGGGACTGTTTTTTGTCTTTGGCGGAGTCGCGCTGTTCCTGCTGAGCGCACGCTGCCTCCAGCCCCGCATGGCGCTCATGGCGGTGCCGTTCATTGCATGGGGATCGATCCTTTTTCTCTGGGGGAAAAAAGTGGCGCGCATACTTTTTTTCCCCTGCGCGTTTTTGATCTTCCTCATTCCTTTTGGTGCGGTCGAGCAGGCGACATTCAAGTTACAATTCATCATTACCGGCATTGTCAGCGCGATCGCGAACCTGGTTGGCATCAGCATTGTGCCGAACATGGGGACCACGCTCATCGCGCAGGACAGCAGCTTTCATTTTGAAGTTGCCGGGGGGTGCAGCGGCATCCGCTCGATCACGGCGCTGACCATGCTCTCGGCGGTCTATTCGCATCTCACGCAGGATGAACTGTGGAAAAAAATCGTGATCATCGCCTGCTCGGCATTCTTTGCGATTGTCGGGAATGTGGGACGCATTCTCACGATCCTGTTTGTGGCGAAGCTGTTTAACAAGGATATCGCAGGCGGCGCGTACCACGAGTGGTCCGGCTACCTTATATTCCCTTTCGCCATTGCTGCTATGCTCGGTGTTTCCAAGCTGGTGAATCTCGATTTCAAACGGTTCCTCTCCCCGCCTGCGGCATCCTCCGGAAACCAGACACCTCGCGACGAGGGAGGCTCGTATGATTATTAAACGCCTTGTCATCCTCCAGGCAGCGCTTTTGCTTGGGCTGAGCGTCGTCTTTTTGATCCCGAAATTCCACGGGGCGCAGCCGATGGGCATCGCACTTGCCCTGCCCGCGCAGGTCGGTGACTGGTACGGCAAGGAAGGCGAAGTGACCGAAAAAGAGAAACAGGTGCTCGGCGCCGATACGGAGTTTGCCCGCAAGTCGTACATCAATCTGGCCGGGGACGAACTCTCTGTCACGATAGTGCTTGCCGGCCAGGACGTAACCACCAGTCTGCACCAGCCGGAGCGCTGCCTGCCGGCGCAGGGATGGAACCCTGTGGACGACAGGATGGAACGGGTGCCTCTCAAGGCGGGAACGCTCTCCTCGATCACTGCGAAACGATTGCACAGCTCGAAGATAATAACGCTCAATGATGGCCGCTCAGTCCGGTTGTTCAGCCTCGATTACTACTGGTTCGTCGGCTACACGGAAATTTGCGCGACGCCTTTCGGGCGCAGTATCATTGACTGGCAGGACCGCATTTTCAAGGGCTACAACCAGCGGTGGGCTTATATTACAATTTTTGCAGGCGTAAAAGGCGACACACCGGAGGCCCAGGCCGCCACGGACAGGACGATTAAAAAATTTATTGCGGAGCTTTTCCCAATAATCTGGAAACCAGGCGGATCCAAAGGCTAGATTGACCCCGGAATGTTCAAGGATCATGTGGAAAACCGGCTGTTCGGAGGTTCATCGCCACGATGAAACGCAAGATCCTCATCGTGGAATTGTGGGGGCTCGGTGATCTCACTTTTTCCACGCCGGTCATCGCCGCCGCGCTGGCGCAGGGTGACGAGGTCCACCTGCTTGGCAAGCCGCATGCGAGGGAGTTGCTGGAGCCGTCGTTCCCCGCGCTGCGTTTCATCCCCTGCAACGCCCCGTGGACGGCCTACCGGGGCAAGTACAAATTGTGGAACTGGGACTGGCTTGCGTTGACCCGGTTGATGATCCGGCTGCATGCGGAGCGTTATGACATTGCGGTAACCGCTCGAAACGATCCGCGCGACAGATTCCTCATGTTTTTGATCGCCGCGAAGGAGCGCATAGGATTCGTGCAAAATGGATTCCGCGCTTTTATTGATACCGGCCGGATGTTTCTCACGAAGCGTCTGGAGCGCCTCAAAGCCAAGCAACACAAGGTGGAGGATTGGCGTCAGATTGGCTCGGAAATCGGCCTTCCGGGGGTTGCCGCCGGTCCCATGCTCGATCACAACCGCTATCGCACGGAACGCATGGACGGCATTTTTGCGGGAGTGAAAAAGCCGGCCATCTGCCTGCATACCGGGGCGCGCATTGCCGTGCGCCGCTGGCCCGAGAAATACTTCACATATATCATCGCGCAGCTCCGCAAAAATTTTGACTTTCATCTCATCGTCATTCCCGAGCCATTGACGCTTCCATCCAGCCTCGCGGGAATGGCCGATACCAGCTTCACGGAGCTTTCCATCCATGAATTGGTGGATGTGCTCGGCAGGTCCGGTCTGCTGCTCTGCAACGACAGCGGGCCGGGGCACATCGCGGCCGCCTGCGGGCGCGCAGTCGTTTCAATTTTCGGGCCCAGCGATCCCGATTGGTTCCGCCCGTGGGGAGGGATGCACAAGGTCATCCTTCGCGATATCTGCCCGTGGCGTCCGTGCTTTGATTACTGCAAATTCTCCGAGCCGTACTGCATGACACACCTCCTGCCGCAGGATGTGTGGCAGGAGATCAACGACCATATCCGGAAACTCATTTCTACCGGCGCGCTCCCGGACCGGCTCCTGAAAAGTACCGCGCAGCTTGCGGACGCACGGACATGAAAAATTGCGTGGCAGTCGTGGTGGCCACATACCGGCGCGCCCCGGAACTCGCGCGCCTGCTCGATTCGTTGAAAACATGCGGCGCGGAAATCGACGGGGTGATCGTCACGGACAACGGCAACGATCCCGCGACTAAAAAAGTTTTCGAGCAATCCGGTTTTCCGGGCTGCTGCCTGCCGCAGGCGGAAAATGCGGGGTGCGGCGCTGGCCTGAAAATCGCGGAAAAGGCGGCGCTCGATCATTTCCGGAACGGATTGACCCATGTGTGGATTCTCGACGACGATGCCGTGGTTCTTCCCGGCGCTCTCGATGTGCTCCTCGGGGCCATGCAGACGGAAAATGCGGATGCAGCCTGCCCGATGGTGCTCAATGAAAAAGGCGGCATTGGCAACTACCCGGGTCTGCTCGACGCGGAAAAATTCCGCGCCATCCGGGAGATGACCGATCCCGCGGAGTTTGTCGCCCGTTGCGGCAGTGAGCCGGTGACGTTCTCGTGGGCTCCCGGCATCGCACTGCTCGTCTCGCGGCGCGCGATCGACGAGCTCGGTTTTCACCGGGACGATTTCTGGGTGCGTGGCGAGGATCTGGAATTCAGCCTGCGCATTACGCACCGCTTCAAGGGAATCATGGTGCCGGCGGCAAATGTGCGGCACGTCCCGCCGCCTGCCACTGGAGGCGCATCGGGGCGGGGGGAATACTTGAAGCATTGCGCGATGCTGCAGAACCTCTGCTACACGGGCCTGCGCCTGGCCCATGGCCGCCGCATCGCAAGGACGTTGCCCGGCAACTTCCGGCGCTTTTTCAAGACATGGCCGTGGGGGCCTGCATTGGAGGATGCCGCCCGTGCCGCCTGGTTTGGCGCGGCGGCAGGAAGTCCCGCCGGGATTGAGGGTCGCGACTGGTTCAAGCGCGCGTTTGAGGAAATGCAATCCTAGGCCCAGGGGTGGCGGAATGAGGGCCTGTCACATGCGAATCGCGTCCGGTGCGCATCGTCCCCGCTGGCATAAATCTCGTAGGCGACGGGTCGCGACCTATAGCCGCCGAGAAGGAATTTTTCCACATGGCGTATTTTTCTCAGCAGCGGCGCCGCGAAGAAGGCCCAGCGCGGGGTGATTTTCCGCAGAAGCCCGAGTTCCCTTGCACGGTTCGAGTTCAGGCTCAGGTTCTCCCCGGTGACGGCAAATGTCGCAAGATATTCACGCACATAAGCGACGCGAACGCCGTTCCGCAGCAGGCGCGAAACCCATTCCGCGTCGCCGGCCGCCTTGTATTCCGGATCGAAAAGCAAACCGCGATCGAAGATGCTACGGCGGAAAAACATCGAGCACGTGAGATCGTAAAGATGGTCGGTAAGGATCATCGCCGGTCGAAGCTTCGTGGAACGCCGGAAGCTGAGCAAATCCCCCGCCGGGCTGGTGATGAGGCAATCGCCCACCACGATTTCCACATCGGGCCGCGTGCGAAATGTTTCAGCAATAGTCTCCAGCGTACCCGGCAGATATTGCTCGTCGGAATTGAGGAAAGCCACCAGTTCCCCGTCCGTGCGGTGCAATCCGCGGTTCCACGCGTCGTACATCCCGTCGTCCTTCTCGATGAATATTCTCGCGGTCGAGTTTGCCCGCAGCCATTCCTCCAGCCCGGCGGCTGCGCCTGTATCCTGGATGACGTGCTGCACCTCCACCCCTGCCTGGTCGGCCACGGATCGTACGCACTGCTTGAGCCATTCGCGCTGGTTGTGGCTTGCAGTAATGATCGAAAATTTCACGCGCGGATATTAAGCGCAAAGCCGCGGCGCACCAAGCCGAATACTTCCGCTGCAACAGGTTGCTTGGTATCGTGGGGCTTTGTGTCTAATATGCTGGAGATGAAATTGCTGGTCTTCGCGCATACGCCTCCCCCTTACCATGGCCAGAGCTACATGGTGAAACTGATGCTGGACGGCCTGCGCGAGGGCGACGCCGCTGTGGAATGCTACCATGTAAACTGCCGTTTTTCCGACAATATGGAGGACATCGGGGAAATCCGGTTCGGAAAAATCTGGTTGCTCGCCCAGTACTGTATTCAGGCGATTTTGTGCCGTTTCCGCCACGGGGTGAAGAGCTTCTATTATGTGCCCGCGCCGGGCAAACGGGCGGCTTTGTACCGCGACTGGTTTATTATGTTTCTTTGCCGGCCTTTTTTCAAGGAGGTCATTTTTCACTGGCATGCCGCTGGGCTGGGGGATTGGCTGCATCGTGAAGGCTTCTGGTTTGAAAAAATTCTGACGCGGCGGCTCCTGCGCCACCCCGACCTGAGCATTGTGCTTGCAATCTCCGGCATGCGGGATGCGCTTTGGTTTGAAACGAAAAAACTCGAGATCGTGCCAAACGGCATTCCTGATCCCTGCCCGCAATTTGCGCAGGAGATACTGCCCGGTCGCCGGTCACGCACGGAGGCGCGGCGCAAAATCCAGACCGGCGAACTTTCTGTTCAGGTCGAAAACGCCGGGTCGGGAGTGTTCAATGTCCTGTACCTTGCGCACTGCACACGAAAAAAAGGATTGTTCGATACACTCGAAGCCGTGGCGATTGCAAATGCAACGCCGTCCTCCCCGGTCCGTGTCCATTTGACGGTTGCAGGTGCATTCCTCGATGCGGGGGAGGAGGCGGAATTTCAACAACGCATCCGGCAGGCGGATCTGGAGGGAAGCGTGACTTTCGCGGGCTTTGTTTCGGGGGAGGAGAAGATGAAGTTATTGCGCAGCAGCGATTGCCTTTGCTTCCCCACGTATTATGAAGCCGAGGGGCAGCCGGTGAGCATCATCGAGGCAATGGCATTCGGCCTGCCGGTGATTGCTACGCGATGGCGGGGCATTCCGGCCATGCTGCCGGCCAATTATCCGGGATTCGTGCCGCAACAGGCCCCGCAGGACATTGCGGCCATGATGAAACAGCTTTTCACCTTGGATTTAACCGCCATGCTCCGCGACCGTTTTACGGAGTGTTTCACGGGTGCCTGTTATGTGCGGCATATGAGGAACGCCTTGCAAGGCGTTGGCAGGTGAATCACTTGAAAAAGCCGATGGAAAATCCCGCGATAAACAACCCCACTGCCAGCAGCGCGACAAGGATCTGGGTGACATAGCAAAGGTTGATGATCTTATTGCCACGGATTTTTCCCTGCTCCAGGTTATACTTGATCAGTATTTCACCGGCCTTGATTGTGTCGAAATAGGCAGGCCGGAGCGCGATGCGCGCGAATGCGATGGCGTCATCCTTTTTGTTTTCGGCTAGCAGATTGAAGGCCTGTTGCCGCGTTTGAAGATATTTTTTTCGCTTCTGCAACAGGTTGTTGTAGTTCATTCTGTCCTCCGGTTCATAGATGCAACCTGCATAAGCGTTCATGTAGCCGTCGGTCTCCTGGGTAAGACGCTGTACTTCGCGGTACGATTCATTCTCCTCTTCCTTGGTTTTTGAAATGATCATCTGCCCCGTCTTGCTATGGGACTGGGCCAGGGTGGAGGTGATTTCACCGCCGTAGGAGAGGCCCGGCATTGTGTCATAAGCAATGCCTTTTGCGATGCTTTTGAGATTACTCATGGTGACGAACTCCAGGCAGGCAGCCAGTATGAGTACTACCAGTGTAACCAGCACGCCTCGGCTGGAGAATACCATGTGTATCTTTCCTTTGGCGGGTTTCTCCTCGGTGACGCGCTCAACCCGGAGGCGGGTCCAGACAGTATGTCCGTGCGCATCAAGAACGGCTTTATTGTAAATAACCCGGCTTGTGGAAAATTCATCCACCACTTTTTCGTATAGGTCGTTCATAATTTTGCTTTTTGTATCCCAGAGATAATTTTTCCGCACGTATTCCCGCGCCGCAATTCCGTGTGCGACGATCAGTTTCCGGTCACGATCGTATGTGCGGATCGCTTCAGCCAGGCCGTTGACCACATCACTGCGGCGTCCGAGGGGAACTTTGACGCCGGAATCTTCGTGGACGGACACCGCGAGTCCGCCGCAATCCAGGCAAATCACCGGCAGCCCGTTCGACATCGCCTCCAGGGCAGCGAACCCTCCCGAGTCGTGCAGGCTTGGGAAGATAAATACGTCGTAGTTTGCATAGGCCTGCAGTGTTTTTTCACGCGGCATGCGGCCGGCAAATTCCACGCGCGATTCAAGGCCGAGGCCCTGCACGAGACGGCGCGCCGTTCCAAGGAATTTTCCGTCCCCGATAAACGTGAGGCGGGCGTCCGTCCCGGATTCATTCAACGCCGCGATCGCCAGTTCCACGCCCTTGAGTCCGATAATGTTCCCGACAAAAAGCAGCCGTAGCGGGCCTTGCGGGGGGGCCAGCAGTCTTGAACTGACAATCTCCGGCTCAACGCCGACCGTGGGCATGAGCCTGGCCTTAACGTCAAGTTTCTCAAAAGCCTCGCCGGTTTCCCTGGTGGAGACGAGGACCAGGGACGTCTTTGCCGCCCGCTGCGGCAGCACGTGAAACGGCATCGATTGCAGCAGATTATTGAGATTGCGAGTGATCTCAAACAGCAGTGTTCGTGGATGAGTCCACGGCAACAGATTCACGGGGATCGATTCCATGCCGCCTATCGGTCCCCAGATGCACGGGACGCCGTGTCCCCAGATCGCGGAAATATAACGGTAGGCGGCAAACGTAAGGTGATGCAGCAGGTCGTAGCATTCCCTCCGGTGCAAATCGGCGATGACGAAGTGCGCCGATTTTTGCCAGAAAATGTAATAAATCTGGGTGGCTCCCAGCGCTTTCTTCAAGAACAGCAGGAAACGTCCGGCATCGTGATAGACAAATTTCGGGACTGGCTGGCCGGGCGGCATGGCCGATAGCGCTTTTTCGATCGGCGCGCGGTTATTGCTGCGCGTCAGCACAGTTACATCATGGAATCTGGCCATGTGCATGGACCACTGCCATCCCACCTCCGGCTCGGAGCCTTTGTTGGGCTCGCAGGCGTAAGCAGAGATCAGAACTCGTAATCTTTTGGCCATGAAAAGGGGGAAGTGGCGATTGCGTCGGGAGATTATTATTTTATCTCAGATTGTAAAGCTTCTAATAAATTGCGCGTAGCCGGCAGGCTATCCGCTGGTTTTAAAATTTCCACGCAATAGAACAAATAGCCGAGCAGAAGTTCTTGAGTTATCAGGGCAATCTGCGCTTCCGCCGCGTATTCAAGAAATTTCGATGATGACAACATGTCTTTTATGCGATCAACGAGCCGGGTTATGGAAAGCCGCTCGACGAGGATGCCAGTCTGGATCACGTAGTGAAACCAGTCCCATCCCGGCGGCCCTTCGATTTGGCCCCGCTCCCAATCGAGCACAGTCCATGTTCCATCGTGCGCTACCTTGATATTCCATGGGGTGAAATCACCATGGTATATCGCGGCGTACGCCGGCTGTACGGCGATACGGGCGGAGGTTTTTACGAAAACCGGGGAGACGCACGAAAGGGCCGTCTGTTTCCAGATCGGTAGCGAGGTGATCGGGATGGCGGGGCTTTTATGCAGCCATGATGTTAGCAGCGAAGCGCGTGGATGTGAGTCGCGCGGAGAATCTCCCCGGACAAAATCCAGTGCCATCGCCCTGATTCCACGGGTATCGAGCTCATCCCGCAGGTTTGGAATGGCCGGAGTGCCGGCCGGAGCGGCTTTTAGAAAAGTGATTTCCTTTTCGATCAGTTCGCGCGCCTCGTAGTCCAAACCCGCTTTGACAATTTTCAAAGGCTGCCCTTTCCCGTCGAAAATCAAAACAATGAATCGTTGTCCCCTCGTTCGCGGGTTGCCGCACAGGATGGCTAGTCGCGGAAAATCCCCGGTGCCGGCAAGCCGCTGGAGGAATTCATGGAACGGTGATCCGGGTTTAATCCGGATTCTGGCTGCTTCCAGCGGCAGCGGAACGTGGCACCGCAACGCGATGCGGAGAATGCTTTTTGCGATGCGCGCGATGCGCGTTTGCGCAGGGTAAAGCATGATTGCGCGGGCTGCGCATCGTGAATTTTCCGGCAGAATCAGAAAATCCGCCCCGCTTCTTTTAAGCACACGGAAAGCCAGCGGAATGGTTTCGACACCTCCGTCAAAAAAATCGCGCCATGTGTGTGTCGGCAAAGTGGGCATCAACCGGGAAGACCTAGTTTGTGTTGTGTGCGGGTGGCAAGCAGCTTCACGATTTGCCGGACGACGTTGAGGGCGACCTCACCGGGCGCGCCCTCCGCGGAGACCAGGGCGTATCGTCCATTACTCCGGGCCAGTTGCCTCAGCGCACCCCGCTGGCGTTCCAGTTCGGCAAGCGAAAGCTCGGGTTTCCGGCGATGGATGATCTCCGGCGGCGCATCAAGCACGAATACCATGTCCTCGCCGGGTAACAGCACCCGCAGTATTCGCACGAGGCCCGCCGTGCCGCTGAGGCGGTAGCGCTTTTCATCCACCAGCATGTCGTCGAAGTTGCGGTCGAATATCAGGAATGTGCTGCGAAGTTTTCCGGGGAAAATCCAGAGCAGCCAGCCGGACCACTGGTCAAAAAAATAGTAAAGAACCTTGACCCATCCCAGCGCGGAATTCCGCGGCGGCTTCGCGTGCGGATCACTTACCGGCGCTCCCGTTTTTTTTTGAAAAACCATCGGTCGAAAGTGGAAAACCCTTTGTTTCCGGAAGCACGGCTCCATCATCTGCCGTAGTTGCGCGAGCAGGGTTGATTTCCCCGTGCCATCCGGCCCAAGCAGCGCGATATGCAGCCCGGTGGGGTGGAAGGCGCGTTTCACCACGCGCACGAACTCGCGGCAGAGCAGCGCGATGCCATAGCGGTTTTTCCGGCGCATGATCCCGTTGAGCGGCGCCCATGCTTCCGGCGGGCGGGAAAACCATTCTTCAAGTGACGCTCCGGTATCGCCCAGCAACTGTTCGAAACGCCGTTGCGCCCCGGCCCGGTCCTGTTCCCACAAGCTCCGCAGTTCCTGCAGGTAACCGGCAATGGCTTTGTTTTTCCCGAACACCTTCGCCAGCACATAAATGAACTCCGCCGCCGGCGATGGAACATAAAAGCCATGGAAGGAGCGGCGGCCTTCGAGCAGGGTGGAATCGCGCAGCAGGAAGCAATGGTCTTTTACATAGTGGGAGCAGACATCCAGCTTGAGAAAATTCGCCGGGTTTTCCAGATCAACAAGCACCGAGTAGGAGGCGCAGACCTGGTGTTGCATTACCTGCGCGAGTGCCCAGCCGAGTTCGCGGGCGACCCTGGCCTGGATTGCTGGAATCCTTTTCAAGTCGGAATCCTGCACCGAATAATCAATATCCGAGGTAATAATTCCGGGGAGGTCTTGATAGCTGTGGAGGACCACGTAAGGAATGCCCTGCGCCTCCAGCTCTTTGAAAAAGCACTCGAAATAACGTTTGGAATCACCACTCATTGTAAATCGGGCAGGCTTTCATCAAGGGGAGGCCGGGGGATTGGGCAAGAATAGAATGGTTCGGGCCGGCAATTGCAAGATTAAGCACGACAGTCTAGGCTCGCCGCATGTTGGACCGGTTTTCCTCCCGGGTTTTTCTGGGCAGCGCACAGCGCAGGCTTTTTTCGCAAGGCGTTCCGGTGCTTGTTTATCACAGTGTTAAGCACGCGCCTGAGGCGGCGCGTGATCCCTTTCTTTACGTTGGCTCCGGAATGTTCGACGCGCAGCTTGCGGCCTTGCGTTCATCCGGCTTTCAGTCCGCGACGCTGGATGATGTCAGCGCCGCCGGCAGCGGCAGTCCGGAAAAAGTCGTGGTCACTTTTGACGATGGCTGCCGGAATGTCTTTGAAAACGCCATGGAGCCGCTGGCGCGCCACGGGTTCCATGCGATCCAGTTCATCGTCGCGGGCATGATCGGGGCTGTCAACGAATGGGATGCAAAACACGGCGATGTCACGGAGCCGCTCATGGACGAAACGCAGATCAGGGAATGGCTTGCAGCCGGCCACCAGATCGGCTCGCACAGCCTCACGCACCGCAACCTGGTCAAACTGGACGCTACTGCGGCGCGGGAACAGATTTCCGGCAGCAGGAAGAGGCTTGAGGATTTGTTTGGAATCGAAGTGCGTCATTTTTGCTATCCGCACGGGAAACACAACGAAATGGTACGTGATCTGGTCGCCGAAGCGGGCTATGCCACGGCCTGCACCACGGAATTCGGCGTGAACACGGCTGCCACCCCGCGTTTTCAATTTAACCGGATCCCCCCCCTTGGTGAAACCGCGTTATATCGCAAGATTGCCCACCGGATCAGGCGCAAGCTTGGGTTTGTTTTTTAGGGGCGAAAATGTCAATTTCAGGGGCGTTTCTCCTATGGAAGCGTGCGAAACGAAGACGTATTCTTTTCAATTCCTAATTTTACGTATGGATAAGAAGGTTCGCGCCCAACAGAGAAAACCCGCATCAGCCGCCAAGGTGCGTTACGCAATCGTGGGAACCGGAGGGCGCTCCTGGATGTTCAGCAAGGCGATCTGCACCACTTATCGCGGGCATTGCCAGTTGGTAGCCCTGTGCGACGTCAACGCGACGCGCATGGAATATTACAACCGTGAATTCGGGAAGCAATTCGGCCTGAAACCCGTCCCCGCCTACAAAGCCGCGGAATTCGACCGGATGATCCGTGAGGCGAAACCCGATGTGGTTATTGTCACGTCCATCGACCGCACGCACCACATCTACATCATCAAGGCGATGGAAGCCGGGTGCGATGTCATCGCGGAAAAACCGCTCACCGTGGATGCGGAAAAATGCCGCGCGATCCTCGACACCGTGAAGCGTACCGGGCGCAAGCTCCGGGTAACTTTCAACTACCGCTACGCCCCGATCCGCAGCAAGGTGAAGGAACTGCTCATGCAGGGCGCGATCGGCGAGGTGAAATCGGTTCATTTCGAGTGGCTGCTGGATACCTCCCATGGCGCGGATTATTTCCGGCGCTGGCACCGCGACAAAAGGAATTCCGGCGGTTTGATGGTGCACAAGGCCACGCATCACTTCGACTTGGTGAACTGGTGGCTGGATTCGACCCCGGAAACGGTGTTCGCCCTCGGCAATCTTGGATTTTACGGGCGGCAAAACGCCGAGCGCCGCGGGATCACCGCTTTTTACGACCGCGGCACCGGCAGCCAGGTGGCCAAAAAAGACCCCTTCTCCCTCGATCTTTCCACCTCGGAAAATTTAAAGGGGCTTTATCTCGACGCGGAGCATGAGGACGGTTACCGCAGGGATCAGAGCGTGTTCAGCGACGGCATCAGCATTGAGGATACGATGAACGTGCTCGTGCGCTACAAGTCCGGCGCGCAGATGAGTTACAGCCTCCATGCCTACGCGCCATGGGAGGGATATCGTATTGCGTTCAACGGCACCAGGGGGCGGATCGAGGTGAACCACCAGGAGTCCTCATACATCAGCGCGCAGACTGGTTCGCTTACCGAAGGGTGCTCGAGCTCCGAGCAGATCATTTTGATGCCGCACTTTAAAAAACCGGCAATCGTTGAGATACCGAAATCAACAGGCGGGCATGGTGGGGGCGATCCCCTGATGCTCGACAATATTTTCGGTTTGCAGAAGACGGAGGATCCATTGCACCGGTTTGCCGACCATCTGGACGGGGCGCGCTCCATTCTTACGGGAATCGCGGCAAACAAGTCATTCGAGACCGGCTTTCCTGTGAAAGTCGACGATCTTGTCCGGTTGGAGGATTGGATCGAGGCGCCTGCGCGCAATTCTTCACATCCAGGTCAAAACGGTCACAAGGCTCCTGTTGCATCGCCTGCAAACGGTTTTTTGAAAACCTCTCCCCGCCATAAGGCCGGACGGAATGGAAAACTGCGTGCGTTGAAAAAGAACTGATTCGGATGGCTGCCGCAGGCTTCCTTGCCAGGCCCATGAGACACGCCTAACTGGTTATCCAATGAATACCCGGGCTGAACTTCCCCCACAACCGATCGATCAATTGCGGGTGATGACCCATCGGCGTCCCTTGGCGCGTATGCAGAAGGCAATTGCCGGGAAGCATCTGACACTCGGCTTCATCGGCGGGTCCATCACGGCCGGTTGGGAGCATAACTGGCCTTCTTCCGTCGCCGGCTGGTTTGCGGAGACTTTTCCCGATGTGTATCTCGTCGCGGAGAATGCGGCGATCGGCGCTACCGGAAGTGATTCCGCGTGCCTCCGCGTGGACAGGGAAATTATCCGGCGGAATTGCGACATCACATTTGTCGAATACGCCGTGAACGACAACGGCAAGGATCCCGTGGCCCGTGGCCGGACACGGGAGGGCTTGATCCGCAAGCTCCTTGCCGCCGGGCAGGACGTGGTGCTCGTTTATACATTCTGCCAGGAGATGTATGCAGAGATGGTCGAAGGCAAGGTGCCTGCCAGCATCGCGGACTTTGAACAGATCGCGGAACATTACGATATTGGATCGGTGTGGGTGGGACTCCATGCATTGAACGACGTACGGGCAGGGCGCATGAAATGGGATGAATGGCTGCCCGATAACCTGCATCCCGGTCACCGGGGGAGCTGGAGTTACAGCCAGGCGGTCATTGGGTTTTTGCGCGAGGAGCTGAAGGGCAAAAATGCGCAGGAATCGCCGGACCTGCCAGAGCCGTTGTTTCCGTTGAACTGGCAGAGCGCGACCGTGTTGCCGCTCACTGCGGCACGCACACGCGGCCCATGGATTTTGAAGCGCACCCACTATGCGAACCACGTCGGGCGGATCCTGGAGACATTCACGCCAGGTGCGACCCTGGAGTTCGATTTCACGGGACGCGGCCTGGCCTTGATTTTCGACTACGGAAAAAAATCGGCCGAGTTCAATTATCGCATTGACGGCGGCGACTGGATTCCTGTCGTGCGCGAGCGTCCCTCGTGGTGTGGTGACTGTGGCCTGGTGCGCGCATTGCCGATCGCCGATGATTTAAAACCCGGCCCGCACACTTTCGAGATGGAAGTCACCCACGGCAATCGTCCGGAATGCACCGGCACGGAATGCCGGCTTGCAGTGATCGGTGTGTTGTAACCTGCGACCGGATTATTTCGCGGAAAAACGGAAGATCGTCACGGATTGATATTTTTCCCCCGGCCGTAAAATCGTATTTGGGAAATGGGCGTGGTTCGGACCGTCGGGGAAATGCTGGGTCTCGAGACAAAAACCGGAATATTGGACGTAAGGTTGCCCGGATTTTCCTTTCAGCCGGCCATCGAGGAAATTGCCGGAGTAAAACTGCACTCCTGGTTCGGTGGTCAAAACCTCCAGTATCCGCCCCGAACCGGATTCCGTGGCGCGGGCGCAAAGGACCGGCCGGCCATCTTCGTGTGCAGCCTCATCCAGCACAAAATTATGGTCGTATCCTCTTGGCCCAATTGTGAGTTGGGGATCGTTCGCGCCAATATCCCTGCCGATTTTTTTCGTCTTTCTGAAGTCGAACGCGGTTCCTTTCACGGCCTTGATTTCACCTGTGGGAATCGCGGCTGCATCCACCGGCGTGAATGATTCCGAGTTGATTTGTAACTCGTGATCCAGGACGGTGCCAGCGCCTTCCCCGGCAAGATTGAAATAGCTGTGATTGGTCAGGTTGACCGGCGTGGGTTTGTCTGTAACTCCCTCGTATCTGATTGATAGCTCGTTCGCGTCGTTCAGCAGGTAGGTGACTGTGATATCGAGATTGCCGGGATACCCATCCTCGCCGTCCTTGGCGCGGTAACTCAATTTCAACCCCTGGCCGTCGGGACCGCTGATACCCTCCGCCTTCCATACCACCTTGTCGAACCCGAGGATGCCTCCATGCAGGTGATTTGCGTTATTGTCATTTTTCGCAAGTTGATACGTATTTCCATCGAGATTAAAAGCGCCGTTGGCAATGCGGTTTCCATAGCGGCCCACGATCGCTCCGAAGTAAGGCTTCTCCACCGCGTTGAGATAGTCATCCGCGGAGTCATACCCGAGAACGATGTCTGCAAAATGCCCTTTTCTGTCTGGAGTCAGGATGGAAGTGATGGTCGCGCCGAAGTTGGTGATTTTTACTTCAATCCCGTTTTTGTTTTTTAACGTGTAAAGGCGGATACTGGAGAAAGGAGAATCAGTGATGGGACTCGTGTACGACATGATGGCTGACGTCAGAATGAACCAAATGAAGATTTGTTCACGAAAAAAATCCGGTTGAAAGGATAAAAAACCGGAAACCGCGCCGGGGGCGATAGCCGCTATCCCTTGCTGTCGATCGATCTCTTCGGATAAATGCCCGGGTAAGAGTCCTCGATCTCAATGCCACCGAGCGTTTTTTTGTAGAATTCCGTCGGCCCTGCCTGCCCGATGATTCCATAGGCATAACCCAGTTCACGCAGGCCGTGCATGGCGTGAAGAAGCAGCGCCCTGCCCACGCCCCGGCCCCGGGCTTCTGCCATAACGCCGGTAGGCCCGAAGAAAGCGCGGCACGACACTTCGTAACAGGCGAACCCGATCAATGTTCCACCGCGCAAGGCGATGAACGCCGTGACCGGCTGGTGCGTGTAGCTCACATCAAATTCATCGCCCCAGCCCGGGTAAAATTGCGCATCGATCCATGCCTTCACGATTCCCTTTTCATGCGCCATGGGACGCCGGATTTCGACCTCCTCCATGGGTGGGGGGAGCGCTGGCAGTGAATAGAGCTTGATGAGGATATCGGGCATGGTTCTTCCGGAGGTTGGAATGTTTAGGAGGCGGTCCGACGCTCCATTTGTAACGGACATCCGGTTTTTTGCAATGTCTTCATCCTGGAGACGGCAGGCAAAGCCCCGCTGCCATTTTGGTTAAGAAGGCTTCCTGGCCTCTATCCTTCGTAATTCGCGCGTCAGCGCTTGACATCTCCCCGCACAGCCTCAAGCGTACGGCGCATGGTTATTACATCGCTTGGAAATAACATGCATTGTCCCGTCCTTCGGGAAGGTTCATCCCGGTGCTCGCGCCCGTTTTTGCCCGCCGTCATCATGAAAAAATCCGGCAAAGTAGATGAAAACAACCCCTCCTTGCCGGAGTTGCAAGCGCACAAGTCTATAACCGGGGGCAAATGTACAGACAAAATCCACGCTATAAAGTCTGCAACGGGCTCAAACTGGGGGATAGTTTGCGCTTTTCACGGCGGCATTCATACCATTCCGGGCATCGACAAGGGTGGTTCGCGGAGAAAACAACCCCAGTTTCACTCGAAAACCAGACAAGGCGATATGAAGGTTTTTTCTTAATATGACGGCAATTTCCTGTAACCCCGGGCCTCCATACCCCGCGCGCATTGAACTCCGCACCACGCAGTTCTCGCTTTTTTTTGAACCGGAGACAGCTTTCGTCCGCCGCATCAGCGCGGGAGGCGTCGAGGTATTGCGGGCCATTTACGGAGCGGTACGCGATCATCATTGGGACACGGCCGTGCCCGTGGTTTCAAATCTCAGGGTGGGACTGGAGGAGGATTCATTCCGTCTGGCCTTCGACGCGCATTGCGTGCTTGGCGAAGTCGATTTTTTCTATCGCGGGGAAATCAGCGGAAACGGTGGTGAATTGACATTTTCCTTCGACGGTGAGGCGCGTTCCACATTCCGGCGCAATCGCATCGGCTTTTGTGTGCTGCACCCCATCGAAGGATGCGCGGGAAATTCGTGCGAATTGCTGAAGGTGGACGGATCTATAGAGCAGAGCGCATTTCCTGAAAAAATTTCTCCCCATCAGCCGTTTCTCGATTTGCGCGGGATGCGATGGGAGCCTGCTCGTGGATTGACGGCTGAACTCGGATTCAGCGGCGATGTTTTTGAAACGGAGGACCAGCGCAACTGGACTGATGCATCGTTCAAGACCTATTGCACGCCGCTCTCGCTTCCGCGGCCGGTGGAGATGCTGCCGGGAACTCGTGTGCGGCAGGAAGTCACCTTGCGGATTTCGGGCTCCCCGGCAATAACGCAGGACATTACGCCGGAAAATTCCTGTACCGTGACTGTGGGTGGCGTTTCCGGCAGGAAGCTGCCCCCGGTCGGATTCGGCATGCCGGGGCATGGAAAACCGCCCGATGCACGTTCTGTGAAGCTTCTCAGCGCGCTCAAACCCGCTCACCTGCGTGTCGATCTTCATCTGCACAGCCATGGCTGGAAAGAGGAATTGCGCCGCGCCGCCACGGACGCCTTAGCCGTGGGCACAGCCTTGCATTGCGCTCTTTTCATTTCGGATTCCGCTGAAAACGAGCTGGTCGATTTCGCCGGGGAAGTGTTGCAGGCAAAGGCTCCGGTCAAAACCTGTTTCATTTTCCACCGCGGGGAACCGGTCACCCCGGCACGCTGGCTGGAACTTGCGGAGCGTCGGTTGCGCGCGGGCGGCATGGATGCCGGGATTCTCGGTGGGACCAATTTTTATTTTACGGATTTGAACCGGAACCGCCCGGAACCTGGAAAACCGGTTGCATTCTCCTTCAATCCACAGGTCCACGCATTCGACGATCTCAGCCTTGTCGAAAATCTTGAGGGGCAGTTCCATGTGGCTTCGAATGCCGTGGAATTTACAGGCGCCTCCGTTGCCATCTCGCCGGTCACTTTGCTCCCGCGCCGCAACGGGGCTGGCGCAGGCCACTCTGCAAATGCCGATCTCCGGCAGCGTACGGGTTTCGGCGCAGTGTGGACACTCGGGAGCCTTGCCACTGTCGGGCAGTTACCCGGTATTCACAGCCTCACGTATTACGAAACCACGGGTTGCTGTGGATTGATCGAAACAGCCGCAGGCTCCTCTACGCCGGAGATTTTCCCCGTGTACCGCGTGTTTGAAGCAATCGCCGGTTGCCATGTTTTACTGGGTGTCCGGGTCGATCAATCCGGAAAAATCGCCGCGCTCGGCGTGATTGCCCCGGACGGACATTCGCGCCTTTTGCTGGGGAACCTTCTGCCCGGCCCACAAACGATCCACGTAAGAACTGCCAGTGGTTTGCTGCTCACGCGGCATTTGCCGGGATACGGACTGGAGATCATCGATCTTGCGTCATGAACCTTTTCGAGTTGTGCAAGACGCTGCCTTTCAAGCCGCACCGCATTCACGTTGATCGCACCGGGCGCTACGAGGAAGACCTGGCAGGCGAGTTTCCGTTCCTCATCAAACTGTTCCATTTTCGTTCGGGCGACTATACACCGGGGCTCACCTGGCACGAGCGGCTGGAACTTTTCATTCCCCTGGATGGTCGCGCGCGCCAATGGATGGGCGGAAAAATTACCGATCTCAAGCCTGGCGAACTGCTGGTGGTGGATAACGACAAATTGCACGGCGTGGCCGATTTTCCGGGATTCGATGCGCGGGTGGCAGTGATCAGTTTTCTGCCGGAGTTTGTTTACAGTCTTGGCTCGCCCTCGCATGACTACACATTTCTCCTGCCATTTTATACCAAGACGGATTCAAAGCCGCATGTTGTGCGACGGGGCGCGAAGCTGCTGCCGGAAATTCACGTGGCGCTCGCGGGGCTGCTGGAATGTTATTTCGACAAGGGCAACCGCCAGTATTACCAGGCCGGATGCAAGGCGCGCCTGCTGGAGTTGCTCTACCTGCTTGCCCGGCATTTTCAATCGTCGGAACTGCTGAAATCCGAATTCATCCGGCAGCAGGAACGCTCTCATAAACTGAGAAATGTATTCGAGTTCGTGCGGAAGAATTACGCGGATCGCATCAGCCTCGCCCGGGCGGCGGCACTGGCGGGGATGAGCGGGCCGCAATTTATCAAAATCTTCAAAAAGGTTGCGGGGATGACTTTCACCTCCTACGTCACGCATGTGCGCGTGACAAACGGCATGCGGTTGCTCAAGGAAACGGGACTGACCATCGCGGAAGTCGCCTCGCAAACCGGCTTCGCGGATCAAAGCCACTTCAACCGCAGGTTCAAATCGGCATTCGGAAAGCCGCCCACGGCATTCCGCCCGAAGCCTTCCGGGGGGTAAGAAACGTCCAAAAGAAAAATCGGCGCGTTCTAGGCCCCTGCCGGTCCAGCCTCTAATGTAACCCACGACTTCCCGATGAAAGAACTACGATTTGCAACCATAGGTGCCGGCTTCTGGGCACGATACCAACTTTCCGCATGGAAGGAACTGGATGGCGCGCGCTGTGTCGCGCTATGCGACTCCGTGCCGGGGAAAGCAGCAGCGCTCGCGCAAGCCATGGACATTCCCGCCCATTACGAGGATGCGGAAAAAATGCTGCGGACGGAGAAACCGGATTTCGTCGAGGTGATCACCAATGTGGAGACGCACGCGCGTTTTGTGAAGCTGGCTGCGGAGTTGCAAATCCCGGTGATCTGCCAGAAGCCGATGGCGCCTTCCCTTGCCGAAGCAGCAGAAATGATTCGCGTTTGCAAAGATGCCGGGGTGCCATTTTTCATCCACGAAAACTTCCGGTTCCAAACTCCGGTCATGGCGCTGAAATCCGTTCTCGACGCAGGGACAATCGGCACACCGTTCCGTGCACGGCTTGATTTCAACAGCAGTTTTCCCGTGTTCGACAACCAGCCGGCGTTGCGCGATCTCGAGCAATTCATCCTCGCCGACGTGGGAACCCACATCCTCGACCTGGGACGTTTCTTTTTTGGCGAAATGGAGAGCGTCTATTGCCGCACTCACAGTTCGCGCTTGGACATCCGGGGCGAGGACGTTGCGACAGTGGTTCTTTCCACGCGCGCTGCAGGCATGCCGGTGGTCTGTAACATGAGTTACGCCAGCCGCATCGAAAACGAGAGCTTTCCGGAGACGCTCGCATTCGTGGAAGGAAATCTTGGATCAGCAGAACTGGCGCCCGATTACTCGCTGCGTGTCACCACGGCGGCTGGAACGCACGTTAGCCGTGTGCCGCCGGCTTCCTACCCGTGGGTGGATCCCCGTTACGCGGTCGTTCATTCCAGTATCGTGGACTGCAATCGCGACATGCTCGCCGCGCTGCAAACCGGAAAACTCCCCCGGACGCACGCGGCGGACAATCTTCGCACATTACAGCTTGTTTTTGCAGCTTACCAAAGCGCGGGCGAAAACCGCGTCATCAACATCCAACCCTGACCAATCATGAAAACAATCGCACTCGTCGGTGCCGGCGGAAAAATGGGCTGCCGCATCACGGACAACATCAAGGACGGCCCGAACAAAGTCCACTACCTGGAAGTTAACCCGGCAGGCATCCAGAGGCTGGAGGAGCGCGGCGTCAGCGTTTCAAAACCGGAAGAAGCCTTTTCCGTGGCGGACATCGTGATTCTCGGCGTGCCGGACGTAGCCCTCGAGACTGTCTCGCAACAGGTCGTCGCGCAGATGAGGCCTGGCGCGATGCTGGTGCTCCTCGATCCCGCCGCTCCGCTCGATGGCAAGGTCGCGCACCGGGATGATCTTGCATATTTCATAACTCATCCATGTCACCCCGGGATATTCAACTGGGAGCCGACCGAGGCCGCGTTCCGCGATTTTTACGGCGGTGTCTCGGCGAAGCAGTCGGCTGTCTGCGCATTGATGAGCGGCGATGAAAAATATTACGAGGCGGGTGCGGAACTCACCCGCGCGATTTACGCGCCCGTGGACAAGGTTTACCGCGTGACGCTCGAGCAGATGTCCATGCTTGAGCCGGCGATGGTCGAGACGCTTTCGCAGACATGCATGGAAGTCATCAAGGAAGGCTACGACCGCATCATAGCGAAAGGCGTGCCGAAGGATGCCGCCCGCGAGTTCGTGCTGGGGCACCTTCGCATCCAGATCGCCGTGCTTTTCGGCGAAGTGAACGGCGTTTTCTCCGATGCCGCCTACAAGATCAGCGCGCGGGCGAAGCCGATCCTTTTCAAGGAAGGCTGGCAGAAGATTTTCGAGATGGATGATATCCGCCAGCAGGTGCGGGACATCACGAACAAGGCGCCCACCGCGTCCTGATTTTTTCAATGCTCGAACCCGGCATCAGTTCATACACGTACGGATGGGCCATCGGGGTCCCCGGCCATGAACCGGCGCGCCCGATGGATGAACACGACCTGCTCGACCAGGTCAATGAATTCGGCCTGAAGCTGTTGCAAATTGGCGATAACCTTCCACTGCATACCTTCGACAACCAACGGCTTTCCCGTCTTGCTGACCGTGCTGCGGCGGAAGGCGTGAAATTGGAGATAGGCGCGCGCCCGCTCACCACAGAAATGATCAATGTCTATTCCGGCATTGCCCGGAAACTCGACGCGCGGTTGATCCGTTTCATAGTCGACGGCCCCGATTTTCATCCCGGAGCGGATGCTGTCGTGAAAACGCTTCGTGCCGCCGTCCCACAATTGGGCGATCTTACGATAGGCATCGAAAACCACGACCGGTTCCCCACGAAAATTCTTCGTCAAATCGTGGATGCCGTGACAAGCGAACAAGTCGGCGTCTGCCTGGATACGGCAAATTCCCTTGGTGCCGGCGAAGGCCTCGAAACCGTGCTTGAAGCCCTTGCCCCAGTGGCCGTGAATCTCCACCTCAAGGATTTTGAAATACGCCGCATGCCGCACATGATGGGTTTTACGGTCGTGGGAACGCCATTGGGCCGCGGAATGCTCGACGTGGCCCGCGTTCTTGAGCAGGTCAGGCTTTCCGGTCGGTGCCGCACCGCAATCCTCGAGCTCTGGACGCCGCCCGAGACGTGCATCGAAGACACTCTGGCAAAAGAAGCTGCGTGGGCGGCGGAGAGTATTGCTCGCTTAAAAAAATACTGAACTGGCTCAAGTCATCGAGGCGCCTACCCGGTTACTTCCCCGGGACAGGGATTGCATTTTTTCGGACTTGCATCAGTTCCCCCAGTCGCGTCTTGAATGCTTCCCGCGCACCCGTGTCCGAGTGATAACCCGACAGGGCCAGTTCCATGCTTTGCTGGCCGATGTGCCGCTGGCCCTTGAGCGCGCGCTGGAACATATCAACCGCCTCAAACTGCGGGTCCGGGGCAGCGGGCGCGCCGCCCGGGCGTTCTTCATACAGGCAGAAAAAGACATGGAGGGTTTTCTCACCCAGCCGGAAAGCATAGCTATGAAACGGAATTTGCATCCCATTGACTGACACGAGATGCACACCCATGTCCCGCTCCATGATCGCGCCTTCCGCGTTCAGACACACGTCGGGGCGATGGACTTTCGCCGCTTCCGCAGCCGCATTGCCGGGATTCCAGCGGATCGAGTAAAGCGACCATTCGGTTCCATCCGGCTCTTTCCACTTCGCCGCCTGCGATTCATCGCACATGAGAAGCCGGAGGGATCTTTTTGGAATTTCGAGGAAATGGAAATCCTCTCTCTTCTGCGGCCATTGGACGCTCCAGGTCCAGCCCTGCCATTTCGCTTCGTGTAATCGATACCAGCTTTCCACGGAAATCTCCGCGATGAAAAACCAGATCAGCAGCGCAACGCTGAGTTTAAGAGGAAGCGCCGGTGCACCGCTGGTTGTAGCCGGGGCAGGCGGTGGAGTCCTTGCAGAACGGAGCTTGAACGCAATGGTCAGCGTGGTCGAAAGCGACAATATGAGGACAACGAATCCCGCGGCATCGTGGTAGCGGTCAAGCGCGCCCATGCCCTGGCTGAAGCCGATGCTGGAGAGCACCACGGTACGAATGACATTTGCGAGAAGCGTGACTGTGAGGCCGAGCGCCAATAGCAACAGTCGCCGTCCGGGCTTCAACCGGAATAATTCTCCCAAAAACAGCGATATCATCACCATCGCCTGGAGCGAGCGGATGCCGCTGCATGCTTCATCGATGTCGATGACGCCGGTTTCGATGTGGACCAGGTTGCCCGCCTGTGCGGCTGGGACGCCGATCAGGCACAGGATCTCCACAGTGGTGCCGGCAGTGCCGTGCATCAGGGAATTCGAGACTAGCAATTCCATGCTGTGCGGCCACGGGACTGCGGTGAGAATAAAGAGTAAAGGAAAGCTGAACCATCCGCACCAAGCTGCGCCCCCGGCAAGTGCGATGAGCGACAAGGAAATACCAACGACTGCACCTGCATACGTCCACGCGCAAATGCTCCGCTCGGGGGCTGCTTCCTGAAGCCAGCGGGCAGGAAGTATGAGCAGGGCGAAAATAATCACAAAAACTGCTGCGGATCTGAATGGAACGGACGGTAGCGGCCGTTCCTCCCAGCGAGACTTAAAGAGAAAAATTGCCAGTAATGGAACCACCCACCCGTAGGCATACGCCCCGTCCGGATTCCATAGCCCATGCGAATGCCAGAACAGCAGGATCGGACCAAGGACTACTGCTGCGGCAAATATCCCCCCCCGCGCACGTCCCTCATGAACCGCCGTCGATATAGTTTTTGGGAGTCTGGCCTCCATTGGAGAACGGTAGATGCGAAGAAAAACATTACTTCAACCGAAAGTCAATTATCACATTCTCTAATATAGCACCCAGTGCCGGGGGATTATTGGCGCGAAATCTGCTAAAACCTAACTTGTTTATCACAGGCAAGTGTGCCATAACTGGCTGCAATATCCATAAGTATAAATAAACCATCGTCTCTTCAGTGTATCAATTGGCCAAAAACCTTACCTGCATAACGAAAAGCATTTTGGAGAAATGTTAAAAATTCCATTTCTCACAATTGCATTTTCGTTTGTTTTTGCCATCGCCATGACGCAAAGCACATCTGCGAATCTGGTGCAGAACGGTAATTTTACGAGCGTTACGTACTCCGGAACACTTCCCCTGACAACACTGTATGGACAATTTGGAACTGGAACGGGCAGCACCCTGACAGTTTCGAATTGGACGACATCCGGTTATAATTTTGTGTATGCTCCCGGCACGGCTGACGCCGGGACGCAGGCGAGCGGTGCAAACAGCGGCCAGCCCAAGGAGGCGCCGGGGCAGTACAATGCCCCGAACGGCTACGGCAACACCTATATGTGGGGTCCCCAGAATGGCAGCTCGAATGGACTTCCCTCCACAAGCCCCGCAGGCGGGAACTTTGTCGCAATGGACGGTGCTTACGAAGTAGGCGCAATCACGCAAGTGATCACCGGGTTAACGGTGGGACAGACTTATGTCCTGAAGTTTTACTGGGCGGGTGCGCAGCAGGAGGGTTTCACTGGTTCCACCACTGAGAATTTGACGGTGGCCTTGGGAACAGGAAGTCACACAACATCCACAGTCACCACTCCGAGCGAGGGTTTTTCTGGCTGGACGCAACAAACCTTTTACTACACCGCCACTGCCACCACGGAAACGCTGTCGTTTCTGGCGTCCGGAACGCCCAATGGTGAGCCGCCTTTTTCATTGCTGGGTGGGGTGGACCTGGAGGTTATACCCGATTTCTCGAACTGGATGGTTTTCGGCGGGTTTGGGCTCGTTTGCATCTTCTTTGAGGCCATGCGCCGCCGTCGCCGTCGGCTGTCTGAATCCCGGGGCGCTTTGTTCTGCGATGTGGCAGGCACTCAAGCTTCGGCATAACCCGCAGGGCCAATGAGTCACCAGCTCATCGCCGACACATTGAAGCTGTCGATCTGGCTTGTTCTCCTAGTCGCTATTTTTGTCCCGTTGGAGCAATTATTTGCGCTCCACCCCGCAAAGATCTGGCGCAAGCAGATCGGTGTGGATCTCGCCTGGTATTTTATAAACAGCCTGCTGCCTGCGGCAATTATTTCAGTGCCGCTGGCGTTTATGGCGCGGACATTGCGAGGGATTGATCCCGGCGGATATTATTCTATGGTCGCGGCCTGGCCGCTCTGGCCGAAGCTGATAGTAATGCTACTGGTGAATGATATGGGCGCTTACTGGGGGCATCGTGCTCTCCATGCATACCCCGTGCTATGGCGGTTCCATGCGGTCCATCACAGCGCTGAAGAACTCGACTGGCTCGTCAACACCCGCGCGCACCCACTCGACATGGTGATCACACGTCTGTCGGGCCTGGCGCCGGTTTATCTTCTCGGCCTGGCACAGACGACGGGGCCGAAAATTGATACTGCGGTGGCGATCGTGGTGGTCTTTGGCACATTCTGGACTTTCTTCATCCACGCAAATGTCCGGTTCAGGCTCGGGGCTGCCGAGTGGTGGATTTCCTCGCCCGCATTTCACCACTGGCACCATACCAGGAATGATCATCGCGACCGCAATTTTGCGTTTGTATTTCCTTTCATCGACCGGATTTTCGGCACGGCCTGGCTGCCCAAGTACTGGCCATCCGTGTATGGGATCAATGCGAAGATGCCGTCGACGCTCGCGGGCCAGTTTTTTGAACCGCTGGAACCTGCCGACCATCCGACCGGCTTCAAGGATGAGCCCGGCGCGACAAACGATTCCGCCACCGGTGAAATCGAGGAGCCCGCCTCATTGCCCAAAGACGGTCCGGACAGGGCCTGACCGGGTACTGCCCGGTTGCATCAATGGCTTGCAACGCCCAGCTGTTGCGCCAGGTCTGCGGCCAATTTCTGTTCCTCGGGAAGCATTCCGGCCGGATTCAATTTTGCCAGCACTTCCCTGGCCCGGGGTTGATCGCCATTTGCCGCGAGCACTATGGCGGAATAAAGCGCGATACCCGGGCGCCCAAGTGTTTCCGGGGATAGTTTTTCAATTACTTTTTTCGCAGCGGCTTCCTTTCCGGCAAGATGGAGGGCATATGCATAAGTGGCAGCCCATTCGGGGATCTCAGGATTCATGCTGGAGGCTTCCCGCGCCAGCCGTTCGGAACGCTCCGAGGCGCCATAGAGAAGCAGCGAGAGAAAGGCATCGTTATTCTTCTTCGCCGGGTTCGTGGGATCGAGGCCGATCTGCGCCCTTGCGACACGCAGCAGTTCCCGCGTTTCATTTGTCCGTGAGTAGAGATCCCAAAGATATTGCAGGGCTGTTGATCTCGTCATCGGGTTGGTCGCTGCCCCCCATAAAAGGTTGAGCGTCTCATCGCGCCAGTTCCAGCCGAGCACCAGTTGCGCCAGCAGGAGACTGTCGGGCGGGGTCGCCTGAACGTCGTTTGCAAGTTGCTTCCACTCCTTCTCCCAAGGGTGGGAGAGTTCCCGTTTGCAGCGGATCAGTATCGCGCGCCGCATGCACTCACTGTCGTCCCAGCGGCACTTTGAGAGGAAACTCTCGAGGGCGTTCCAGTCCGACATGGCGAGGTACGCCTCGGCTGCCGTCATTTGCACGCGGGTAATTGACTGAATAGCTCCCGACAGCCTGGCAAACCACCGCAATGTTTCGGCGGCCATGCCATGTGAGTTCAGCCAGTCTCCCGTTTCGGTGGTCCAAAGCGAATTCGATCCAGCGCGACCCTCGATTTCTTCGAGCGCGGGGTGGAAGGCAGGTTCGGACATCATGGCTTCAAGACAGATAAGGTCGTCATTGAAATTATGGTCCGGAAGCGATCGCAGCTTCTCCGCGAACCGGTTCATCCTCGCGCGGTCTTTGTTTTGGATTGCATCGTGAAGCAACGTCCGCGCGGCGGACGCGCTCACGCGCGAATCCGCCAGCGCTTCCTCGAGATCGTGCGCGGCAGCCGCGCGGATTTCGGGACTTTGTGAGTTTGTGAGCCGGAACGCCGCAATGTTCACCTGGTGGATCGGGTTGTCATGGCCCAGCTCCGCGGCCTTTGCGAGATGGGCTTCTGCAAGGGCTGTCTCATGGCCTGCCAGCGCCAGGCCGGCCATCAGTTCGTGGTAATCGGCGCTTTGATTTTTGAAGTCCTGCGGGAGGCTTTTCAGGGCATTGAGCGTCATTTCATTCTGGCCGAACCGCAGGGCGCTTTTTGCCCACACCATGATATCCCCGGTGTTTCCGGGCTCGCGCTGCGCAATCCTGATCCGCCAGCCAAGCGCAGTAGGCCTGTCCTGCGCTTCGTTGATTTCCGCCATCAGTCGCATCGCCTCGACGTTTCTCCTGTTAACACTCAATGCGCGCTCCGTCCAGAACTCCGCCCGCATGAACTGTTTTTTTGAAAATTCGCGATGAGCGTAGGAAAGCGAAAGGTGCAGCCTGGCAAATTCAAACCCCTGCCAGCCGCCCAGGATAATCAATACAGCCAGAAGGAGAAATGCGAACACCTTGCCGATGCGCGGCGGAACGGGTTGTGCTGGCGGGATGGATGGTGAATCACTCACGTTTCTTTCAAACGAGCCGAGCTTCGCAGACTATAAATCGATTGCAAATGATTCTGGAAAATCTCCGGCCTTCGGAAACCCGACCCTTTGTGACAGTCCTTAAAATACCACGATTCCGGTCCGGATCATGGCGATGGGTTTATATTGAGTGATTTGCGGGAACCTGCTACATTTTGAATGAAGTGGCGGCAGTCCGGCCGGCTTCACGATTTGGTTGCCTAATGTCACCTCCGATTCCACGAATCGCCCTGCTCGCATGCTCGGTGTTCGAGCGCGAAATCGCGCTGCACGCCACCGGCGCGTCTCACATCGCGGAGACACGGTTTTTTGAAGTGGGATTGCACGACCGGCCCGACAATCTTCGCGAGACTTTGCAGGCGGCGCTGGATGCGCTTGATGCGCGCGAAGACATCGATGCGATTGCGTTCGCATACGGCCTGTGCGGCTGTGGCACTGCAGGCCTCCAGGCGCGCCGGCACAAATTTGTGATTCCCCGCGCCCACGATTGCATGACAGTTTTTATGGGCAGCAAGGAACGCTACGCAGAGCAGCAGCGGAAATGTCCCGCGTGCTATTACTACACGCCCGGCTGGAATCGCGAGCGCCGGGTACCGGGGCCCGAACGTCTCGATGCGCTCCGGGCCGATCTTTCAAAACAGTTCGACGAAGACAACGTTGAGTTCCTTATCGAGACCGAGCGGGAGCAGTGGGCGCTGAACGATACGGCGGTCTACCTGGACCTGGGCACTGATGACGCGGAGGTGGAAGCGGAATACGCGCGCCGGTGCGCCGACTGGCTGGGCTGGCGGTTCGAGCGAATGCGTGGCGATCCGTCGCTGCTGCGCGATTTGCTGTGGGGAAACTGGGATGCTGAACGTTTTCAAATCATCGAATCCGGCTCGCGGCTCGGGCACTCTGCCGATGCGCTTGTCATGCGTTCCGAACCTGCCGATGGAAGAGCAGTGACGCCGTGAACCGCGGAACGCCGGTCTCGGTGGAGATGGAGGGCGCGGAATTGGGCGATTTCATGGTTGCGCCGCAAATACGATCGCGATCGCTTGCCGACTTGCTGGCGGAGCACGGATTCCCACTGAACACCCGTTGCGGCCAGCGCGGCCTGTGCCGCGGTTGCGAGGTGCAGTTGCGCGAAGGATCGGTGACGGTTGGTAATATTACAGAGCCGGCTCCGGCGCTGGTGCGGGCATGCCAGGCGCGAATTGTTGAACGCGTGGCTATCCGGATACCTGCACATTCGCGGATCGGCCACCGGCCACAGGTGAGCGACACGTTTCGGATCGACATCCCTTGCGCGCACCAGCCGCTGTTCGAGCCGGCACCGGGTGGACGCGACACGGCATTTGCCGTCGATGTGGGCACGACCACGGTCGCGGTGCTCATTGTCGATCTTGTGACTGGTGAGGTGCTTTCGCGTGCGGGCGGCTTCAACGAGCAAATCCGGTTTGGAGACAACGTGCTGACGAGGATCGACGCAGTGCGAACCCCGGGGGCTTTGATTGCCATGCAATCGAGCGCTGTCACCGGTACCATCGCACCGCTATTACTGCGGGCATGCGACCGCGCGGGACGCGCGCTTTCGCGAATGGCTGGCGGCACTATCGCCGGTAATACGACCATGTTGCACCTTCTCGTGGGCGAAGATCCATCGTCAATGGGAGTTGCGCCTTTCGTGCCCAGCTTCATAAAGGGCCGGTGTGTGGCGGCCTCCGGCATCGGTCTGGTTGCTGGAACAGACGGAGATTCACTTCCTCCTGAAACACCCTTGCACCTGCTGCCGGGGATCGCTGCTTACATTGGCGCCGACATTACCGCCGGCGTTTATGCAACCGGAATGGTCTTCGACCAATCGCCCAGCCTGCTTGTCGATATCGGCACCAACGGCGAGATCGTGCTCCAGAGCGGTGGGCGGTTGACCGCCTGCGCCACGGCTGCAGGCCCCGCCTTTGAAGGCTCCGGGCTGATGTGCGGAACACGTGCGCGCGAGGGAGCCATCAGCAAAATCGGACTCACGCTCAACCCGTTTTGCATCTCGGCGGAAACGATCGGCAATATTCCGCCCGTCCGTGCGACAGGCATCTGCGGATCGGCGTACGTTGATTTTCTTTCCGTCGCGCGCCGGTGCGGGCTGCTGCTTGAATCCGGCAGATTCGACCGGGATGCGTGGGAATCAATCCCGCCAGGCCACCGCATCGAAAACGACAGCGGGCGCGCGTTGCGGATCGCGGCTGCAAACGGCCGGGGTGAGGCTTGCATCAGCGAGGTGGATATCGCCATTTTATTGCAGGCGAAGGCGGCGATCGGCGCGGGAATCGAAACATTGCTGGAGACCGCGCGCATCGACGCGGGACAGATTTCACGATTGTATCTCGCCGGCGGGTTTGGGATGCATCTTAACGTGGGCCATGCAATCGCAGCGGGCCTGCTTCCCGGATTCCGCGAGGAGCAGGTGCATGTGGTGGGAAACACCGCGCTTGCCGGCGCATTGCTGGCGCTGCTCGACCGGACGACGCTCGATGAGATGGAGGCGTTGCGCGAGCAGGTCGAGGTGCTCGAGTTGAATCTTCAGGACGGGTTCGAGGACAGGTTTGTCGACCATCTCATGCTCCCATGAATGATTTCCCCGCCATCGCCTTGCTGGAACACCGGCCTTACGACCGGATCCGGGAGTTTTACCTGTATCAGGAGCCGGCGTTGCTGGCGGCCATCCAGCGCCGGGACCGAGGGGAATCCATCCGGATCATCAATTACGTCCTCGTTCACATTTACAGCGCAGGCCAGGAGCGGAGCGATCTTCTCAAGGGATTGCTGCTGGAACTGGTGGTGATGATTTCCCGTGCGGCAGTCGAGGCCGGAGCGCCGCAAACCGAAGTGCTCGGCATCAATTTCCATTGCATCACCGAACTCGCGGAAATTGACGATGACGAACAGCTCGCGCAATGGCTGCGCGCGACGCTTGAGCGGATGTTTGCGGCATTTGAGAGGCAGGAGGATTTCACCCCGCCTTTGCTTGTCACGAAGGCGCTCCGCTTTATTCGTGAAAATCTGCACCGCGAGGTCACGCGCGACGAAACCGCGCATTACGCGGGAATCTCGCCGAGCCATTTTTCGCGGCTTCTGAGGGAGCGGACGGGACGGTCATTCACGGAGTTGCTGCGCCAGTGCCGCGTCGACCTGGCCTCGGAACTTCTCAATACCACGGATAAACCGCTCGCCGAGATCGCGGACGAATGCGGGTTCTGCGACCAAAGCTATTTCACGCACGTTTTCCAGCAGACGAAGCAGATGACGCCACGGCAATTCCGCACGGCCGGAATGACGAACAGCAACAAGCAGGAAGGCAGCCGTCAACCGGCCGCGGGGGAAAACCCCATAGGGTTTAACAAAGTTTGACGTCACGCACGGCTTCAACCAGCGCCTCGATATTCTCCCACGAAACATCCGGCTCGAGCACGTGCGTCGGGGAAACAATGACTGCCGTCCCCCTGCGCGCCAGACTCGCACACCCGGCGACCACCGCGCGGATGTCCTCCGGTGTGCCGAAGGGCATTGTGGTCTGCGTGCCCACCATGCCCCAGAAGGCGAGATCCTTTTTGTGTTTTGAAACGACCTCTTCCACAGGCATGCATTCCGGCTGCACGGGATTCAGAATATCGATACCGATTTCAACAAGATCATCAATGATCAACCGGATGTCGCCATCGGAATGATACCGGACATACACGTGCCGGGTTTGAGCAGCGCGGATTGCATCGATCACTTTTTTCAAACGAGGCTTTAGATGCTCCCGCCAGAACTCCACCGACATCATCATGCCGCGCTGGGTTCCAACGTCGTCGCCGAGGCCGATCACATCCACCCCGGCCGCCGCAGCGATGCGTGCCATCCGTACAGAACGCTCCATGTACCAATCCAGCAACCAGTCGGCGATGCCGTTTTCCTCGATCAGGTCGCCGAAGAGATTGTCCATCCCCCGTACGTACCACGCGGCCTCGAATACCGTGCATTCCATCGATGCAATCGCAACTTTTCCCTCAATCCGGATTTCCGCGATCCGTTCAGGGAGTCCTTTGCCGGCGGCAGGGTTGTCGAGATCCGGCCATGGTAATTCTTCAAGCTGTTTTACATCTTCAATCACCGAAAGCGGATGCAACATCTCGCGAAAATGATAGGCCTTGCCGGTCGAGCCGGGGGGAGGCGGGACATGCGTGCAACCCGCCCCGTCAATCTCCGCATTCTCCGGGATTTGAAGCCCCAGGTCTGCAAACGTCGAGCGCCACCGGGCGGGATCCCCCGGAAATCGCGGACCACATTCGCGGAAATCAGTGTCGAATGCCTTTACGATGTCGCGTGTCCCTGTTTTCTGCTCGATCAGATCGATCACCGGCGGTGTCGCCGGCAGATCAAACGGCAGCCGCTGCGGCTGTTCATGCCCCATCATCAGGAGAAAATTCTCCCGCGATGTCAGCATACCCTGCCTTTTTTCCCCGCAAGGCCGTGGCCGATCGGTTTCTCCCCGATCCAGCGTTCGTCCACGGGTTCGCTTGCGAGCTGGTAACGTGAATCCGAGGAAAGGCGGAAACAATTGGACTGATTATCGAGGCTGGCGTGTACGGTGCCCATCGTGAATGTCAGCAAATCCCCCGCCCGGAATTCCGTTGTCAGCCACCGGCCGCCGAGCTTTTCGCGCAGTGTGACCGGATTGCTGGAGAGGCGGCCATCCCAATCCTGCCATTGTTTGCGTCCCGACTCTATTTCGGATGCATCGGGATAATTCGTGCAATAGGTGTCCACATCCTTTCCGAGATATTTACGCAACTTGTCGGACTTGCGATGGGAGTTTTCCAGGATCATCAGGCCGCCAATCTCGAAAGGCACATCGCCGATGGGTGTCCATGCCGTGTAAAGGTTGCGGGTGCCGCGTCCCATGTATACCACATCGCAATGCGGATAAGTGCCCTGCCCGCCTCCCGGCATGGCGCGGAACCAGGTAAAATCAAAATGCCGGACAGCACCGCCAAGGAACCGCTCATAAAATCCGGTCATTCGTCCTGAATAGAGAAGTTTCTTCAGCGGGGCATTGTTTTCCGTCAGGTCCGCAAAGCCTGCCCCTCCAGCTCCGGGTTTGCTTATGGCATCGATTACGGGATGATTCTCATCGAGAAGCCCCAGGCCGGAGAGACGCGCCGTGACCTCGGCCCGCGCTTCCAGCACCTCGTCGCGATCGAGGTAACCGCGGAGGAACAGATATCCGTCCTCGTGCATCCGCTTCCGCAGGGCTTCGGGATTTTCCAGGGCATCGGAGGAATCACGAAGATCCCCGAAGGCCTCCGCCGATGTGTCCAGTGGCAATCGTAATGATGTCAAAGTCAGTTCCGAGGTATTCATGCTTTCTGAAAATAGCCGAATTTATGCGGAAAAAGAATGGCTCTGATGGTAAAATCCATGTATTTTTTGGTCATCATGAAAATCGATGTAAAAACCTGTCGTTTATTCGAGAGTGCTGCTGGAAATGAGCTGGGACGCATCACGCAGGCAGGAACCATTTACAAAAACGCCGGCCTTTCCGGGTGTTCAATGCGTATTTTGGGCAGTTACGCCCTTGTCTATCTTTTGAATGGAGGCGGTTGTTATGAAGACGCGCTCGGATGCAGGAGGGATGTCCGGGCTGGCGATCTTATTCTCCTCTTTCCCGAGATCGGTCACCGGTACGGACCTCGGTTGAAAAAACAATGGGATGAGATTTACATCGTGTTCGACGGCCCCGTCTTCGATCTCTGGCGCAAGCGCGGTTTGCTCGCGCCAGAGACAGTCATCTATCACCTGGAACCGAGGGAGTACTGGCTGCAACGGCTTATGGAAGTCGCCACGCCCAATATCCCGTCCCTGGAGCGGGTGTGCAGATTGCAATCCGTGCTGTCGGCCGTGTTAACCCGCTACGAGCGCAATCCTTCAACAGCGCGCGATGAAGAATGGCTCGCCCGGGCCTGCGAGTTGCTTGATACCGGCATTGGGAACGAGTTGTACGTGGCGGAAGTGCCGCGGCGGCTTGGCATGTCGCCGGAGACTTTCCGCAAGAAATTCGCGAGGCTCGCCGGCACGCCGCCCTGGCGCTACCGGATCACGCGAGTGATAGAACGGGCTTGCCGTCTGGTGCACGAGGGGCGGCTGACCAACAAGGAAATCGCGGCTGAACTCGGGTTTAGTGACGAGTTTCATTTCTCCCGCCGTTTCAAGCGAATCACCGGCCGTTCACCCACGCAATTTCGTGCGTTATCGGTGCATGGGTAGGGCCAGTATGCAGGAAAATATCAAGCTACCGGCATCGCATCGATTGGTTCGCAGACTGCGCGCAGATTTTCCGGCGGCGTGCCGGGCGGAATCTCACAACCGGCATTGACCATGAATCTGTTTCCGACCTGCGCGTAAATTTCAAGGAAGCGATTCCGAATATCATCGGGTGACCCGCGCAGAATGGCATTTGCCGGATCGAGATTGCCGGCGAGCACCTTGTGCGGCCCGAGTATTTCGCGCGCGCGGCGCATGTCCACCATCGAGTCGATATCCACGATGTTCACATCAAGTCCCGCGATGAACGGCAGCAGGTGCGTGATATTACCACAAATGTGCAGCCGCACGCAGGAGCCCATCGCGCGAATCGCATTCACAAGGCGCTGTTCACGCGGCAGAACGAGATTACGGTACATATCGACCGACATCTGGCTGCAAATCGCATCGCCAATGCCGATCGTGTCCGCGCCTTCTTCGATCTGCATGCGCGCAAAGTCGATCGCGACGTCCACGCAGATGTCCATCAGTTGGCCGGCCGGTTCCGGTTCCTCAATGAGATCACAAAGAAAGTTTTCAAGGCCCCGCAAGTCGGCGGCTTCCGCGGCGGGGCCCTCCACCCAGCCCATGATGGAATACCGGTCGCCGATGCGGTGCCTGTATTCACGCACCGCCTCGATCCTGTCGCGCATGCGCGTGGATGCGAGTGGATCGGGCTTCCTGATCGAGTCCGGCTCAAGCGTATCCTCAAATGGAGGACGGACGCAGCGCGGCACGCCATCCTTTACATAAATAATCTCGGCGCCAAAGCCCTGCGTTTCACGGTAAGGGTCGGACATCGTGTTCATTTGGTCGATGCCAAAGGCTTCCGCGCAACGGATGTTCGCCTCCACCAGCACCCGATGGTCTGATGCGAATGCCGCATAATCCGAACCGATGAAATCCGCGGCAAACGCCATGAGGATCGGCAGGCGGGGCACGATGTCCACCTCGCGGCCTTCGATCATGTTGATATAGCGTTCCCGGGAGTTCATGATCCACCGTGTTGCTTGTAAGAAGCAATCGTTTCGCTTACGGCTGAAAGATGCCTGGGCGTGGTACCGCAGCAGCCACCGACGATGCGCACGCCGGCGGCGAGAAGTTGCGATGCGGTCGCGGCCATTTGAGCGGGCGTCGCATCGTAAACGGTATATTCACCTACTACGCGCGGCGCACCGGCGTTTGGCTGGATGATCACGTAAGCGCCCCCCGCTGCGCCGACGATCTGCTTTGCAAGTTCGACGTAGTCATCGAGGCCAAGTGCCGTGCCGCAATTCGCGCCCACGATCTGCGCGCCTGCTTTGAGCGCGCCTTGAACGGCCTCCGCGACACCCGCACCCATCATCGTACGGAACACACCATTTCCGGTCTTTTGAAAGGCGTAGGTGACAACCACCGGGACATCTGCATTGCACGATTTTGCGGCCTCGACACCCACAATCGCCTCGGCGGGATCACTCATTGTTTCCACAAGGATGGCATCGGCCCCACCGGCCAGCAGCGCCTCGATTTGCGTGTGGAATATCCCGCGCAATTCGCCGGCGGTCATGTCGCCAAGCGGTTCGAGAAAATCGCCGAATGGGCCGACGTCGCCGAGCACCCAGCCCGTTTCGCCAGCGGCGGTGCGGGCGATTTGCGCGGCGGTCCGGTTGAGTTCGTTGACATGGTTTGCGAGACCGTGGCGTTCCAGCGCGAAGGCCGAACCGCCGAAGGAATTGGTCGTGATAACATTGCACCCGGCATGGTGGTACGCGTCATGCACGGCGCGCACGTCGGCCGGACGATTGATGTTCCACAACATGCCGCACTCCCCGCCGGTGAGCCCGCGCGAAAGGAGTTGTGTTCCCATCGCCCCATCGCAGCAGAGCGGATGGGTTGCCAGCGCTTCCGTAATCTTGTTTTGTTTCATATTTTTGCCCGCAGATTCATTCCCCGTCCCCAGATCGTGCGTGCTGTGTCGCAATAGTGGATGTAATTCTCCAGCGGAACATCCGGCGGGACCCTGTGATCGGGCATGGGAATGAAACCGCCTTCCTCCACCAATGGTGCAAGCCGTTCGATTTCGTGTGTGATTGCATCCTTCGAGCGCGCCAGGATGTGTTTGTCAAAGCCGCCCATCAGCAGCAGATCGCGCCCGTATTGCCGCCGGAATTTCACCACGTCGGCGCCCCAGGTGCCGACCTCGATGGGAAACATGCAGTTGACCCCTGCCTCAAGGAAAAGCGGGAGCAGTTGATCAATAAGCCCGTCGCAATCGACCCACACCACATCCACGCCGTGGCGGCGCAGGAGCGTGGTGATGCGCTTGTAATTTGGCACCAGGAATTCCTTGAAATGCGCGGGGCTCAGCAGCGGGCCGGCGTTGTAGCACATGTCCTCCCACATGGCGCATGCTTCAAATTGCGCGCCGGTTGCCAGAATCCGCTCCAGCACGCCGAGGATGCAATCCGTGATGGTTGTCACCATTTCTTCAAACAATTCAGGGTCGTCGTAAACCAGGAGCGAGAGGTTTTCCACTCCCATCCAGTTTCGCAGCCATCCATACAGACTGCCGCCCGGAAGCACGATCGGGTGGTCGCGCCGGGGATCACGCCAGAGGGCTGTGCGGCGGTCCCATTCCGGACCGGTTGGAAACCGTTCCGGCGTTCCGGGGTAGAGCCGCCATTTGTAATGCTCCTCCCAGCTTGCGCGATCAGCGAGCAGGTGGCTCTCGGGATGGGGAATTGATCCCATGAATTTCTTGCGGAGCACACGGACGCCGTCGTTCTGCTGCACGAGCTCATGATCTTCGCGATCTTCAAGAATTTTGTCCTCAAACGCCGGGCATAATCCCGCGTCGCACGCGGTATTCCAATTCCGGTCGCCGCCTCCCAGGGAAACATCCAGCCCGAAAAAATCCGCCGCGTTTTTCCGTGTCACCCGGTCCGGCAACCCTTGCTTTTTCCACTCAGGGATCGTCTCGTCCCAGAAATTAAAGTCGAAAAGCGGGGCGCGGTCACGTGCCCGGTAGTGCATCGTCGCAACGAATCTTTCACGGTCATTCATGGATATTGCGAGCTGTAACAAGCCGCCGGCCGGTGTGCAACCGCCGAGCACCAGATCACAAAAGAAACGTCCGAGATCACAAGAATCGCGGACTTTAGCCTGTTAGCATTTGTGCATATGGACGATACACATCCCCTCACACAAGCGGTGATCCGCGGACGCCGCAAAGAGATTCCGGATCTGGTAAAACAGTGCCTCGATGCAGGCGAGGACGCAAAATCCATCGTCGAGGGCCGTCTTGTGCCTGGCATGATGGTGATTGGCGAGAAGTTCAAGAAGAATGAAATTTTCGTGCCCGAGATGCTTGTCGCGGCGCGCGCGATGAAGGAGGCGCTGAAAATCCTGGAACCTATGCTGGCGGCCGCCGGTGTGCGCCCCGAGTACACAGCCGTTATCGGCACCGTGGAGGGGGATTTGCACGACATCGGCAAAAATCTTGTGGCCATGATGTGGAAAGGCTCGAACATGAATGTCGTCGATCTGGGCGTGAACGTGCCGGCGGCGAAATTCGTTGAGGCGGTCCAACAGCACAAACCCCATCTTGTCGGCCTTTCCGCGCTGCTCACCACCACCATGCCTGCCATGCGCACCACGGTACAGGCGATCCGTGACGCCGGTATTCCCGTGAAAATCGTTATTGGCGGTGCACCGATCACGCAGGAATACGCGCTGGAAATCGGTGCCGATGGCTATGCTAGGGATGCCGGTTCGGCGGTGGATGCTGCAATGGCATTGCTGCACGGCAATGTAGAGCGGCTTTAACCCACGGATATGAAATACAACTCGCTTGCGATCGACGATCCGCTCGATCTGATCTTTGGGACAGCTCCGCATCCACTCACGACCCGTAGCGGCATGGTGATCGGTGGTGGCACCGTTTATCCGGAACTGAATTTCACACTCCCCCCGATCGCCATCAACAGTGCCACCATGCCGGAAGTGCGGCGGAACTATGAGCAGATCATTGAAGGGGCGCTCGACAGGGCCGCGGCGCTCGGCGCGCCGGGTGTGGTCATCGAGTTTGAGACTTTGCCGCCGATGACGGAGCATCCGGAGTGGGGATTGGAAATCGCAAAGGTACTGCTCGATGGCATGGAGCGCGAGAAGAGCCGCAGCGGCTTGAAAAGCGTGCTTCGCATGACACCGAATGATAACCGCGAATTCGAGCGTCCACCCCTCATGCGTCACGGCCGGTATTGGGACGCGATGCTTGAACTATTCGAAAGTTCCGCGGCGGCTGGTGCGGAGTTGCTGAGTATCGAGTCGGTCGGCGGCAAGGAATTGCACGACGAGGCGCTGGTGAACGGTGACCTGGCAGGCAGCATATTCTCGCTTTGCATTCTTGGAGCGCGGGACATGCGGTTTTTGTGGACGCACCTGAACGGAATCGCCAAAAAGCATGGCGTTTTTTGCGCGGGTGACACGGCGTGCGGCTTTGGGAATACCGCAATGGTTCTGGCCGAACAAAAAATGATTCCACGTGTATTCGCAGCCGTTGTGCGCGCGGTGACGGCTGTCCGTTCGCTCGTTGCCTACGAATGCGGCGCGGTCGGCCCCGGCAAGGATTGCGGATATGAAAACCCGATCCTCAAGGCGATCACCGGTTTCCCCATGGCCATGGAGGGGAAAACCTCAGCATGCGCGCATCTGAGCCCCATGGGCAACCTCGCAGCCGCCACGTGCGACACATGGTCGAACGAATCGGTGCAAAACATCAAGCTGCTCGGCGGCATGGCGCCAACCTGCTACATGGAGCAGCTTGTATACGACTGCCGGCTCATGAACCGTGCCCGGGGGGAAGGCAGGGCCGCCGCCCGCACGTTGCAGCGCTGGTTCGTGGAATCCGACGTCGCTACCGATCCGCAGGCATACATCATTTCGCCGGCATCGGCGGTTGAACTGGCGCGTGTCATTGTGGGAAGCGATTCGCACTATCACGCAGGTGTTACTGTCGCCCGCAAGGCGGTTTCGCTGTTGCGCGAAGCGCACGGAACCGGCCAGCTACACATCGCTGACAACGAGGCCGGCTGGTTCGACACCATGGATGACACACTCGATGACATGCCGACGAACGAGGAGGAATTCATCTCGCAACAGCTCGCATTGGCCGATCCGGAGAAATTCCTCCCGGCGGAATACGGGCTGGCTTGAAGTGAAAACAAAACCTGCATCTCACCGGATCCCCGACTCCGGCAAAGCCACCCTTACCAGCCGTGAGCGCGTAAACCGGATGATGGAGCGCAAGGATCACGACCGGATTCCCCGTTACGAATCGTTCTGGCCGGAAACCATCACGCGCTGGCAGGGCGAGGGGCTTGCCGGCGACGCGGCCACGGTGCTTGATCTTTTGGAACGCGATTTTCAATCCCTTTGCTGGTGCTGGCCCAGCGCATTCCCCGGCAGCGAACGGATCATATCCGAGGACGCCGAAACAAAGATCGTGCGCGACGAGCAGGGAAAACTCGTCCGGTACTGGAAGCACAAATCCGGAACGCCGGAACATCTTGGATTCGAATGCGATTCGCCGGAGGCATGGGAAAAAACGTTCAAACCCTCCCTGCTTGCGAATGCGACGCAGATCGACCTCGATACGGTGGCCGCCAGATATCAGTCGGGGCGGGAGAAAAGCAGATGGACATTTCTTGCCGGTGTTGAAGCCTTCGAGGAAACGCGTAGCCTTATGGGTGACGAAATATCACTCACGGCAATGATCGAAGAACCCGAGTGGGTGAGGGATGTGGCCGCGACATTCACCGACGTGACGCTCCGGAACTTCGACGCCGCCCTGGCGACCGGCATCAAGCCCGACGGTCTTTGGATTTACGGCGACATGGCATTCAAGACTTCCACGATGTGTTCGCCGTCCACCTATCGCGACCTGATCTGGCCCGGGCACAAGCGGCTCGCGGACTGGGCGCACGCGCATGGGATGAAAATCATCTTTCACACCGACGGCGATGTGAACAGCGTGATGGATCTCTATATCGAGGCGGGCTTCGATTGCATCCAACCCCTGGAATGCAAGGCGGGCATGGACATCCGCAATCTGTGCCCGCGCTACGGCGACCGCATCTCCTTCTTCGGAAATATCGACATCATGATGATGATGACAAATGATCTCGACCGCATTGAATCCGAAATTGCTTGCAAGTTCGCTGCCGGCAAAGCCACCCGCAACTACGCGTATCACTCGGACCACTCGGTGCCGCCGCAGGTTTCGTGGCAGACCTACCGGAAGGTAATGCAACTGGTCGACCAATACGGCAATTACGAATAACGGGCTATGGCCATCGACTTCAGCCCCGAACGCTGGGCAAAAGTAAAAGAAACCTACCGCCGCTGGTGGGCAGGCGACCTGGAGCGCCCGGTCGTTGAACTGGTGCTCAATGGACGCGATCCGGGGCGTCCGCAACCGCGTGTGCCAATCCTCTCTCAATCGACCTGCGCGGATTTATCGATACCGGCCGCCGATCTGATCGACCGGCTGGATTACGAGTTATCGAAGGAGGTTTACCTTGGAGATGCATTTCCCATGGTGAACATGCATATGTTCGGGCCCGGAACTGTCGCCGCGTTTCTCGGGGCCCGGCTCGATAACTCCTCGGGTGGGGTCTGGTTTTATCCCCCCGTGGATATGCCCGTCGAGGAGATCCATTTGGGTTACGATCCCGGCAATGTCTGGCTGCGGCGGATCAAGGAAATATGTGCGGCTGCCATGGACCGCTGGCAGGGGCAGGTACTGGTGGGTATGACCGACCTTGGAGGAACCCTCGATGTCCTGTCCAGTTTCCGTCCCTCGGAAAATTTACTCATGGATCTGATCGATTCCCCGGAGGAGGTAAAACGGCTGATTGGGGAAATCCACGGTCTCTGGCACAGGTTTTTTGCCGAAATTGACGCTGTGCTCCAGCCTGTGAACCCGGGTTACAGTGCCTGGTGCAGGATATTTAGCGAAGAACCATTCTATATCTATCAATGTGACTTTTCCTATATGATCTCGCCGGACATGTTCCGTGAATTTGTCCGCGATGAACTCGAAGCCTCCTCCCGCCGGTTGCCGCGGTCCTTCTACCATCTGGATGGTCGCGGGCAGTTGCCACATCTGGATATGATCCTTGCCATGAAACAGATCGACGGGGTGCAATGGGTCCCCGGCGATGGGGCGCCGGGATTCGATCATTGGATCGACGTGTACCGCAGGATTTTCGAGGCAGGCAAAAAAACACAGATATGGGGTGATGTCGGTCCGGTCCGTAAAATCATGCATGAAGCCGGCCTCGGGGCAGGCATCCATTACCGGATGTCAGGTGGACAGATCGCCGACAAAAACCGATTTCAAAAGGAACTCGTTACTCTCGGCATTGATGACCGGGCATGAAAATTGATGCGTTTGAGGACGGCGGCTTTGGCGGTCTGATTTCACGCTTCGCCCGGTGTTTTTTCGATCCTGACGGCGCAAGCTTTATAGGAGGGCTGGCGGGAGTAGGGATCGAATGAAGGATAGGTAAGCTGGTTGGCCTTGGCGTAGTGCATCGGCACGAAGACCTGGCCGGGCTGGACGGTGGTGGTAATGAATGCGGTTGCCATGACTTTCGCGCGGCGGGAGGAAATGGTGACCCGTGAGTTGGCGGCAATGCCGAGGTGTTCCGCATCGAGCGGATTGATTTCGATGTAAATGTCCTTCGGATAAAGTTTGCGAAGCACGTCGGATTTGCCGGTGCGTGTATTCGTGTGCCATTGCGACGAGGTGCCGCGTCCGGTGAGCAGCGTGAACGGGTATTCGTCATCCACCGGTTCGGGTAATTCCCTCGGTGCTTCAAAAATAAATTTCGCCCTGCCATCGGCATGGAAAAACGCGCCATCCTCAAACAGGCGGCGTTCCTGTACGGGAGCGTCCGGTTTTCCCTGCGGCCAGGGCCACTGCACGCCTCCGCATTCGTCCACCATGTGATAATCCGCGATACCCGAGATGTTGCATGGCTGTCCCTGGGACAGTTCCTTCAGGATTTGAAACACAGCCTCCGGCGACGACCAGCGGGCGAACATGTCGCCGCATCCCCAATACTGGGCGATGAGCGTGAAGATATTGAAATCGGAAAGCGCCTGCCCGGGAGCGCGCGACACGCGTTTTACCAGGCCGATACGTCGCTCGGAATTGATGAACGTCCCTTCTTTTTCGCCCCAGCCGGCGCCGGGCAGCACGAGGTGAGCGCGCTGCGCCGTCTCGGTGGTGGAATACATGTCCTGCACGACCAGAAAATCAAGTTTCGCCGCCAGTTCATTGAAGGAATTCTGGTTGATCCACGAATGCGACGAATTTGTCGCGACGATCCACAACCCTTTGATTTTTCCATCCTCAATGCCCTGCACGATCTGGTCGTAAGCCAGGGAGTTTACCGCCGGGATGCGCTGCGCATCGATGCCCAGGATGCTCGCGACTTTCTCGCGGTGCTGCGCGTTGGTGAAGTCGTGGCCGCCGAGCAGGTTCGTGGTATTGCTGAAAAGGCGCGAGCCCATTGCATTGCACTGCCCGGTGATCGAGTTCGCACCCGTGCCGGGGCGCCCGATGTTGCCGGTCATAAGGGCGAGGTTGATGATCGCTTGGGCTGTGCGTGTGGCCTCGTGGCTCTGGTTCACCCCCATCGTCCACCAGAACGAGACGCGTTTCCCATCGGCGATCGTCTGTGCAAAGCGCCAGAGGGCATCCGGGGCGAGGCCGGTGACTGCGCAGACATGGTCGGTGGTGAAACGGGTGACAAACGTGGCAAAATCATCGAAGCCACTCGTGTGCGCATTGATGTAGTCGCGCTTGATCCACCCGCTTGCGATGAGAATGTTTGCAAGCCCGTAAAGCAGCGTAAGATCGCTTTTCGGTTTTATGGCGTAATGCCGCGTCGCCGCCATGGCCGTCTCCGTTTTGCGCGGATCGACCACGATGATTTCCGGGTTGTTTTTGTTCCGCATCACGCGCTGCCACATGATTGGGTGCGCGATGCAGAGGTTGGAGCCGATCAGCACGATCACGTCCGATTCCTCGAAATCCCCGTAGGTATATGGAGGCGCATCGAAGCCGAAGGATTGCTTGTAAGCGGTCACGGCGGTCGCCATGCACTGGCGCGTGTTCCCGTCGCCATGGATCATGCCCATGCCGAATTTCCCGAGCGCGCCGAGGAACGCCAGCTCCTCGGTGCAAATCTGCCCCGTGCCCAGCCACGCGACCGACTCCGGCCCGTGCTCGCGCTGGATCTCCTTGAAGCGCTCGCAAAATAAAATGAGCGCGCGTTCCCAATCCACCGGTTCCAGTTCGCCGCGCTCGTTGCGAAGCAAGGGCGTGGTGGCGCGGTCATGTGACGACAGTGGAGTGAGTGCCTCCCAGCCCTTCGGGCAGGCCATCCCCATGTTCACGGGGTAAAACGTGTCGGCGCTCAGGTTGATCGCCTTTCCATCCTTGAGGTGAATGTTCAACCCGCAGCCGGTGGAGCAAAAACCGCACACCATCGTGGTTGTGTCATCGGGTTTGAGACGTTCCGGGACTTTGCCCAGACCGAAGTCCCCGGGTGCCTGGACGAGGTCTTTGGTGAGTGGTCCGTCCCATGCGCGGATTAGCCCGGCGGCTTTGGAGGCAAGTGATTTCATGCGTGATGGTGTGGCCCGGAAGCAGGGGATCCTGGCATGCGGTGGGCGATTACCGCCGTGAAGAAAAAGTAGCGCTCGATGACCTGTGATCCCAGCGTGAGCAGGAGGAACAGTGTCGTCGGGATGGCGGCCCGATGGTTGGAGAACGCGAGGAGACCGGCCAGCATGGAACTGGCAAAAAGAATCCCATTGGCTTTGAGGAGGGGACGGCACAGGTTCCGTATTGTGAGTGCGGACCGATGGTCGGGCTCCGCGGTATTTTGCAGCGCACGCCGGAAGTTTTGGGATTCCCGCGCAAAAAGAATGATGCGAAAAATCATCGCGACAGTTGTGAAAATTTGCGCGCAGGCGGACAGGGAGCCTGTCCATGCCAGTGCAACGGCAATGCCTGCGGAACCCAGTAGAACCGTAGTGCCATAGAAATTCACAAATGTGAGTTCACGCCGCCAGAATACGCGGTGTGTATCCACATAGATCATCACCGAGCAAAAGACGCCTGCCAGCCCGAACACGGCAGTGACCATGGCCAGCGGCACGGCAAAGTGCGCCGGATTCACGAAGTTTTCCACCAGGCGCAACTTTGGAACAAAACCAGCCCCGATGTTCCACAACGCAGCCCCCGCAAAGGCCGCCGCCGGAGCGGCAAAAATTCCGAATGCAAAAATTTCCCGGCTCATCCATGAAGTGCGCAGCCCCAGGAAGGCGCGCCATGCGCCCAGCGGACGGCCCAGGTGGAGGACACTCACGGCAAGGCCCAGATTCAAAATAAAGAATGCCACAACCGCCAGTTGTGCCTGTGCGATGCCAAATGATTTCGGATCACCCAGTGCGAGCAACGCCGTGCCCGCAAACATCCCCGCTGCCATCTGCGTGAGCAGAAGCATCCAGATGAGCGGCCAGTGCGCATGCTCCAGCCGCAGCGTGGCATTGTCCCCGGCACGCGCATCCGGTGGAATTTTACGCCGTGTGGTATAGGTGGTGGTAGGTTTCGTATAGTTGGAATCGAATGCGCCGGGCAGCATCCGGTCGCCGGGGTTGATGTCCGCGACGAGTGAGGCCTTGTTCACAATACGTATCGCAATTGCCCCACTGGGGCAGGCCTGCACGCAGGCAGGGGCCTCGCCGGCCGACAGCCTGCTGTGGCACATGTCGCATTTGCGCACGATGCCGCGTTTTTTGGAGTATTTCGGCACATCATACGGGCACTTGAGCACGCAATACTGGCAGCCGATGCACTGGTCGTCGAGATGGCGGACGATGCCGGTTTCCTCGTCCTTTTCGTAAGCCTTCACAGGACATCCGTGCATGCATGCGGGCTCCGCGCAGTGGTGGCATGCCGTGGTCACGATCTGCTGGTAGGGTTCCTCCACGCTGCCGCCGTGGATCAGCCCGATGTTCCGCCAGATTTCGTCATCGTCGAGGCCGTTGAGCGAATGGCATGCGCTCACGCACGCCTTGCAGCCTGTGCAGATATCGAGATCCACGGCGAATGCGTACTGTTCACCTTGCCCGGGTTTGCTGAGCGGGATGAGATCGCGGTAATAGCGCGCCTGAGCGGGTAGATCGTGGCGGTCGTGCTTTTTCGCAAAGCGCTCCACCGGGGTCAGCGTCTGCTGCTCCTCGAGGAGATCGTCGATCAATGTGCGGGGGGATTCCGGTGATTTAGGCGTCCCGGTCATTTATTCCTCGTTGCTGAAAATTGCCTGGAGATTGTTAAGGTCGTAGCGCGCGGTGAATGCCTGGAAAGTCTCACCGGACTCGCGGTGACGCAGATAACCTTTCAGCATTTTTTCAATGAGCGGAGGCACGCTGTCAAAAGGGATGCCATTGAAAACCTGGCGGCCCACCGCCTGGTTTGCACCGAAACCGCCCCCGACGAAAATGTGGTATCCATCCACACTCTCCCCGGCAACTTTCGTTTTTGCGCCGAGCAGCCCGATGTCGCCCATGTAATGCTGGGCACAGGAGTTCGGGCAGCCTGTGAGGTGGATGTTCACGGGCTGGTCGAGCTTGATCCGTTTGTCGAGATAATCGGCGAGCTTGAGGCCATGGCCCTTGGTGTCCGCCTGTGCGAATTTGCAATAGGAGTTGCCCGTGCAGGCGATCAGGCCGCTGCGGAGATTTGATTGGTGCGTGTCGAAGCCGATCCTTCGCAACGCCTTGCGGACTGTTTCGACATAGGCATCGGAAACATTCGGGATGATGAAATTCTGCCAGACCGTGAGCCGGATTTCACCGGACCCGTAGAGATCGGCAATTTCCGCAATGCGGGTCATCTGTTTCGGGGTGAGATGCCCGACAGGGATTGCGACGCCGATGTAATTCAGGCCCGTCTGCTTTTGCGGGTAAACGCCCACGTGGGAGTGTGGAATATTCTGCCCGGGATATTGGATCGTTGCATTGTCCGCCGGCACCCGCTCGAGTTTGTATCCCAGCACCTTTTCGGTTTCCTCGAGATACTGTTCGAGCGTCCACTTTTCGAGCAGATGCTTGAGGCGCGCCTTCTTGCGGTCGGTCCGGTTTCCGTTCGCGATGTAAACGCGCACAATGGCGGAGACGACCTTGTTCAATTCCGCCGGCTTTACCAGCACACCCAGGTCGCGTGCAAATGCCTTGTGGCCTGTAGCGCCGCCGAGCGCGATGCGAAAGAAAACATCGTCGCCGACTTTCACCGCCTTCGCCCCGACGTCATTCGTATCCTCGACCGTGCCGATGAGGCCGCCGCCGTCGTAGGCGATGTTGAATTTCCGGGGCAGATCATAGAAGGAGCGGTCGTTGATGATGATATGCGCCATTTCGTGGCACAATGGCATCACGTCGATCAATTCATAGGGATCGATGCCTGCCGTGGGATTCGCGGTGAGGTTGCGGATATTGTCCGCTCCCGCGCCGCGTGTATGAAGCCCCACGTGCTGGATGCGCTGGATAAATTCCGGCGTGTCCTTCGGCTGGATGAGGCGCATCTGGAGATTGGCGCGCGTGGTGATCTGCACATAGCCCGTGGTGAGTTCCTTCGCGGCCTTCGCCAGTTCGCGGAGTTGGAATGTGCGGATCTGCCCGCCCGGAATACGCAGGCGGGCCATGAAAGCCTCCTTGTTCGGCGTGAGATAAAACAGGCCGTTCCATTTGAAGCGGAAGATTTCCTCCTTTTCCGGCGCTTTGTTTGCAGAAGCATATTCGAGCAGGAGCGGATAAGCATCCAGGGGATGCAATTCACGCTTCACGCGCTCCTCAAAAATGAGGTCGTCGAGCGAAACCTGTTTCTCCACGCCGGGAGGCGCCTCGACGTCGCTGAAACGTTGTCCGCGCGCTGCAACCCCGGCGAAAAATCCAGTGAGGTAGTTTTTCTGCTCGGGCGAGAGTGTCTGGCCGTTGATGGTTTCGACAGGTAGTGTTGGCGTGCTCATGGTTCAGTAAACATCCCGCTGGTAGCGTTTGTCGGATTTGAGTTTCTGGATGAATGCCACGGCTTCCTCCGCGCCCAGGCCGCCTGCGGTTTCCGCGATGCGGTGCAGCGCGGCATCCACATCCTTCGCCATGCGGCTCGCATCGCCGCAGACGTAAAAATGCGCTCCGTTTTGCAGCCAGCTCCAAAGCTCCGCGGCGTTTTCGAGCATGCGGTTCTGGACGTAGATTTTCTCCTCCTGATCACGCGAGAATGCGAGATCGAGGCGTGCAAGGTGACCCGAGGCCAGCCACGCCTCCAGTTGCTCCCGGTATAAAAAATCGGTCGCGCGTTTTTGGTCGCCGAAGAAAAGCCAGTTTTTGCCCTTCGCACCGGAAGCTTCGCGCTCTTCCAGGAAAGCACGGAACGGGGCGATGCCCGTGCCGGGCCCGCACATGATCACGGGCACATCGCCATCCTCCGGGAGGCGGAACCCGTGCGAGAGCTGGATGTAAACTGGCACAGGTGTGGACTCCGCGCAGCGGTCGGCAAGGAACGTGGAACACACGCCTTTGCGGCCGCGCCCGTGTCCCTCGTAACGCACGGCAGCAACAGTGAGGTGGACTTCGCCGGGATGCGCCTTCGGGCTGGATGAAATGGAGTAAAGCCGCGGCTGCAATTTTTTGAGCAATGCAACCAGTTCCTCCGCGGTGAACGGTTTTTCCAGGCCGGTGATCACATCGATAACCTCGCGCCCCCAGTGCCATTTTTTCAAATCATCCTTGCGCTCCGGGTCAAGCAACGCCTTGAGCTCACCGCCTGCGGCCCCGCGTTCTGCGGCGGCCTTGAGCAGCTCCGGCGAGGGCCTCGTGATGTCGTAATGTTGTTCCAGTGCGAGACGCAGGGGCAGCTCCATGCCGTCGGATGTTTTCACCGCTTCCTCGCCATCGCAGGAAATCGCGCCAAGCACCTCGCTGACCAGATCGCCGCAATTTGCCGGCATCACTCCAAGCGCATCGCCCGCCTCGTAGGCAAGTCCCGACCCGGTGAGATCGATTTCGTAATGGCGGACTTCCTTGCCCGAGCCGTCTTCATTGAGCTTGCGGTTTGTGATGAGGCGCGCAGGAAATGGGTTCTTTTTCGAGTATCCGGCTTCCTTGATGGTTTCCCCGGATTCCGTGACGGCATCGTCAGTGGCCGGCGTCGCGCCACCGGCGGAGGCAAGTGAGGCAAAGACGTTTTCCACCCATGCACCTGCGGGAGCCTCGTAATCAACATCGCAATCGACGCGCGGATGAATCCGTTTCGCGCCCAGTTTCTCAAAATGCTCGTCGCAGTTTTTGCCGAACTGGCAGAAAGCGGAATAATTTGTATCGCCAAGCGCAAGCACGGAAAAATTCATGTGGGCGAGCGATGGCACGGTGTCGCCCTTGAGGAAATTCCAGAATGCCAGCGCATTGTCCGGCGGCTCGCCGTCACCGTAGGTGCTGGTGATGACCAGGACGTTTTCCTCCTTTGCGAAATCGACGGTCTCATATTTCGCCATGTCCACCATTTTCGGCGCGAAACCGCGCTTCCCGGCTTCCTTCATCGTTTTCTTTGCGAGCCCCTCGGCGGTGCCGGTCTGGCTGCCATACAAAATCGTAAGCGGTTTTGCGGGAAGTGCGGGCGCGGAGGATGCGCCCCCGGCGCCGGTCATCGTCTGCGCATCGGAGAAGAGCCCGGCGAGGTAGCCGTTGAGCCATTGGCGCTGTTCCGCGTTAAATGGCGCACTCTCCGGAATGAACGGGATTTTATTTGTGGTGTTGCCTTGCATTTGCTGGAGGGTCTCATAGCCACCCCCGTGCCAACCTTGCCTGTGTGGACCAGAAATTTTGTTTATTGTTTTAATTAAATGCATGAATGAAATTCATGATCCTCGTCCTGCTCTTATAATAAGAGCCTGCATCCCGGCATTACCCCCGTTTCTCTGTGAAGGGAGTGCTCGAAAAAAGAGAAAAATGGGTGTGACTGCAGCTCATATCGGTAAACAAAAATGGCGGATTTTAGCCATTCTGTTGAAAATTATCGCCACCGGTATTCATTTTCTCCTTGGTTGTTGTGGTTGCCGCGCCGGTCAAACGGCGCAGATTCTGGCAGTGTGAATCCCCCCGCAAAATGTAAAAAGCGATGTGAAGTTTGGAACGGCATTATCAATGCAGAATTATCCCAAGCAGGAGTGCGATCAGGGCGGTGAGCAGAATGTAGAAGCTGGTCTTGTAAAACAGCAATGTCCTTTGCTGCGAGATGGCTCTGGGGTGGTAGGGCGCCACTTTTTCGGGATGGCTGAGATCGAAGAGCAGCTCGGAGTAGTTTTTGTAGCGCATTGCGGGATCGGATGAGACGGCGCGGAGCAGCAGTGAATCCAGCCATGGCGGGATGTTCGGATTCAGGCGCGAAGGGATTTTCACCGGGCCGAATTGCGGGGTCTGGAACCGCTCGATCTCGCCGTACGGGAGCACGCCCGTGAGTGACTGGTAAAGCGTTGCGCCGATGGCGTACACTTCCGTGCATTCACAGACCGGCGCTTCGTGAAACCGCTCGGGGGCCAGGTAACTTGCCGTACCGGCGCGGGAGGTAACCGAAAAAATTTCCGTCGCGCTGCCAAGGTCGATGAGTTTGAAATTCAGCGTGTTGTAACCGGCCGGGACGAGGATGTTTTCCGGCTTGATGTCGCCATGGACAAGGTCAAGCCGGAGCAGATACTGCGAGGCATTGAGAAGAAACTTCCCGAGTGCGACCGCCTCATCCACGCCGAGACGGCGGGAGCGCAGGAGCATTTTCAGGCTCGGCGCCTCGACAAACTCCATGGCGTAGCAGCGCGTGGTGGCATTCTCCGGCACAAACGCCTCGACAAAAAACTCCGCATGCAGGCGGGTGGCATTCCATGCCTCCTTCACAAACTGGTTGAGCACCTGCTCGTTGTCGCGTGCATCCACCGGGGCAAACTTCAGCGTGAACCGCTGGCCGTCGCGCGTGGCGAGCCAGACGCGCTCGCTGTGCTGGAAGGGTTTCACCAGCGTGAATCCATCGATGATGTCGCCCTTGTTCAGCGTCTCCGGAATATTGAGGGGGAGTTCGCTCACGGCCCTGAGTTTACCCAATGCGGGCATATCCACAACCACGGCGCTGATGTCATCCAGCGTCTCCGGCGTGGCCTGTTCCCGGGCGGTGGTAACGATGGAGCGGGCGCTTGCGTGATGTCCCAGTTTTGTGCGGAGCATTTCATCGCCCAGCACATTTGAGACCCCATCGGAACAAAGCAGCGCGACGTCGCCATCCGCCAGGTCCATCTGGAAACAATGCGGCTCCACCTCCGGGCCGAGGCCGATTGCGCGCGTGAGCACATGCTTCATGGCATCACCCTCGTGGATGTGGTCCTGCGAAAGCTGCGTCAGCTTCCCGGCGCGCGAAACATAGACACGCGAGTCGCCGACATTGACGCCGTACAGCTTGTCGCCCTCGATCACCGCGACGGCGAGCGTGGAAACCATCTCCGGGGCATCGTGGAGCGAGAGCGATTCCCGGTAGAGAGTGCGGTTGATGGATGTCGTCAATTCCGTGAGCGCCTTTTCCGGGCTCCACGTCTTCGGGCGGGCTTCGTAATTGCTGACGAGGGATTGCACAATCCTGGACGAAGCCTCCCTGCCGTGGCGCGCGGTCCCCGCGCCATCCGCCACCACGGCGATCACCGTTTCGCCCCATGACTTCACGGCAAAGGAATCCTGCGATCCCTCTTTTTCAGACCTGGCGACCCCGAAGCTCGTCATGTTCACTTTCACGCTAGATGCGGGCGTTTGCGAGTGCGCCCCATGTCGTGCGCCAGCGGGTTTTCACCATGCTGAGGCCGATGGTGGCAAGGAAGCAGAGCGAGGCGAATACGAGGAATCCCGCGAGATAGGAGCCGGTAAGGCCCTTGGAATATCCCAGCGAACTGGCGAGGTAGAATCCGCCCACGCCGCCGCCCGCGCCAACCAGCCCGGTCATCACGCCGATATCCTTGCCGAAGCGCTGCGGTAGCAGTTGGAATACGGAACCATTCGCCATGCCCAGCGCGCCCGAGGCGATGACGAGCGTGACAAGGTTGAATGCAAGATGATGGATGAATGCCGACGCGACGAGCGCCAGTCCCGCGATGGTGTAAAACCGGTAGAGCGAGCGGATGCCGCCGATCCTGTCGGCGATTGCTCCCCCGACCGGCCTCAATAATGCCCCTGCGGCCGTGCAGATCGCCGCCAGATCCCCCGCATGCACGGGAGGCAGGCCGAATTCACTTTTGAAATAAAGGACGTAGGAGCTTGCGAGTCCCACGAAACCGCCGAAGCTGATGGTGTAATAAAAGCAGAACCAATGGGCATCCTTGTCCTTGAGCAGATTGATGTAATCGGAAAACTTCTTTTTCTTCACCTCAACTTTCGCCTCCTTTGAGAAGATCGTGTAAACCGCGAGCACCAGGACTGCGGGAATCATCGCCAACCCGAACACATTCTGCCAGCCAAAGGCCGCTGCGAGTCTCGGGGCAAAAAGCGCATCAAGCACCGTGCCAATGTTTCCAGCCCCGGCAAGACCCATCACCACGCCCTGCATGTTCGGCGGATACCAACGTCCCGCCTGGGGCAACGCTACCGCAAAACTCGCTCCTGCGAATCCGAGTATGGCGCCCATCAAAAGTGTCGCCTGGTAGCTGTGCAAACCCACAAGCCAGGCATAGGCAAGACCAGCAATCACAATGAGTTGAGCAATGATCCCGGTGTTTTTCGCACCGATGCGATCGACCGTGACCCCGAGCACAATGCGCAGCACGGCGCCGGCCAGTATCGGCACGGCAACCATCATGCCCTTGTGCTGCGGCGAGAGGCCCAGTGCCTCGCCGATCTGCACCCCAAGCGGCCCGAGTATCGTCCATACCATGAAGCTCACATCAAAGTAGAGGAACGCGGTGAGAAGTGTCGGCCAGTGGCCGGATTTTTTTAGGTCTGTTATTTTCATTGGATTGTGTTTTGTGACTGTGCGTTGCTTCCTTGCATTTGCTGTAGGGCAGCATAGCCACCACCGTGCCAACTTGCCTGTGTGGGCCAGAAATTTCGTTTATTGTTTTAATGAAATGCATGAATAAAATTCATGATCCCCTTCCTGCTCTTATAATAAGGGCCTGCGTGCCTTCATTACCCCGGTCTCCCAGTGAAACGAGCACCCGGAAAAAGTGAAAACCGGGGGTGCCTGCAGCCTTTATCCGGGAGCGGGGAATGGCGGATTTTAGCCATTCTGTTGAAAATTATCGCCACCGGCATCCCTGGGGGGAAGAGCGTCCCGCCGCCGCTCTCAAGGCGGCGGGACGCGGATGTCATCCAACCAACACAAATGGCAGGAAACTGATCCTGCCAGCTTTTAGAAACTGACCTTCGCCTGGATGTAGGCGAAATCGGCGTCGCTGGACGGACCGGTGTCCGCCAGGTAACTGCCCGCGAAGAAGTGGCTGTAGCCGCCCTGGAGTTGCACGTTCTTCGTGACGTTCCAGGTGGCGATGAGGTCGACCTCAGCGCCAGTATAATTGCTGGCGGCGCGGGCGGCCTTGTTCAAGGGACGGACTGTGGCCAGGCCGTTTGCGCGATACCATGAGTCGTTCGTGGTGGCGAGCCAGTGGAATCCCAGGTCCGCCTGCAATGTGACGGCTTTGATGGGGTTGACACGGGTGCTGATGCGGACGTCCTGCATGTTCTGCCACGAGAAGAGATCCATGATGCCGAAGAGCGGATGGTTCGTGGGAAAGAGATTCTGGAACGTGTGGATGCTGGTTCCGGTGACGCCACCTTTCTTGTTGGCGCCGCTGTCATCCCCGCTGGCGTAATTGTATTCCGCGTAGACGCGTGGTTTCCATGCGACATCCAGCCAGTTGTAACCGAAGCCCGCGTTGGCCGCGAAGGCATTCAGGTCGAGGCCGCGCACGGTGCCCACCTGGTAGGCGAATTCTCCGCTGTATTCCCAGCCCTGGAGTTTCTTCGGGTCGCCCTTGATGCGGGTGCCCAGCGTGGCAAAGTCACTGCGACCTGCGAGGGAACCCTTTGGCAGCGCGGTGGTGAGGGTGCCCTGCTGGTTGGAGGTGTTGCCTTTTGCCTCGTCGAGCATGAATGCGTAGAAATCCCATGTGCCGAACGGCAGCGGATCGACGGTGAGATACGCGCCGCTGAAAAAGAGGTCGCGGTTCGGAGTCTTGCCGTGCTGGTTGAAGACATCGGATACATTAAAGCGGTCGTCCCAGATCACCACGGGCGATGAGACAAACGCGTCGATGGAAAACCCCTTCGCCTTGAAGGTGAGCTTCGCGGCGTCGAATGTGCGCCCGAAGTTGTTCCAGTCGAATTCGCCGACAAGGCGCTCGTCACCATAGGAGAGAACCTGGCGGCCTATTTTCAGGCCGACCGGGCTTTTGTCGTAGTTGCTGAACTCGACATAAGCCTGCCGGAGATCGAACGAGTCATCGCCTTCCGCGCCGGAAGCGCCGGGGATATTCGGTCGCTTGGAACCGATCTCGCGCGAGTCCTGGCCCTGGACGTAGAATTTGAGCCAGTCCACGGGTTTGACCATCATGCCGATCCGGAACCGCTGCTGGAAGAAGCTGTCGTCGGTGATCGCCTTGGGCGTGTTGTTGAAATCGAACATGTTGCTTTGCAGCTCCCAGCGGAACCGCTCCTGCACGTCGAAGACGAGCTTTCCGTCGTAAAAGCTGAGAGGATTGGTATCCGGTTTTTTCTCGATTACAGCCTTGGCATCTGCTTTATTGTCGGTGTTTGACAGAGCCGTCGAGTCCCCGCAAAAGGCAGATGGCGCGCTGGCAGACAGGAGGGTTGCCGCAAGCAGCCCTCCGATTTTTTTCAGGTTTTGTATTTTCATTTTTTCCTTGGTTTTTGTTGTTGTGCTTCCGTTCGAAAACGGAAGTTTTCCTGCCGGATGCTTCCCGGCAAAAAGTCTTGATTGTTTTGGTTCCAAATTTTTCCGCGCAAAGGATTCATGACGGATGACATGCTCATGCCGCCGCTTTCGGCGCCTCCTGTTTGATTTCCTTTTTGGCTGGAACGGATCCCGGAAGCTGAACCACTGTGTCCGCGGGCTTTTCCCTTTTGTGCGCGCGCACTTCCAAAAAGGTGATCAACTGTTCGCGAAGCCTGTAATAATCGGGATCCTCCATCACCGTCTTGCGATCACGCGGACGGGGAAAATGCACGTCGATCACCTCGCCGATGCCCGCCTCTGGACCGTCGGTCATGCAAATGATGCGGTCGCTCAGGAACAGCGCCTCGTCCACATCGTGAGTGACCATCATTGCGGTGATTTTTTCCCTGCGCCAAAGCTGGAGGAGCACTTCCTGCAATTCGAAGCGCGTTAGCGAATCGAGCATGCCGAATGGTTCGTCCAGCAGGAGCATCTTTGGCGAAAGGGCAAACGCGCGCGCAATGCCGACACGCTGCCGCATGCCCTGTGAGAGTTCGGCGGGCCGCTTGTGCATCGAGTCCGCGAGGCCGACCAGTGTGAGATAATACTCGGCGATCTGGCGCCGCTCGATTTTGTCCGCCGTATAAAAGACCTGGTTCACGCCGAGCATCACATTTTCAAACGCGGTCATCCATGGCAGCAGCGATGGCGATTGAAACACCACTCCGCGGTCCGGTCCGGGTCCCGTGAGTTCCTTGGCCGCGAGAAAGATGCCGCCGCTCGTGATGGATGTAAGCCCCGCCACCATCATCAGCATCGTTGATTTTCCGCAGCCCGAATGACCGATTACGGTGACGAACTCCCCCTTGCGGAACTTGAAATTGAGATCCTTGACGATGATCGCCTCGCCCTTCGGCGAAGGATAGCTTTTCGTGAGCAGCGAAAGCTCCAGATAGGCGTTGTCGCTCATACGATGGTCTCCACGGTTTCAATTTTCTGCTCGGACCGCCGGCGCGGTCTGCGACGGCCGAACGGAGGGCGCGAGAGGTCCAGGTTCTCAGGCAGCACATCGGGCAGGATGAGTTTTTTCGTAGTCAAGGATGCGTGCTTTTTGTTCGACTTGAGCAGGTAGGCGATCACTTCGTTCCGTGTGTGCTTGAAATCATCGTTGTGGTTGATGTCCGCCCGCCTGCGTGGGCGTGGGATCGTGACAGGGATGGAGGGGCCAAGCGTTGCGGATGGACCGGCAGTGAGCGGAATGACGCGATCCGCTAGCAGGATTGCCTCATCGGGATCATTCGTGACGAGGATTACGGTCTTTTTTTCCTCCTGGCAGATGCGATTGATCTCGTCCTGGAGATTGGCGCGTGTGAGCGCGTCCAGCGCGCTCAGGGGTTCATCAAGCAGCAGGATTCCGGGCTCGGTCGCAAGGGCGCGCGCGACGGAGACCCGCTGCCGCATTCCCCCGGAAAGCTCGCTGGGCACCTTGTTTGCAGCCGGCGTGAGATTGACCATCGCGATGTGTTTTTCGATATGCTCGCGACGCTTTTGGGAAGGCCATTGTGGAAAGACCTGGTCCACTGCCAGGGCAATGTTTTCATGGACGGTGAGCCATGGCAGAAGCGAATAGTTTTGAAACACAACGCCCCGGTCCGGCCCCGGTCCCTCGATTTCTTTACCGTCGATCCTCACCATGCCCTTGTCCGGCTTGAGAAGCCCGGCAAAAAGCGACATAAGGGTCGTTTTGCCCGCGCCCGAATATCCGATGATCGCGACGAACTCGCCGCGCTCAACTTCGATATTGATGTCGGAGAGCACCTCCGTCCGCTTTCCCTGCGGGCCGAATCCCTTGTAAGCTCGCTCGATTTCGATGTATGCCATGCGTTATGCCGATTTGAACCGCGCTTCCACCAGGCTCATCATGCGATCGAGGATGAACCCGACGATGCCGATGGTGAGGATGCAGAGGATGATGTGCTCGTAGATGAGCGAGTTATATTCCTGCCACAAAAAGCCGCCCACGCCAGGCGCGCCGGTGAGCATCTCCGCGGCGACGATAACCAGCCACGCAATGCCAAGCGAGAGCCGGAATCCCGTGAACATGTAGGGCAGTGTTGCCGGAATGAGCACTTTGAAGAGCGTCTTAAAACGCGAAAGCTTCAAGACCCTCGCGACGTTCAGGTAATCCTGCGGGATCGCCCGCACGCCCACCGCGGTGTTCAGCACCGTGGGCCACATCGCGCACACGGCAATGGTGAACAGTGCGCTCGGCTCGGGCTTTTTGAAAAGCACGAGACCGAGAGGCAGCCACGCAAGCGGTGATACCGGACGCAGCACCTGGATGATCGGGTCGAATGCCTTCGTGAATACCTTCGAGAGCCCGAGTATGAAACCCAGCGGCGTGCCGATGAGCAGGGCCAGGGAATAACCTTTCGCCACAAGCACCAGCGAAAGCCACGTGAAGCGCAGGATTCCCTGGTCCTGCTCCCCGCGTTTTGCAAACGGCTGTTCGATGTAAAGCTTGCTCGCCTCCCATGTTTTGACAGGCGATGGCAGATCCGTCTTGGGGCGCGCGCTAAGCACGCCCCAGATCGCAACCACCGCGAAGACGGCAAGGAGCGGAAGAATCAACCAGTCGAATTTGAATGCTTTCATGCGTTAACTCATCCCTTCAGGTTGTTGACTGCAAAACCCTTGGCGTATTCCTCGGGTTTTGCAGGATCGAATGCGACGCCGTCGAACAGTGTCTCCGGCTTGTTGTCGAGACCACCGTGGGCGTAGCCGATTTCCTTCATCGCGGCCTCGTAAATGTCGGGACGCATGACCTGCTTCGCCACGCCCTCGTAGTCTGGGGCTCCCTCGACCATTCCCCAGCGGCGGAACTGAGACAGCCACCACTTTACATATTTCGGCTGCGGGTAATTACAGTTGCGCGAGGAGAAGATCATGTAGTTCGGATCATCAAAGGTGCGTCCGTCGCCCATGTCGTATTTACCCTGCAAACGGCCCAGGATCAGCTCGGGCGGGCAGTTGATGTATGTGGCTTGCGAGACGATCTTCGACTGCTCGGGGCGGTTTTCCAGCTTGTCGAGCCATACGCTCGCTTCATGCAATGCCTTGAGCACGGCTTTCACGGTTTTCGGATTCTTGTCCGCAAACTCGGCAAGAAACGCGCAGACTTTTTCCGGATGATCCTTCCAGATCGCCTGCGTCGTCGTCGCCGTGAACCCGATTCCCTCCGCAACTGCGCGCGCGTTCCACGGCTCGCCCACGCAGTAGCCGTCCATTTTGCCGACTTTCATGTTTGCAACCATCTGCGCCGGGGGCACCACAATGAGCGAAACATCCTTGTCCGGGTTGATGCCGCCTGCCCCGAGGTAATAGCGCATCCACATGGCGTGTGTTCCGGGAGGAAAAGTCACCGCGAATGTCATCGGGGTGCCTACTGTTTTTGCGGCATCGACAAATGGTTTCAATGTCTTCGGGTCGGCGGCCACCTTGCCTTTCAAGTCCGCCTTCAACGTGATCGCCTGGCCGTTGCGATTGATCATCCACGGGATGACCATCGGCTTTTTTGGCGAGCCCAGCAGGCCCATCGTCGAGGCAATCGGCATTCCTGTAAGCATGTGCGTGGCCTGGATGTCACCGCTGGAAAGCGAATCTCGGATCGCCGCCCAGTTCGCGCCCTTCGCGATGGTGGAATTGATGCCATACTTTTTAAACAGCCCCTTCTCGTGGGCGATTACGAGCGACGAGCAATCCGTCAGGGCGATGATGCCGAATTTCAAATCGGCGACCTCCGGTGAGTCGTCGGCATAGACATTCCCCACCCAGCCTTTCGGCATGGTGTTGAGCAGGGCCGCAAGGCCGATGCCCTTGGCTGTGGTGGTTAGAAATTTACGGCGGGTGAGCGGAGATGCGGATTTGATCGG
>Ga0068860_100000082_pt1 | contig 169805 bp, 124 predicted proteins | sample KBSSwiS32_FD_66597 | JGI IMG/M metagenome (GOLD analysis project Ga0068860, IMG submission 66597) | Switchgrass rhizosphere microbial communities from Kellogg Biological Station, Michigan, USA - KBS Switchgrass S3-2 | ecosystem: Host-associated > Plants > Roots > Rhizosphere > Soil ... | reverse complement strand
TGCGGCATATATGTTGATTGCAGACCGGTTTCAAAGTACATACCTTTAAGCGGCTGAAGCGTTGCTGTGGCGGTGTTGTTACTAGTATTTTTTGTAATAACGGCCGTTATTTTTTTGCCAACGGCAGCAGGGCTTGCGCGTGCGTGCAACTGAATAAAAGTTATAAAATTATAATTGTCCCAGTTGTCGCTGTTTTTACGCATATTGCTGTCTGCCAGCATCGCATCCAAAGGAAGCAAAACATCATATTGAAAGCTGGAGGTGGCGGGATTGTCTTTTATTACAGCTTGTACGGTATAGTTAACACTGTCAATACGCATTGTCTTGCCAACGGCGTTTCCATCGCCAAAATATTTTTTCGCTTTGGTTTCGCTTAAAACAAGGCTGAAAGGATTTTTGAAAAATGCATCTGGGCCGCCCTGCATAAAATCATAATGGAATAAATTAAACCAGTTGTTAGTTACATAAGCACCTTGCTTCTCCGTAAAGACTTCGTTGTTTATATTAAAGGTAACCGGGTTATACACCGCGGGAGAAAGCATAGCTGTTTTTTCAATTTCCGGAATACCCTTTTGTGCCGCAGCGGCAAGTGGCATGGGCGATTTTTCCCATTTCCATTTATCATCCCTGCTTACCTGTATGGTATTTGTAATGCGGTAAATGTTGTCAGCATTGGGGTGGTAGGCATCGTAGCTTATTTCGTTCTGCACCCACAGCAGCATAAATACCGCCGCAGTCATACCCACAGAAAGACCAACAATGTTTATCATACTTACCTGCTTGTATTTCCAGGTAGCCTTCCAGGCCGTTTTAAAATAGTTTTTCATCATGTAAGACAGTTTATAGTTTTCAGTTTGTCGCCTGCCTGCCCGCAGGCAGGTCTATTGCTTGTGCGAATGCACACAGCTATAAGCATCATTTTATTTAAATACACCTCAGAATTTAAAGTGTTGCATATTTGTAACCCACGGCTAAGTGCACATTATGTGTAAAAAGGTAAAGGCAATAGTTTTGGCCGGCCTGCCGGCCTTTTTTCTTTTCACTCGCACCGTTTCCATATCGCTTCATTTTTCTTATTTACGCCTTTGTATTTCTCCTATGGAACCAGCGGGAAGCCCTACACTTCGGGTGTCCTCATTTGATATACTGTATTATCAAATGATCTGTTTAAAGTCATATTAAAGAATTGTATAAATTGAGTGGGGTTATATTGCCGAAATAGAAAAGCGGCCGAAAACATTCGTTTTCAAAGTGCTATGTTGGATAAACGCCGTAAATCATGGACAAATAGGTTCGAAAATTGTACAGCCAGGTCGACTTTTTGTATTGATTTTCAATTAATTAGAAGCTGTTCGGACATATTTCGGGCAGCTTTTGGTTTTATGATCCGATCCTTTCAGATGATAGTCAGGGGCCTGTCAGCTGCTCGAATGGAAACCTCACTGGGTGACAACCCATTTACTGAAAGTAATAATTTGTTCTCCTTCATGTCCAATATTTCTCAATATATGTGATGCTTCCAAAGAGGCGATAATCCTGGAATTATTTAACTCGGTTGGCAGAATATTTTTAATAATTACAATGGAGGTTCCGGATGGCGACTATAAGCGCTATGGGCAGCAGTATTCCGGAATGAAAAAAACGATCAAATGCAGGCTGGTCAAAGTTCGAGACGAGCAAGGCAACCTCCAGGTGTGGAGCTTTCAGTCCCACTTTCCATTTAAAAACTCAAGTGAGACCTTTAAAAACTCAGATTGAAAATCGGCATCCTTGTGTGGTAGATGTCCTCCGTTAGGAACAATCCAAAGCCGGCTGTTGGGTATGTATTGATGCATTTCTAACGCTTGCTGCAACGGAACAGCCTCGTCATTATCACCTTGTACAACTAACCACTTAGCCTTGATTGTAGCCAATATGTCCGGTGTAAAAGAAGGGTCTCCATAAAGTGTTAGGTTATGCCAAAACTGCCTGGCCAAAAGCATCGCTTTTTCTGCACCGTGTTGTTGGGTTGCCGATTCCATAAATTTCACATTGGCACTATCCGGTCCTCTTTTTTTTAGCCACTCTCTTGTGTACTTACTAAAATAAATTTGTGCCCCGACAGCAATAACAGATTTAAATCTTTCCGGCTGCATTGTATTAAGATGTAGTAGTGTCATGCCTCCGCTGCTTGCGCCAATTGCATTCACTTTGTTTATTTTCAACGAGTCCAACAAGGCAAGAATAATTTTCGCATAGTCTCCATGCTTAAAATTGAAACAGTCTTCCTTATAAATATCAGATCGTCCATGCCCCATCATGTCAATGGCAATCGTTCTGAACTGCTTTGCGTAAATTTGCACATAAGGTTTCCATTCGTCAGCAGTTGAAAAAAAGTGGTGGAGTAACAAAAGAGGTTCGCCGGTACCGGTATCTTCATAATAAATTTTGACACCGTTATAATTAAAGAATTTTCCGTTAGGATTAACTTTTACTTGCCCGTATGTGGTGAAGCAAGCGATGAAAACCAAAATTGAAATTGTAAACTGTCTCATGTTTTGATTTGTTTTAAACTTGTGACCGTCCACTGCATTACCGCTAACATACTGCGTTTTATGCTGTTGGGATATTTCCTTCCATTAGGCCCACAACCGCTGCTAAATTTATAATTAAATGTTCATTGTTTGTGTAAATGTTCAGAGTTACTGGTCAAGCTCAAACTGAAGATTGGCTCTGCTTTAGCTGACGATTGTTGGTGAAGCCCCAATAGCATAAAACTTTTTGTTGTAGGCAGGCTTTCTATATCTTCTGCTTCTTTAGTTTAACAAGTTTTCTAATTTCAGTTGTCGCAACTGGAATGATAGCTAATACCAAGCTGCTGATAAATATATTGTCATAATGTATGTCGCTATGATGCAACTGTCTTGTTCCATTACTACAAGCGGTACATTCTGCAATTTTATAAAAGCTATCATAAAAAACCCTGAACTAATGTTGGCGCAACAAGGGTAAGTAAAGCCAAAGCAATATTTACAATTCTTAGTTTAGTCGTCTGCCTATAGCTAAGAAAACAGAGTATTACTATAAAGAGTCCGAATGATAAAATAAACTCAACACTTGCAAAGTTCAAATACTTTTTTGGAATTAAAAAAGAAATCTTTTGATCTTTACAATCTTGTCGATTGGAGATAGCCAAGTACCTTTGGATTTGATGAAGTCGAAGTCTCCAGAACCCTGCCCCAACGCCGATGTTTGGAAAAAGAAAATAAAAGCTATGTAGTTAATGTAGTCTCGCATAGGTAGTAGCGCATAACGTCGGGGGGGTATGCTGGCGGGGGATTAAGATTCCGTATGCTATAAAAATAATTCAAATTGAACTTGAAGGCTCTTTTTGGTTCGAAATCACGCGGCTATTTCGGTGAAGTGCTAAAGATAGAATTCCACCAGCCAATAAAGACGGAGCATGACCGTCTTCAAAAAAACAAAGTACGGTTGCTCCCAAAAAACCGGCCACTGGTATTAAAATATATCCCCGTGGAAAAGTCTTACGGTTAAGAAGTATATACATAAACAATGAGCCCATAATTCCATATAGGGCTGTCGATGAACCGCCGCGCCCCTTTGCATTCCAGTAGACGTTAGCGATTTGTCCCGTTAAGCCGGCCCCAAAATAGATTAGCATGATACTCCGACCGTAAAGATATTCTGCAATTGGCAAGAATGCGACAAAGAAAACACCGTTGAAGAGGCACTGCCATATTCCCATGGGTTGGATAAAAAGAGGGCTGATCAACCGCCATACCTCACCTGATAATAAAGCATCCTTGTTGCGGTCTAATGCATTAATTATTTCAGGAAAAACAAATTGAAGAGTTGTTACGATAAATGTCAAAGATATTATGCTTATACTTATCCAAAGTCTTCGAAAATTTATATCCTTTCCCCTGAATTTATAAAAATTATAGGCAAAGAACATTGCAGGCGGCAGCACAAGACCGTTAGCGATATGATATATAATATTCATTTTTTTATAGGAAGGTTATTTTATCGAATCTAAACCGGCTACCAGAATTTCCACCAGGGTTTGAGCTTTGATCTAAAATTCCGTATTGTTCGTAGTCTCGTATGAGTTTTAAGAATCATCCATTCGCTGATGCTTTCATAATCCGGTTGAACCTCTAATCCAAAATGTTTTGAATATTCTTCAATACTATCAAAGTCAAAGATGTAATCAACATCTCCACGATATTCAATCTTTTTTCCAGGAGGGTCTTCCTCGAAATCAAACGGATGTCCCAGGTTGATAGGTTCGTAATCTTCTCCATAGCAGTATTCTATTACCCGGAATATTTCCCCCCTTTCATATAATGAGAAGTGATAAAAATCGGCAGTTCTTAGCGCGCTGCAGATAATTACTCTTGTATTTATGTGCTCTGACAACTCTTTGCCCCAGCCTTCAAGGTTTTTCAGGGCGTTGTGCCTGATCATTATCCAGTCTGGTTGTGTTTGGGCGTAGATTAAATAAGTTGGTTGAGAGTCTTCAAGCAATAAATTGTCATATAAATCTGCTGTTGGAAAAGCTCCCGTATACAATGTATCTATCCCTGATAGTTGTTTTAACTTTTCAGTTGTCGAATGAATATCATTGGTATTGATAAAAATGGCGGCCCATCTTCCCATAAATTAATTTAATGTGTTTGGGATATTGATAAATAGTCCATTAAAAAATAGTTACTGTATTATCGAGGCACCTCGCTTCGGATAAACGCTTTTATTCGTTCAGCCTACTGGTTACAAGCTTAATGACTCTTAGCTTGTCGATGATCAAAAGTAGAATAAATAAGAGCGCTGCCAATCCAAGCAGTGAGAATATCAGGATACTATAATATTTTATTGTCCATTCCAATGCGACCTTTATTCTTCGTACCAAGCTGATTTTCTGCTCCGCGGCGCCTTCAAACAGGGAGAATTTAACGGTACAGAATTCATTTTCAGCATCGAAATTTCCGAGCTCAACGCCGAGCTCCTGCAACTGCATTTCAACCTGCAGGATCTTGTCGTGCAACTGAATGTAATCGCTGATGGCTCCTCCCCTGGACTTCAGGTCATTTAACAAAGCCAGGTTTTTTTGAAGGGATATCTTTTTAGCGTTCAACTGCTGGTACTCGTTCGTCTTGTCGATCTTCGTGATCTCTGTCGACCTTAGCTGACCGATATCCTGGATCTTTGCATAGAAGCTGTCGAATTTTTGAGGATTGATCCCAATGAACAGCTGTATCTGCCGGTTTCCTTTTTTCCCCGTATTTTGCTCGTATTGAATAATGCCTTTAAAAAGCCCCGTGAGGTTTTTAATGCTGTCCACGTCCTTTTCAAACCTGGACGTTTTTGATTGAACAGTAGCGGTCTTCTCATACTTCTGCGAGGAAGCAAAACTGGCATTCGATGCAAACCTCTGTTGTTGTTCGGATGCGTAATTCTTCCGTACATTATTATTGTCCAGGGTCAAAAAGAACTTACCCGAATTATCGATTGCGTACGTTGACTCAGTGCCGGTATACCCATACAGCAGCCGGAACGCCAGCATCAGGAGAAACAGGGCAATGAACCATCTGCCGAGGCTCCAAAGTCGTTGTCTGAATGTTTGTTTCATGGTTTTTATTTAGGGGATTAGGTGTTCGTCAAATATAGGTGTCTGAAATCGGAAATTTTAGCGCCGTCCTGTTCAATACTATTCAATTTAACGGCTCTAGAACGATGCGGATTCATTCTTTTTGATCACATTTCCAACTACTTGTAATAGAAACTCAATATTTTTTTTACTGGAAGTTTTTAATTCGCGCACGTCGACCTCATAATTAGTCAAATCGATTTCACGACCGGCAATATTCACACTCCATTCCAAAAACCCTCTGCCGGAACTCACGGATACATATTATCTGATTTGTCCCCGTTGCTGCTTGCCATAGATTTCTTCTATTCGTTTATTATGAAGAATAGCGATTTTCAATAAGATAATTAACTTCCCCCAAAATGAGGCAATTCTCCTAAGCCAATTTGTCTTATGTAAAATATGTGTAATTTAATCTGTGCCCCACTTGAATAAAATGTGGTTCAAGTATGCCTAAGTCAGGCTTCAATGTCAGGACGGAATACACAATTAGTGCCGTGTGACGCGCCATTGAGGCAAGATTGATGTACTGCCAAAATCACCCTCAATTCCAAATACCGTTCATTTCCGTCAATATAATAGGTTTCCCCTCCGTAACTATAATAGTATGCTCGTGTTGTGCCATAAAGCCGCCTTTATTTCCGACCAAAGTCCAGCCGTCTTTTAAAGTTTCCGTATAAGTAGATGTTGTTGAAATAAATGTTTCAATTGCCACGACAGAGTTCTTTCTAAATCTTGTTAAGTTAAATCGGTCTCTGTAATTTGCTATATCGCCTGGTTCTTCGTGAAGGCTTCTGCCTACACCGTGTCCTGTTAAATCCTTAATTACTTTGTAACCCCGTTTCTTAGCCTCCGTTTCAATTAAATGTCCTATATCTGAAATGCGAATGCCACCTTTTATGTTATAGATCGCTTTATGCAGGATCTGTTGTGAAGCGTCTACGAGTTTTTGATGTTGGTTAATGTCTTTCCCAAGCACAAACGAGCTGCCATTGTCCGACCAAAAGCCGCCAAGTTCGGCAGAAACGTCTATATTTACCAGATCGCCTTCTTTCAGTATTTTATTGTCGGACGGAATACCGTGACAAAATTCATTGTTTACGCTTATACAAGTACAACCGGGAAAGCCGTAGGTTAGGTATGGTGCGGATCTTGCCCCGAGATCCAGGAGGATCTTTGCCCCATAGTTGTCCAAATGCTTTGTTGTCATGCCGGGTTGCGCATAGTCTCTCATTTCTTTTAAGGTGTGGGCAACGGCTTCACTTGCCTTTTTCATCCCGATCAGTTCAGCTTCTTTTGTTATTGACATATTCAAATATACACAACTTAGCCAATTGTAATCCGCCTGCGTCTGCAATATCCTTTCAAGGGACAGTACAAGAGCCAGACCAACATATTAGATATTTATCTATATTGAATAGACGGGTTTTTAGAAAAATTAAAGTTACTTTATCAGGACAAACAATTATATAATAGCGCCAGCACACAAAACTAATAAATGATGACAGACACATTTAAGTTAACGATCCATATGGTTTCAAGCGTTGACGGGATAATTGCCAAAAAAGACAATAGCATTTCGTGGTTTGAGATATCTGACCACTACGAGAAGGGTGTTTCCGGACAAGACCCCGAAGAATTTCTTAAAACAATAGACTGTTATGTAATGGGCGCCCGGACTTACGAACATGCCCTGGAACTTTCAAAATCTTATGGATGGGCATATGGAGACGTGCCGACGATTGTAGCGACTCACAGAGACCTGCCGGTTGACAGAAAGAACATTGAATTTTATTCGGGCGACCTGACCAGGCTTGTGAACGAACGACTAAAACCAAACTACAGGAATGTTTGGCTTGTGGGGGGAGCCATGCTTGTCAAAGAATTCATCCGTTTGAAATTAGCGGACGAGATAAGGATATCTATTTTACCTGTTATTTTGGGGGACGGGACCCTGTTCTTTGACTACATAGGACAAGAACAAGCGTTGCATCTGAAAGACGTGACAGCCTACAAGAACGGAATGGTGGAACTGTGTTACGAAGTAAGAGCATAGTGGAACCGGATATCGCCCCCAAATAGACCAGATCGGGAGTGGTCTGAAACAAATTGAATAACCATGAAACAAATTGCATAAATTGCGATCATCCATCTCAGTAATAAATAGTTGTCCATTAGAAAAAATATGACAAAATGCGCGGTATTACCACTTAGTTTTAGATAAGTGGGTATGCGTATATGTTATAAAAAACTTAAAAAAACCTCCCTTCTGAGCATAATTTTTTCTCTCATCCCCAGAATTTCACAGCCTCCGGCACAGCCAGATTGCAACCGATTCCAGTCTTAATGTAATTTTTTACAATTTTTAAAAACACCATTCATAGTATCCTGAACACGAGACAGGAAACAATTAATTTCCATTTCCTTTTTAAGGAATGACTATCTATTGGCGCATATATAGAAACGTTAGATAATCTTATATATTTAATACCAGTTGATGAACGAGCAAAAAAAATTTTAAAAGCTAAATTGTTTGCTAAATCGTTTTGTCTGTAGTTTTAACTTATTAACGATTCATTAACCAAGCTAACTGTAACCGCTATATGAAGAACACCAGCTTTCTTCTTCTCGGCCTTCTGTTATTCTCATTGCTGAAGGCCCCGGAACTGTATGCATCTACAAATCCTTCCGTACCAATTCGCGATACAACCGCCCCTGCCAACAAGGGTATAGCAGATGATTCCATCATTCTGGTCAAAAGGTCAACTGTTTATAACAAACTGGCAGACAGCGTCAATAAAAGACCAGATGCGTTTGCCCTCTTTCCCGCTGCATCTTTACAACAGTCCATAAAGGGTCAATTCGCCGGCCTGTATGTGCAGGAGCCCTCGGGAGAACCTGGCTCCGTGCAAAACATGTTTATCCGCGGCGCTCCCATGCCCCTCCTTTCACGTAAAGAACTCTATCAGTCACAACCGCTGGTAATACTGGACGGCATCCCGCTGATCGATGAGCATCCCTTCGTCTTTGATATCCAGCAGTATGACTTTAACCGCATAGGCCCTGCAACGAACCTGTATGCATCCATCGATATGGACAACATCGCTTCCATAGAAGTCCTGAAAGACCTGGCTGCCACCATGGCCTATGGTCCGAGAGCCGTCAATGGAGTCATCCTTCTGAGATCAAAATCCGCCCTCAACCAGAAAAGTATCAGCTTTAATTCCTATGTCGGCGTGGCGGAAAGACCGCATGTGGCGACAACGAATGGAAAATATGAGAACGCGTTCAGGCAAAGGTTCTATGATCTGTATACCACGAACGGCCGTTACTCCGCCGATGAACAATATCCCATTTACCTCAGCGATTCCCTGAACAATGTATACAGCGGACAGTCCAACTGGTCCGACCTGTACTACCGGAATGCAGTTGTCTACGGGATCAATCTCGGTATCTCAGGCGGGAACGACAGAGCTAATTTTAGATTTTCCCTGGGCGATCTAAAAAGCAAGGGAGTGGCCGATCAGACAGGCTTAGACAGGTACAGCGTCATGTTCAATATTAACATGAAACCCATCAAGTGGCTGCTTTTTTCAGCCATGATCAATGGCAATATGATGGACCGTCAGAGGAACAGGACCATGCGTGACCGGTTTGCCCAGATAAACTACTTCCCCGACCTCAGTGCCCCGCTGGCGCCCAATAAAGAATATTATCGCGATTACCTTGTTCAATTCAATAAGGGGTTCGACAAGAACAAAACGAATCTTATTCAGGGTTATGCCAGGCTGGCATTGGACCTGGGTAAATTCAACGTCAGCTCCACTTTCAACATCGATTACAATGAAGGCTACCGGGATGTTTTCTACGCACGCACGCTTCTGCAGGGCACCAGCTATGCCTCGAACTACTATGGATTCAACCAGCGGGTGCAGTTCATCAACAAGGCAACCTATGATGTTTACCTGCACACCGTAAACAAACTGCATGTCGAGTTCAACCAGGCGGTGCAATGGGACACCTACAAGTACAATAACGCCTATGCCTACAAGGGAGCGAATGACTTTATCAAGATCAACCTCCTGGACTCCGATCCAAAAAAGGATGGCAAAGACAACTCCAATTACCTCAACCCCATCGCTTTTCCCAGGGAACTGACCTACCGGTTCCTCGATAAGACTGGCGACGTGCTGGCTTCTTTTTACGGCACCGCAGATTACACCTTCCGGGATAAATATACTTTTTCAGCTTCGTTGCGTGCAGACGGCTCTTCCAATGCACAGCCTACCAGCCGGTGGTTCTATTCCCCCGTGCTGGCGGCGGCCTGGAACCTGAAAAATGAGTTCCTGCAAAAGAACAAGATGATCGATGACCTCATTCTGCGTGCAAGTGCAGGACGGCTGGGTCGCCTGCATGCCTACGACAACTATGCGCAAGGGCCTCAGTACACGGCCACCACAGGATATACAGGCAATCTCACCGTGCCCGGATACAACGCCTTCAGCGTGCTGACCAGGCCTTATTCCTTTGGTTGGGTGGGCTATGGCATCCCGTGGGGTTCTTCGGACCAGGTGAACATCGGGGTTGACGCATCCCTTTTTCGTAATCGTTTGCATGTTTCTCTGGACGGGTACAAAAAGATTGAAAAAGACCTGCTGATCGGTATTCCTGCCTTTGCCGAATACGGCTACAAACAGTCCATCGAACCCGGTATGTCCGTCAGCAATACAGGCCTGGACCTTAGCGTCCGCGCGGAGGTCCTTACCAAAAAGATCATTTCCTGGTCGGCAGGCATCAACGTGAACTATAATCGCAATAACCTAAAGGCGCTGCCCAGAGGCCTGAAAGAGATTGTCATAGGCAATCGCCTTCTGCAGGTAGGTCGGTCGGTGGACCAATACTGGCTATTTGTGAACCAGGGCATCTATACGGCGGACAACCAGGTGCCTGTGGTAAAAGGACAACCCCTGAAATACAACGGTATCGTTTTACATGCCGGAGATCCCCGCTGGAAGGACATGAATGGGGACAATATCCTCGACAATAACGATAAGGTCCTGAAAGGACACTCCCTGCCGGTGATTTCGGGCGGAATGGACCATACATTCAAATACGGCAAATGGACGCTGTCCCTGGACTTTTATTATTCCCTGGGCAGAAAGGTCATGCACCAGGAGATGGCCAATAAATTCGACTTTGTCAATCGGGAAAGCAACCAGAATATGAATTCCGTCAAGGAGATCACCTTCTGGGAGGACCGCGGGGACTTTAGCAAATATCCTTTATACAACCCGTGGAGCACCGTCATTCCCTATCGCGTCGACCAGGACCTCTTCCTTGAAAATGCTTCATTCCTGAAATTAAGATCGCTGGTCCTGGGCTATGATCTCAGCAAATACATGGCGAAGAAAGGCTTTAAGACGAACAGGCTCTTCATATACGCATCAGTGAACAATGTCTTCACCATAACTCCTTACACCGGCGTGGACCCTGAACTCGTGGGCTACGACGGATACGATGCAGGTTATGGACAGCAGATCCCCAGGATCTACACGCTCGGCATCAAGACCGAATTATAAAACTGAAAGTATTTACATAAACGCAAGATCATAAAATGAAAAATTCATTGCTGGCCATCCTGCTCCTTGTACCGGCGCTATTCAGCTGTAATAAGGTCCTGGAAAAAGATTCCGTGCGGGTCGTAGCAGAGCAGAACATGTGGAATACCCTGGAAGATGCACGCGCCGGACTCATGGGCGTCTATGCCCTTACCCGCGCAGCGCTTTCCGACAACAACGGACATTGGATCTACGGTGACGTCCGCTCGGGTCAGTTCTACAGCCCCCAACGCCAGGACCTGAAAGCCGTCATCGACAACCACCTGAATGCGGCCTATCCTGTGGTGGAAGCCTTATCCGACTGGACGAGGTTCTACGCCATCGTCAATGCGGCCTGTCTCTTCATCGAACGGGTAGGCAATGTCAAGGCTAACGACAAACGCTATTCCACCAGTAATATGACGGTGGACCTGGCGCAGGCAAGGCTCCTACGGGCATTCACCTATTTCTACATGGTAAGGATCTGGGGGGATGTACCCTTTATCATAACCTCTCACGACGGCCAGTTCGAGAACAAGCCCCGGGAAGAGCAGGCGAAAATATTGAGCTGGGTGGAGATGGAGCTGCTCGCGGCGGCGCAGGACCTACCCTATGCGTACAGCAACGGGGACATTCAACAGCCTGGCAATTATTACAACGAAGATGCCAGCAGATGGAACGGCGCCCTGGCGACAAAGGTCTCCGCCTATGCGATCCTGTCCCATGTGGCGGCATGGATGGGTAACTATTCCAATGTCGCAAAATATTCCAAGTTTGTCGAAGACAATTACAGCCGCAGCCACTGCAACTTTCAATCCACTTCGGACCTGACGAATTCCAACGGGTTCTTCTATAACAAGAATTCCAGCCAGATGCTGGGATTCAATTCGGACTATGGGCATATAGATGGGTCTTCCACCGGTCATCTGGAAGAGCTCACCCTCGCCCAACCCGTGATCAACAAAGCTGTTCCCGACATCTACCTGCCGAAGGATACTATCGTACGCCTCTTCGATCAGCCCAATGATGAACGATTCAACCTGGATACGGTGGGAACTCCGGGCTCAGACCGCTACTTTACGAACTTCAACGGCAAATACCCCATATTCAGCAAGATCAAGGTTATGGAAGGGGGTATCGTCGATCCCAACTTCAGGTACTTCACCAGCGCCCTGATCTTTACCCGGCTGGAAGACATCGTCCTGCTGCGCGCCGAAGCGCTGGATGTACTGGGCGACACCATCAGCGCCCGCAATGAGCTAACCATTGTCATGACCAAACGGGGCATCACGGCGATCAATCAAACGAATAAAGAGCTGATCGACCTCATCTTCGAAGAGCGTAACCGGGAATTGCTGGGAGAAGGACAAAGATGGTATGACCTCGTGCGCTATAACAGGATCAAGCAGAACAACCCGGCCTTCACCGAGCTCATCAATTCCGAAGGCATCTACTGGCCCATATCCCGCAAGCTCATCGGTCAGAACCATTTATTAACACAAAATCCTTACTGGCAATAAGGGATCCCAATCTGAAAAATATGACAACGTATATGCGAGCCATACAATTTTTGCTGATCCTGTCGTTTGCGCTGCCGGCCTGTAAAAAGGATGGCGGTTATCACGACTCCTCCGACGCAAACAAAAAAGTCCCTTTGAATACGTACGATTATTTAAAAAGCAGACCCGGCGTATTCGACTCTCTGGTCGCCGTCGTAGACAAACTGGGATTGAAGGAAACTTTAATGGACAGCAGCATCACCCTGTTCGCTGTCACCAATCAAAGCTTCCAGCTGGCGGTCACGAACCTGAACAGGCTGAGGAAACAGTCGGATAAAGATCCGCTGTACCTGGCAATCGTCGATCGTCAGCAACTGGATACCATGGTGTCCTATTACATCATCAGGGGAAAATACCTCTCCGATTCATTGCAATTGCAGGATGGACTGGACCTGTTCAGCGTACGGTCTGGCTATCCCATGCATGCAAAAAGCTCAAGGGCTTCCGCCTCCGGATTCGAAAAGGGCGGCCCGGAAGTGATCGACTTCAGCAATACCAAAAGGAGCAAGTTCGTCAGATTCTGGTCCACCACCACCACGGGCTCGAATAATATCGAGACCACCAACGGCGTGGTCCATGTTGTGACACCCGACCATATCTTCGGATTTGATGAATTCGTGAAGCGATTGACATTCGTCCCTCCTCCTCCGGACCTTATCAAGCTCATCGGCGGCAAGCTGACCGTATTGCGCGACAATAACGGCGGACCCGACAATGGAGAAGGCTCGAAGAAAGTGATAGACGGAGATGACCACACCAAGTTCCTCTGCGAGTTCCAGGGCAGGGTCTGGATGAAGTTCGAGCTGAATGAACCGGCGGTGTCTTCCGTGTATACGCTGACATCGGCCAATGACGCGCCGGACCGCGATCCCCGCGCCTGGACATTCGAAGGTTCCAATGACGACGTCAACTGGGACGAGCTGGACAGGAAATTCAATTTCTTCTTCGAACAGCGCTATCAGCTGAAGGTCTTCCCTTTCCCGAATACCCAGGCATATAAATACTACCGGATCAATTTTTCTGAAGTGAATGGCTCGAGTCTTTACCAACAGGCCGAATGGACCATCAACAAGGCAAAATAAGGTACAGGCAAAAACCTTAAAATCGTATGATCATGCAACGCGTCATAAAAAATGCAACCATCTTCCTCCTGTTCACCGGAACGCTTTCCAGCGGCTGCAAAAAGGCGTACGACCTGCCCGGGGAAAAGGACTATCTGAGCTCCAATGTCAATTTTTCCAATAAGGTCTTCGAGCCCATCCTGGGCCGGAATTCCATCATGGGCGGGTTCAATTCAGACCATTCCACCGAACCCCTCACCTTCAAGATCGTGAACGCACGGTTCGGAGACGGACGACCCATGACCGATCTGTTCACCGAGGCCGAAACCTACGTGTGGACGGGCACTTATACGGGTTACGAGAAAAGCCTGGAAGAGATAGAGGCTAAGCGGAAGAAGGAGAAGCGTCCTCTCTTCGAGATCCGGCGTTCGGGAGAATTCATTATGTGGAGCGCCTCCACCAATGAGCTGATCCCACCCCGCGCCGCAGACAGCACCAATTTCGCGCAGAATACCCGGTATTTCGACCTCAAGGTCAGCAACACGGGCGGCGAGATGCTGATCAAGGATTTCCAGGTGCGCCCCTGGCGGGAGAGGCCGTACGAACCTTCCAATGACATGAACATCTATTCAGGCGGTGTAGCACCCAATCCCAAAGATCCTACCAACTCCGCGGACAGGGATTATATCAGGCCTTCTATAGCCAATGTACTGTCTACACCTTCCGAGAGATACATGGTGAGCAACGACGACCGGAAAGATATCGTAGCCTTTATCCGTCCATTCAGCGGGGGAAATGGGCACAATTTACGGATCAGGGTGCTGGACAAGGATTCCCTTCCCATCAACCCCTCTGCTTTCAACGAGACGAAATGGAAGGATATGATACATGGATTCAATATGCAAATAACGAACGAGTATGTTCAGTACGATGTCGCTTATCCGATACCGCTGGTGGAGATCCCTACCACCTATGCACCCGGCGGAACGAGGGCGCATGCGGAATTGAGATACTCCAGGTTCGGCTTTGGCGGAGAAAGGCAATTATCCGCTTTCTGGCTGGATTTTGCGATCTACCGGCCGGGGGATTGGGAGATCGTATTCCTCTTCAGGACCGAGAATCCAAAATTTGAAAATGACTAACTGCTAATAAACGAATACAATGAAACTACGACTATACATTCTTCTCATGCTGACCGGCGGTCTCTTCCCTGCCAAGGCCCTGCTCGCGCAAGCTCCCCCCGCAACAATCACCGTCCGGGGGATGGTGGTGAACAAGGCCTCCAATGCTCCGTTGCAGAGCGTTACCATTGCCAATGAGAAGACCGGGAAAGGAGTGGGTATCACGGATGGAGAAGGTCATTTCGAGGTGAAGGTGCCCGCCAATGCCACCCTTGTCTTTAGCTCGGTGGGACTCGCCACCAAAAAAGTAAAACTGGAGCCGGGCCAGACAAATATAAAAGTGACCATGGAACAAAATAACCGGTCGATGGATGACGCCATCATCGTCGCCTATCAGAGAAGGACGAAGGAGACGACGACAGGGGCCGTCAATGTCGTCATGGGCAAGGAGGTACAGGACGTGCCGGTATCGAATGTGGAACAGCTGTTGCAGGGTAAAGTACCCGGTCTGAATATCCAGAACAATACCGGGGCCCCCGGGTTTAGAGGTTCCGTGCAGTTGCGGGGGCTTTCCAACCTCAGCATTTCGGGCAGCGGCAGTGAATCCTTCCTTCAGCCTACGTCTCCACTGTATATCATCGACGGCGTACCCATCGATGCCGACAAGGCGTCGGAGTATGGGTTTCAGACCCAGGGACCCGGCATCAGCCCTGTGTCATTGATACCCCCGGAAGATATCGAATCCATCCAGGTCCTGAAAGATGCCCAGGCCACCTCCATGTACGGATCGAGGGGCGCCTATGGAGTTATCATCATCACTACCAAAAGGGGTAATTCCAAGGTTCCCCGTGTCAGGTATACCGCCAACTATTTTATGACCACACCTCCCAAACTCCGGGAGACCCTGGGCGGCAATGCTGAACGCCAGCTTAAGATCGGTCAGATCATCAGCAATGCCCGCAGCTACGATGATATCACGCGTATCAACCGAACGGCCTTCCTGTCAGACAGCCTGAACCCTTATTGGAATAACTCCACCAACTGGCAGGCCGTCTTCTACCGGACAACCTACAACCAGACGCATAACCTTGCCCTCGACGGCGGCAATGCCAAATTCAACTACAAGACGAACCTGGGGTACTACACCGAAAAAGGCGTTATCAAAAACACGGGTTTTGACAGGTATAACCTGAATATGAATATGGAGTTCAAGCCCAGTGACAAATTCAGGGTGTTCAGCTCCCTCTTTGGATCATTGGGTATCCAGGGTAAAGGCAATGGGCTGGGGATCCTTCAGCAAGGTGTAGCCGACAACGGAACAGCGTCAACCCTCTTGCCACCACCCTCTTACTATCAATCTTCCGGCGCCGTGGTGTCCGCCCTGAAAACGAAGAATGACAATAGCTCCAGGAACCTCCGGGCGAACGTAGATATGCGTTATGAGCCATTCCCCGGGATGGCATTCGCATCCAGCCTGAGCTACGACAATACTTCGGAGGCGGAATCCACTTTCACTCCTGCAGCAGCGAATAACCAGTTTGCCCGGGTTTATGATTTCACGGGCAAGAACTTCACCTTGTACAACCGGAACAACTTTACCTATTTCAAGGCGATAACAAAGGACCATACGATCTTCATCAATGCCTTCAACGAGATCTATAAACAAGGCGCGCAGTCCCGTATCACAAGGCAGGAAAGGACCCCGAACGACCAGGTGCAGGGGCCCATTGGCTTCGACTCTTATTTTTCACGGGGCGGAGGGGTGCTGGCGAACTTTAAGAATGCCACCATCGCCTCCTTTGCCGGCTCCATTTCCTACGATTATCAAAAAAGGTTCGTAGCGGAATTCTCCTACAGACTGGATGGCACGTCTTCCAATGGACTGGAAAATCTTTATTCCAAGAACCCTTCCATCGGACTACGGTGGAACTTCAGCAAAGAGAAATGGCTGAAGGACATCATCTGGCTTTCCTACGGCGCCCTGCGGTTGACATGGGGACAAAATATCGTGCCGACAGGAAATCTCCAGAGCATTTATGGCATCTATAACCTGAACGGCAACTTTAACAACAATCCCACTATCGGGATCAACTACGACCAGATACCCAACCCCTTTCTCAAGCCGACTACCACCACGCAATATAACTTTGGTTTTGAAACGGGTCTGCTGAACGACAAATTTGTCATCAACTTTGACACCTACATCAAAAAAGTGGACAACCTTCTCTTCGACCGGAATCTTGCCTCGAATACCGGCTTTGGCAAACTGGCCAGCAACGATGCGGGCATCGCCAACTACGGATATGAGCTGATGGTGACGGCCAGGCTTATCGCAAAAAAAGGCTTCACATGGACCGTCTCCGCGAACGGAGCCATCAACAGGGATGTACTGCTGAAGCTGCCGGCGGAGTACAACGGACAGTATATCAGGATTGACAACAGTGACTACCGGCAACACACTGTATTCCGCGTAGGACGCAATACCTTATCCAATTACCTCATCCGGAACCAGGGAGTATACAGCACGGACAACGATGTGCCGGTGGACCCGGTGACAGGCAGGCGATATCAGAGCAATGGCGTGGCGTTCAAGGGTGGTGACCCCCGGTTTAAAGACGTCAACGGTGATTATATCCTGGATGACAAGGATTATGAGGTCGGCGGCAACTCGCAGCCGCTGGTGACGGGCGGTATCTCCACGAATGTGATCTATAAGAATTTTGGATTGAATATCTACGCCACCTTCACCGCTAAACGCACCATCCTGAACAATGCCCTCTCCGATCGCATGTCCATTACAAGAGACCCCTTCGATCAGCGGGCAGTAGTACCCCTCAGTGAGCTGGACATCTGGCGCAAGCCGGGGGATCATGCAAGATATCCGAATCCCTACGATTATGGAAGGTACAACCAGATCCTCCCTCTACGGCCTGACCAAACCCTTTGGGCTGAGGACGGCAGCTACCTGAAAATAAACAACGTCATCGTGTCCTATATGTTTGACAGGGCCCTCGTCAGGAAGATCGGCTTCAACAGCGCCAGGATCTACTTCAGCACGGAGAACCTCATCACCTTTTCGGGATACAGCGGGCCTAATCCTGAAAATGTCACCACGCTGGGGAGGGATGTGTCCAGCGGATATGCCGTCCCCCGCAAATACAACATCGGTATAAACATAGAACTCAATACTGGCAATTAAACCCACTTCATGATGAAAAAATCCATCTGCTATATTATACTGTTGCTGCTGAGCCTGGCAGGGCCCGGCTGCAAGAAATTCCTGGATATTCAGCCCATCGATAAGCTGTCGGGTAATAACTTCTACCAATCCAGGGAGGACGTGGTCGCCAATATCTATGATCTGTCCCGGAAATTGTTCAACAAGGTCAACGAGACGCAGTTCATCGGCGCCACGGGCGAATACAGATCAGGTGAAGTTTTGGCGGAAGCTCAGGCTGATAATGGTCCCGCCCGTGCTTATGTCGAAGTGCTGGGCAGGAATGACCTGATCACCCTTTTGAGCGGCAATCGCCCGTGGGACGACTTTTACCATTTTCAGGTGATCACCGAGTGGCGCGAGTATTACCAGGTGATACAGGGAGCCAATATTCTGCTCAGCAAACTGGAAAAAGGCATACCAGGTCTTTCCGAAACGGAAAAGAAGCAATTCGAGGCCGAAGCGGCATTTGCAAGGTCGCTGGCCTATTTCTTCATGGTGCGCCTTTACGGAGACGTTCCTTATTTCACCGACGCCTTCCATTCGACGGCGCTGCCCCGGGAAAAGATGGTGAAAGTGATGACGAACACCATTGTCGACCTCACAAAATATAAAGATTATCTGCCGTGGAGTTATTCCGATCCCGCATTGAAAGGCGTGCGGGCCAGCCGCGGCAGCATCATCGCCCTGCTGATGAACATGAACATGTGGAACGCGGGCTTTGATAAAGCCAATGCCGACAAGTACTATGAGGAAACGGCAACTTTGGGAAAAGAGCTGATTGGCAGCAACGCATACAGGCTCCTGCCGCTGAACGAATGGGCGACGGTGATCAAAGGCAGATCCGATGAAAGCCTTTTTGAATTCTACAGGAGCGTCAACTATGGAGACGCCAACAGCGCCGTCGGTCCCATCTCCGATATGTTCCTCCACTATCCCTATAAAAGACCTGAATACACTCACCGGGTGAGCTTTGCCTACTTTAGGGCCGAATATATGCAAAAACTGTATCTGGGTAGCGCCGACAGAAGGGCGACCGTATGGTTCGACGAGAATATCTACGCCGACAATGGAAAATTCATGATGCTCAAGTTTGCCCAAAATTCTTTTATCACCGGAGACGAGGATCGGAACCCCGACAATACGTTCATGATCTTCCGGTATGCCGGGGAGATCCTGTTATGCGCCGAAGCCCTGGCAGAACTGGGAAGGGACAACGAAGCGATAGAACTGGTCAATATTGTCCGGGACAGGGCGGAAGCCGATCATTATGCAGGGGGCGGCGGCCAGGACCTGAAGGACTTTATCTTCCTGGAACGCTCGCGTGAGCTCATGGGCGAAGGGCATCATTATTTCGACCTGGTCCGCACACACAGGATCCTCAGCAGCACCTGGTCCTACAATGTGCTGACATTGGATAAGTTCAACAGAGGGGCCTGGACCTGGCCCATCAGCAGGAGCGCCATGGACAACAATCCCTATATGACACTGAACGATTACTGGACCAACGGAGGTAACTAATTACCACACCCTATTTCACGAACTCCTTAAAAGGATAAATATGAACGTGAGTAAAAATATTATTACGATCTGCGGCCTCGTCATACTGGCATTCTCCGCCTGTAAGCGCGATAAATACTATAAGGACGGCGGCCTCGCCCAGGCAGATTTTCCGGGCACCATGCTGGATTATCTGAACGCGCATCCCGCCCCTTTCGATACCATTGCCCAGGTGGTCAGATTGGCCGGTCTTTCCGATATGTTCAACAAAGAAGATATCACTTTCTTCGCGCCGGATGACCAGGTGATCAATCGGACTATCGGCACCATCTATACGGGCGGACTGAACAATTATCTGTATAGACGGGGCAATGATACTGTCCGGGAATTATCCGACATCGATTCTTCCCTCTGGCGGAAATATCTCCTGCAGTATATTTTTAAGGGCGCCAACAGGCTGAAGGACTATCCCCAGATAGATTTCACCCTGGTGAATATCTATCCCGGAGGCCTGTATTATTCCCTGGGCGGGAATGTGATGAACATCGGGGTTCAGTTCGGCGACGCGAATGGTATCAAATACCTGGGCTACCGTCAACTGATGCTGAGCTATATTCCGGACATTTCCAGGCCGGACGTAGACTGGAGTACCTTCGCTATCTCCTCCTCGGATATCAAACCAAAGAACGGGGTCGTGCATGCCCTGCTGACCGATGGCATGTACCTGGGCTTTGACAAATATATTTTTTTCACAGAAGTATTTAATGCCGGACTAAAATGAAAGCATTTACGTATTTTTTGATCATTGCCGTAACCGTGCTCGCTGCACAAAGTTGTAAAAAGTCCGACACAGAGTACAAGGACCCCTATGCCAACCCTAAACCACCCTTAGGTATAAAGCTGGACCGTGAAGCTCCACCCTCCCCTGCCAGCGGGATAGCGGGCACCACGGTACATTTTCAGGCTACCGGTCTCGTCGTTTATAAGGATAAGCTCTCTTTTCTCTTTAACGGAGAAAAAGCGGAGATCGTCAAGATCACGGAATCCGGCATCGATGTGAAAGTACCCGCCGGCGCCAGCAGCGGAATAACCTCCATCAGTGTGGAAGATCAGCTGGTCCTCGGCCCGCAATTCTCCGTGCTGGGCTTTATTAAGATCGACCCCACGTTCCGTGCGCAGGCCGGCGCCAACGATTTTGTCTCGGAGGTTTATCCGCTGGCAGACGGAAGGAACATTATCATCGGGGGTTTTACCAATTATGATAACAAGGGATATGTCGCGCCCCTGAACAGGATCGTCAGGACATCCGCCGACGGGGACCTGGACCGTACTTTCAGGACCGGCAAAGGCGCCAATAATGGCTTGGCCAGCATCATCGAGCTGGGAGGTAAATTTGTCATTGCCGGCGGCTTTAGCGGTTATGACCAACGGACCGAAAATATCAGCAATATCACCACCTTAAATTCCAATGGCACCATCGATACTGTGGGCGTGAAGACCTATCGCAGGCCTTCACAAACGGATACCACTATGTATTTCCCCAAATTCAACGGCGGGACAAATGACATTATCAACCGTTTGTATGTCCATCAAAACAAGATACTGGCCACGGGTAGATTCAGATATTATGTGAAGAGGACATATACCGAGCCGAATTCCACGTTCACCAAGGATACGGTGATATTGGATAGCACAGAGATGCGTCAGATCCTTCGTTTCAACCCGGATGGGACCCTGGACAGCAGTTTCCGGTTTAACCAGGCGACGGGGAAGGGATTTCCGGCCGCCAACGGTCCTATTAGCTCTTTTATGCATTATGAGGCGGAGAAACTGGAAAAGCTGGTGATCTTCGGCGGTTTTACCACCTTCGACGGGCAGCCGGCCAGCCGTATTATCAGGCTGAATCCCGACGGCGCCGTCGACAATACCTTTCATCCGGGCGCCGGCGCCGACAATGAGATCAATAGCCTCACCTATAATACCGTCACCAAAAAATACCTCATCACCGGCACTTTCAGGCATTACGCCGGGAAGAACGCTCCGGGTATTGCCCTGCTGAACGAGGATGGAAGTCTTGATGAAAGCTTCACCGGCAAGGAATTCGAAGGCGGTCTTGCGGGCTTTGCCCGGCAGCTGAATGACGGGCTCATCGTCGTCAGCGGAGGATTCAAGAAGTATAACAACGTTACGCGCAATGGCTTTATGGTGCTGACGGCCACAGGGGATTTTGCATCGGGATACAATGCCACGGGTACCTTTTTAGGCGCCCTCGCTGATGTTATCGAGACCCATTCCGCCGATGGAAAAAGGGCGTTGCTGCTGACAGGCTACATCTACAGATTTGACAACCAGCCTGTGAGCAATATCATACGGATAACCCTGGAATAAGCAGAAGCTAAATTAATTATTCAACGAATTAACTGACCAGCATGAAAAAATACCTGTCCTTCCTTTATTTGACCCTGTGTATAACAGTCACGGCCATGGTATCCTGCAATAAGAAGTTCACCCGGATGCTGCCGGACACGAAGTATACAGACACGGCCACCGTCTCTTTCGGGCAGCGGAAGGTGCTCTACCTGATCGTGGATGGCGCCAGAGGCGCGTCCGTCAACGCCTCCAATACACCTCATATCCAGGCACTGTTACCTCATTCCATCTATAGCTGGGTATCGGTGAACGATCCTGAGGCTGCCTCCATGGCCAACAACTGGGCGGACTTGCTGACGGGTGTAAAAAAGGAAAAGCACAAGGTGGTAGATATGTCGTTCGACAATACAAATCTTCAAAACTATCCCGTCCTCTTCCGCCGGATAAAGCAAAGCAACCCTGCCATCGGCATCGCGGCTTTCACCTCTTCCGCCGACTTTGCCAACCATCTCACCACAGATGCGGACAAAACAAAGCTCCTGAATACAGATGAGGAAACCCGGACAGCTGTTGTGGAGAGCCTGAAGACCGACACAGCCTCTCTGGTCGTCGGGCATTTTACAGATGTCGATAAGGCCGGCGCACAATCGGGTTATGACACTTCTTTTCCGGCATATAAGGCCGCCATCGAAAAATTCGACGGCTATGTGGGTGAGATCATGACGGCGCTGGAGCAACGGCCGGCATTCGCCAGAGAAGACTGGCTGGTCGTTATCGCCTCCAGTGGCGGAGGCCCTTTCCCCATTCCCCCCAATCAAAATGACAATACCATATTCAGCAACCCTGCCGCCAATGCTTTTATCATTTATTACAATCCGGGATACAAGCCCAGGATCATCGTAAAGCCTTTCACGGGGAATAGGTACATCGGCAAAACCATCCGGCTGAAAGGCGACGCCGTCACCGCCCAGATAGACGATGCAAGTGACTATAACATCGACGATACGACCAATTTCACTATAGAGCTTAAGATCAAGAAGAACGAGGAAGCATTCTTCTGGCCCAGTGTCCTGGGCAAACGAAATGAATGGTCCGGCGGGCACCCCAGCGTCGGGTGGGTCATCTATCTGGAGAACCATTATTGGTATCTGGAATGGCGCGGCACGAAAGACAATGATTTCCACCAGGTAAGAGGCGCCGATCTGAAGAAAGACAAGTGGGAGAGCATTTCCGTCAAATGTGAAACCCGATCCGGTAAAAGGTACATACGCACTTATACCAACGGCGCCTTTAACAACGAGGGAGAGATCACCGCTTCGGGCAGTCTCAGTAACAACAACGCTTTAAAGCTGGGCTTCCTGAATGGCAATGGCCATGGAACGCCTGACGTATATATTACGGATATCCGATTTTTTAAATTTACCCTTCCTGATGCGACCATCGACCGGTATTCCTGCGAGACCTCCATCGACCAGAGCCATCCCTATTTCAATTTTTTGGCGGGCTACTGGCCCGCTACCGATGGCGTAGGGACAACCATAAAGGACTATGGTCCTTTGACGCATGACTTTCAAATGCAGGGCGCGTATCCCTGGGAAAGCTTCAATGACCTTATTTGTCCGCCTTCGGACCTTTCCCTGGCGGAGCTGGTGCCCCAAACGACGGATATACCGGCACAGATCATCACCTGGTTTAAAATTGCCAGCAAACAAAGCTGGGATCTCGACGGGAGGGTCTGGCTGGACCAATAACTGAAAACCATGAAAACACTCAATTATTTTGATATGAAAAAAATTGGCTGCTATTTCACGCACATAGTTATATGCCTGATAGCTTTGACGACAGGCTGCAAGAAAAAAGACCTGCAGGACCTGGCATCCGTCACCTCGGATCCCAGGATCGTCTCCGCGCAAAACATCGTGGCGGGCGAGATCACGAAAGACAATTCTTTCGTTACAGTGCCCTTCCATATTAAACTTTCCGGTCCTGCAGGCAAGGCCTTCCAGGTTGCAGTAGACGCTAGCTATGATACTGTGGCCCGGCTGATCGCAAATGGCACTTTGCAGAACACGGTCGTGGCTGCTTCCGGCTCTGTCTTTCTGCCCAGTGTTGTCAATGTATCGTATGGGACGGACAGCGCCACGGGCCTTGCCACTGTCAAGCTCTCAGAGGTAGAGGCCAACTACGGTAAGAACGTGGCTTTTATGATCCGGCTCATGGATCCCGGCAAAGGCAACAAGATCGATGCGGCGAAATCCACTTACCTCGTGGTGATCAATTCCACGGATCTGATGAGCGCCGACGACCTTCATACGCTGTCCATTTCCAATGGGGGCGGCATTCTAAACGTGGAGTATCAGCATAATTATGTCAGCAATTCAGGCGGGGTCACCATCCCGTTGATCATCAGCCTGTCCAACCAGGCCAGTTCCGCCTTTGAAGTAAAAATAAGGCTCAACACCGACACGATCGATAAGCTCATCGCCGGGAACGAACTGCCCCCGAACACCGTCCAGCTGAGTCGCGCCGAATTTTCGATCGATACCCTCGTCAGAATGGGCTCGAATCTGAATTCTGCCATCATCAACCTGTTAATCCCCTGGTCCGTATTTGACGCCAATATCACCGCGAACAATTATTTCGCATTCTATGTAAGCCTTGCCGATCCTACCCGGCATATCCTCCACCCGACAAAAAGTGCCGTGGTCGTCCTGGTGAACCCCTCCGTCAACCTGGATAACAACTCCTACATCACGGGCAATGGCACCGGGCTAAAAGCCGAGTACTTCTCCGACAATCAATTCCTGGACTTTGACGGACGTGCGCCTAACATTGTGCGGATAGACGAAACCATCGATTTTACCGACCATTGGAAGCCAGCCAGCATCAGCCGTGAGAACAGCTCCGCCCGATGGACCGGCGAGTTCCTGGCCCCTGTACGAGGTCAGTATACTTTCTACCAGACCCGGTGGGACGACGGCTGCCGGCTTTTGATCGACGATAATGCCATTATTGATGATTTTACGGTGGAATGGGATAAGCCTACCAGGAAGGCGACGATTACACTGGAACGGGGACAACGCTATAAGATAGAAGCACAGCATCGTCAGAACTATGGCGGCGAGCAGGTCCACCTGGAATATGAAGTGCAGGGCCTGATATCCAGGCGTATCGTTCCTAAGTCTCAATTGTTCCCTGCCCCATAAATGCAGCAACCAGCAAATAAAATGACCATGAAATACGAAGTATTCACAAAAAAGATCTTTAGGTTCTCGTTCATATTGATTAGTCTGTCGGCGGGCTTGTTCGTACAATGCAAAAAAGAGAATAAGACAGCGCCGCCCGTGGTGGAAGAACCCAAGCCCACCGCAGCCTTCACCTACACCGTCCCCGACAGCGCCAAATTCCTGGTTTATCAGTTCGCCAGCTCATCGACCAATTACAAGCAGCTGCTTTGGCAGTTCGGGGACGACAGCAGCTCTACCGAAGTGGCGCCGCTGCATTCCTACCGGTTTCCCGGCGCATACCATGTAGTACTGAATACATCGAATTCCCAGGGTTACTGGGCCAGCAAAGAAGTGCTGCTCAATGTGGTGGACCCTAACTTCGATCCCTCCAAGGTCGGGGAGAATTATATCAAGACCGTTGGCGGGACCCTTTCCGTTTCACGTGACAATGGGGGCGGCCCTTCGGCAAATGAAGGATCTTTGCGCGTGATCGATGAGAACAGCGATACTAAATTCCTCCAATCCGGCTTTGCAGGGGACCTATGGATAAAATTTGAGTTCAATACCCCTGTCGTTGCGGGCGCCTACACCATGACCTCCGGCAACGATGCCTGGGACCGGGATCCCAAATCCTGGTCTTTGCAAGGGTCGACGGATAATATCAAATGGATCACCTTGCACACTGTCAATAAAACACAATGGGCCGCCAACGAAAGGAAGAAAAAGATCCTTTACTTTTTCGATAATTATGATGCGTATAAATTCTACCGGTTGAGCATTAAAGCCAACAATGGCAGCCGTGATTTTCAGCTATGCGACTGGACGGTCAATAAGAAGCAGCCGTAACCCGTTCATCCCATTTCTTAATATTCACACCTTTTATAAGCAGCCATAGGCACATTGAAAATTCTCCTATAAAAGCTAATGGAGCGAGAATAACAGGGAATAACAAGTCCCCTAATTTGGGAGAGAAGATCAGCAAAAAGCTATTTGTAAGATAACATATTCCCGCAATGAATATCATAATGCCTAAGATCCTGGGTAAAAATTCAGATCTAAAGATCAGGTATCCATCTATAAGGCATTCAAATCCAAAAAATATCAGGCCAAACCCGAAACCATATTCATGAGTTTTGACTGAAAGATAACTTAATGCCTGCAATTGCTGCTGGTCGAATGCTTTTAAATAATTACCATCATCCAATAGGAATAAAGGGATCATTAAATTCATTTTATTCGCTACCAGAACAGCGGTTTGTATCAAGCCGAATAAAAGCGAAAGCAAAGCAAGACTTTTGTTTACACGCTTTAAGAGCGTATAATACACCAGTCCCACGACAAGGTCGAACACATGCATAACAAGGTCGCCGAATACTCCGATACGCCACAGCAAGGGAGAAGCTGAAATATTTTTAGTCGTTGCTACAGCATCACCCGGTATAATGATCTTACCTCGAATGAATATTTCTCCCATAGCGCCTGCCACAATTATTATCAAATACGCCAGCCCGCCGATTCGGGCATATGTCTGCGGCGAAGTTTCGGTTCTTTTAGTTGCCATTTGTTCTATCTGCATTTATACCACGTTCATCTTTTATAGTCCTTTTTCCGATTCTTTTATCGGCAGATCATTGATGCTTACATAGCGCCTGGCCATTAAACCATCATTGTCAAACTCCAGGTTTTCATTGCCATATGCCCTGAACCATTGCCCTGCGGCATTATGGTATTCATATTCAAAGCATATTGCAATCCTGTTTTCGGTATGCGCCCAGTATTTATTCACGATCTTGTAGCCTAATTCATTTTTCCATTTTATAGCAAGGAAGGCCGCGATATTCTCTCTCCCATTTATGAATACGGTTCTGGCTCGCCACTCAGTTTCAATGGAACAGAGTTTTGCGACCCTGTCGGGGTCCTGGCTGTTCCAGGCATCTTCGGTAAGTTGGATCATTAGCTTTGCTGTTTCCTGTGTAAATGGCGGTATTGGCAGCCCTTGTTCCATGTTATTTAGATTATGAAACGAAAATACGGCTATAATTCATAAATTAGTATTTAATAAACCTTATATGAAATACGAAGTATTCACGAACACCATTAAAAAGACATTATCAACGTGAGTAATATGCGAAGAGAAGATATTAAACAAGAAGTATTCGACCTGTATGACGATTATGCCCATAACAGGTTAAACAGACGTGAGTTTATGGAAAAGCTCTCTGCTTATGCGGTGGGCAGCATTACGGTGCCTGCGCTGATGAGCTTTCTTATGCCCGATTATAAAAACGCCATACAGGTTAGGACAGATGATCCGCGGCTGAGATCGGAATATATTAATTACAGATCTGAAAAAGGCGGCGGTACGATCAAGGCATTGCTCTCCCGGCCTGCCGGCACGACCAGGAAATTAGGAGGCATCGTCGTCGTTCATGAAAATCGCGGATTAAATCCGTACATCGAAGATGTCGCCAGGAGGGCGGCAATAGCCGGATTTATATCCATAGCCCCTGATGCCTTAACTCCTTTAGGCGGCTACCCGGGTAATGATGACAAGGGCCGCGAGCTGCAGAGCAAAAGGGATAAAAATGAGATGCTGGAGGATTTTATAGCGGCGTATGAATACCTGAAAAATCATCCTGATTGCAACGGAAAAACAGGAGTGGTAGGTTTTTGTTTTGGCGGCGGAATCGCTAATATGATGGCGGTCCGGCTGCCGGGTCTGTCCGCCGCCGTCCCGTTTTATGGAGCTCAGCCTCCGAAAGAACTTGTTCCACAAATAAAAGCGCCGCTTCTTTTGCATTATGCGGAATTGGATACCCATGTAAATGAGGGCTGGCCGGCATATGAAAGTGCATTGAAGGAGAGTAAAAAAGAGTATACAGCATACATTTATCCGGGCGTAAATCATGGGTTTCATAACGATACAACTCCCCGGTATGACAAGACCGCCGCAGAACTGGCCTGGAAACGAACCATTGATTTTTTTACAGAAAAACTAAGCTGAAGACTTTTGGGTGATATTCCTATCTGACAAACCTATACCTGAAACGCCCATTGGGCGCCGTATCTCCTGTATCCAGCCAATGCATGGGATCGCCGTCGGCAGGGATATTATCCGTCCATTTAAAGTCAAGTGAGAAATGCGCACCCGTTATGCCTAAAACCTTCTTAGGTATACTTAGTTCTAATTCATTGTTTTTGACTTCCATCTTTACTAAGCCTGCCTGGCTCCACGTCCCCTTTGCCATATATTGCTCGAGCACAACCTGTCCTGTAAAAGTCTTCCGGACCCTGAACTGAAAGCCTTCCCAGGCAGCATGTACAGTATCTTGCGTGCCGATGTAAAGCGTCATCCAGTTGCTGTCGGCAGAGGGGGACAATGTACTGGCAGTCCTGACATAAAATGACACCAGTTGCCTGTCTGCAGCCACCTTCGCTTTCACAATATCATTGCGGCCGGAAGCATTTGTATAAGAGCTTATTCTTCCATAGCCGGCATGGCTGCGATGAAAAATATCATGCGCGTCATCAGTGAATTCCGGCCCTACCCCATTCCAATCGGAGAACAGCCCATCTATTTGTATTGCATGGTCCCGCATCGCCACGGGCAACGGCCTGCTACCTTTATAGCGCCGGATGCCTTCCACCAGCTGGTAATAATAATTGTCTTTTAATGGCCCTTTCTCAGGCTCGATGTCCCGGCTGTATTCTTCGTTATATTCATCTATGAAATAGGAACCTCCTATTGGAACGACCTTGCCCAGCATCTTATTAGGATTTTTTGCAATAAATCTCATGGCGATCCATTCATTCCAACCCGTAACAAACACGAACTCCGGGTCCACTTCCATAGCCCGTTTCCATTGCTCCGCAAAATAAAGACCTTCCTCACTCCGCGGTGTATCCGGTTCCTTTCCCTCATGGAAGCTTCTGCCGATGTTGGATACAGGATGCTCCGCCACTGTTACACTGATCTCTTCCGGCCTGTCCTTCGCCTCATGCCAGCCATAGTTCTGAGGAGTATGGTCCAGCCAGGGCCATTTGTCGTTCCCGTCGGCAAACCATTCCTGGTCCTTGCTCCAGGCCCAGGATTGCCGGCTGGTGAAAAATGCAGCGGTGGTATCGCTTAAACTTTCAGGCGGGCATAACATCAGGGGCTTGCCTTTCCAGTAGAACCAAAGCTCCTTGTACATTCCTTTGGCGTAGATGGCATCATAAAGCCGGCGTAACGTCTCTTTTGCCTGGGTATTGACGATAAAGGCGACAGAAGGTGTTGACAGGCCTTCCCGGCGCATTGCCTCATAAGTGGTCAGCAGCCTGGTCTCCTGCGGCTCGTAGATCAGGGCATTGGTAGCATCCAGGATGAGCACATCGACACCTGCATCCGAAAGCATTTGCGCATGACGACGGATGACCCACTCGTCGTCGGATACATAATATCCGAAGGCGGGCTGGCCCCAGTGGTGATAGGCATGTGAAGGTCCATATTGCGGATCTGTGGGATGCGCAGCCAGCATCCTTGTAATATCATAGGGGCTTGCCGTATCACCAGGATGCTTATCCTGGACACCTTCATCCTTCCTGGGCGGCGTTTCGTTGTCGTAACCATGGGCACCATGCCACACAAAATAGAAGACACCGACATAACGGTCCTTCCGTATGACACCCTGCTGAGCTGCCAGCGGGAGACGACGGCCCAGTGCGTCAGTAGCGGGCCAGGTGTCTGCATTCGAGGAAGAAATAAGCTGAGGGGAAGTGGCGGACGTCACCGGCATCTTCTGAGCGGCGGCAAATAAACCGGAACCTGTCAACAACGACAGGAACAGAGCCTTTGTTATCAAATGCATACTAATAGTTTCTTCACGGATAAAAATAGGACAAACTGATTGTTCCGGCATCCTGTGCAATCCTGTCGTCAATAACCGTAACTTAGCATTCTATTATGAGACAGATCACTTATCTTTTGCTCTTCGTGCTACCCGGTTTTACCGGCTTTGCCCAACAATTTCTTACCGGAAAGGTCCGTAAAAAAGAAAACCAGGAGATCCTGAGTTCCGTAAGTGTATTTAACCAGACGCAGCGGACGCACAAGCTTTCGGACGAAGAGGGCAATTACAGGATCATGGTGCAGCCGGGTGATATCGTGATATTCTCCTACGTCGGTTACCATGCGGACACCATTACGGTCTCTGCGAAGATCCTGGGCGCAGAATTTCCCATCTTGCTGGATTTGCGGCCTGTTTCCCTGCAAGCGGTGACGGTGGGCAGTCTGAGCAATTATCAGCTGGACAGTCTGGAGCGCAGACAGATATACAGCTGGATCTACGAACAGGAGCCTCAGCCGGTGGTCGAGCGCCAGCGTCAGGGCGACGGTATAGGCGTCGAGCTGAATGTCATACCGCATGGCTCTTCCGAAGTCCGCCAACGCCTGCAGTTGAAGAAACGCATTCTGCGGGAAGAGCAGCGGCACTATGTGAACTTCCGCTTTTCCGCCGACTATATTTCCCGTCTCACGCATCTCGAGGGTGACTTGCTGCAGCAATTTATGGTGCGCTACCGTCCTACCTATGATTTTTGCCGAAAGGCCACCAACCTGGATATTTTGGTCTATATCAACGACAGCTTCAAAAAATTTAAGAACAAGGAATAGTAAGACCGGGACTATGATCAAACTGGCAGCCTTTGAGCACATCGCAGAATTGCAGCAGCTGATAGCTCTTTCCGTCCGCGGATTGAGTACTGCATATTATACCCCGGCCCAGATTGAAAGCGCCATTCGGTATGTCTTCGGCATCGACAGCCAGCTGATCACCGACGGCACGTATTATATCTTTCAAAAAGAGCATGCCATCGTCGGCTGCGGCGGCTGGAGCAGGCGAAACACCCTTTATGGGGGAGACCAGCACAAGGAGACTGAGGACCCGCTGCTCGATCCAGATAAAGATGCCGCCAGGATACGGGCTTTCTTCGTACATCCCGATCATGCAAGACAGGGCATCAGCAGACAGATCATTGCTGCCTGTGAAAAAGCTGCAAAGAATTACGGCTTCAATAGTCTTGAACTGGGTGCCACCTTGCCAGGCGTCCCCTTATACACCGCGATGGGATATCAACCCTTGAAAAGGATCGATGAAGTGCTGCCTGACGGCGAAGTGCTGGGGATCGTAAAAATGCAGAAAAGTATATGATTATTGCTGAAATGCGCTTAAGACGTCAACAAGCGTAATTTCCATACATTTGCAGGCATATGGCAAAAGAAAAAAATAAACCCGTCCCGGTACGATTTGATCTGAAGCTGCTGGAAGTGTTGAAGGAGGAAGAAAAAATAGAGACGCCTCAGCAGGCATTGAACTTCCTGTCGAAATTCTGGGAGGATCACCGGCCTGCCAAAGCTGGCTTTGCAGGTGAACTTAAAGAGATCAGCACCCCTGCTCCAGTCAAAAAGGGAAAGGGACCTGCAGCATCAGCCCACCCTTCGGGCCTGTCGGGCATCGATCTTGCCATCTGGAAGGCCGAACAAAAAGACAAAATTTAGAACACCTGACTAATGGACAGACGAAAATTCGTGCAGTCGACATTACTTTCCGGCCCCTTGCTGACGGGCCTGCTTCCATCTGAAAATGCCCTCTCTATGAGCAGCAAGGATCAGGAATGGTATGAGCTTCGTACCTATCTGTTTGCCAACGATGCTCAACGTCTGCTGACCAGCGCCTATGTTGAACAGGCCTTGCTGCCCGCGCTGAATCGTGCCGGCATTGAAAATGTTGGAGTTTTCTCCGAATGGCAGCCTCAGGCCACCGGCAAAATGTTCCTGCTGATTCCCTTCAGATCCATAGGATCATTCCCGGCGATCAATGAGAAGCTGGCTCATGATAAGGTGTATATGCGCGCCGGAGAAGCCTATCTGTCCTCAGATCCCGCCCACCCTGCTTACGAGCGGATAGAAAGCTCCCTGCTAAAAGCATTCGTACAAATGCCCCGGATGGAACTGCCGGCAAAGAAGCCGCGCCTGTTCGAATTACGCTGTTATGAGAGCCCCGGCGAAACAGCGGGACAAAAGAAAATTGAGATGTTCAATGACGCCGGTGAGATTGCTATTTTTAAAAAGATCGGCGCCCGCCCCGTGTTCTTCGGGGAGACCATCATTGGCCTGCGAAGGCCCAACCTGACCTATATGCTTTGTTTCGACGATATGGCGGCGCATGACGCGTGTTGGAAGGCCTTTGGCAGCGATCCCGAATGGAAAAAGATAAGCTCAATCCCTGAATACTCGGATGCCAGGCTGATCTCCAAGATCACCCGTACTTTCCTGGAGCCCGCCGCTTATTCACAGATCTAAGGAATATGAAAAATTATATCATCTCTTTCAGCCTGTTATTGTTCCTTTTCCTTGCGTGTAAGGTCAATCCCTATAAAACGACGAACAAAGACTATAAAAAGCAGTCCCGGGCATATGCGCGTATCCTCAGCCAGACACCGCTGGCCACAGGGGCAGACTCGGTCCCGTCGCCCCCCTACTGGGTCGGCACGACAAATTTCAACATGCGCAGGCCCAACTTTATCATTATCCATCACACCGCACAAAACAGCTGTCCTCAGACCTTGCAGACCTTCACCTTGCCGAGGACACAGGTCAGCGCTCACTATGTCATCTGCAAGGACGGCACTGTTTATCACATGCTGAATGACTACTTGCGGGCATGGCAGGCCGGCGTCAGCAAATGGGGCAATATTACGGATGTCAATTCCATATCTGTCGGCATCGAGCTGGACAATAATGGGATCGAATCATTTCCCGACGCACAGATCAATAGCTTGCTGCATCTGCTGGATACGCTAAAGAACTCCTATAAGATACCCGCCGCCAATTTCATCGGGCATAGCGATATAGCACCCATCCGTAAGAACGACCCCAACGCTGCCTTCCCATGGAAAGCGCTGGCAGATAAAGGATTTGGATTATGGTATGGTGATACCACCGGCATCTGCGTTCCCGAAGGCTTCAGCAGCCTGACGGCCCTGCGGCTCATCGGTTATGATATAAGGGACAGCAGTGCCGCGGCCCTTGCATTCAAGCGGCATTTTGAACAGGACACCACCCGCACCTGGGGGCAGCCGGAGGAGAAGATCCTCTATGCATTGTATAAGAAATACGAATAATTCACCTTTTCAATATCCATATGATCTGTCTGTCGTGAGCCGTGACCCATACAAAATGATCGGTAGTTCTCACTGCACCGCTCCCTGCCGCCGGATAATATCTCGTCTCAATGGCATTCGAAAGGGGGTTTATCTTTTGTAACAGATATCCCTTCGCACGGACCCAGACATAGCCATTCCCGGCAGCAATATCTCCCCCGGTGCCCTTCACCTGAGTATTGATGACTGCAATCTTCTTATTGGACGCAGGATCAATGCGGCTCACCGTACCGTCCTGCTGGTTCAATACCCACACCCCCTTCTCCCCTGCGGCAAGAAACCGGGGCGTACCGCCGGCTTTGATCGTTGCGACAACACTGTTCGTCTTAGGATCGATACGCTGAACGGACCCGGCAAGGGTGTTCGTGATCCAGATAGCATGATAGCCATACGCTGCACAATAGGAGCCCGGCATTACTTGAATAGTTGCCTGGACCCTATTCGTTCCGGGATCAATGCGTGTAAGGATGCCGGCGCTGTCAGATAAGATCCAGATGGAACTATCTCCTGCGGCCAGGCTCATCTCGCCACTTGCATCCGAAACGCCACAGGGTATGACAGCAAGCACCTTGCCCGAGATATGATCGATCCGGTACACCGACCTTTCGCGGCAGCTGGCCACCCACACCGACTGGAAGCCGGACACAAGGGCGCCACAGGCATCCGGCACATGCACCGTTAATAAAGGCGTATTACTGTTGACAGAAAGCTTTTCCACTCTATCGATGTTCACTACCCAGACATCATCTCCATCGGCGGCCAGGAAGTCGGCGGAACCCTGCAGACGCATTGTTTTAAAAGCGGCCTTTGATATGGATATTTGCTGCTGACTTCGTCCCGCCAGGAACAGGAGCAAAAAAGATAATGTCAGGAGAAGCGTTGGCTCGATCCGGTTGGGGTTCATGTGACTGTGATCTGATTATTATATTACTGAAAATAATAATCTTTTTCCTCACGGACAAAAAAAACGGCCCTTTATCGTTGTTTAATTAACTATTTTTAAATTCATTTCAATTTACGTTATGGCTCAACAGCTGGAAATTCCGTTGAACAAAAAAAGAATGACCTTAATGCTTCTTGGCTCGCTTGCGTTTGTAGCGATGGGTTGCTGGTTTATCGTAAGACCTCCCGCCATTGAAAATGCGATTTTGGCCAATCCGGTAGTCATAAGGGTTACAGGCTTCCTATCGGTTCTTTTTTTCGGACTTTGCGCGGTCACCCTCGTTAGAAAGCTGCCTGATAGCAGGCCTGGCCTGATCATTAACGATCAAGGGATCACGGATAATTCCAGTGGCGTTTCGGCTGGTCTGGTCCTATGGGAGGATGTGCTGGAAATAAAAATGACCGCCGTCTATAAAAATAAGTTCATAATGATCATGGTGCGTAACCCGGAAGAATATATCAATAGACAAACCAATCTGATAAAAAGAAAAGCTATGGTGCTTAACCATAGTTCCTATGGCTCGCCTATCAGTATTTCTGCCAACGGATTGAATACAAATTTTGAGGAGCTTTATGGGATCATCCGTCAGCAATTCACCGGTCGTTTGGCTGTTTGAATCAGGATCACTGCGTCTTCGTCACATCGTAGCTGTCATAGTGATAGACCTTCTCTTCAAATTCCAGCAGGATACCCTCGTCCTCAGGATAATACACCGCCTTTTCGTAATCTTCTCCCGCAAAACGCTTCACCGCTTCCCTGCGTCTCCCGGTATTCTCTGGTGCCGTCATTCAGCAGAAAATCCAGGTAACTATCCGCATGCTGAAGGGATGTTCTTCCATGCCATATTCTGGTTATCATTCTGTATACTTTTTTGAAAAGATACCAATTTCCTTTTCAACCCTTGCCACCCTGAGCAGAATAGGAAATCTACCCTTTATCGTCTCATCATTCCCCCAGCTTACCTTCAATGTATCATACACCTGATCGATCGGATCATGGCCATTCATCTTTTCATAATGCTTTACGGCAGACCAGGTCCCGATGTACCCGATCAAATGCTCGAATGACCATTCGAAGCTATTCTCAAAAGCAGGAGCATGGATCTCCTGGTAAGGGAATGGGATGGTCTTGTAACCCTCATCGATATATCTTCTTTCCTTATCCCAATATGGCCCTACGATAGTACGATATAGGCCGTCAATGATCTTGTCTATTACAGGGTTGATTTGTATAAGCCCATACCCGATCACGGCCAGCACTCCCCCTGCCCTGATCGTCCTGTGAACCTCCTGGTAAAAGGTGTCGAAATTGAACCAGTGGATAGCCTGCGCCACTGTGATCAGGTCAAAAGTATCATCCGGGAACGAAGTCTTTTCCGCGGGCTGTACAGAATATTCGATGCGCTCATGCCTGACAGCATTATCTATCTGCTGTTGGCTGATGTCTGTCGCCACCACCCTGTCAAAAGACTCCGCCAGCACCCGGGCCACCTGTCCATTGCCCGTTCCACAGTCCCATGCGTTTTCTTTGCCCGGAACAATTGACAGCAGGTAGTCAAACAGTCCCTCGGGGTAGGTCGGCCGGAACCTGGCATATTTATCGGACTGGCTTGAAAAATTATCTTTCATAAAGGACCTCTTTTAATCACCGCCCCCACACCCGCCGCATCCGCCTCCACCTCCACAGCTCCCGCCACCGCAGCTGCTTCCCCCGCTGCAGCTGCTGCTGCCATCTGAAGAACTCCAGGAACTCACGGGCGTATAGGTTGCAAATAAAGCGGAGAGCAGCACGCCTTCCGTCAGGCCGTTCATGGCCGGTATACCTTCCAGGGCAAACTTTGACACCAACTCATCATCTTTATTCACCAGCGCTTCAAGCCTTTTTTTTACGCTCGCACGGATCAGCGAGGATTTAGAGAAAAACCTCGTCGCCATAAAAAACAACACGGACAGTCCGGCCGCATCCAGCAACAGTAAAATAAAAGGCCGGTCATTGATCATGGCCTGGGTACATCTGACCAATAGCATCGCATAAAATGCGAAATGAAAAAGGTATGCCCGGGCGAAAGATTCCGGGCGGCGTCCAAATTTATCCAACACCACCAGCGCAGGGTGAGAGAAGTTCCCCTGCGTACACCATTTGTCATAAAGATCATCGTAGCTATGTATGCTGCCGTCCTCTGTTGCAACATATGCGGTGATCAGCGGATTCTGCTCGTCCGGGAAAGTCCGAAACCTGGCTTTCTTTACCTGGAAGGAACTACCTCTTTTCACTTCGATCAGCTCCCTTCTTGTCAGATCGATGATGCTTGCCTGCAAGGCCCGGTGCCTGCCATATAAAAGGTCCGCCATCTGGAAGGCAGAGGCATCGGCTGGAAAATAGTCCGTGATCACCTCTTCAATCCTTTGCTTCACCTGCCAGCGGTGGACCACGTAGGAAATAAGCAGTGCGCCCCCATATAAAGGGAAGAATACGAGAAAATGCGGTCCTCCGAGCGTAAAAGGTGATAAGGTATGATACACGCCTGCCATGAATAAGAAGGGAGAGAGCAGCAGGATCACGACGGATACAACAGCCGATCTGTTCCAGGTGACACGAGGTTCTTCCGGTACGCTGACACCCGGTTCCGGGGGCGGCCAGATATCGGATGGAGGATCGGCATCAAATATGGAGCGATATAGTGCAAGCGTCTCCTTATACCATTCCTGGTGCTTGTGGTTCTCCTGGTCGCCGCCTGACGAAGGATGATGATGGATGTCTTTACCCAAAGTACCACGACAGAAGTCTTTCCAGTAAGATTGGGTATAGGTCAGATGCAGGTGCCATACCTCGTCCACCGTCTGTGAGGGAGAAGCGCCCTTTTCTGAAATACAGCACAACAAAATAAACTTCCTGTATTCTTCGATCGCTCTTTGAGTAAATTCGATCGACCACTTTTGTGCCGTGGCAAGCTTGGAAGAGAAAGGGACCATGGCCTTCCCATCATCGATAGGAAAGCTTTGAATTTTATCCCGGAGAGGCCGGTGTTCTTGCGGTACCATTTGGATATCCAAAGCTAAAACAAAGTTTCAATTGTTGCAAGTCCCCGCTGCAGATTGGCCGCAGCCTGTACAAATGGCGGAAACCCAGGAAAATTCGACATATATTTAAGTACAAATTTCTTCATGAAACCTTTATCCATCCTCCTCCTGCTAACCATGCTCTCCTGCAATGGGACCGATAAAAAAGATGTCGACTATACACACAGCTACGCGCTCACTGGTAAGATTGCCGGCCTCGACGAAGGGCAGGTCTACATATGCCACAGACAGGAAGAAAATAAGTTTGACACCGCAGACATCCACGATGGTGTGTTCGAATTCACCGGTCGGGCAGACACACCGGAGTTCTGCAACCTGGGATTTCTCAATCAGGGCAATATGGACTTCCGGTTCGGTTTTTTTCTGCAGAACGGGAAGCTGGAGCTCACAGCCCGTATAGATTCGTTACAGGACGATGCGGTGGTGATCACAGGCGCCCCTGCCCAGAATGAATTCAGTACCTTCACCAGGTCGCTGGTGCCGGTCCATGCCGCCGCACGCAGACTGGACAGCCTCTTTAAGATTGCAAATGACACGGACAACAAGCAAATAAAAGACAGCCTCGTCAAGGTTGCCAGGATCCTGGCACAACAGGAAAAAGAACTGATAAAGAAGTTCGTCTGGCAGCACCCTTCGTCCTATGTCTCCGCATTTGAGCTCTCAACTGCCTTTGCCACGAACCCGGATGGAAAGGAATTAGACAGCCTCTACAACAGGCTGGATCCCGCCATCCGGACGTCCTGCTATGGTCTGAAGGTAAAAGACATCCGGGACAGGGCCCTCATCACCGACGTGGGCCGGCAGGCTCCGGACTTTACCCAGTATAACCCTGATGGTAAGCCCATATCACTTTCAACTTTCAAAGGTAAATATGTATTGATAGACTTCTGGGCCAGCTGGTGCGGGCCTTGCCGCAGGGAAAACCCCGCCATCATTGTCGCCTGGCAACGCTTCCATCCCAAAGGATTCGACATCCTCGGTGTGTCTTTGGATGATAAGAAGGACAAATGGCTGGAAGCCATCAAAAAGGATCAGCTGCCCTGGACGCAGGTGGCCGATCTCAACGGATGGCAGAGCAGCGCTGCCACACTGTATGGCATCAGGGGCATACCCATGAATTTCCTGCTGGATAAGAATGGAAAGATCATCGCTAAGAACCTGCGTGGTGAAGCGCTGGAACAGCAGCTGGCTGCGGTTTTCCATGACCAGTGAATTATCGGGTCATGACCCTTTAAATTATGACAAAAAAAACAAAACCCCCGAATTACGGGGGCTTCATTCACTAACTTTGGAACTATATTAAAATGTTCCCTGATCTTTTGGCACGATGTGCGCAACAGCCCAACCGGAGCTGCGTGTAGCAGAAAGCGAAACGATCTGGTCTGCATTTTCTACCGTGATATGATAAGAGATCTTGCCGCTGGCCTCTTCCTTGCTAAGAGCGGTGATCCAATAATCCTTGTATTCCTTTTTAATGCTTGCTAAGAGCTTCGAAGGCAATTTGTCGGAGAGAATGTTCCGCACCACGGTGGTGTTCTTTTTAGAACGCTCACCTTCATTGTTAAAATTCCTGTTAATAGCGTGAGCATGCACAGTTCCAAGGGTCATACATAGGACGATCGGAAAAATGGACTTTTTCATGAGGGTATGTGTTTTTTACTTTTTGCTCGCTTATAACGGGATTCAAGAACTTAAAGTATTTTCCGGGCAGAAATTTTCTGCATTTTTTACTTACTGTTATACATAATTGTTAACGGCATGCATAAGCGCTTATAAAACAGTAGCTATAATGGTCCATATGCAGCGCAATTCGTACGACTGCCTGTTAAGGCTTATCCCACCATACCGTTCCGGTCAGGTCATCCTTCCCTCCCAGGCCCGGCTGTGCCTGTACCGCAGCATTATAATTCGCGGTGTTGATATTCGGTTCGCTGCTGGGATACGCCTGTCTTCTGGGAATGGGAATGTCATTGTTGTCAGGCGCAGGTGTGAGCACGGGATATCCTGTACGTCTCCATTCCGCCCAGGCCTCATATCCGTTCATATACAGATGTACCCAACGCTGAAGGCATATCTTTTTTAAAGCATTCGCCGGATCATATGCCACCTCCGGCTGCGCCATATAAGCACCGAGGCCGGTGGTATCGCCCTGATCGGTGGGAGAATAGGGAGTTCTTTCCACATCATCGACCGCACCAGCCTTAAAGCTGTTCCGGTTCCATTGACGTACAGAGGCTTCGATAGCTGCCTTGTATTTCAACGCAGCATCCGCATCGCCTCCGGACAGCCATCCCAACTTATCCGCCTCAGCTTCCGCCAGCAATATCTGTGCATAGGTGACGATATAACAGGGAGCGTTCTGAGCGCGTACATGTACGCCCATAAAAGAGACTTTGGACGATGAAATGGCCGAAATGTCATTGCCATCCAGGCCATAAGGCACCCCTGCATAGTCGCCTGTGGCGGGAGCCGGATCAGCAAATATTGGCAGACGGGGATCCTGCAGCGGATTCATATAATCCGTCATGGTCTTGCTGATCCAGTACCATGGACGATTTTGCACATCGGCCACATAGTACCAGTAATTCTGGTTAGTCGGATCCGATAGGTGCACATACACAGCATTCCCGCTGTTATCCGTAATAACGCCGCCTGCTATTGCATCGGCAAATTCCACCTTACCTTTGTCTGGGTCTATCTTCGACAAACGCAAAGCCATCAGGGCGCGCATGGAATTAGCAAGCCTTCGCCATTTATCCATTTGGGTATTCGGGTCCCCGCCATATAACAGGTCCCCCGCTACCCCATTACCGTCATCTATCTGACCCGCTGCCGCTTTTAGTTCTTTCAGCAAGTCAGCGTAGATGTCCTTCTGCGGATCGTATTTTGGTGCAAAATTGTCCTTTGCTTTCAAAGCCTGTGAATACGGGATATCTCCCCAGCGGTCAGTCATATGCCAATAGAAATATGCGCGCAGGATGCGGGCTACGGCCAGCTGATTGTTCTTCGAACCCTCATTTGCATTGAACGTCTCACCGTCAATGATGGTCTGAAGGTTCTCCAACGGACCGCTGTAAGTACCATAGAAATTGAAGTTTACCGAAATATACCTCGAATCATCCGTATACGGTTTTTCCGCCCATTGCTGCGTATACAGCGCCCCGGAGATACCTTCGATGACCACCGGCAAATAATTGATCGAGGAAGTGAGCAATTGTGCATTGGAAGCAATGGTAGGGTTATTGGGACTAACGTTGATATCAGAGGGAAACTTCTTGCATCCGGATGCAGCCGCCCAGACTGTTATTATTGCTGCTATGATTAAGAATTTGATTCTCATGATCGTAATTTTTTAAAAGGAGATAGTCAGGTTGAGACCGTAGGAACGTGCAGTGGCCAGTTGACCGGTTTCCAGCCAGTTAAGTGTAGAAGCACCCGTGGCCAGTTCGGCGGGGTTCACTCCCTTGGGCGCTTTTTGCCAGATCATCCAGACATTCCGTGCAATGAACGCCAGGTTCATGCTTCTGAAAGGCAGCGAAGGAATGTTTGTTCTGCTGAAAGTGTAGCCCAGTCTTGCTTCCCGCAACCGAATATAGGAAGCATCTTCCGTCCATGCTTCATACACCTTGCTGCCAATGCTCTTTCTGTAATAATCCCTCGCTTTCACATAGGCAGTTACGGGCTGCCCGGTAACCGATGAAATACCGGAAACTTTTACACCACCGCCCGCGGCTATATCATCCCTGATATTCTTTCCTTTATCGTTCATCGCCGCCGTCTCGGCCGCCTGCCCGCTTTTTACTGCCAGCATCTTCGTCCAGCTGATAAACCTTCCTCCATCCTGGAAGTCGACGGCGGCGGATAGATCGAAGTTCTTCCAGGTCACCGTATTTTGCCAGCCGCCTGTATACTTGGGCAATACGTTGCCTAGTTCATGTCCCGACTCATACATGGGCAGATTGGCTGCGTCCAGCAGGATCTTCCCCGTTTTTTGATCCCGTTTGTAACCATTGCCCACGATAGTTCCGAAGGGTTCACCCTCCTTGGCCAGCAAATACATATCCACGCTGGCATATCGGTTGTTATCCAGCTGGTAGGTATGAAGACCAGGATACAGCGCCTTGACCATGCTTGTGTTATGGCTGATGTTAATTGTGCTTGTCCAGCTGAAACGCTTACTTATCACCGGTGTGGCATTGATGGTGAACTCGATCCCATGGTTTTCTATATTGCCCGCATTGATCACCGAAGTGGTGTAACCGCTGGCGCCCGAGACATCCAGGGGCAGCACGGCGTCCTTATTATTCTGGTGGTAATAAGTGGTGCTGAAACCTATCCGGCCCTGCAGGAATTTCATATCCAGCCCCGCTTCGTAAGCTGTGCCCAGGGAAGGCTTCAGGTTGGGATTATTCAGGGTATCCGGCACTTCCATGGGGAAGCTGCCATTATAAGGCTGGCCCAGGTTGAAGTAACCAGTGGTCAGGTAAGGAGGGATGTCCGAACCTGCCTGGGCAAAGCTCAATCTCAGTTTGCCATAAGACAGCGGCCGCCATTTGAGCAGCTCGCTGAAGACCATGCTTGCCGAGACGGATGGATACAGGTAGGAGTTATTGTCCTGTGGAAGAGTGGAAGATATATCGTTCCGCAGACTGGCGTCGAGGAAGTAGATGTTCTTATATCCCAGGGTTACCGACGCGTAGGCGCTCCTTACTTCTTTTTTCCTCAGGAAATTAATTACGGATGGTCTTTCCAGTGAGTTGGCGATGTTGTAAAAACCGGGCGTGACGAATCCGCCCTGCGTTTCCTCCTGCAGGTAGTCATAACGTTGGGTGAGTATATTTCCGCCCAGGTTGGCATTTAAGGAGATGTCGCCAAATTCCTTGTTGTATTGGGCCAGGAACTCATAGTTCATTTCCCTGGACTGGTATTTGCCGATCCAGAACGAAGGCGTGCCCCTTCCGCCCGGCGCATTGCGACCGTCCAGGTTTTGGGTAAAGCCGTCCTGTCTTACAAATCCGCTAACCGAAAGGCCAGGTATGACCGTCCAGCGAAGTCCCACGTCCCCGAAGGAACGGTCGCGTCCATCATGCGCAGGGTTCTCATAGGCATCGAAATAAGGATTATTCCAGTCAATGGGTGTCGCGTCCGTATAGACGCCTTCCGCACTTGGATCCCCTACATTCCATTGATAGAAAGTGCCGTCCGGATATTTATACTGTTTCAGCTTTTTCATGTCCAGGTTGCGCTGGAACCATTGATACATATTCCGGGAACCCAGGGACTGGTAACCTTGCGAAGGGCGCTGCCCTTTATTTTGGGCATAGTTCAGGTTGACCGTGGCTACCAGGGCCGGCGTAATATTCAGCGACCCGCTGAAACTGAGGTTATTCCTTTTGAGATAGGTGTTCGGCTCGATGCCTGTGATATCGGTGTTGTTATATGATAAGCGGAAAGTAGTATTCTGGCCGCCGCCGGTGAGAGAAAGGCTGTTATTCAGCGTGCGTCCTGTCACAAAATATTCTTTGATATTATCCGGATGAGGTACGAACGGAGTAGCCTTGCCGAAGTCAGGGTCGGCACGATAAAAGCTGTATTGGTGGCGGACTGGCGTCCCGTCCATTTTAGGACCCCAGCTTTCATCCCAGCTGCCGTCCACATACTTGGTGTCGACCCCATTGATGGGGACAGTCTCAAAATCCAGGGAGAAGCCTGCACCATAAGTGTTCTGCAGGGGCATGAAATTACCTGCTTTCTCTATCGAGGCGGCAGAGCTAAACACCACGGAAGGCTTGCTGTTCCGGCTGCCTTTTTTTGTAGTAATGAGGATGACGCCAAACTGGCCCCTTAAGCCATAAAGGGCAGAAGCCGCTGGTCCTTTCAATACATTCACCGACTCGATGTCCTCAGGGTTGATGTCCTGTGCCAGGTTGCCGTAATCCCGCCCGTTCTTATTTGCATAATTGGTGTTCGAGATTGGCGTATTGTCTACCACGATCAATGGCTCCCCATCGCCGGTGACGGAATTGACGCCCCTGATCTGGATCTTTTGGGTGCCTCCCATGCTGGCGGCAGAAGATCCCGATACCTGCACACCGGCTATTTTACCTCCCAGCGATCCGATGACATTCTGCTCTTTGGCAACGGTGAGATTACTGCCGCTGATCTGCTGGGTAGAATAACCCACTGACCGCTCCTTCCGGGTGATACCCAGGGCCGTAACCACCACCTCATCCAGCTTATTGTTTCCCTGATGCATGACAAATGTAAAGGTCGCAGTCTCATTGTCCGACACCCGGATATCCCTGGTGAACGTTTCGAAGCCGACGGCCGAAATTTTTATTTTATAGCTGCCGGCTTTCAGGCCGGTGAGCGTGAACTCCCCGCTGTTGTCCGCAGCAACGGCCCTGTTCGTACCTTCCACAGTTATCGTGGCATTAGACAAAGGTTCTCCCGTCACCGTGGTGACCCTGCCCCTGATGCCGCCGTCGAAAACAATATTCGCCTCCGGCTGAACCTGCACCAACGGGACTACCTTTATTTTTTTTATGATGATATTACTGCTCACCTGTTCATATTCCAGGCCCGTATTGCGCAGCAAGGCATCCAAAACACGCGAAACAGGGATGTCCCTGCCCTGGTAATTGATATTATTATACCCCGCTATGTCATTGGTCTTGTAGGTGAAAGGCAGGTTGGTAAGCGTTTCTATTTTCCGAAGAGCATGCTTTAACGAGACGTTCTTCAGCTGGATGGACAGGGTCATTTTGTCCAGATCCTGGCCACTGCTGTCACGCGCCGCCAATAAGCCGCCTGAAACGAGCAGTATACCCAGGAAAAATGCTCTCATAATTAGACCTTTGTTTTTTGATAACAGGGCATGCAGATACAGGCATGATACATGCAAATTCATATATTTGATGAGTTTTAAGTAATTCGTAACAGGGTTATGTTAAAACTTCAGACCGCCCCAGTCGCAACCTGGGAGCGGTCTTTTTTAATGAATTTATGTCGGCGGGGAGATGTTCATAAGCATATATAGTTGAATTTTTGGTTTGAGTCCTATTGAATGATCCATACGCCGTCGGCTTGCCGCAGTATGGTATCTGTCAGCTTGCACAATACCTGTAAAGCCTGCTCTATTCCTATTTCCCTCCTGAATGACGTAGAAATCTTCAAGCTCAGAATAGCGGTATTGTCGATCCTGATCTTTACATTGTAGAGTCTTTCCAGGTCCGCGATGATGTCTTCCAATGCCTCGTCCTCATAAGACATATTTCCCTGCTGCCAGGCAGCTACAGCAGCCGGAGCGATCTTTTTTTCCACCACCGGATCAGCCTGGCTGCCGACCTTCACCAGCTGGCCCTTCACCAGTGTCGCTACCGCAATATTGTCATAGCTTACCTTTACTTTTCCCGTGCTCACGGAAACAATGATGTTTTTTCTGTCTGGATACGCTTTGATATTAAAGGCCGTGCCCAGGACTGTGGTAGAGATCCTGCCGGTATGAATGATGAACGGGGCTTTCTCAACATGCTTTACGTCAAAATAAGCTTCTCCGGACAAGGTCACCTCCCTTTTGCCTCCCTTAAAATGTGGAGGGAATTCGAGTGAGCTGGATGCATTTAGCCACACCTGTGTGCTGTCGGGTAACAACAGATATTTGTATTCGCTTCGTTCGGTAATTGTTTTGGTGAGAGCGGCGGCCACAGGCGCCGCAGGACCCCGGCCTGTTCTATTGAGCAGCCAGGTGAGCGCTACGATCGTCACCAGGCTTGCAAGGACAATAATGCCGGTCACCGGCTGCCTGCCAAAACGGTTTCTCTGCAGCTTGATATCAGTGGCTTTCGTTTTATCTGTCAAAACAAGATCCCCCAATTCATTTACATACGTCAGGGAGGAAGGTGCTTGCACATTCTCCTCGTAAACGCTTTTGATCAGCTTTCTCAGCGGCTCATCCTGGCCGGACGAACGAATGTGTGAAAAGAACTCTTCCAGCTCTTCCCGGGTACACTTATTCTCCAAATATTGCCGGAACAGGTATTTTAGTCTTTCTTCCATTAAAAAAGGTGTTAACCTTCTTTAGAAGACGAAGCAGCCGGCAACTATTCCTATCCGGCACAAAAAAATGATCCTAGAAGAAAAAAAGCCCGGAATGACGGGTTACAAAGTTGCGGATGGACTGGATGGCGGCGGAAAGCTGGTTTTTTACAGTATGACGGGAAATGGATAATTCCTCCGCTATTTGGGCATGATCCAGGCCTTCTTTCTTGTGTAGACAATATATACGCTTGCGTTGGGGGGGCAGCAGATCGATGGCCTGCTGGATGATCTGGTTGTATTCCTTCGCTTCCATCCATTCGTCAGTATCGCTGCGGGCCTGGGAAATATTATTCCAGATCGTCTCCTTCAGGCGGCTATCGGCCGCTGCTTTACGGAGAAAATCGATCACCTTGTTCTCCGTCACCCGGTAGAGCCATGCCTCGATATTGTGAATTTCCTGCAGGCGATGCCGGTGCTCCCATAATTTCAGGAACACCTCCTGGATAATATCCTTGACATGCAGCTCGGACTTGACCAGGCATAGCGCCAGCATGTACAGCCGGTGCTCGTACTGCTGGAAAACGTCTGCAAAGAACATCTCCAACGCACGCTCATCTCCATCGCCATTTATGGGGTGCAGGAAGCCGGTCATACCTAAAATTACGTCTTTTTCAATTTCCAAAAGCTGATCTTCCTTCTCCGTCTGAATCCCAGGTATTCATAGATCCTGATAGCCCGCTCGTTTGTCTGCAGCACGTGGAGAAAGGGCGTGATCCCTTTTTCGAGATTGACGCGGCAAACATGCGTTGTCAGCTGCTGGGCATATCCCCGTCCGGTATAAGCGGTGTCGGTGCAGATGGCGCTTACTTCCGTAAAGCCTTCCAGCCGTATACGCTCGCCGGCAATAGACACCAGCTTGCCTTCCTGCCGGATGCCGTAATAATTACCCAGCTGGTGCGTATCGGGCTCATAATAACCCGGCTGCACCCTGTTGATCAGTTCGAACATTTCGTCCCGGTCGGCAGCCCCAAGAGGAACGACATCGGCCGGCTTAAAAGCCACGGGCCCCGGGAGGATCATCTGCGCACAAGGCAGCTCCGAGATCAATTCCCAGTTAGACGGCAGGTGCGGCAAGTCCCCGATCAGGAAAAAGGTTTCTCCCGGCTCCAGCCATTCATTCAATGCGATTATACTTTCCGGTAATGCATAGTTGTAGGCAATAAAAGGCAATACTCCCTGCCTGTAGCGCTTTGCAGCGGCAAAGCCGGCAGAGAAAGACCGTTGGACGCCGGTCAGCGCCCACCAGGCGGGGTTGTCAAGTTTTGCGAAATGGTCATGGGTCATACGCAAATTTACGGACAGCGGCTATTCCACCCGCCAAACCCATTATTTATTCTCCAACGCAAAAGCCACATAACTGTCGCCGGACAATGTATTCAGCTTTCCTCCTCCACAGGCAATGACAAGGTATTGCCTGCCCTCCAGCTCATACACGGCAGGGGTCGCATACGCAGGCACAGGGAGTGTGTGTTCCCATAGCAATTTACCCGTGCGCTTGTTAAACGCCCTGAGCTTACCATCCTTTGCAGCGGCAATGAAGAGCAATCCTCCCGCTGTGACCACTGAAGCTCCATAATTCTCCACGCCGGTTGGCTCCTTTGCCTGGGGAAAAGCAGGATCACTGCCTAAAGCTGTTTTCCAGACATATGCACCTGTATTGAGATCGATGGCATTCAGCGTACCCCACGGTGGAGAAATGGCGGGATAACCTTCCCTGCTCACAAATTTATTATAGCCCGTCATGGCATAAGGCAGCTTCGCAGGATCATCTTTCCTGGCAGCGCTGTCCACAAAAGCAATTTTTTGTTCCCTTCGGTTGTTCAGTACATAGCTGGCCAGCGCCCTTCGTTCTGCACCCGTGAGTTGCTTGAATGCCGGCATCATCCTTCGGCCGCTCTGTACCAGCGTATCAAAAGAAGCAGGCAAATACTTTTGCTGAATTTTCTCCAGGGATGGCACGGCGCCCCCTCCTTTCCGCTGTTGTCCATGACAGCTCATACAATTAGCCTGGTAGAGGCGGAGGCCTGCCTGGAGGTTGTCTTCATGCTCCGGTGCTGTCGTATCCACCCGCTTTGCCTGCATGATCCAGGCCATTTCATTGGCATTGATGTACAAAAGCCCCGTCTCCGGATCAAAGGTAGGCCCTCCCCATTCCGCACCGCCATCCAGTCCGGGGAACTCCACCGTACCTTCCATGGAGGGCGGGTTGAACATATGATCTCTTTTATAGCCCAGGAATCTTTTTTTCACATCCGTGAAGGACGAGTCAGACAGATAGGGATTGATATCTTTCTCCGTCATCAGCTGCCGCATAAAAGGCGCCGGTGCTGATGGAAACGGCTGCGTGCGCGATAGCTGCTCCCCTTCCAGCTCGCTGACCGTCGGCACGGGTCTTTCAACTACATCGTACACCGGCTTGCCCGTCACGCGGTCGAAAACATACACGAATCCCATTTTGGTGGTCAATGCCAGGGCATCTGTCTTTTTTCCGCCCCTGTCGATCGTGACCAGCGCGGGAGGCGAGCTGCAGTCCCTGTCCCACACATCATGATGGATGAGCTGATAATGCCATGCCAGCTTTCCCGTTGCCGCATCGATAGCCAGCACGCAGTTGCCAAAAAGGCCATCGCCCTTTCTTCTGCCCCCGTAAAAATCGTAGGAGGCCGAGCCGGTTGCTGCAAATAGCAGGCCCCTTGCCTCGTCCAGGCTAAAGCCGCTCCATGCATTGGCGCCACCGATGAACCGGTAGGCCGTCGTATCTTCCCAGGTCTCAAAACCTGCTTCGCCCGGCTGTGGGATGGTATGAAAGATCCACGCCAGCCTGCCTGTGCGCACATCGTAGGCTCGTATGTGACCCGGCGCTGCCGAAGGTCCTTCATCCACCCGGGAGCCCATGATCAGCAGATCCCTGTATACCGTGGGCGGCGAAGTGGCAGTAACGAACAGGCTGCTCACATCCCTGCCCAGCCCTTCATGCAGATCGATCTTTCCCTGGTGCCCAAAACCCTGCACCGGATGCCCATCCAGCGCATTTACGGCATAGAGGTTAGAGCCGGCCGTATAATAGATCCTTTTATCCTCCGCTCCGTCGCTCCAATACGTGACACCCCTGCAATTGTTCAGGATAAAGAACATTTTTTTATCACTGCTCAGCGAATCGAAAGGACTGAACTCCCATTTCCGCCGCCCCGTTGCGGCATCGATGGCAAACAGCTTCATCCCGGGAGAAGTGCCGTATAGCAGCCCGTCCACGACGATAGGATTACATTGTATCTGGGAATGATGGGCGGTGTCGACGTCGCCAGCGTGGTATTCCCAGGCGACCTTTAATTGCGTTACATTGCCCGTGTCCACCTGCGTCAGCGAGGAATAATGGATGCATTCATCCGAGCCTTTGCATTTTGTCCAGCCGCCATATGATCTGTGTGATGACGAACGGCAGGCGCATAACAGGAGGAGTACGCCCGGAATAATTTTTCTCATGGCAAACAATTAATTATTTTTTGGTCTTGTAGATCCTGATCGTTACAGGCTGCAGGCCCGGCAGATCGTTTGACGGCCTGTCCAGATAAAAATATGAAGTTGCGGACACATCATCGCTCCGGTAGAACATAACGTATCCGTCCGGCAAAGAAGGATCATTCAGGTCCGTTATTTTCCCCGGAGTATACAACGGCTTCACCGGTCCCTGCTGATCGTCGATGGTGGCGGGTATCAACGGCACTCCTTTCGCCTGCAGCTGCGTCACCAGTTTTTTCTCATTGCTGCCCATTTCCGGCAACACAACCTTACAGTCTTTTTTGAAATAGATCGGGTCAGGGATATGCCATCTGTAAAAGGCCCATCCCCTTCCATCCTTATTAGCCGACAGACAGCCTGCATAGTCATTGTAAAATTCGCCCTCTCCCCAGCCGGAACCTATATAATCCTCCGTGCCCGTACCGGACAATGTGGGATATTGCCTGTCCCCATCCAGGTACATCTTCACCTCGCCTTCTCCCCACCAATGCTTTTCATAGATGGGATTTTCCACAACTCCTACGTTGACGCCCAGGAACCTTCCTTTGCCCGTAACCCGGGGCAGCAGCTGGAAATCTTCCGCCAGGCGGGTGGCGGTATCCCTGTGCCAGTAAGCATGAAAATAAAGGTTGCTCTCCTTCCATTGACTGACCTGCTGGAAGTCGATATCGTAAAAGATGTGGCTCAGCCTTGTACTGCTTTCATTGGTCACCTGTATCCGGGCGCCCCGGCGGAAAGGCATGGGGATATAGCAGATAAATGATCTTCCCTCCGGATCGGCAAAAAGCGCGTTGTGAAATATTGTTGTTCGTCCCAGGCCCATGCCAAAGAAATCTCCCAGTGGCGCCGACACCGCAGGTCTGACGGCGTCATCCCAGAACATCTCTATCTTCAGGCTGCGCAGCATTTCAGGACTGCGGTCGTCAATGGTTACCCAGATCCTGTTGATGATCCCCCCGCCCTTCACTGTCAGCAGCTGTTTCGTCTCTCCGGGAGCCAGGTCGTCGGAAGGATAACCTTTCGCTCCGTTGTTCCGCATGGCGCCCTTGCCTTTTTCCGCACCCGGATTTTCAAAGCTGGCCCAGCGGGGACTGCTGGTGCTGTCAAATTCGAAAAGGGCTTTTCCTCCGGGGACTTGACCGGCCAACATGGAATATATTAATAGCAAGGGGATGAGCAGAAATGGGATTCTCATATAATATCAATCGTTTAGTACCGAACCTATGAAAGGTACATTTATTTTTCAAAAACGGTACATTCGTCTATGCGATACATCTAGCAATTATTGCTCAATTTCCTTTCCAGCACTACCCTCTCCGCCTCCGACCCGGCCAACGCCAGCGCCTGCACAAAATGCTGCCTGGCCCTCTCCTTATCGACACCTGTATACAGTTCGCCCAGCAGCGAATGATAGAATAGATTGCCGGACAGCTGCAGTCCCTCCGCTTCCACTATCGCCTTTTCTTTTCCATAGACCCTAAAAAAAGCATACGCCCTGTTCAACGCAGCAATAGGAGAATATTCCAGGATCAACAGCTGATTATACAGACGCAGAATGTTTTCCCACTTCTCCCGCTCCGCCACATGATGGGTATGCCACCAGGCTATCGCAGCCTCTAAATGATACTTCGATATCTCTCCCCTTCCGGATGCCTGCACAAAAAAATGGCTCCCCCTGTCGATCAGCTCCTGGTTCCAACGGCTGGTATCTTGTTCCTCATATAACACCAGCTCCCCGCTATCGTCGATCCTTGCGTCAAAACGGGATGCCTGAAAACACATGAGGGCCATCAGCGCATATACGCCGGGTTTGCCGGTTGGAGGATAGCCTAAGAGCAGGTAAGTCAGCCGCATGGCCTCGAAACAGAAATCTTTCCTCAATACCTTGTCAACGCTGGCCGAATAATATCCTTCATTGAACAGCAAATAAAGGCATACCAGCACCGTATCCAGCCGGGCACCTATAGCACTGCCTTCAGGAAAGGCTATTTCTACCTCCTCTGCCCTCAGCTTTTCCTTTGCCCGGAACAACCGCTTGTTTATATTTCCTTTGGATGTAAGCAGGGCCTGCGCGATCTCGTCGATGGTGAAACCGCAAAGAACGCGCAAGGCCAAACTTACCTGGGACTCTGCAGGTATTGAAGGGTGGCAGATGGCAAACAGCATCTGCAGCTGGCTGTCAGTAATATTCTGGCCTGAAAGGTCGATGTCCATTTCAAAGCTGCGCTCGCCACCTTGTATCAGATCCTTCCGGATCCGCTTTTCAAACACCTTATCATGCTTCAGATAATTCAGGGCATTGTTCCTCGCTACAGTATACAACCAGGCCACGGGATTGGAAGGCACCCCCTTCATACCCCAGGTCTCCGCTGCGGATAAAAAAGTGTCACTGACGATGTCTTCCGCAATGTCCATATATGCCATCCCAAAACGGCTGCATAACACTGTCACCATCTTGCCATATTCCTTTCTGTAAAGCTCCGGTATCAGGTCCATGGCACTACGAATTATCATCCGGTGCGACCAGCGGCCTTACCTCCACCTTGCCACCCCCGAAAAGCATCGGGCAGGCCTTGGCTATTTCGACAGCCTCTTCGACGGATTGGGTCTTTACGACAATGTAGCCGTTGATAAACTCTTTTACTTCTGTGTACGGGCCGTCAGTGACCACATTGCCAGGCGCCACAGTCTTCGATTCTCTTATTCCAAGCCGGTGGCCGCCGTCGGCCAACATATCCCTGGCGGCAATGCCGCCCATCCAGTTACTCCAGCTGGTCATCATTTCCTGCAATTGGGCAGGGGTCAGCTGGGGCGCTGGCTCAGTAGGAGTGCTTGTTCGGAAGATCAATGCAAACTCTTTCATTGTAATACATTTTAAGGTTATTGTATACCCTATAGACAACCCATCTTTTCCGGATAGGACAAATAAAGACATTTATTCTTAAATTGCCTCTGTCAATGCAGACTCAATTCCTTTTACCGCCGCCTTCCATCGCGGATCACGTAAATTACAGGGTCGTGCTGGAAGCGGCATGCCTCCCGCGGGATATCGTTATACCGCTCATTGCAAATGGCCATCCCGGCATCGTTTTTCAATCCACCGCCGTGCATAGTGAGCTGTTGCTTTACGGACAGACTGTCCAGCCTGTCGAGTTCTATGCCACAGGCAGCCTGACGATCATTGCCTACTTCCTGTACCCACCCGTCCTGAAAGCCTTCTTCGGCCTCGACGCTAAAGAAGTCACGGACAAAAGACTCGACCTGGACCTTCTTCCGCCTGCCAGGAAAATGAGGCTGAAAGAACAGCTCCTGAATACTCCGGACCTGAGCGCCCGCCTCCGGTTGATGGACGATTATATCCTTAAACTGGCCGGATCCAGTCATGCCGATGTCAACAATGCCATTGCTTTTGCCACACAGACCATCCAAAAGGCCGGTGGCCTGGTATCATTAAAAGATCTCCAGCGCGAGCTTTGTGTCACCGAAAGAACCTTTCAACGCATGTTCGAATCACATGTAGGCCTTCCCCCAAAGATGTTCCGCAAGATCTGCCAGTTCGATGCCGCATTCCGGCGGCTCAACCAGGGCCAGTTTGTCCGGCTGGCCGATCTTGCCTATGAGCACGACTATGCTGACCCCAGCCATTTTATACGTGTATTCAGGGAGTTTACCAACCGCAGCCCTAAAGAATACCTGAAGGATATCCCGGATTTTTAAACGCTCACCAGGAATGCCTGCCGTAATATCAAAAAGTATAAAAAATAGATCAAATTCATCCTGTTTTTCCATCCAGCCTGGGTTTACTTGCACCCAAACTGTATTATGAAAAAACCGGCCCTCCTGCTTTGTACCGCCCTGTCCATTGCTTTGTCCCTCCGGGCTCAGGCAAATATCTCCATCACGGCAGATGGCTCTTCTATCACTTATGCCTTTGCTGTAAAGGAGCTTACCGGTTTTCTGGGTTCTACTTCCCTCCATATTCACCTCTCCACCGATGCTTCGCTGTCCGCAGGCAGCTTTTTCATCGACAATGATCCCGCAGGCAAACAGGTCCTCCTCACTGGCAGTAATGAAACTTCCATGCTGCACGCCGTATACACCTTCCTGGAACAACTGGGCTTCCGCTTTGAGATCACCGGCCCCATCTACCCTTCCCGGCTCAACCCCGAAAAATTAAAACAAGGCCGCACGCTTATTCAGCCCTTTGTCCTCCAAAGAGGTATCCGACAGCACCTCAATTTTCCAATGGATATCTCTTCCTATCCGTTGGAAGAAGCCAAAGCATATATAAAGGATCTGGCCAGGCTCCGGTTTAATTACATCACTTTTCACAGCTATCCCGGACAATGGTACGAGGTGCACAGAAAAGATACTACCGAATGGGCCGGTAATTTTTTCTATGGTCAGCAATACAACATCCCTGCTCTATCTTTTATAAAGGGAAAAGTACGCAACAATGCTGTTTACTGCATCCCGGCCATCGAACCCTTTTACAATGACACACCCGTAAAAAGTAAAATGGCCATCCACTGGTTACAGGAGATCATGTGGGAATGCAAACGCGCGGGTTTGACCATCCGCTTCTCCTTCGAGGCCCGCAGCGCAGCTGCCGATGTATCCCGCACCCTGGAGACAGCCCGCGCCATCCTTGCCGAATATCCCCTCATTGACGAGCTGGAATTAATGACCGAAGAGACAGGCGGATGGGAACCGCCTGCCACCCGCATTCATACGGACGAGATGCTCACCTCCCATTTCGGGCAGGAGGCATTGGATGACCGCACCATCACCGCTCCGATCAGGGATGGACAGCCGGGGCTCGACTACCTCTTTGGCCAGATCGGCCATAATATCCGGGCATTGAAGGTCATCACCGACACACTCCTTCGCCCGAAAGGCATCAAAGGGTGCCTGGGCTTATACGTCGCCATCCCGGAATACCTGCCTGCCACCTGGCGCTTGCTGCAGAAATATGCTCCCGGCCAGGATTATTCCATCATGCCGGCCCATGGCGCGCGTAAGACATCTCTTCAACTACCCCTGACCGGGATGAACAAAAAAGACTGGAATAATACCATGATCTATTCGTGGATAGAGTTCGACGGTATCATGTACCTGCAGCAAAACGCCGTGCGCGGCATCCGCCGCCTGCTGGAATATGCGCAGGACGTCAATGGTCCGGGTAATCCCATCGGGTCCATCTGCTTCAACCACTGGCGGACGGCGGAGAACAGGGTAACTGCACGATATGCCGCTCTGGCTTCGCTATATGGAACCACAGACGAAGGGGACTTCTACAGGGACTATGCAAAAGGCCTGGGCATCGGCGAGACCATCTCATTTACGACGGCAATGAAGATCATCGACGATGCCGACTGGTTTGCCACCACCAGTCTCACCAATGTGGGGTTTTGCTTTGCCGGCGCCTGGGGAAAAGGTTTCGCCGGCTTTGGCAGGCTGAACAAAGATAATTTGAAGAAAGGCCGGGAAATGTATCAGCAGGCCCTTGACCTTATCCAACATTGCGCCCCCGGCACCACCAACAGGGCAGGCCGGGACTTCCTCGCTTTCATGGATAATCGCCTGCGCGCCACTATCGTTTACTTCCGGGCCTATGAAAAAGGGGCGGCATTGCAGGCTTTTAATAAGATCTCCGGACTTTCACCGGGAGATAAAAAACAAATAACAGCCATCTGCGATGAAGCTTCCCTTCTGTTTCGTCAATACATTCAGCTACAATCCATGCTGTTGCCCGACAGAGGTTGCGAAGGCGTCATGGTGAGCGCTTACTGCACACCCATCGCTATCCTCCAGCGGATCCGGTATGAATATGCCGGTATTCCCTATAACGATCCCCCGGCAGCAGGCAAGCCGGTTGACGCCCCACCCCCGCCTATCACCTTTTGAGCTTTTTTCACTCCCGGGTAATATTTATATATTTACCCAAACAGACTGAAACTATGCTTGCACTTTACATTCTTGGAGGCATCCTCCTCCTTATTCTGCTGGAATAAGGCTCAAAGAGGAAGGAACAGGGACCAGGGCCACCTGGGGCATTGCCAGCTCCACTCCCTACCCCATGAACATCATAAAATTAACAGGTATTATGGAAAAGAACCTGGATAGGGATTTCACCAAAGGGCTGGGTCAGCTGAAGATGCTTAGCGAAAAATAATTTCAGCTGACGATCAGCCGAAGGAATTCTTCCTTTTTCCGCCTTGATACGTCGATGACATCCCCGTTCTGCATCACCACCTGGCCGCCTTCCCCGCGGATATAACGTTTGATATGTTTCAGGTTGATGAGATGGGAATTATGCACCCGGAAAAAATGATAAGGCAGGAGGAGGTCCTCGAACTCCTTCAACAGGCGCGTCACCAGGATCGACTTGCCTTCCAGGAAAAAAAGCCTGGAATAGTTCGAGCTGGACTCGATGTGCAGGATATCCCTGATAGGAATAAATTCCAGCCCCTCCGTAGTGGGTACCGCTATTTTTTCATCCTGGCTTTTGACAGGCGACAAAGATTGTTTCAGCACATCCAGCTTGTCCTTTGTCTGCACCTGCCGCTGCCGGGCCAGCCTTTCCACCGCCCCCTGCAGGTCTTTGATGGCCACCGGCTTCATGAGATAGTCAAAAGCGCTGATGCGAATGGCATCCACCGCATAATGATTATAAGCGGTAGTAAAGATGATATCAAAGTCCAGCTCGCCCAGCTCATCCAGCATACGGAACCCATTCATCCGCGGCATCTCGATATCCAGGAAAATAACATCCGGTCTGTGCTGCCGGATCAGCAGGATAGCTTCTTCCGGTCTTCTCGTAGTGGCGACAATGGCAATATCCGGACAGAATTCAGTCAGCTTCTGCTCCAGGTTCTGCAGGCTGCTCAGCTCATCGTCCACTAATATGGCTTTTAATGGCTCCATCTTATACGGCATTTAACGTGATCTCTACTTTGGTGCCCCCCGCACTTTTATCCGCGTGGTAAAGGTCCGTGATCGTCACCGCACCTTCCCTGTCATTATTGAAGAATTGGATCCTGTCTTCCGTGATGGCCAGGCCCATGCTGCGGTGATAGGGCTTGTTCTTCTGATTGTATTCTTTGGATTTTTCACGCCCCACACCATTGTCCTGTATCACATATTTGATCTTGTCATCCTCCAGGGTGGCCGTCACCGCCAGGTAAAGCCCGTCTTCATCACTGTTGGCCAGTCCATGCACGATGGCATTCTCTACATAGGGCTGTATCAGCAGGGCCGGCGCCCGGTAATCCCCACCCAATAAGGCAGGGTCGATCGTCGCTCTATAACTGAACTTATGGGCAAAGCGCAATTGCTCCAGGTCGACATACAGCTGCAACGCCTCCATGTCCTTGTCGATCGGCACCAGTTCCGACTGGCTGCTGTCCAGGATCATCCGGATCAGACGGGCAAACTTATTCAGATAATCGATGGCGGGACGTTTCTCATTGCGCATGATAAAATTCTCAATGCTGTTGAGACTGTTAAAAATGAAGTGCGGATTCATCTGCAGCCGCAGCACCTTTGTCTCCAGCTCGGATTTGATCTTCTCTGCCTTTATCTTGTTACGCAGGTTCCGTTGATAGAATATGACGCCCAGGGTGACCGACACCATCGCAAAGACCAGGATGTAGATCACCTGCCTGCGCCGGTTACTTTGCAGTTGCAGGTTCTTGATGTCATTGTCCTGCCGCAACAGCCGGATCTGTTCCTCTTTCTGCTGCGTCTGGTAATTTACTTCCATATCAGCCAGGCTTGTCTTTGTCCTTTCATTCGCCAGCGAGTCCTTTCGGAGGAGCAGTTCCTGCTGGTATTCATAGGCGCCCTTATAATCTTTCAGCCTTGCGCTGACATTGCAGAGGTTCGACAGGGCCAGGATGATCAGCCCGCTATGCTTGTTATGCCTTGCCATATCCAGGGCCCTGACCAGACTTTCCTTCGCCCGCCCGTATGCATGGACGCTGGTGTCGAGGGCGCCCAGGCTTAAGTAGGTCTGACATAGATTGAACCAGTTGTCGGCTGCATGGAGCTGCTTGACATTACCTGCCAGGATGGCCCTGGCCGCATCGAACTTCTTTTGCCCGATGTATATACCCGCCCGCAAATAACGGTTGGTATACATCTGTGCGCTGTCATCAAGCTTTTTAGCGATGCCTTCCGACTTTTCCAGGTAGAAAAGAGCGGAATCGAATTTTTCCGCAGCCGTGTAATACCCGGTCAGATTAGCGGCCGTCGTCATAAACGGCATGTTCATATCGGCCAGGTAACCCAATGCCTCTTTCGAATAAACGATCGCCTTGGGAAGGTCTTCCGATTCATTGTACAGTTCCCCGAGGTTGGCCAGCGCCATTCCGAGGCCAGGCAGATCACCGTTCTTACGGTTGCCATTAATAGCCACATAGTAACTACGGATCGCCGACTTGTACATACCCAGCCATTGATAGACAGTGGCGATATTCGTGGAAAGCGAGATCTTTTTTGGTGAGGTATCCGGCATCGTGTCGGTAAAGGCTGTCAGGGAATCCAGGTACCGGAAGCTGGAATCTTTATTGCCCATTTCACAATAGCGATCCATCAGTTCCCGCACCGAAAAGACATTGTACTTCCGCCGCCTGTCAGGGAAATAAGGCAGCACTTTTTTATAATAAACGACGGCGCTGTCCGGCCGCTGTAATTTATAGGTAAAAGCCTTTGCAATAAAAAAATTGAAGATGCCCTTCATGGTGTCCACGTTGGCGGACTCTGCCATGGCCAGTCCGATCCTGGCCCAGTCATACACCGGGTTCAGCTGGTCCTGATCCAGTGAATCGTTGATCGCCTTCAGCAGCCATCGCATTCGCGCCGTATCCGAAGACAAGGCCTGGTAGGCCGGTGGCAAACTTTGCGGAGCGCGTTGCGCTATCGCAGGCACCAGCATGCTCAGGCAGACCGTCAGTAAAAAAAGCTTCCCTTTCATTCCTCTCAAATTAAGTATAATCCTTTGAACGCACCAGCAAACCTACCACTTTGTGGGTAGTTCCCATGGTCCAGCTACACCATCTGCCCGGCTGGCTGTATAGATGGCTGCCCATGATCAATAGCCGGTGGCCCTGACCCTTACAGACAGACACATGTCAAAACCTGCCACCTATTGAATCATGCCGTCCGGCAGTACAGCGGCGATTGGATGGTGACAAAAGGCCCGCTAGTTTCACACCGCTTAAATACTCCATCATGAAAAAATGTCTGCTCTCCCTGCTGCTATGGTTTCCGCTCATCGTCACCTATGCCCAGCTGGGCGACATCCTGAAAAGAAAGGCGGGCGAAGGCGCCCGTCAGGGAGCCGCATCCGGCACGGAAAAAGCATTGGACAAAGGTGTGGACAAGCTCTTTCACCGTAATAAAAAGAACACGTCCCAGCCTGACTCCACGACCCGCGCCCAGCATACTACATCTACCCCACCCGCCGTCCCGTTAAGCACCTACAGCAAATACGATTTTGTCCCTGGCGAAAAGATCCTGGGATTCGATGACTTCTCGCAGGACGCCATTGGTGACTTCCCCGGCAAATGGACCACGAACGCCTCCGGAGAAATCGTGGCCACTAATGAATACCCCGGTAAATGGCTGAACATCTCCAAAGAAGGATCTTATGTGCCGCAGTTCATCAAGGGACTTTCTGATAATTTTACGCTGGAGTACGACCTTATCTTTATTCCGCCGGCGAACCCCACCGGTCCCAATACGCCTGCAACAGCACTGCAGGTGATCAATGCGCCAGGCGGCAAGCCTAATTTCGATTACAGCATCGACCGCAGCTATTTCCAGCTGGACCCTTACATGGGAAATATAAATATTGCCGGTTACACGGCCTCGGGAGAAAAGATCCTTAGCAACGAGTTCAGCGTAAAAGGCATCCAGCGAAAAACTCCATTTCGCTTTCATGTCTCCGTATGGCGCCAAAAAAGCCGGCTGCGTGTCTACCTGGACCAGACAAAGGTGGTGGACGCCCCCTCCCTGCTGTCCCCCGACATAAAATACAACGGCATCCGCCTTGCCACCACCATGAGCAATGACGGCAGCATTTGGCTGATCGGCAATTTCAAGTTTGCCTCCGGACTGCCCGACACGCGCAACAAATTGCTGACCGAAGGAAAATTCTCCACCACCGGTATCCTCTTCGATGTCAGCTCTGCCGTTATCAGGCCGAACTCCTACGGAACATTAAAAGATATAGCTGCCCTTCTCAAAGACAACCCGGGACTTAACATCAAGATCATTGGCCACACGGACAATGAAGGTGACCCCAAAGCCAACCTGGATCTGTCCCGCAGAAGGGCCGAGGCGGTGAAGGCTGTCCTTGCAAGCGAATTTTCCATTGAAGAAGGCCGGCTCCAGGCAGACGGCAAAGGCGCTGATCAACCAGCCGCACCGAATACAACCCCTGAGGGGCGGGCGCAAAACAGAAGGGTCGAATTTGTAAAATTATAAAACTATATACGATGCAATACCTATTGTATGCTTTATTGCTATTCCCGGTCATCCACACCGGCAATGCCGGTCCACAGCAGGACGAGACCGTCCCTGCATCCCTTACTTTCGATTGGCAGGTGACACAGCTCACCGGCGCCGATGATGAAAAAGATCCTCACGAAGTCACCTATTATTTCACCACCAGCGGAGACTATGCCGCCATCAAACCCCGGGACAAAAGCTTCAGCCTGATGGTCTATTCTAAAGGCGGCCATACCTGGATGTTCGATGATAAGACCGGGACCATCATGGTGATGAGCATGCCCAGGGTGGTCGGAAAAGGCGCATTGGCCGGTAAACAAATGGCAGAGCATTTCAACAAGGGTCCCCTGAAAAAAGACGTGGATGATGAACACATTTCCATGCGCAAAACAGGCCGCACCCGCGAGATAGCCGGGTATACAGCCGATGAGTACGAAATGACCAATAAGGCTGCGTCTTCAGGTAAGACAGGCGCAGCCTCCTTCTGGTACGCCAAAGTCCCTTTCGACCCCGTGAAGATCTATACCATGGGCGCCGGCAGGCCGGCCGATCTGGACAAGCTGCGCAATGATCCGAAAATGAAGAACAATATCACCGCTATCCCTGTCCTGAACATCAACTACCTGTGGGTTGAGACAGAGGCCGGCGGAAAGAAAGGACTGCAGACCCTCGCCATAAAAAAGAACGCTATCACGATTACCACCACCGGATATAAAATAAAAACATTCAATCATTAAACATGTACAAGATGAAAAAAATGATCATTTACGCAACCCTGTTCACGGCCCTGCTGTTCACCGCCTGTAAGAAAAGCAACAGCGATACTCCCGCCGCGCCCCTCCAGGCAAAGCTCAATGGAAAGCTGATCAGGGTTACCAATCTGCTGACCAATCCGGATATACAATACAACAATATGAAGCTGCTGGGTACGTACGGCACTGTCGACGGCGACACCTCCAAATCGTTTGCCCTGACAGTGGCATATGAAGATATTGCAAAAGGCGAGACAGTGGACATGGCTACTGACAATGTCGGAAAGGCTTTTATATCCTACCGGGAGGGCGGCGGGGATATTTACGGGGCCGGTTATGGATGGGGAGGCAGTTCCGGTAAAGTGACCGTTACATCCAACAACCATCAACAGCGAAAGATCGAAGGCAGTTTCAGCTGTGTGATGGTCAACGGCAACAATGTCAGCCAGACCATCACTGTTACAGAAGGCCTTTTTTCCGTCAGCTATTGATGCTCCTCATAATTTAAACATTTAAAAAACTCAAACCATTAAAAACTCACCAATGAGAACGATGATCCTCTACGGAGTACTGTTGGCCGGCCTCCTGACCGCCTCCTGTAAAAAAAATAATTCCGATGTCCTTGCGGGGCCTCTGTCGGCAAAGCTCGATGGCAAACAGATGAAAATAAGCAATGTGCAGGTAACCCCTGAATTACAGGGCCTTAACAACCATATTCTTTTATCCATCACCGTCAATGTAGATGAAAGCAATACCAAACATTTTTCTTTAATGATTGCCTATCAGGACGTCACCAAAGGACAGACCATCGACCTGGCGAACGACGACGGAAAAGCCTACCTGATCTATACGGACAGCAATGGGGATTTTTATGGGGCAGGCGATGAATGGGCCAACGGATCGGGTAAGGTAGTCATTACGGCTAATGACCAAACAAAGAGAAAGATCGAAGGCACTTTCAGCGGCGTACTGGTCAATAGCAATAATACCAGCCAGACCATCACTGTTACGGACGGGTATTTTTCCACCAGCTATTAAGCATTCCTCACCTTTTAAATAACTCGATATGAAAATTACAATACCGGCAGCCATTGCATTGTCATCCCTGTTGTTCTCCTGTACCAAGGGCCCGTTCTACGTCCTGCCCGTCATCCCCATTCGCCAAAACGAGAACCCTGTATCGACCCTGGCATTCACACAAGGCCACACCAAACCCGCTTTTAATCTCGTAGCCTCTTCAAACGACTATCCCAGCGAATATGGCCTGCTGTTCACGGCATCAAAAAAAGGCAATCTCTACGCCCTGGGCCTGAACGTCCCCGATACCGGCAAATATATCCTGACCCTTTGGGACGCAGACACCAAAGCCATCCTGCTACGGGATTCCGTGCACTATACCCTCAATTATGGTTTTTTATATATCGACTTCGGCACCCAAAATAAAGAGGTGGAGATCATTCCCAATAAGAAGTATATGGCCAGCGTATTTATGCCCCGCAGCCCGGCAGGCGCCCCGTTGAGCTATCACTCATTATTCCAGCCCGGCATCGAACAATGGGTGCCGTTCACGCAAAAACATATTACTGTGCTGGGCAGTTACTTTACCAAGTCCGACGTACCTACCTATCCGGATGTACAGGTCTACCACCAGGATGTACTGGTCGGCCTGGCGGATATCGGGTATTATGCGACAGAATATTGAGAGAGGGGCGCCAACCCCTCTTTAATTATCTTTGGGACATGGATAGCCCGTTGATCACTTACCTGCAGCTTTTCACACAGGTCCCGGAAGAAGACAAGGCCCTGCTGACGGATGCATTTGAGCCCCGTAGTTTCAAAGAAGGCGAGGCTCTCTTTCACGGTGGCGCCATCTGCCGGGAAATGTTCTTCATCTGTCAGGGGGTGCTTCGTATCCTCGCTTCCAACGCAAAAGGCGCTGAGGTGACCCATTATTTCCTCAGCGAAAACACGTTTTGTACCATTCTCAACAGTTTCAACAACAAGGTTTTGGCCGAAGAGACCATCGAGGCCGCCTGCGAGACGGAAGTGCTGGTGATCACTAAAACAAGACTCCTCTCCCTTTACAAAAAGATCCCCTACCTGCAAGGGCTGATCAACCAGATCACCCAGCAGAAGCTGCTGGATAAGATACAGACGCGCAATGCCTACCTGGGGCAGGATGCATTGACCCGGTATAGATTGTTCATGATGCGGCAGCCCGACATCGCATTGCGGGTACCGCTAAAGGATGTAGCATCCTATCTGGAGATCACGCCGCAGTCGCTAAGCCGCATTCGGAAAAAGGCATAGCCCTGCGGACCTCCATTTCTTACCAATTGGTAACTCCCTTCTCCCCACCCTTGCTGAACTTTGTGCCTGTAAAAAAAAATTTATGGCACAGCACAACAACACACTCAAAGACAAAAAAGTCCTCCTTTTCGGTGGCAGCTCCGGCCTGGGCCTTGCCACCGCCAAAGCCGCAGCCGCAGAAGGGGCCATCGTCACCATCGTATCCGGCAACCAACAACGCCTCGACCTGGCCTTACAACATCTGCCGGCCAGCGCTACAGGACAAGCCATCGACCTCAGCCAGGAAAAGAACATACAGCAGTTTTTCGCAGCAGCCGGCAAATTCGATCACTTCATATACACTGCAGGCGAGAACATCAAGCTCAATCAGATCAGCGACACAGATATCGACACCGCCCGCGGCTTTTTCAATCTTCGCTACTGGGGTGCCTTCGCTGCCGTCAAATACGGCGAATCACATATCAACCCCGGCGGCTCCATCAGTCTCACCGGGGGCATCGCTGGCGCGAGACCCGGAAAGGGATGGTCCGTTGCGTCCAGCATCTGCGGCATGATGGAAGGTTTCACCCGCGCCATGGCTGTGGAGCTGGCGCCCATACGCGTCAACTGCGTCGTCCCTGGTGTGATCAGGACCGATCTATGGAGCAGCATGCCGGAAGCAGACAGGGAGCAGCTCTATACCAGCGTCGGCAATAGTATACTCTTGCAACGGGTAGGCGAAGCTGAGGACATTGCCCAAACCTTTTGCTATCTCATGAAACAGACCTTTGGCACCGGTCAATGCCTGACAGTGGATGGAGGCGCCGTTTTGATATAAAATTCCTCATCATTTAGCAACGGGCCCTTTAGCGGCTGCCTCGATCACGGCCGCCACTGCCCTGGGCTGCGAAACAAATACCACATGGCTTGCCTTGATCTCCGTGACTACCGAACCAGCGCGTTTATACATCTGCCGCTCGGTGTCGGGATTGATCGCCTTATCCTCTGTTGCGACGATGGCCCAGCTCGGTTTGAACTTCCAGGCGGCCGCTGTCAAAGGCGTGACACCGCATTTGACGCTCCAGGCTCCTTGCGAAGCATACATGAATGCAGCCTTGTCCGCCGGCAGGTCCGCACAAAACCCCGCGTGGAACTTTGCTTTGTCAAAATAAACGTACCCTTTGTCATCAGGCGGCATGGCACCATTCTCAGGGGCAGGCGGCGCGGCGGTAGCCCACTTCAGCACATTCTCACCGGCATCCGGCAGGAAAGCGGCCACATACACCAGACCCGCCACTTTCGGGGAAGCGCCGGCCTGGGATATAACGGCCCCGCCGTAGGAATGTCCTACCAGGATAACGGGCCCTTCCAGCTTGTCCAGAACACGGTCTACCGAAGCTACATCGTCTTCCAATGAGCTAAGGGGGTTCTGTACCGCGATGACATTATACCCTTTTGCCGATAATAGTTTATACACCCCCTCCCATCCGGAAGCGTCGGCAAAAGCGCCATGCACCAAAACAATGTTTTTGATGGGGCCGGAGGTTTGAGCCATCCCGCCAAGGGACAGCAGGGCTCCCAATAAAATTGCAGCATACTTCATGGTAAAATTATTTACCACAATGCTACTACAGCCTGGCTTTTCAGGCAATTGCCAAATAAATGCTTTTGTTGTATGAATGATGGATGTCCGAAAACCCTCCCATGCCGAGGGGATCTTCCGCTTATATTTGCAGTCGAAGGAACTGTTCCCAATGAACAAACGGATGGCGCCATGATCAACCATCCCGATACTGACCTGGCCGACCCGGCATGGAATACATCCGGTGTCCCCTGGTTTACCCCTAACGCTGCCTCGCTGAAACGGATTTACCCATATCCTAAAAATAATCATAATACATTTAAACCATGCACCTCTGGCCGGGTCACATTGCCACATCCTGTTCTCCAGGTCATCATCTGGCAAAGCGGGCTCGTTTTTTGCGTTTGCAGGCGAACATTTTATGGAGTAAATTTGTAATTGGTTAAATAATAGGATCAAACCGATAGGATTGGCATAATTAATTATCATACAACAACTTAAGAAGCATGTACGACATTTGTTGCGTAGGACACATCACCCTGGATAAAGTAGTGACCCCCAAAGCCACCGTTTATATGGCGGGCGGCACTTCCTTCTATTTTTCCAATGCCATCAGCAATATGGACCTGAGCTATACGCTGGTGACCGCCCTTGCCGAAAAGGACAAGGACATCGTTGAAGAGCTTAGGTCAAAAGGTATCGAGGTCATCGCCCTTCCCAGCGCTTACACCGTTTATTTTGAAAATATCTATACCAAGGATCAGGACCACCGTGTACAACGGGTCTCACAGAAAGCCGATCCTTTCACGGCAGATCAGCTGCTATCCATTGACGCACGGATCTTTCACCTGGGGCCGCTCTTAGCCGACGATATCCCCTGGGAACTCATCAGGCCCCTTTCGGAAAAAGGCATGGTATCCCTGGATGTACAGGGGTATCTGAGGGAAGTGCGCAAGAAGAATGTGCATGCCATAGACTGGCCTGCCAAAAAGGAAGCCTTGAGATACGTACATGTCCTGAAGGCTAATGAGTCGGAAATGATGGTACTGACGGGAGAAACCGACGTCCGCAAAGGCGCCAGGATCCTCTTTGAATGGGGCGTAAAGGAAGTGGTCATCACCCTGGGCAGCAAAGGCAGCGTTATCTACAACGGCCGTAATTTCTATATCATCCCCGCTTATAGTCCCGTTACATCTGTCGTCGATGCAACGGGCTGCGGTGACACATATATGGCAGGCTACCTGTATTGCCGGGCAAAAGGAAAAAACCTGCAGGAATCCGGCGAGTTCGCCGCTGCCATGGCTACGCTTAAAATAGAATCTTCCGGTCCTTTCACAGGCACGGAAGAGGATGTAATGGCCTTGCTCGCCAACAACAAACGGAGAGTATTCCTGGAGGTTTAACCTATCAGCAGGTCCGGTTCCCGCAATCCCCTTCATCTCTTCCGACATCTCATTTTTCACCGTCATGACGACAGGTGTTGAGAACAGCCTGTACAGGTCATCCTGGTATGGCAGGTCTGCCGTTTGTTCGCTGGCTTCCAGGAGGCTCCTTTTAGCAGGAGCCCTGTCTGTCAGTGGTCCGACCTCTCTGTTTGTATTTATTGATAATCAATCAAATAGAAACTTCCGTCCTTTATTTTAAATACGATATTTCGTATTTATCTCAGGTAGGATACGAAATTTCGTATATTTTTCGTAATTCTGCATCAAACCCATAAACAGCACTACTAATGAAGGATCCCCTTTCCCTATCCGCATTGTTTTCGGCTTTTGGCAACGATCTGGCCACAGTAAGCAATAAGAAAGACCTGCTTCAGCAGATCGCCATGCATTTCAATCCTCGGCTAATCTTCAGCGATATACTTCTTTCCATAGTAAATGAAGACAAACAGACCCATGGCGTCTTTATCTACCATTGCGACCCCACCCGTCGGGACAAAAACGAATATGCCACCCTGTCAGATGAAAAATTCAGGTTGGATGACGGCGTCTGCAATATTACCATGGCCTCTCCCTCTCCCCTTGTCGTAGACATCGCCAGTATCCTTCTCCGGCCTGATCCACCTCGTTATATAGCGCGATGGTACCGTCCTGCCATCAGCAGGATGATCGCCGTTCGCCTGCGAAGCCACAACCAGCTGCTGGGCGCTCTCTTTTTCTTTTTCGAAAAAGCCCACATCGCCATCGACGACCTGGAGATGGTGCAGCATTTCTCCTACATGATCGCGCCCGCCCTGAAGAATATCCTCGCCGACGAAAGGTTCTCCCGGCAGCAACAGGACAATAAGACCCTGCTTTCCCTCAGCACCGAATTTGTGAAGGTCCGGGATAAAGAGGACCTGTTCCGGCTGCTGGACGTCCGCCTGCGGGAGCTTTTTGAATTTGATAGCAGCAGCATCGCCCTGGTCGATAAAGAGAAAAAAGCCTTCAGGATCACGCCCCTTCAGCAGCCTGCCGCAGCCATCTTAGGGGGTGATCACATCCGGGAAGCAAATGAAGGTATTCCCTATGATGATGACCTGATCGAAGCTACCCTCGCCGCCGACCATCCCCTGGTCTTCGATCTTGACGAATATATGTCCCCTGAAGCGCCGGAATACATCCGCCACAGCCATGCCAGAGGTATCCGGGAAGTCGTTCTGATGGCGCTGCGGAAAGAAGGTGAAAGTTTCGGCTTCCTTATCCTTTTCTCGACATCCAAAGGCTGGTTCACACCCCGGCACCTGGATATCATTCGCTCACTCTCCAGCCAGCTGTCCATCGCATTTACCAATATTTTTACCCACGAGGCCATCCTGGAAAGAGAGCATGACAAGTCCCTCGTGTTGTCTCTTGGTAAGGATCTTACTTCCACCCGTAATAAGAAGGATCTTCTAACCGTCATCGAACGTACCTTACACCATATCCTGCCATATGATGAATTGACGATCTCCCGTCTCAATGCGGACAACGAAACGCACAGCGCTTATTTATACGACCTGTCAGAGGAGTTAAAAAGCCACCCGGAATATATCACCCGCGCCGCCCAGAAATATCCCGTGCAGGATGGTATCTATGAAGTCCTGCTCCAGTCGGAAAAACCCCTGATCTATGATATGGACCAGCTCATGGAGAATGCGGCTGTAGCACCCTATGTTACCTTTTTCCATGACAACGGCATGCGGGAAATGCTGGCCATCCCGCTAAGGGAAAATAATCAGGGCTTTGGCGGCGTCTTCATCTATCTGAAAGAAAAGGGGCAGATCAGCCACCGGAGGCTCAGCCTGCTGCAGGGCCTTTCCGCACAGATCTCCATTGGGGTGACCAATATCTGGGCCTATGAAAAGATCGAAAGCCAGCTGGAAGAGATCCATCATTATAAGTTCCGGCTGGAAGAAGAAAACCTCTACCTCCAGGAACAGATTAAGTCAGCGCACGGGTTCACCGGAATGATCGGCGCCGGCAGCGCCATGCAGAAACTTTTTCAGCTGGTGTCCATTGTCAGCCCCTCGGACAGTACCGTGCTTATTCTCGGAGAGACCGGCACCGGCAAAGAGCTGGTGGCAAAAGCCATCCACAACACCTCGCCCCGGAAAGATAAATTTATGATCAAGGTCAACTGCGCCGCCCTGCCTGCCAACCTGGTGGAAAGCGAGCTGTTCGGTCACGAGAAAGGCAGCTTCACGGGCGCGGTGGAACGACGCATCGGCAAATTCGAACTGGCCAATAACGGCACCCTGTTCCTGGATGAGATAGGAGAAATGCCGCTGGAGCTGCAAGTCAAGCTGCTGCGTGCCATTCAGGAACGCGAGATCGAACGTATCGGGGGCAAAAGCGTCATAAAGACCAATGTACGCATCATCGCCGCCACCAATCGCAACCTGCGAAAAGAAGTGGAAGCGGGAAAATTTCGCAGCGATCTTTTCTACCGGCTCAACGTCTTTCCCATCCACCTGCCTCCCTTGCGTGATCGAAAAGAAGACCTTCCCATGCTGGCTTCTCATTTCATCAGCCAGCAGACCCAACGCTCCGGTAAGAAAATTGCCAATATCTCCCAACGGGCCCTGGAGACCCTCATGCGCTATGACTGGCCCGGCAATGTCCGCGAGCTCGAACACCTCATCGAACGCAGCGTACTGATGACCACCGGCCCCACGATCAAGGAAATTCCCCTCCCCTCCGATGTGGATACCGGCTTCTCCGACCCTACCCATGGATCCACGCTAAAAACCCTCGATGAACTGGAAAAAGATCATATTCTCGTTGTATTGAAAAAATGCGGCCATAAGATCGGCGGCCCGGGGGGCGCAGCCGAGCTCCTCCGCCTGCCCGCCACCACCCTTCATTCCAAGATCAAAAAATTAGGCATTAAAAAGAACCTGCAATGATAAGTTGCGTATATTAGAGAGTTGGGCGCAATTGGTTCTAAAATCGTTCGCTTAAAAATTTACTAAATGGCAGTTACCAAAGCTGACAAATACAACAGAAAAAATTTTTTTGCCAGTTTTGGGCCTGCCGCCGCAGCAGGCCTTTTTATAAACACATTTCCTTTTTCCTCAGCTGCTGCACAAATCAAATCATTTGATCCAGGCGAAACCGAAGGTGACTATCTGTTTACTGATGGACTAATGTATATGAACACCGGCACATTGGGTCCATGCCGTAGAGAAACGATCAATGAATCGCTGAAGATGTGGGAAGAACTGGAATCCTTACCTGTGAAATTTTATGGAAAATTCGGCGCCGAATCATTAGCTGAAAAGACCAGAGGCATCGCCGCAGGATTACTTGGTTGCGATATAAACGAAATAGTAATTACCAACAGCACTACCAGCGGGATGAATGCCATTGCCCAGGGATTACGATTAAAAGCAGGAGACCGCATCCTTACTACAGACCAGGAGCATGGAGGAGGATTGTTGTGCTGGAATTATTTTGCTAAATATTATGGTGTTATCGTGGATAAGATAACTATTCCTCCTGGTGAGAATAATGCTGAACTAATTCTAAAAAAGGTAAAAGATAATCTCAATAAAAAAACAAAGCTCATTAGTGTGAGTCATGTTTTTTCATCAACCGGACTTCGGATGCCCATTGCTGAAGTATCTATATTAGCCCGGGAGAACGGCGCTTTATGTATTGTGGACGGTGCTCAAGCCGCAGGAGCAATCAAAGTGAATGTAAAACAATTAGGATGTCATGCGTATGCTACCAGCGGGCATAAGTGGTTAATGGGCCCAAAGGGAACGGGACTCTTATATCTTTCAAAGGATGCACAGGAAATTATTCGCCCCATGCAATTTGAGGAGTCCCATAACACCTATAATGATGGGAATGGTGTAGTGAACCTGGCTTGTATTTTAGGATTGGGCAAAGCAATTGAATATCTTCAATCCGTTGGCATCAATAAAATTGAAGAACATAATTTATCGTTAAGGAATAGACTGTACGACAAACTAAAAGATCTTAAAAACGCAACTATCCTAAGCCCCCAGGCAGGACCACTTGCTTCTCCGATGCTTACGTTACTACTGCCTGACCGGATTGATAGATCGGCGTTTGTGAAAATACTTCTGGAAAAGTATAACTTAAGTATACGTCCCACACATAAAGAATTTGGGTTTAATGGAATTCGGTTTTCAATCCATATTTTCAATACGGAAAATGAAATTGATTTTGCAGCTGAAGCATTGCGGAAAGAACTGGCTTGATAAACATATACTGCGCCCAACCTGGGGTTTTCCATTATGAAACTGTAAATTTTTGCAATGATCAATAAGAAAGATATTTTCATATCCATTGTACTCGTGACGATTTCTTTTCATTCTTTAAAAGGCCAAACAACTAATTTGATTGAAAGAGATTCGATTTTGAAATTTGAATTTGAGGGTATGCGAATTGGGGTGGCTGAAAACGAAGACGGACCGACAGGAACAACAGTGTTTTATTTCCCCGATGGTGTTATGGCGGCAGGTGATATAAGAGGAGGGGCCACCGGTACGCTAAATTCTTCAGTTGTGTCGACAAGTTATGAAAAGAAGATGATTAATGCCGTTGTGTTTTCAGGTGGATCGTGGTTTGGTTTATCCGCTGCCACAGGAGTAGCTAATGAAATAAAAAACATTAAAGCAAAAGAGGGGAATGTTGACTATGTTCCAGGTGTGCTCGGTGCTATCATTTATGATATTGGCGACCGGCGGTTTAGCAGGGTGACGCCCGATGATCAACTCGGAAAAACGGCATTAAATGCTGCGAAGCAGAACTGGTTTCCTCTTGGGCCTAAAGGTGCCGGACGATTTGCTATGCAGGGAGGCTATTATTTTAATATTCCAAGAGATAAAGGGGTTGATAGTTATGATCTATGGCCACATTCAGGGCAAGGTGGAGCATTTGCAACTATTGGCAAAACAAAAATTGCCGTTTTCACCGTTGTTAACGCACTGGGCGCAATCGTTGACCGGAACGGGAAGCTAGTCAGATGTCATCGGAACTCAACTGACGAGGATTGCCCCTCCATCGAGGATTTGATTAGAAGATCCAAAATTGGCAAACAATTAAATTCAAAAGGTAAGGATGGCCCAACGGAAAACACTACGTTGACGCTGGTCGTGACAAATCAAAAATTGCCTTTCTGGGCTCTGCAAAGATTGGCGACACAAGTTCATACTTCGATGGGACGTGGCATCCAACCTTTTTCAACTCAATTCGATGGTGATGTGCTTTATGCTGTAACCACAGGTGAGATAGACAATTCAGATTTGTCGCCTATGGATCTAGCCGTTGCCGCCTCCGAATTAGCCTGGGATGCCATCCTCAATAGTGTACCTCAATTGCCGGCACTTCCGAAGGACACTCAATTGGTTGTTAAAGACGGATTATTCAAGTCGTATGTGGGTATTTACAATTTCTATGGCGATGGTCAACTTACCATTTCAGAGAATAATAATGGGCTAACTGCAAAATTTAAAGGCAATGGACGTATATATTTTGATGAAAATAGAGAATACCGTTTGAAGCCTGCCACCAATGGATTATTTATTATTGATGCACCATCCAAAGATGTAATACGATTCAATCAATTAAGGGGAAGTTCTGTTGCAGCAAGCATGACCATCAATCCGGGTCCATGGCACATTGAGGCAAAACGGAATTAAAATCGTCTTCCATCAACTGCCCCAGTTCCCTTTTATTTTTTCCGGTGTTCGTTCAGTAGCACACTGATATCCACACCATCAATTTTCAGTCCCTGTATATTGCAATCCTTTAGTTCTACGCCGCTGAGATTGCAGTTCTCCAGCACACTCCCTTCCAGGTTGCAATCTTCAAACTTCAATGGGCGCATCTTCGCGTGCGGATCATACATCGGATGTCCTTTCGGCGGCATACCAATATTGTGGATATAAGCGCCGCCCAATTGAGCGCCCTCGATCTCCAGGTCGCTGAGATTGGCATCCATGATCCGGGTGCCTGCCATCATCACATCCTGAAAAAGGCAGTCTTTCAGCATCACCCTGACAAACTTCGATCCGTCGATCATCGCCTCGCTGACGTCCAGCTGTGTATGCGCATTCCGTATTTTTGTCGATTCCATAAGTTTTTTTCAAAGTTAGTTTGGAAAAACAGCATCTACGGTGGGCAAAAAGGCCAATTAAGGGGGGCAATCACGACAACTCCATAAACCTGAAATATGCAATAAATATTGAAATGACCAAAGTTACCAGATTGGTAATCACATTTTTTGGTTCATGGTGCAGCCCCCATAGCACGGAATCCTCCAGCAGCACGATCCCCCTTCTGTCAGGCTTGCGCGTCAGGAAGCTGATGATGGATGATGCAAACTGTCCTACCCTGTCGAAAAATTTTTCCATAATTATTCTGTCCGCAGTACCTGATCATTCCGTTCTCAGGCTCCTCACCGGATTGGCCATCGCCGCCTTCATAGCCAGCACACTCACCGTCACCAGGGCGATGAGCAGGGCCACCACGCCCGCCAGCAGAAATACCCACCAGCTGATCGTCACCCGGTAGGCATAATCCTGTAACCACCGCTGCAGCACCCACCAGGCTAGCGGCCATGCGATCACGTTAGCAATAACCACTAGTTTAATAAAATGACGGGACAGTAATCCCACGATGTGTTGTACCGAAGCGCCCATGACCTTGCGGATCCCGATCTCTTTCACCCGCTTCTCCGCCGAATAGCTGGCCAGACCGAACAATCCCAGGCAGGAGATAAGGATGGCCAGGATCGCCAGGATCCCCACCATCCGGGATACCTGCGCATCCGCCCGGTAAACTTCCGTAAAATGATCGTCCAGGAACTGATAAGCCAGGGGCCTGTCCGGAAAGATCCGGCTCCACGTCGACTGGATGAAAGCAATGGCTTCCTTATCCTTTCCTCCGTTGATCTTAACGGACAGCGTGTTGAAGCCCCAATTCTTCTGATTTAAGAGGAACATGGTCTCGATCTTATAATGCAACGAGTTGAAATTAAAATCTTTTGCAATGCCCACGATGTACCCTGTGGAGTCAAACCCGAAATGCTGACCGATCAGGGTCGACAGCTCAGCCTTCGGCTGATCCTTGGATAGCTCCCTTGCCAGCGCTTCATTGATAATATACTCACGCCCGTTAGCCCCCTTCTCATGTGAGAAATTCCTTCCCGCCGCCAGCGGGATCTTATAAAGGCTCAGGTAATCCGGGTCGACTATCAGCCTTGTGGACGTCAGCTGCCGCAGAGGCCCTTCCCCCTTGAATTGCACGCCCGACTGATCCAGGTGGCTGCCTAATTGATCCTGCGCGCCCGTCACTGCCGCTATATATGCATTATGGGAAAGCTCCTCTTTTAAGAGATCATATTTCTGTGATGTCACCCTGTCCAGCTCGATGGTCAATACCTTGTCCCGGTTGAATCCCGGGTCCCGTTCCTGCATATAGCCCAGCTGCCGGAATACAAAGATCGTGGCAATCATGAGAAAGATGGCGCTGGCAAACTGCCCCACCACCAGCACATTCCTGAGCCTTCCCTTATTCTTGCCCGTCAGTGACAAACCTTTCAGCACCTTCACGGGTTGAAAGGAAGACAGGTAAGTGGCAGGATACAGTCCCGACAATACACCTACCAGGATCGTTCCCACGACGACCGCCGCGACCAGCCAGGTATTGCCCTGCAGCACTGATGCCAGATGCCGCTGGCTTAGGTTGCTGACATACGGCAACGCCAGCATCACCAACCCGGCAGCCACTCCCAGCGCTATCAGCGAAAGCAGGATCGTCTCTCCCAGGAACTGCGCGCCCAGCTGTATACGCAAGGCGCCGATCGATTTACGGATACCTACCTCCTTGGCTCTTTCAGCGCTCCGCGCAGTGGACAGGTTCATAAAGTTAATACAGGCGATCAACAGGACGATCAGTGCGATCGCTGAAAAGATATTCGTATAATTCTTATCGAACTTCTGGTAGTTGAGATAATCCAGCCCGATGTCCGCTGCATTGGCATGCACATCCTGGTACCGCAGCAGGAAGAGCTCGTAAAATTTCCAGCCATCACCTTGCAGATGCTTTTTCAGGTACGCCGGGAATTTCTTTTCCATTGCCGCCACATCCGTATTGGGCGCCAGCTCAAAATAAGTATCCAGCCAGTTGCCCCCCCAATTATTCATCCACTCCGGCTTATAAATGGTATTGAATGAAAAAAGCGCATCGAACTGCAGCTGTGAATTCTCCGGCACATCAGCCAGTACCCCAGTCACTGTGTAGAAGGCAGTGTCGGCATCAAAATGCGAGATACGCCGCCCTATCGGATCCTCCGACCCAAACAGCTTTCGCGCAGTGCCTGCCGTGATCACGGCGCTATGGGGACTTTTCAAAGCCGTGGCCCTGTCCCCTTTCAGCAGCGGGAAATCGAACATCTGAAGGAAAACGCTGTCGACAAAAAAAGTCTGGGGAAGGTAGACCCGCTTGTCCCCGTAGGTCATCTGGAACTTCGTATTCCATCTTATCCGGGTGAAATTCTTTACTTCCGGAAATTCCTGCTGTATGGTGGGTCCCATAGGAAACATCGACAAACCCACTTTCTGCGAAGCTACCATACCCGGGAACTTTTGCACCTCGTTCAGCCGGTAAAGGTTCTTATGATGGAAGTTGTCAAAGCTCCGCTCGTAAAAGACAAACAGCAGGATGGTGATGCAGGCCGCCATACCCGTAGCCAGCCCTACGATATTGATGGCGGAATAGACCTTGTGCTTCCAAAGGTTGCGCCAGGCGATCTTGAAATAGCTTTTAAACATGATGGCATTGTTTTAAGGTGGGATCGAATGCCTCACGTGTAGGGAATTAAAGATAGGAATTTTTTCGTAACAACTTATTTTCTCCTGGCCCGACAATTGCATTGGATCATTACCCAGTCCCAAATCTTATCAACTATGTATAATCTTTACGCCTGCCGCAGGATAGCTGCTTTGCCGGTCTTGTCCTTCCTGACCCTTCTTTCCAGTGTTTTCCCCTCCTTTTCCCAGTCTGTCGGCGGATTGGGAAAGATCACCGACAGTGGCTTTAGCCGCATCACCTTTCCCGGTTTCATGGCAGGTCCCAACGTCAGGGGCATGATCGCCTTTGACATCGACGGGGATGGCAGAAAGGATGCCGTCCTTGTAAATGCCACTCCCGTGAATGCCATCACCATTCTGCAGAACCTGAGCATCCCGGGTATGCCGGATTTTGAAAGCGCGACGTCGGCATTCGTAACCCCGGGCAACAATCCCGGATCGGTCGCTTATGGCGATCTGGATGGAGATGGCAAACCGGAACTGCTGGTGGTCAATTTGGGCGACCATAATATTTCCATATTCAGGAATACCAGCACGCCCGGCCATATCACCTTTGACACGGCAGTTAAAATTGGTAACGCCACTTACCTCGGCGACGTACTCATCCGGGATTATGATCACGATGGCAAGCCGGACGTGGCTATTCCCGCCATCCCACAGGACTCTGCCCGTGGATACAATGGGTTTGCCATCTATCGCAACACCAGTTCCCCGGGCGTCTTATCTTTCCAGCAGAGAGTCGACTTTTTTGTCCAGGCCTTTCCCGGCGCTGTATCTTCCGGCGACCTCACGGGAGACAGCTTGCCTGAACTGATGTACTGCCCCGACCTGTCCAATAAGTTTTGTATACTGGTGAATACCAGCACACCTGGCGCCCTGTCCTTCGATACCGCGGTCAGCTGGCCCATCGGCAACTATCCCTTCGGCTCAGCCATAGGCGACCTTGATGGAGACGGCCTGCCCGATGTCGCCGTGTCCGTCAGCCATTATAACACTTTGTCCTTGTTCAGGAACACCCGGACAGGCATCGGACTTTCCCTTGACCAGACGGAACTCACTGTCGGCGACACCCTCCACCCTTATCCCGGAGCCGTTACCATCTGTGACCTGAACATGGACGGAAAACCCGACCTGCTCATTAGATGTAGTAATAGCAGGAATGGCGCCCTGCTTCAGAATGCGACTGCGGCACCCGGATCATTTACCTTTGCCCCCCAACGATTTATTTCCATCCTGCCCGACACGTCCATCGTACCCGACCCTTTCGGCGAAGGCGCCGCCTATGGACTGGAAATCGACGACTTTGACGGAGACGGCAGGCCCGATCTCCTGATGACCGACGAAAGATCACAGTATAGCGTCTATTACAACACGCTGAATATCCGTCTCAGCAGGGTCGGCGCTCCCCTGGTCGCCCCTTCCGGCGCTTCCCCGGTATCCGATACCGTTGCCACTTATGTCACCATCGATACCACCGTGCAGACCCATAACGGCACCCCCTATCTGCAGAGACATTTTGATATCGAGCCTGCCAGCAACCCTGCTGCCTCCACGGCCACCGTCACGTTGTATTACAACCAGCAGGACTTTGATAATTTCAATGCCCTGGCGGCCCATGGGGACGATCTGCCCACCAATGCTTCCGACACCGCGGACAAAGCGCATATTCTGATCTTCCAGTACCATGGCACCAGCGCCACCCGGCAGCCCGGCAGTTACTCCGGTAGCAGCCAGCTGATCAACCCCGATGACAGCAAGATCGTTTGGAACGACTCCGCCTCCCGTTGGGAAATTACCTTCGACGTTACAGGCTTCAGCGGCTTCTTCCTGGGAACCTCCGGCACGGTGCTGCCGCTTACCCTGCTCTCGTTCAACGGCCACCGGCAAGGCGCCGACGCCCTCCTGGAGTGGACCACCAGTGATGAGATCAATGTCAGCCGCTTTGAAGTACAACGCAGTCTTAACGGCGGCAGCTTCACATCCATCGGCGTCGTCCCCGCAACAGCCGATATTCATCACTATACCTATACAGATGCTGAAGCGCAGGATAAGGCTTATTTCTATCGGCTAAAGATCATCGACCTTGACGGAAAATATAGCTATAGCAAGATCATCAGCATCGCCGGAAGCAATAGTCTGTATGGCCTGAGCCTTTTCCCCAACCCTGCTCACAGCCTCGTTACCATTCAGTATCCGGAGGTCACAGGCAACATTGCACAAATTCAGCTCCATGACTTGTCCGGGCGTGTGCTCCGTACCATCAAAGCTGCTCCCGGCAGCACGCAGATCACCCTTAACCTGGATGAACTGGCCGCCGGCATTTACCAGGTGCAATGGTCAGATGGCAGCCATAAGCTCAGCAGCCCGCTGGTGGTAAAATAAAAAAACAGATATCAACTACGGACGTCTGGCGTACCATAACCGGGCATTCCTTTATCCAGCTATAAGCCCAATAATCTGATTCTCAAATAATTACTTTTTTGGCATCTTAATAGCTGCCTTTCAGCCAAATATTTCCGCATATGCGTTCGACCCTCTCCGTTTGCTTGCTGCTGACTTTCGCAGCTTTGCTATCACCATGGGCCGCAAACGCCCAAAACTTTGAAAAGATCGTGTTCAATGCCAATGACAGCACCGGCGGCTATTACCTGGCCATACCGCCCGCAGGACCCGTAAAAGCCACCCTTATCATACTCAACAGCTGGCGCCCCCCGGAAACTATCCTGCCGGAGACCATGCTGCACAATGCCGCCTATGCCAATGGCATCCTTACCATCGTAGCTTCCCTGGGCGACAGGCTTTTTGCCGATACGTCCGCTGTAACACGGATCAATACCATCCTTCAGCATGCCCTTACCCGCTTTCCCATCGATAGCTCCCGGATAGCGCTGGCGGGCTATTCCTTTGCCGGCAATATCGCGCTCCGCTATGCGGAATTAACCAATGAATACCCTGCAAGATTTCCCCTTCACCCCCGCGCCGTTTTCACCGTGGACAGTCCCGTCGATTGTTTTGCACTCTGGCAATGGTGCGAAAGGGCCATCAAAAAGAATTTTTACCCCGGCAGTGTCGGCGATGGCAAATTTTTATTGGATGTCATGACAAAGTCCTATGGCTCTGTACAGGACCACCCGCAACTGTACAAACAGCTTACTCCATTCAATCACGCATCAGACGAACCCGGTAACGAACAGTATCTGCAACACACCGCCGTCCGGTTGTACTACGACACGGATATAGAATGGCAGCTGAAGTACAGGCGTAACAGTTACTACGATACTTATATGCCCGATGCCTCGGACATGATCAGCCGGCTCCTGCTGGCCGGAAATGACAAGGCCGAATTCGTAACGGCCCGGCAAGGCAAAAGGAGCAATGGCATCCGCAGCCCCAATGCTTTTTCCATGGTAGATGAGGCGGAATGCATGCTATGGCTGAAAACAACATTGGATGTCTTCGATCCCAATACCTGGACTGCGTCATATAAGCTGGACATTCCCAAGGGCTGGGGCACCGAACACTTTGCTTTTCCCTTTGACTTTGCGCCACAGATCCCCTACAAAGGTGTGGAAGATCTGAGATTCGCACCCGGCTGGGAAGATGGCGCCAGCGAAGAGCACTGGGCCTATGCTTATTTGTGGTGGCTGGAAGGGCGCCCCCGGCTGACTGCGGAAAAATTACAGACCCACCTGCAGGATTATTACAACGGTCTCGTCGGACGAAATATAGCGCCCCGCAAAATACCCAGGGAAAAACTGATCCCGGCAAAAGCAAGCCTTAAAGCAGTTGCCACCGCCCCCGGCGACAAAGCAACATTTGCAGGTACCGTCGTAATGCTGGATTATCTCACCCAGACCCCAATGACACTGAATGTACTGATCCACTGGAAAGACCTGCCGCTGCCGGACCGCTCAGCCGTTTTTTTTGAAGTATCTCCCCGGGCGACGGATCACAGGATCTGGACACAGCTAGATGCCCTGAATAAGGAGCTGGATTTTTCGAAAGCCCATTAAAAATGTTAGCTTAGCGCATGCGCTCCAAACCCGGTTTACTCCTCATGGCCGTTTGCTGGTTATGCATAGGCTGCAATAACGACACGGGCGCCACCCGCGACCCCGATGCTTCGGTTTCCACGCAGCACGCTGCCATACCCGTCATCAATTACTCCGTCACAGGCTATCTGCCTCATGACACAGCCCTGTTCACGGAAGGGCTCCTTGTGCACAACGGTCAGATCTTCGAAAGCACTGGCTCACCGGAAGAATTTCCCGATGCGGAGTCCCTGGTAGGCATCATCAACCCCTTCACAGGAAAGATGGATCAGAAGATCAGGCTGGATAAAGAAAAATATTTCGGAGAAGGCATCGCGTTCCTGAAAGACAAGCTCTACCAGCTGACCTACCTCAACCAGAAATGCTTTATCTATGACACCGCCACTTTTAAAAAGACGGGCGAATTCTCCTTCGCGAGCAAGCAGGGATGGGGCCTCACCACTGACGGTACGCACCTCATCATGGACGACGGTTCCGACGTCCTTACCTTTCTCGACCCCTCTACGCTCAAATCCGCTAAAACCCTGAAAGTGACGATGAACGGCATCCCCCGCGACAGCCTCAATGAATTGGAATACATTAAAGGATATATCTATGCCAATGTCTGGTATACCCATTATATCCTGAAGATCGACCCTGCCACAGGCAAGGTGATAGCTCGGCTGGACCTGTCCTCTATCGTTGCCGACGCACGTAATAAGAATCCCCGCGCCAACGTACTCAACGGCATAGCCTATGACCCGGCATCCGGCAGGATCTACGTAGTTGGCAAACGCTGGCCGAATATTTATCAAATAAATTTCCCTCATTGATATGAAACCTTTCCTCACAAGCCTGCTCCTTCTTGTATGCTTATGTACGTTCGGTCAGGCGCTACCCGACAGCCTCCTCGAAAAGATCGATCATCTCTTCGAAGACGTGGATCACCACAATACCCCCGGCTGCACCGTGGGCATTGTAAGGAATGATTCCCTGATCTTCAGCAAAGGCTACGGAATGGCCAACCTGGAATATGACATCCCTAATACCCCGGCCACCATCTTCCACATGGCTTCCATATCCAAACAATTTACCGCTTTTTCCATCGTCCTGCTGGCCAGACAAGGGCGGCTGCGCCTGGACGACGACATACATAAATACCTCCCCTGGTTCCCCGACCTGAAGGAAAAGATAACCATACGCCACCTCCTGAACCACACCAGCGGCATAAGAGATCAGTGGCAGCTGCTGGCCATCGCTGGGACTACCCTCAACGACGTCATCACACAGGACCAGATCGTAAAACTATTAAGCCGGCAACAGGCGCTCAATTTCAAACCTGGCGAGGAATACAGCTACAGCAACAGCGGCTTTACCATGCTGGCTGAAATAGTACGTTCCGTTACAGGACAAACCCTGCGGCAATTCACTGATTCCGCTATTTTCAAGCCGCTGGGTATGAAGGACACCCATTTCCATGATGACTGTACCGAGATTGTCAGAGGGCGCGCCTATTCCTACTACATGACCGACGGCACACACTTCGTCAACAGCATCCTCAGCTACTCCAATGCAGGCGCTACCAGTCTCTTTACCAATATCAACGACCTGTCAAAATGGATCATGAATTTCTATGACCATAAAGTGGGCGATCAGCAGGACATCGATCAGCTTACCCTGCCAGGCCGGCTCAACAACGGTAAAATACTTGACTATGCCCTGGGCATCGGCCTCATTGATCAAAAAGGCTGGAAAGGGTTTGCACACTCCGGCGCCGATGCCGGCTATCGTACGAACCTGGCAGTTTTCCCGGAGAAGAAACTGGGGTTCCTTGTCTTCAGCAACCGGGGCGAATTCAACTCCGCTAACAAGGCAATGGCCATGGCAGATCTTTTTCTCACCGATAAGTCCAACAGCCCTACGAAGGTCAAAGCCGAAACGCAGGACAGTAGCCATGCTGCGCTGAACAATCCCGCCTCCCTGAAAAAATTCATGGGCGATTATGTTGCAGATGAGGATGGCAAGCGTATTCATTTTCGTATCAGTAATAATAAGCTCTATGCCGATGGTTCCAACCGCACAGATTTGTTAGTGGAGATAAAGGATACGCTTTCCCTCTTCCTGCATCCGGAGGTTAAGGTCACCTTCAGCATCATCCATCCGGGAGACACTACTGTAACCATGGCTTTTTCCCCTACCGAAAGAGAAGTGTACAGAAAATACGCGCCCCTTCCTGCAATAGATGTAATATTATGGGCCTACACAGGCACCTATTATTGTCCTGAACTGGAATGCAAATACGCCATCACCTTAAAAGATCATCATCTGACGCTCACCAATATCAAATACAATGATATTCCGCTGACCTTCGAAGGTACCGACCATCTCTTTAATAATTTCTGGGCAATGTATCATCTCCGGATGCTGCGTAATGCGACGGGAAAAATCACCGGTTTCGAGGTCAATAGCGGCCGGCTCCGGCACCTGAAATTCAACAAGCTGATAGGGCCGGGCCAGCCATAGGAGAAAATCCGGATGGTTTCAGTTAATAATTGAAAAGCCCCATACCCGCCGCTGTCGTAGTTTTATTGACATACAATTATATCAAATGTCAACCATTCGGTCTCTATTTCTTGCCTTGACCATCCTCACCATCACCTCATTCAACGCCGGGGCCCAGTCCGATACACCCGCCCCGCAATACGGTAACCTCGCCACCATTGCCGTTGCCTCCGGCAGCGGCCGGCCATCCTCCTCCCTGGAAGGACTGAGCGATGGCGCTACACCTACGCCTCCCGGTGACCGCCGCTATAACCGCGCCCAGCAACGCCTGGGAACACAATGGCTGCAATATGAATGGCGCCAGCCCGTTCTAATCAACAAGATCGACCTGTTCTTCTGGAACTATGGGAGCCTGATCCGCCTGCCCGAGGCCTATCGCATCACTTACTGGGACGGTCACCAGTTCGCACCCGTGCATGCGCCCACGGGTTTGGGTCTGATCAACAACCAATATAATACCACCACATTCGAAGCGGTCACCACGACCCGCCTCAGGCTGGAGCTGGATTCTGTCGACCGCTGGACCGCCACCCTGGCGGAATGGAAAGTTCCCCGGCCTGCCGGAGCGCCCGATTACCCTCCCATCGTCATTGCCGGTCCGGACCGCGACATGGTGACTGGCGGAAAAACATGGCTGGCAGGCGACACCCGCTCCGTCAGTCCCATCACTGCCACCTCCTGGAGCCAGGTCTCCGGTCCCGGCAAAGTTCAATTCGCCGACGCTGCATTAACCCATACCACCGCTACTTTTGCAGGACCGGGTGACTACACCCTCAACTTCACAGCCCATCAGGGTAGTCTCAGCACAACTTCCTCGTTAATAGTCAAAGTACGCCCCCGTCCAAAAGATAAAAGACTCGATGTCGTATATACCAGGCATTACAGCATCGATAGCAAGCTCTGGAACGACCGGGTCAAAAATATCATTGTTAACTGGATACCCTTATGCATCGACCAGATCGAACGAACCGATCTGACAACAGGGGAAGGCGGGCTGGATAATTTCATCGAGGCGGCCAAAGCGCTTCGCGGGGAGCCCCATGGCGCCCACAAGGGCTATGTCTTCTCCAATGCCTGGGTCCACCAGACAGTGGAGTCCATCTGCGAAGCCCTGATGGTAGATGCCAAAGGAGATACGGCGATCCTCTCTGCACAGGGAAAAATGAAGGCTGCCCTGGAAAAATGGATCCCCATCATCCTCGCAGCCCAGGAACCGGATGGCTATTTGCAGACTGCCTATACCCTCCGTGACACAAGCCGCTGGCACGCTCGCTGGTCTCCCGAAGGCCGTGGCAACCATGAAGGATATGTATCCGGCTATTTCATCGAATCGGCCATCAATCATTACACTTTGACGGAAGGTAAGGACCGCCGGCTCTACAATGCCGCTAAAAGACTGGCAGACTGCTGGGTCGCGAATCTACGTCCGGGAAAGATAGCCTGGTACGACGGTCACCAGGAGATGGAACAAGCCCTGGTGCGCTTCGGCCGATTCGTCAACGATATGGAAGGCAGTGGACATGGCGACAGCTACATACAGCTGGCTAAATTCCTGCTGGACAACCGTAACCATGGCAGTGAATACGATCAAAGTCATGTCCCTGTCCAACAGCAATACGAAGCCGTAGGGCATGCGGTCCGCGCTACCTATACTTATTCCGGCATGGCCGACGTGGCAGCGGAAACAAGAGACCCGGATTACCAAAGTGCAGTGCTCTCCCTCTGGGACAATATGGTCAATAAAAAATACTACCTGACTGGCGGCATCGGCAGCGGAGAGACCTCCGAAGGATTTGGCCCTGACTATTCGCTTCGCAACAACGCCTACTGCGAATCCTGCTCCAGCTGCGGCCTGATCTTCTTCCAATACAAGATGAACCTGGCTTATCATGACGCCCGGTATGCCGACCTGTACGAAGAGACCATGTACAATGCCCTGCTGGGTTCGCTCTCCCTGGATGGCAAAGACTTTTACTACACCAATGCACTGGCGTCCTCCCAGCCCCGCTACCAGTGGCATGTCTGCCCTTGCTGTGTAGGCAATATTCCCCGCACCCTGCTGATGATGCCCACCTGGACCTATGTGCGTGGCGACGACGGCTTGTATGTCAACATGTACATCGGCAGCACCATCCGTGTAGAAAAGATTGCCGGCACAGACATTATTATGACCCAGCAGACCGATTACCCCTGGAATGGACATATCACCCTTACGGTTGATCCTCAACAGCAGACGACGCAGCCATTCACTGTCTATCTTCGTATTCCCAACCGTACCACCAGCGCCCTGTATACTCCCATCCCCGAAGTAAAAGGCTACCGGTCCATCTCCGTCAACGGCAAGGCACAAACGCCAGCCATCATCAACGGCTACATAGCCATCCGGCAGAGCTGGAAGAAAGGTGACAAGATCGTACTGGACCTGCCCATGACCATCCAGCAGATCACCGCCGACGAAAAAATAGAGGCTGACCGTGGCCGTATCGCTCTCCGCTACGGCCCCCTCCTGTACAATGTGGAGACAGCTGACAACCAGGATATCAGCCAAGCGATGGGCAAAGCTCCCCTTTCCCTGGAATGGAAGGACAGCCTGCTGCATGGCATCATGGCTATCAAAGGCACATGGGCTGATGGTACGCCGCTGCTGGCGATCCCGAACTATACCCGGCTGAATCGAATCACCCCCACGCCTTATCCGTTGCAAATTCCCGACAAAACACCTGCATCGATTATCTGGATAAAGAAATAACTTAGCAATCATAATTCACCAAAGCATGAGAAAACAACTGCTCTTATTTATTGTATCCTGCATCTCCTTCCTTTATAACCCTGCCTTTTCCCAGCTGGCTCCCGGCGAATACGCCCCCTGTCAGGAAATGCCCGGCCTCATCACCCGCTATGAGGCAGATCTCAATGCCCTGGTGCGGTTTTATACCACTCCCGCCAATGCCAGTGGCTTCGGCCGCGGCGGAGACCAGGAAAGCGGGGGCGGATCACCAGAAAAACGAACCAGACTGGAAGCCCTCTGCCACGAATACCTGAAAAAGCTGGAACAAATTGACTTTAAAAACCTCTCACAGGAATGCAAGGTCGATTATATCCTCTTCAAACGCGACCTCGATGCCAAATTGCAGGTGTCCGCGAATGAGGCGGCCGGCTATGACAAAATAAAGAAATGGTTCCCTTTCTCCGATTCCATTTACGCTGTTGAAAAGCTCCGCCGCCGCGGCCATCAGCCCGACGCGGAAGCCACCGCCAAAAACTGGTCCACCTTTTCGGGCCAGATAAAACAGCTGAAGATCCGTTTGAAAACAGACAGCTCGCTTACTATGGACCAGATCTACCAGGCAGGCCTGGTCATCAACGACCTGAAAAGGTCCATCGCCTCCGTCTATAATTTTTTCAACGGCTATGATCCTCTCTTCACCTGGTGGATGCCCAAGCCGTATAAGGAACTGGACGACGCGCTCGCTTCCTATGCCGATGTATTCAAGGAAAAGAATAAAGCCTTTACCCCGCCCGACAGCAGCGGTATCGTCGGTAAACCCGCCGGCCGGGAAGAACTGCTGCGGCAGCTGAAATACGAGATGATCCCTTACTCACCGGAAGACCTGATCGACATCGCCAATAAAGAATTCGCCTGGTGCGACGCGGAGATGCTGAAAGCATCCAAAGAAATGGGCTTCGGCGACAACTGGAAAGCAGCCCTTGAAAAAGTAAAGAATACTTATGTCCCTGCCGGTAAGCAGCCCGAAATGATCCTGGACCTCTTTAATCAGTCGGTGGATTTCCTGAAAAAAAACGACCTCATCACTGTCCCGCCCCTGGCCGAAGAGACTTTCGGCATGATGATGATGACCCCGGAACGCCAGCTGGTAAACCCCTTTTTCCTGGGAGGTAATGATATCATCATCTCCTACCCTACCAATACCATGGATGAGGACGACAGACTGATGAGCATGCGGGGTAATAACCCCCATTTCTCCCGCGCCACCGTTCACCATGAATTGATTGCCGGGCATAACCTCGAATTTTACTCGAATGCCCGCTATCGCACCTACCGCAACTTCGATACCCCTTTCTGGATAGAAGGCTGGTCGCTGTATTGGGAGCTGCTGCTCTGGGACCTGAAGTTTCCCAGGGGACCTGAGGACAGGATCGGTATGCTCTTCTGGCATATGCACCGCTGTGCGCGCATCATCTTCTCCCTCAACTATCACCTGGGCAAGTGGACACCCCAGCAGTGCATCGACTTTCTCGTCGACCGCGTAGGTCATGAAAGGGCCAATGCCGCCGGAGAGGTCCGCAGATCTTTTGTGGATCACTACCCGCCATTGTACCAGCTGGCCTATCTTACGGGCGGACGACAGTTCTATGCTTTAAAAAAAGAATTGGTGGACAGTGGCAAGATGACCTACAAGCAGTACCATGACGCCGTGATGCACCTGAATGCGATGCCGGTGGAAATGGTACGGGCTATCCTGACCAAACAGCCGCTGGAAAAGGATTTTACCACAAAATGGAGGTTTTACGATCTGGGAGGCGTGAAATAGCTTACCACACATAGGTCGCCACTGCTCCGGCGCTCAGGGTCTGCGTTGTCGTTCCTTTATTGTCCTGGACGATAAAGGATAGAGCGCTATCACTCTTATTCAGCACGATCAACACCGTCTTCCCCGCCGGCGTGCGGAAAGCCACATTCGGCAGAACCCCTCCACCGGGGACAGCAGCAGATCCTGCCGGCCCGGCGGTCTGCAATTCCGAAGCGATCCTCACCGATCCCGGCCGTACAAATTTGGCGGCATGTGCGATGATGTAATAAGCCGGGTTGCGCGTCACCTTGTCCCCGTCGATGGTCACTGCCCCCAGGCAGCGATCACATCCGCCCCTGTCCGTATGCGGGTTATTGTCAGGGTCCGCAGCCAGGTTCCATTCGATGACATTCCTGCTCCAGTTACGGGTGGCGCCGATGATGAGGTTTTCTATATGCTCCGGTATATCCCTGGAAAAATCTCCCGGGGCACCAACCCACTGCTCAGTGAAATAAAGATTCTTCGACGGATAGGCTTCGTGGACCTTCGACATGGCTTCTATCGTGCCACCATACAGGTGAAAGGCCGATCCATCAATGTATTGCCGGGCTTCGGGGTCATCCAGTATGCTAATGGGATACTCCGGCTTATCGCAATTGTGGTCGTAGATGATGATCCTGGTTCTTATACCTGCCTGCTTGAAGGCAGGGCCCAGGAAATTCTTCACGAATGCAGCCTGTTCCGGCGCTGGCATAAACATGCTGGGATTATTGCCCGGATGCAAGGGCTCGTTCTGCACCGTGATGGCATCCAGCCGGATGCCTTCCTTCGCCATGGCCTGGAGATACTTTACAAAATAACGGGCATATGTCGCGTTATACTCCGGCTTCAGACTTCCTCCTCTTGTATCGTTATTCGTTTTCATCCAGGCAGGCGCGCTCCATGGCGTGCCTACTATTTTCAGTGAAGGAAAAATGGTCAGGATTTCCTTCAATACCGGGATGACATCCTTTTCATCGGAGCCCAGGTCAAAATGGGACAAGGAAGTATCCGTCTCCCCTGCCGGCATGTCGTCATAAGAAAAAACATGATCGTTGAGATCGGACGCGCCGATGCTGATCCGCAGATAGCTGCCGCCGATGTGATCACCCTTTGCGGAAAAAAGATCTTTCAGCAGGGCTGCCCGCGCCGGAGCGCTCATATGGATGATGTGTTGTGCGCTGCCGCCTGTAAGGGCCCATCCATACCCGTCGATGGACTGGTAAGATTGCCGGGCGTCCACCCGGATGAGAAGGTCTGCCCTGGCGGCAATAGTATCCTGGCTTGGGTCCCAGGGAATTGCTGGCTGCGGTTGTTGTTTGGTGAAGAAGATCTGCCGTGCAGGGTCTGTCAGCCAGCATGTAGCTTTCACCTGCGCACGCACATGCAGCAAGCTGCACGTCAAAAACCCTAAGAACAATGTCCGCATGAGCACTGTATGATAATTGTGGAAATAGAATGAGGCAGGCTCTCCGTCACGGACTCCTTTCCTTTCAGGATAAGCCGGTAAGATAATTTATCAGCCGTGGTATTCAGCACGACCACCGCAATGCTCCCGTCTGTATTGACAAAAGCCGCCGTTTGCAGCTGCGCCCTGTTGGTGGAGGCGGCGATCCGTTTTGCCCCGGGCTTCACGAATTTTGAAAAATGACCGATATAATAATAGGCATTGGTATAGATCAGTTTTCCGGTGCGGGTGTCGGCATGCACCGGGGCAAAACAAAAATTGCCCACATGGTTAGGTCCGCCCTTCTCATCCAGCAGGATATTCCAGTCCGTCCACCCCACGCATCCATTGTTGAAATCATTTACCATAGAGTAGCCATATTTCTCTCCCAGCGACCAGTTATGGACACTGTCTAAATTGAACTTTTCCTGACAGCCTTCCGTGAACAGGAGGTTCACATCCGGAAAAGCATTGGTCACCAGCTTCATGTTCTCGAATTGCATCGGTCCGCCCGTCCAGGTCTCATACCAGTGATACCCGATGCCCCAAATATATTTCGCCGCTCCCGGATCATCCAGGAGTGTGCTGGCCCGCTGGTACAGCAGGTCACGGTTATGATCCCAGGCGATCAGCTTCTTATCACCCATGCCGGAAGATTGCAGCACCGGCCCGAGATAATTTTTGATAAAATCCCTTTCTTCTTCTGCCGTATATATACAGGACTCCCATTTCTGTTTGGCCATTGGCTCATTCTGCACGGACAGGCCCCAGACCGGGATACCCTTCGCCTCATAGGTCTGAATGAACTTTACATAGAAGTTCGCCCAGCTGTGTCCATACTGCTGCTGTTGCAGATGTCCGCCGCCAAGGACATTGTTATTGTCCTTCATCCAGCCCGGAGGGCTCCATGGCGAGACAAAGAGCCGGAGGCTCCCGCCGGCAGCCGCAATGGCTTGCCTGATCAATGGGATGCGGTACTGCTCATCATGCGCAACACTAAAGCTGGCGAGGGCCGTATCCCTGTCTTTCACATAGGAATAGCTCCCGCTGGAGAAATCACAGCTTTGGATATTTGTCCGGGCGAGCGTATACCCAATCCCGCTCTCAGTATTGTAATACGCCCTCAGCAGCTCCTCCTGCCGGGCCTTTGGGATCTTTGCGAAGGTCTCGGCCGAAGCATCCGTCAATGCCCCGCCGATGCCGATAATGGTCTGAAAGGTCGACCGAGGGTCCACTAATACAAAAGGCTCCGTCTCCAGTGGCTGCCTGGACGCGGTAAAGATGAGCTTTCCGTCTTGTGTCAGCCGCAATTGGGATTTTTCTGCAGTCGTGTAGATGGAACCAGACTGGGCAAAAGTGCCGGCGCCGGTCAGCACCAGGAAGATGGCAAGGATCAGTTTCATCTCCTAAAGATAACCAATATTTCTGCTTAGCTTCTCCGTCAGAGGCGTAATGTACTACTTCAAAACCACTGCAACGGCCTTACCTGCGTATCCAACGTTCGAAGAACTCATATGTTCTCAACATCTGATCGATCCGCTGCCGGTTGTCCCCGCTGCGGGTAAGCTCGTGCGTTCCACCCGGATGACGGACATACTCAACGGGGCGCCCCAGCACCTTCAGGCTTCTGTACAACATTTCCCCCTGTACAAAGCCGGTCCTTCTGTCATTCTCTCCATGGAAAATGATCAGGGGCGTCGTAATGTTGGCCACATAGGTGATGGGCGACTCCCGCTCCAGCACAGCCCTGGTATGTGCTTCCCAGGGATAGCCGCCGAAATAGTTGGGCACGAGCCGCCAGGCATTGCCTTCCCCGAAAAACGTCGCCAGGTCATATACGCCCCGTTGGGCGCAGGCCGCCTTAAATCGATGGTCATGGCCTACGATCCAGGCCGCCAGATACCCGGCATAAGATCCGCCGCTGACCACCAGCCTGGAAGTGTCTGCCCACCCCTCCGCTACTGTCTTGTCGAGTGCCGTCAGCACATCGCTCGTGGGACCTGTCCCCCAATCCTCCACATTGGCCCGGAGGAACTCCAACCCATAACCGCCGGAACCCCGCGGGTTGCTGTACACCACTCCATAACCCTTGCTGCAGAAGAACTGGAACTCATGCCACATGCTGGTCTCTCCCGGTCCCCACATCGCCGAAGGGCCCCCATGGATATCCAGCAGCAATGGATACTTTTTACCCGGCGTATAGTCCGCAGGCTTCATCACCCAATACTCGACGGTGAGTCCCTTGTCGTTTGTAAAACTGTGCTTCTCCGGCAGCGACAGCTGCTTGCGTTGCACCCAATCATAATTGAAAGCGCTGATCCGGCGCACATGCTGCAGGGCAGGATCGGCTACGTACAGGTCGAAAGGATCGTTCACTTCCGAACGGACAAATACCACCTTCCCGCTGCCCACGTCAAAACTGCCCGTACCGCTGTTATAGTCCGACAGCTGCTCCGTCCTGCGCGTACTGACACTCACACGGTATAGCGGCGCCCCTCCATTGGAAGGGGCCGTAAAATAGATCCACTTTTCATCAGGACTCCAGGTATAGCCACCCTTGCTGCGGTCGAAAGGCAGATCGATCGGGCTGCCGCCTTGCAGGGGGACGATCGCCAGCTGCGGAACAGTGACAAAAGAAGTATTGCTGTATTGAAAGGCCAACCAATTGCCCGAAGGGGAAAGCACCGCGTTGGAATAAACTTTTCCTTTCTCCCCTAATAGTAGCCGCGGGTGTGTGCCATCCCTGTCGGCCAGGTAAACACTGCTTTCCAGACTCCTGTCCGGATGCTGCGTGGAGTCCATGTTACCTGTAATGACCAGGTGCCGTCCGTCCGGGGTGAAGTCCACATCGGAGTAGCGGTAAAACCCACGGGTCACCGCCACCGGCAGAGCGCCTGTCCGCACCTCCTGGATATAAAAATAATTAAAGCTCATCTCCGCATTCACCACCATCTCGTCCTGGAAATTGAGCCGGTTCACCACTTTCGCTTTTTTATCCGTGATATCGTTTTCCAGGTACGCCCGTACCTCCTCCGGGTTCCCATCTGGGTCGGGCTTCGCACGGGCGGCAGTGAGATTTTCATTCTTGTCAAAGCCCGCCTGCTCAAAAGGCCAGGATGGCAGCGCGTGACCAGGGTTGAGCACAGTATCCCGGACCAGCTCTCCCAGCCGTATATTCGAAGAGAATAAAATGGCTTTCCCATCCGGCGACCACTTCGGGGTACCGGCTCCATATTTATAATGTGTGAACTGCACCGGCTCCCCGCCATCCATCGACAAGATGAACACCTGCGGTTTGCCGTCCACCGCACGTACAAAAGCCAGCTGCTTTCCATCAGGGCTCCAGGCTGGCTGAGATGCACCCTCTTTCACCGTCAGTTCCTTCGGCAGCGTCCCGTCCTCAGGTGATACGACATAGATGTGATTGACATATTTATAATCTGGTTTTGAGTCGGGATCCGGCTCTATCCTTGTCACCGTGAACGCTGCCCGGCGACCATCCTTGCTCAACGTAACGCCGCTGAGAGACTGGATCTTCAGCATGTCTGTAACTTTCACAGGCTCTTTGCCAGCCTGCCCATATGCTAAAAGGGAAAAGAATGCCAGGGCGGCAGTCAGGTATTTTCTCATGTATTAAATTTAGGAGATTTCTTCCTCACAAAGTGCACCGCTCATGATAATTCACCAGCCTTATCGGCTCCCAGTCCATCTCCAGGCCCCGGTAAGTCCTGCCAATAGCGTCCAGTGCAGCTTCCACCTCCTCACAGGATGCCAGTGTCACCAACTGCCTGCGATGTTCCGCCAGACCTGGCAGACCCTTCAGGTACTGGGCATACCGGCCCCGCATTTCACGAAGACCGATGGGCCCGTGCCAGGCCACTGCCTTTTGCAGGTGCAGCTTACAGACATGCAGCCTTTCCTCCAGGGTCGGCGGCGGATGCAATTCTCCTGTCTCTCTTAAATGCCGCACCTCCCGGAAGATCCAGGGATACCCAATGGCCGCACGGCCTATCATGATGCCATCTACTCCATAACGATCCCCATACTCCAGCGCCTTTTGGGGGCTATCAATATCACCATTGCCAAAAACAGGGATCTTTATCCGCGGATTGTTCTTCACCTTCCCGATCAGGGTCCAGTCCGCCTCCCCTTTATACAATTGGCTTCTCGTCCTTCCATGGATGGTCAGGGCCGCTATACCGGCATCCTGCAGCCGCTCAGCTACCTCTTCGATATTCTTGGTCGCGTCATCCCACCCCAACCTGGTTTTAACGGTGACGGGTAAACGCGTAGATCGTACGCACGCTTCTGTCAGCCGCACCATCCGTTCCACATCCTTCAATACCCCCGCACCAGCGCCTTTACCGACAACGCCTTTCACCGGACAGCCGAAATTAATATCCAGCAGGTCCGGCTCCGCCGCCTCTACGATCTGCGCCGCCATCGCCAGCCGCTCCTCATCCCCTCCAAAGATCTGGATACCCACAGGCCGCTCGTCCTCGAAAATATCCAGCTTCCGCCGGCAGGCAATGGCATCCTTGATCAACCCCTCGCTGGAAATGAACTCCGTGTAGAGGAGATCTGCCCCATACCGCTTGCACACGGCCCGGAAAGGCGGATCGCTCACGTCTTCCATGGGCGCCAGCAGCAGCGGAAAGTCTTCCAGGGTTATGTTCCCGATCTTCACCATATTTTTCAGTTCAGCGGCAAAAGTAGGCCATCCTTCCCAGATCTGGCCTTCCAGGGATACGTAAAGCGATGAAATGCTTTAACGGGGTATAATAAAAATATAATATATGTCGTTTTGATGGCGGTAGGGAATTGATCTGTAACCCCCTCTATAAATCACGATGAAAATACTCACTGTTCTCACATTGGCATGTCCATTCGCCGTGCTCTTCCTCGCCGGTTGTAAAAAAAACAATAACAGCTATCTCAACGTCGACGGTATCTCCGCAACATTGGGCGGGATCTCCTGGCAATCCCGATATACTGTGGGCATTGCACCCGCTAACGCCGGCTTTGTTTATCTCTATGGCTATGCTGTCAATGCAGGCGACACTTCCGTGATAGAGCTGGATATCTCGGACAGCGTTCAGGTAAATGAACCTGATCCCTTCAAAAGCTCCACTGCCTCCTTTTCCAAAAGCGATGGAACTACCTATATACTCGATGATATTTTTGGCGGCCACGGTACCATCACCGTAACCTCCAGGTTCGGGAGTATACATACGATCGCAGGTACCTTCAGCGGCGTGTTCTACAATACGCAGAATAGTGATGACAGTATCCAGATCGACAATGGCCATTTCAATACCAGCTACTTCACAGAATAGTAAATTTCAAAATATCAAATAAAATGCCGGGTCGGTCCTACTGATCCGGCATTTTCGTATTTTCCCCCTGCTAAAACACGCGGCATACATGACCAATACTCCCCATCGTTTAAAAGACCTCGGATTCAAGACCTTTTTCCTGCTCTTTCCCGCAGTGATGGTATACATTCTCCTCACTGATACCGACGGCTGCGGCGACCTTCCCCGGGACTTCCGCTTCTTCCCCGTCGCCGGAGGTTCCGCACTCCTGCTGGCCGTCGTCTGGAGCATCATCGACAAACAACGTCATCATTATATCAGGCTCCAATACCTGCTGCAAACGATGCTCCGCATATTCCTCGCTTATACCATCATGCAATACGGCGCTGCCAAAGTGCTGGACGTACAGTTCAATTCCAATATCTCCTCCCTCGACTCCAGGGTAGTGGACATGCGCCCGATGGGTGTCGCCTGGTCCTTCTTCGGCTACTCCTTCCCCTATGAGTTCTTCATCGGCTGCAGCCAGATCGCCGCAGCCATCCTCCTCCTCTTCCGCCGTACAGCGACCCTGGGGGCCATCGTTATGGTGACTATCATGAGCAATATCGTCTTCGTAAACTTTGCCTTTGACGTATGTGTAAAGTTCTTCTCCTGCACCTACCTGGCCATGTCTCTTTACCTGCTGGTAGACGATGCCGCGCGCCTCACCAACGTTCTGCTCCTCAACAAAGCGGCGGAAAAAAGGACCTGGCCCCATCTGTTCAGGAAGAAGATCATGAAGAGGATCGCAGGCGTCATCGGCATATTGCTGGGCCTTTTTGCGATTGCCTATCCCATGTATGACACCCTGCGCATGAAAGAAAAATACGGCGTCGGCAAACATACAGCGCTCTACGGCGTCTGGTCCGTCGACAGTCTTCATCATTCCCGCGACTCTATCAACCTTGCGCTGCATGCCGATGAAGGCGGCTGGAGAAAGATCATCTTCGAAGACTATAACGATGCCTCCATAAAATCCTGGACATCGACCCCGGATTACTTCGGCTATGATGTGGATACGGCCAAACACGCCGTTCACATGAAACGCACGTACCCGGATACCCTCCTGGTGATCAATACGACCTATCATCTCGACAAAGACACGCTCTATCTGCGTGGAAAACATGGTGAGGATTCATTATATGTTCGCCTCCACCTGCTGCGAAAATACTTCCGGCGTTAAGAATCCATCCGCAAAAGGACGATAAAGTACTAAAATACTCTTAGACGTCGTTCAATAAAGTAAGAGAAATTCGTCTTTAAATCCAATTCATATGATGAAGTCACAGACAGTTGCTTTTCTGTTGGGGTTTACACTTACGTCCGTTGTGCTGTTGTTCGTTCCCGGCATTTCCAAAAAGACCAGTCAGACCGGCAATGCCGGAGATCATAAACTCGCGGGCGTCACCGGGAATGTCATCCCCAGGCCTGACGTAAAAAACGCAGCCAGTTACCATGCAACACGTTGATGATCTCCTCAGGCCCATATCCCCGCTGCTCCAACAAACCCCCTAACCTCGCCAGGTCGGCTACTGTATCCAGGTCATAAGGTGATTGCTCTTTCCCGAACATACCATCAAGGTCGCTTCCAATCGCTATGTGCTGGCTGTTGCCTGCCAACTGGCAGATATGGTCATAGTGATCTATCAATTTCTCCAGGTTGACGCCCGAAGTGCGGGGATCCGACTGTCCTCTCACCCAGCCATCAGACAACATCCACGCATCCAGTACTCCCCCGATGACCGCACCTCGTTGGATCAGGGTCTTTATCTGGTCATCCGTCAGCTGCCGCTGATGCCGTACCAGCGCTCTGCAATTATGGTGGCTGGCCCATACAGGTCCCTTATAAAGATCCATGGCCTGCCCGAAAGCTTCGTCCGTGAGGTGCGTAATGTCCAGGATCATATTCAGCCGCTCCATCTCCTTCAGCAGCTCCAGGCCCTGGCGTGTAAATGGCCCCGTCATACCCGTACCCGGCGCGTAACGTCCCGGTCCGTAATGTGCCGGACCAACGGCCCTCAGGCCATTCCGGTATGCTTTTTCCAGGTAGGAAAGATTTACCAGGCTGTCGGCGCCTTCCAGACTTAATATATAGCCGATAGGTTTTTCGATATCCTCACCCTGCATCCACAGGTCGACATGCCGCTCGAGCGCAGCCCTATCTCCGATCATAACCATTTCACCCTCCTCCTCCATGGCTTTATACCAGGCCAGCTGGCCCTGTGTCTGCGCCCAGGCCTGTTCGGGTGAATGCCAGCCAGGCAGCATACTCCCGGCATCCACATATCTTGCGATCTGTGTTGCCGCCACCAGCCCGACCCCTCCTTTGCGCAGCTCCGGCAGGGACACCGTTCCTTTTCCCCGGTCTGATTTATCGGTGAGTCCATTTTCCCTGTCGCGTATCGCTGGTACAGGTAGTCGAAGGTCCCTGTTCCATTCCAGCGCATTCATGGACAGGTCCAGGTGGGCGTCTATTATCAACATTGTTTTTTCTCCAATTCTTTTTTTACTACGTCCACAGGATATTTCAGCGCCAGCCTCCTGATCTCATAGCTGAATTGCGTAAAGGTCTTTTCCCATTGCCGGGCCTCCTCATCCGTATAAGTATAAAATCCCTTGCCATTCGCAACGCCCCTTCCCCCGGCCTTCACAATGTCATCGATCAGCTGCGGCACCCCTGTACTGTTGCTCAGCGCAGGAAAGAGGTCCTTTATCACTGTATGATAGGCCGTCACGCCGGTGAGGTCCATCCATCGGAATACGCCTACCAGGGTCATCCAATAGCCGGCATTGTTACGACAGGCCCTGTCTACATCCTCCACTGTGGCATATCCATGCTCTACAAGGTAGAAGGCCTCCCTGTACATGGCATACATCAGCCGGTTGGTAATAAATCCCCGTATATCCTTTCGCACCAGCGTTGGTTCCTTACCCCATCCCTCTGCTATGTCATACAGGTATTCCCCAAGCGCTGTCTCACTTTGCTCTCCGCAAATGATCTCCAAAAAACGGGTGGTATGCGATGGCTCCGCCCAATGCAGGCCGAAGAACCTATGAGGATATTGTGTCTGGGCCTGCAACAGGCTGATAGGAATAGCCGATGTATTCGACGTGAGGATGGCATCCTCCGCAATGACTGCTTCAATCTTCCTGTACACCGCCTGCTTAATGGTGAGGTTTTCCAGCGTGCATTCAATGACGATCCTGCAGCCTCGCAGATCACCATAATCTTCCGTGATCGTTAGCCGCTGCCGCCATCCATCCATTGATGCGTCGATCAATCCCTCCTCTACCGAACGTTCCCAATGCCCGCGCACTCTCCGCTCTGCATGTTCCATGTCTGCCGGCAGGGGCGCCACGGCCACCACCGGGTGTCCTGCCATCAGCAGGCAGGTAGTAATGCTGCATCCCATCAGCCCCAATCCTACCACACCCACCGGCATAGCGCCCGCCTTCATTTTTGATCCTGTCATAACGTATTTTTAGTAAGTGGCCCTTCCTCCCGAAAGATCGAAAGTGAAGCCTGTGGCGAAACTATTTGACGGAGAGACAATAAATAAGGCGAGATCTGCCGCCTCCGTCAGCGTCCCGCATCGTTGCATCGGTATCTTATCCGTCATATAACGCACCTGCTCGTCAGGCATAGCGTCCACCAGGGCCGTCCTGATCACGGCGGGAGCCAATGCATTCACGGTGATGCCGGCGGTGGCATACTCCTTTCCCTGCACTTTGGTCATCCCGATCACCGCCGCCTTGCTAGCGGAATAAGCCAGCATGCCCGCATTCCCTTCCTTCCCGGCGATAGAGGCGATATGAAGGATACGGCCGTAACTACGCTTCAGCATCTCTGGCAAGACATACTTCGAAGTATGATACGATCCCATGAAGTTCACCCCAAATACGGCAAGGAGATTCTCTGTATCTACTTCATGGCTTTTAATATTCGTTTTCCCCGTGATGCCTGCGCTGTTCACCAGCATGTCGATCCTCCCCCATCGATCCGCCGCTTTGGCCACTGCCGCCTTCACCATTCCTTCATCCGTAATATTCACCGGGACCACTATACATTCTCCGGGCAACATAGCCTGTGTAACAGCCAATCCTTCCTCGTTCCGGTCGAAAAGCGCCAGCGATACGCCTTTCTCCGACAACCGCTGCGCAATGGCCCGCCCCAATCCGCTGGCGGCGCCGGTGACGATTCCCGTCTGTTGTTCAAAAGGTATATTCATTTGATCCAAAGCTACGTGTACCATGCATCGGGATTTTTATCAATCGATTGCGCAAATAATAATTGCGCAACCGGTTGAGCGGGGTACCCCCCTCTATATTTTTTAGTATCTTTAAGATATGCCTGATCACTCGCCTACGCTCAAGGAAATCGCCCGGCAGCTGAACGTTTCAGTGTCCACCGTGTCCCGGGCCCTGCATGATCATTACAGCATCGGCCTGCGGACGAAAATGCAGGTACGGCAGCTGGCAAGCGAACTGCATTACGAGCCCAATCAAACAGCCATTTTTTTCAAGCAGAAAAGGACCTTCATGATCGGCGTCATCCTGCCCAACCTGTCCCAGGACTTCTTCGCCTCCATGGTAGGCGGTATCGAGGACGTGGCCTATGAGAAAAATTATACCGTGATGCTCTGCCAGTCCAGGGATGACCAGGCAAGGGAAATACAATTGGTCAACGCCATGAGATCCCAGCGTGTCGACGGCGTATTGATATCCATTTCCAAAGACACCACCAACTACGAACACTTTGAATTACTGAGGCGGCATAAGATACCCATTGTCTTTCTCGACAGGATACCCAAAATGCCGGATATCCATTACATCGCCAGCAGCCTGGGAGCCGGCATGCAGCAAGCCATCGATTTTCTCATCAGGAAGAAACATAAGCGCATCGCCCTTATCAATGGCCCGGGGCATCTTTCCGCCAGCCAGGAAAGATTGGAATCATTCAGGAATACGCTCTGGCAGAAACGGAGGAAATACGATCCCAGCCTCGTCACCTGTTCGGATCTTTCCAAAGAAGGCACCTGCAAAGCCATGCAGCAGCTGCTCGATCAGAAACAGCGGCCCGATGCCATCATCACCTTCAACGATTATGTCGCCCTGGACAGCATCCAATATGCCAAAAGATCGAAGATCAAAGGCATCAGTTTCGTCAGCTTTGCCAACGAGCCCATTTGCGATTATATCGACAATGCCCCTATCGCTTCTGTGGAGCAATTCCCTTATCAGCAGGGACAGAAAGCCACACAGCTGTTGCTCCAATTGCTGGATAAACAGGCCGGCGAGGCTGATGATCCTTACCCACTGCTGCACCATGAGCTCCTGCAACCTCAACTGGTCATCCACCGGCCGGCCTGACAGAAGGTCCGCGGCCCTTACAGCACTATGATCTTACGCGTAATATTTTGCGTCGCACCTGCCACCCGGAGGATATACATGCCCGGCGCCACACCCGTCTGCTTAACATCATTCCATCCCAACTCGGTCGTCCCTTGCGCAGCCATCGCCTCTTTCCTGAGCACCGGCCTGCCGCTGAGGTCCCACAGTTCCAGGCGCACCTTCCCCGCCACATCCTGCGTGACATAGACTGACAGCTTATTTACCACCGGATCAGGGAATACCCGGATGCCATTACTCCCGGTATTATCCAGCGCCAACGTCAAAGCGCTCAGGACAGGCGGCAGCGACGAAGCCCCCGTCGTCCCGCAACCGTGCCGGTCATAGGCCACTCCCCCCAAACTGGATGTTGTATCCAGTCCCGTTGTCCGCGCATACTGATGAAAAGTGGTGTCCACCGTCTCTGCTGTTCCGTCGCCATTCGTGTCCCGGGCAAAATAGGCAGCACAGGGATTATTATCCTTTGTATAATATTCGTTGTAAGTAAAAGTCAGATTGGACTGAGCGAATGTGAATGCAAGAACAGTATTCGACAACGACGACACTTCATTTTCATCAAAGGTCAGGTGCTGAATACGGTTCATAACTATCTCGGCCCACCTGCCCGCAGGGTCCAATGTACCATAATGACCGTTTGCCCTGTTGTATAGGGCTGGGTTGATAGTAAAGTTGTTCGAATCCGTATTGTACTTTACGGCCACATCGGAACAGGTAGAGGTCGGGTTATTGCTTCCCAGGTACATGCCCGGCCCCAGGTTGGCCCACACATTATTGCCGATGACGAGGTGCCCCCCGCTGGTGCTGGAATCCTGTTCATTGCCCACAGAGATACCCGTGCCGTTATTGTAGCTTTCATTTTCCTGTACCGTGACATGTAAGGAACCGTCCAGGTAGATACCCGCCGAAGTGGCCACCGGCGAGATACACCGGTAAACGGAATTATCTTTGATCAGCCCATTCCGGGACTGGTTATTGGCCTTGAGCAGTGCCGGGTAACTCTCCAATACCCATTTGTAGTTGCCTGCCGCGACGATCCCGATATTGGCCACATCGTAGATCTCGTTAGCCGAGACAGTGAACGTATCCACATTGCCATTGATGGCCATCCCCTCCGCATAACCAGGTACAATATCATGTATTGTATTGTTATCGATGAGCAGGTTGTTGATAGCTGTATTGGTATTCCCTAATACCGTAATGGCACTGAGCACGTCATTCGGCTGGGGATTCTTTGCCTTCGTCGTATCCCTTGTCCATTTCAGATCGTGCAGGTCGTTACCCACGATCTGGATATGGTTGCCGTTGCCTTCGATGACAATGCCATAACGGACATCTTTCAAGGTCACTCCGCCCACCACCGTCGTAAGGGTAGAGTCATTCGTCAGGTGCTGGATATCCAGCCCGCTGATCCTGATATAGCTGGCGCTGTCTATGACAAACATGCTGGCATACTTCTGGGTCAGGCCTCCCCCATCCACCGCGGCCCATTCGCCCGGGTAGTTGGTGATGGTAAACCATTTTTTATTCTGCCCCCGGTTATGGCCGATGTAGACACTGTTGGTAAGGTTATAGGTCCCTCCACGCAAATAAACGGTGATATTGGAATCGATCAGCGCCGCCGGTACCACGCTGAAATCATAGCCTGCCCCATTCACAGCCGTATTGATCGTCCTCCAGGGTTTGGCTTTCGAGCCGTCACCCGTCGTGTCATTGCCGGATGTGCTCACATAGAACTGGTAACGGGCGCTGCGGTAGATAATGTTGGAGTCTACATTGGCTGTCTGCGTCACCGTACCTGCTGCTCCCGACACCGTGACGAGATTCCCGTAATATCCCGGAGCGATGGTTACAAACCGGCTGGTATCGATCAGCACATTGTTGGGCAGACTGCCGGATCCGGCTATATACACAGGCCAGATGTTCCTATCCAGGGAGCCGGGGAATTTCGCCTCGGCTGTATCGCTGTTCCAGAGCAGGTTCTTAAATGTACAGCTCCGCAGATCGATGTTGCTGCCACCCCCCGAGATATAGACCCCATAGGCCGTGATATTGCTGATATTGGCAAACTGCAGGCCCTGCAGCCGGATATTGCTGGCTCCGGCAATGCTGACCATGTACGAATAGTCGGCCGTCAACCGGCTTCCGTCAAATTCCACCTGCTCCCCCGGGTAAGCTTTCAGGATGAAATAATGACCGTTGCTGCCGCTTTTGTCGCTGCCGATATAGATCGTCGTGTCGGCGCTTAAGTGGTAAACACCCTGCCGGAAATAAACGATCACATCCGATGTGTCCGCTTGCCCCGATCCGAACATGCCGGAAAGCAGATTGTTCCAGGGATTGCTGAAAGTCCCATCCCCATTCGTGGGTTTGGTAATGTCTACATAATACGTTCTTTGGGCTGATAGTTCCTTGCCGAGGAGCTGCAGGAACAAGCACAGACAAAGGAGTAAAGTTCGCTGGTTCATAAGATCTCTTTTTTTGGTTTAATAATTATTACCATAGAGAAATTAAGAACAATCCGGCGACCGGCAAAAATCTGAAACAGGCTGTGGCGTTGAATTGCATCACACAACCGTTTGCGAAGAGCAGGCAATCGTTTGCGCTAATTTTCAACAGCTGCATGCCTGGCGAATCCGGTAAAGAACCTGAGAACTGAATAAAGAAAAAGGCCGTCGTGAGACGGCCTTAAATCATTTTACTTCGATGTAGCGTTTATAAAGACATACGATAAGAACAAGACCAGGCTAAGAAAGGCTACTGCCAATACGATCGTCACAGCTGTGTTTTGAAAGGCACCACCTTTGGGTGTATGCGTTCCGGCTTCGGGTTTCATATGACTGGATTTTGATGAGCAAATGCATTAATCGTATTAGTAATATATGAAATGTTTGTGGTATTTGCAAGCCTAAAAATCCGAATAACGTATAAACTAATGCTTTTCACTCATATAAAACACCAATTTTCCCCCATTCATGAGCTCCTGATGAGTGATAAAGCGGCGGGTCAATGGCTGGCCATTCAAGACCGCTTTGCGCACATATACATTCTTTTCTCCCTGTCCCTGCACTTCGATGATGAAATCTTTTCCATTTTCCAGGTGTAACACGGCCCCATTTACGGCCGGGCTGCCCAATGCATATTGATCTGAACCCGGCGCTACGGGATAAAAACCCAAGGCGCTGAAAATATACCAGGCGCTCATCTGTCCGCAGTCATCATTGCCTCCCAGGCCATCCGGTGCATTGCGGTATTGCTTCTTCATGATCATCCGTACACGCTCCTGCGTCTTCCAGGGCTGATCGGTCCAGTTGTACAAATAGGCCACGTGATGCGAAGGTTCATTGCCATGTACATAATTGCCGATGATACCGTCCCTTGTAATGTCCTCCGTCTCCGCAAAGAACTTATCCGGCAGCTCCATGGTGAACAAAGAATCCAGGTGCCGGACAAAACGCTGCTTACCGCCCATCATCGTGATCAGGGCCGCCGGATCATGCGGAACATACAAACTATAATTCCAGGCATTCCCCTCGATAAAACCCTGGTCGTTGGTGCTCAGTACGTCGAACTCTTTTTTGAAGCTGCCATCGGCCTGCCGGGGTCGCATATATCCGATGGAAGCATCCCAGACATTCTTATAGTTCTCCGAGCGCTTCATATACGTTGCATAGATATCCATTCTTCCCAGTTTCTTTGCCGCCTGCGCAATGCTCCAGTCATCATACGCATATTCCAGTGTATTGGACACGGAAGTGCCGCTGCCTTCCGCAGGGACATAACCTTTGTCGATATAGGCGCCCAGTCCCATGAAATCCCGGTGCTGCGAAGTGGCGATACAGGCATCCAGCGCCTTGTTCGCATCAAATGGCGCATTCCCTTTCACGATGGCGTCCGCCACTACCGACACACTGTGATAGCCCGACATACACCAGTTCTCATTGGCATAATGCGACCAGATGGGCAGCATATGCTGCGTGCTTTGATCAAAATGCACCAGCATGCTCCGGACCATATCGGCATTCCGTCCCGGCTCCAGGATATTGAACAAAGGATGCAGCGCCCTGTGCGTATCCCACAACGAAAATGTCGTGTAATTGGTAAACCCCTCCGCCTTATGGTTCACCTGATCCAGTCCCCGGTAGGCCCCGTCCACGTCCATATAAACGGTGGGGTTGATATAAGCATGATAAAGGGATGTGTAGAAATTCTCCTTCTCATCTTTTCCCGCCTCGATCCGTGCCTTGCTCAGCTCGCGGTTCCACCAGGCCTGGCCCTCCTGCTTCACCCGCTGAAAATCCCAGCCTGGCACCTCTGTCCGTAAATTTAACAGGGCCCCATCCGTGCTGACGGAAGACAATGCCATCTTCAGCTTGATCTGTTCCCCCTCTTTTGTATGGAAGTCGAAATTCATGCGGATCTGCCTGCCGGCGATGTCCGGGAAATTATGGTTCTGGTCAAACTTACCCCAGAAACCCCGGTACACCTGCTTCTTGCTATAGTTCCTGCCGCCATACTGGACAAATGGTTTGGAAAAGCTCAGCGCAAAATATTCAGTTCTTGTCCTCCCCCAGCCATTGGTCTGCCGCCATCCTGTCACCAGCGTATCATTCTCCACCCGGACAAAGGTCCAGACATTCTTGTCCTCGTAATTATAGATGCCGCTCATCAGGTCCAGGATAATATGTGCCTGATCCGTGGCAGGGAAAGTATATTGATGCATTCCCACCCGGGAGCTGGTGGTCAGCTCCGCCAGCACATTATAATCCTCCAGCTTCACCTTGTAGTAATTGGCTTCCGCCACTTCCGTCGCATGGGAGAAAGCGCTTCTGAAGCCGCTCCGCGGCTTGTCCGCAACACCGGGATTCAGCTGCAGCTCACCCACAGTCGGCATGATCAGGAAATCCCCCAGGTCGGAATGCCCCGTACCGCTGAAATGCGTATGGCTAAACCCGACGATGGTCTTATCGTCATACTGGTAACCTGCACAGTATTTATATACATCCGGATTATACTTCCCATTCATCTCGTAAGGTATGGTATCCGTATCAGGGCTCAGCTGCACCATACCGAACGGCACCGTGGCGCCCGGATAGACATGGCCCATCCGCTGAGTTCCGATGATGGGGCGTACGTACTGCACCAGGTTTTCATCGGAAGCGCTCTGGGCAAAAGAAAATACGGGAAGACTGGCTAAGATCGCGAATAGTGATGTGCGCATATTGGTAAGGGCCCTTCCATTTGGTCAGTCAGGGAATTGCAAATATAGTCCTGTAATTGTAAACAGAAACTTAATGGGCTGGGCGAACCATCCTGCTCTGTCCCGCTTACGGCCTGGTGGATTCAAAATCCCATACCATATCGTATTTGTCCGGAATGACCCAGTTGCCATGAATATTCACAAAGCCACTTTTGGTCTGGTTATTCGTCCTTACGGGTAAAAGGCCATAATTATACGTTAGATCATTTACGGTAAAACGGGTTGTCTTAAATAGAGTCCGCCCCTGGCCGTTTATCAGATTTATTTCGTTCTTACCAGGCTCGTCGCCAATCTCTCCGATCAATAGATCATGGCCCGCATAATGGAGGATGGTATAAGAAAAAGGAAGGAGCTCGTTGCCTTTTTTATCAATGACCCCGGACGCAAGATACCCTGCCTTGCTGGCTATAAGACGATTGCCGTCGATAAACTGCAGCCCACCCCATTTAAAAGGCAACACATACTTGCCGGACTTATTGATCAGCGCATACTTGGGCTGGTCCGCCGAATCGACAATACTATGGTCTGCCACATTATAGGCAAAGAATGAAGAACTTTTTTGCACGCCTTTCCCCACTATAGCCAACCCTTTATAAAAAGTTTCCGCCCGGCTGAACGGTCCTGATATCACCAGCCGCCCATCCGTATTCACATATCCGTATTCGTATTGGGCGTCGGGGACGTCATCCGGCCCCTTAACCATTTTTCCCACTGGCGCCAGGCCTTCGCTAAAGTCATCCGCCTCATCGTATACCAATGGCACCACTATCTTACCCTGCCGGTTGACAAAACCTACTTTATTCCTTGAGTCTTTCACTTTGGCAAATCCTTCATGCCATATGCCAATATAGGCGAATATTGGTCCTATCAGTCGCTGGCCCTTTTTATTGATAATACAATAACCGCCAGTAGCCCGCTCTCCGGTCATGTCATTATCCAATTTGCCGGCATAGACCTTCGCTACCCCTTTGTCGAACTCGAAGGCCTCTGTATATTCCGGCCGGATCATCATCTCACCTCGAACATTGATATATCCCCATTTCTTTTTGACACAGACAGCGCAAAGCCCGCCGGCAAACATACGCGTCTCGTCATACCGGGGTTGGATGGCCATCTTTCCGGTGGTGTCGATAAAACCCCATTTACCATCTATTTTTACGGCTGCCAGCTCTTCGGAAAATGTCTCCGTCTTTTCATATTGTAAAGGGATCACCAGCTTTCCATTTTCATTACAATACCCCCATTTCCCTCCCTCCATATGATAATCCACCGCCTTTCCCCCTTTATTCACGGCAATAAGACCGTACCCCCAAGATCCAATATCATCATATTGAATAGGCACTATTTCACTTCCTTTCAGGTCTATACAACCGAATTTTTTATGCAGCTCGGCTCTTGCAAGGATCTTTCCGGCAGGCTTTGACTGGGAAGATGCTGCTAATACCGTCGTAAGAAGACACAACGACAATGAGATTTTTTTCATCTTGCTAAAGATATAAAACATCCCTCGCTGGTGCAAATCCATCAATGAATGGTTACCGTTGCGCCTAATTTATTATAACCTGTCGTCTCCTCCCATACATTCTTATTCGCCAGCCGGATGGCATACTCCGTACGACCCGCCAGGGACGGGGCCGCATCCGGCAAATAAAGCAGCAGGTCATACACGCCTTTTGGCATGCCTGCATCCGTGCTAATGGTCTCGTTCACCGCCACTGGCCCGCTATACCATCTGCGTACATCCGCTGACAGCGGGAAGACATACGCTGCGCCTCCATCTCGTGCACGCAGCACCAGCCTTGCCGGCCGCTGGTTATAAGGCGAGGCGTACCCTTCGTTCCTCAGGTTCAGGCTAAGCTTGAACTGCATCCCGGCCTTCACAGGCACGCCCGGATAGACCCCGCTCACCAGCACGAACCTGTAACCCAAGTTCTTTTTAATATTCTCCATACAGCCCCCGTCCACCCAGTCATTGTTCACGTCATTATTGTACGCACAGTTGAGGAAGCTGTAATGCAGGCCATTCATCACCGTTTGCGCCATACCCGCCGTCTCGCAATCATTCTGCGGGCTATAGGTATCATCGCACGTCTCACCGCCCACCGCTGTATACCTATTGTCAGCCTGTGCATAGGCTTCCAGCACCGCAATGGCGGAGCCACCGGGTGTGGAAGAGTTGCCATAATCATCATACGTACCATAATCCCCTACCCCGGCAAGGAAACAGTCATTGTGAAGGCCGATACGCGCTTTGTCCTCACCGGAAAAAGCTTCCGCATCCGTCAACGCTGCCGAAGCCACGGGCGCGTCGACACCGTATACATATCGCTGTTTCATCTGCGGCGTACGCACCTGCACCATGCGGCTGGCAGGCAGCGCCCCCAGCAATGCTTTCAGCACTTCGATCTTATCCCGCCAGTTGTTGTCCAACAGCTTCGACTGACCATTCGACGACGGGTCACCAAAATAGTCCGAATAATAATTCTCACCCCAGATGCCGACAAATCCCATTTGTACGCAGGCGACCACATCCGCATTGTCCTGCAGGATGGGTTTAAGCTGGGCAATATGCTGCAGGACAATGTCTTTCGGCGCATCTCCATAGGGTGGACAAATGCTTGCTCCGGGACAGGCGCCTGCATGCGTAGACGTCGTATAGGACCAACGGGGTATCAGCTTAACCCCCGCATCCCGGGCCGCCTTGAAATCTGCCTTGATCTTATCCAGCAGGTCGGCAGGCAGGGCGCCGCCTGTCAATCCATCCAGGACAAAGCTCCGGAATACCAGGGTGCTGTAGAGCTTATAGACTCCGCCGCCATCCGCCTGCTGCAGGGTCCGCCATGCTTTCAGCTGCGTAACATCCAGGGGGGTGTAATGATCCGCATGCGTTTCCGTCGCCCGGTAAAATCCCCGTTCAGGATTGGCAAAGTCCGAATCACTCGCCGTGTAACGGACGGTATCGAGCCGTGCGGGCGTATACAGCACGGGCTTTTCCAGTTTGTCACAGGAAAGGACGGAGCAGCAGCCGACGACCAGTAAAAAGAATATTAATGAATAGACCTTCATGGGTAATGTTTATTCGCTCATGTCAATGAATATCGGTGCGGATCCTTCGTCAGGCATCGTGCCAAGGGTTTTACTCCAGTCATTCTTGGTAGCCGTAAAAGCTAACCGAAGTCCTTTACCGGTGAGCCCCCTTAGCTTCGACCGTTTAAAAGCTCCTTCGAATTTCAGCGTGGCGCCGTCCTGTACGACGGTGCCTATCTGGTAAAAATCGGCTACGGAGACACCGCTCCATCCCCATGAGTTCTGTGTGGCGCCGGAAAAATAGAACGGATCGAACCATTGCTGCAGCATGGCGCCCTCGATCAGCACGTCGTACCCGCCTCCTGGCCAGGTGCCGGTGACATAGCCGGTGGCTGGGTTGTTATCCGCATCCAGGTAGAAGTCGAAGATATCTCCTGCCGCGACAGTAGTTGTCATCTCAAAATAGAAGTAGACATTATCACTGCTGTAATCGAACTTTGCTTTTGTAAAGATCCCTCCGTCGGCGCCCGGTGTGATGGCATTGTACGCCACCGTATCCCAGTCCGACAAGGTATTGTCATCCAGCTTCACCGCCGATGACTTCGCAATATGGATGACCGTAGAACCTTCCGCCTTTATGCCGCCCGCCGTAGTGACATACAGCGTGGGTACATACTTCCCTTTGCCGGGATAAATATGCACAGGACTTTTGTCCGTGGAGCTTTCTCCGTCGCCGAAATCCCATTTGTAGGAGGTCGCTCCTTCCGTTTGATTGGTGAATGTGACGGTATAGCCTTCCAGGCTCACGGTGTAAATGACGTCAGGTGGGGCGACTGCATCTTTCTTACAGGAGCAAAGCCAGCAGCAAGCCAGTATATAGAGTATTTTCTTGATAGGTGTCATGATAATGGGTTTTATTTGTTTTGCGTACACAACGTATTGGTCTGCACCTCGTCAATGGGGATGTAATAGATGATCTTCGGATTGTCCGGGGCGATGACCATATTTGCATAGCCTGTTGGCTCCTTCGAGAGGTCGATATCCGTCTCCTTCAGACCAGGCAGATGATATCCCCAGTACGTCCTATTCAGGCTCCGCTGGTTGCGGTAGACATCGAAAACACGATGCCCTTCGAATGCCAGCTCAAAACGCCGTTCGTTCAGCACCAGATCAAGTGCCGTATAACCGGCAGGTACAACACCATTATAAAGGCTTCCACCCAGGCCCCTGTTCTTACGGATCATATCCACGTCATCAAGCGCCGCCGCTGTTTGTCCGGCCTTCGCTTCCGCCTCAGCCTTGTTCAGGTACATCTCGGCCAGCCGGAACATAACAGGCGAGCTCAACGTAGGGCTGCCGCCCTGGAAGGAGAACTTCGTGATATAATATGTTTCAATGCCGTTCTTCTTTTGTATCACCCCGCCGCCATCCTTGAGAGGCACAATATAGGACCAGCGTACATCCTCCGGGTGGGCAGACATACTGTCCCTGATGGAGGCAGAAGCGAATTCTTCACCCCAGCCCGAATTGCCGTCAGAATAGATCATGGATGCGATGGAGCCGAATTTTCCGTAGTCCTCCGTAGCCGTGAAGGCAATACAGAAAATGGTTTCGGGGCTGGCCGCCGCATTAGCGAATAAAGTAGGATATGTGGCCGCCGTGCTGAGGCTGAATTTCCCGCTGCTGATCGCTTTATCTGCATAATAAATGGTGCTGTCATTATTGCCTTCATACAGATACGCCCTCGACAACAAGGCCCATGCCGCCTCCCGGGTGGCATATTGTACTCCCCTGCCCTGCACCATCAGGTCCGCCCCTTTTGCCGCATCGGCTATGATCTGCTGGTAGACCTGCTGCACCGTAGCCCTTGCCTTCAAAGCCGGGTCGCTGGTGGAGGTCCGCAAAATAACGCCATCTCCGGTGGGAGCGATGGTATATGGCATCGCGTATAAACGCACCAGGTTAAAGTGTGCGAAGGCGCGAAGAAAATAACATTCCCCCAACAGTTGTTTGGTGACGTCATCCGGATTGGAAACTTTTTCCACCGCTTCGATCACCGTATTCACGTCGCTGATGATCTTGTAAGAGATGTACCAGAAGTACCGTGTGTTGGTCTGCGTCGGAGTATGTCCCAGGGAAAAGCTGTAGAACAGGTCGTCGGTCGTCGTCTGACCGCAGACGATGTCATCACTGGCGAAGTCCGATGTCTGAAAATATTGCCGCAGGTACATATTATTGTCGGTCTGCGAGCCGGCGAAGGTAACATGGTCTTTGAAAAGCGCGTATGCGCCATTTACTGCGTTTTTTAACCCTTCCGCGGAGTTGGTCAGCGTGGCTGTCGTAATGGCGTCGCTGGGCGTAACATCCTTTACGCAGGATGCCAGCATCAGCAGCAAGGGAGATAGTGTCCAGAATAGTTTAGTACGCATGGTGTTAATATTTTTATCAGAACCTGAAATCAATGTTGAAGAGATACTGCCTGTTGTTGGGATACTTGAAATCCGATACCCCCGGCATCACATATACTCCGGGCGTAATGGTTGTCTGCGGGTCCTGCCCGAAGAACTTTGTAGCCCGGTACACATTATCCGCGGACAGCGAGACCGTCACGCCGTCCAGCTTCAGCTTCCTTATGGCCGCTTTCGGCAGATCGTAGGACAGGGTGACATTCCGGATGGCGATGAAGCTCCCGTCCTTCAGATAGCGGGTAGACGTCTGCGTGGAATTATTAGCGTTCTGAGGACTGGGCTCCGAGGCGATATCACCCGGCTTCGTCCACACCTTATATCCTTTTGGAAGAACGGCCTGGTTATAGTAAGGCTCGCTCCCGTCGTTCTCCACAAAACGCAGGGCATTGCTGAAGATCTTGTTGCCCGAGAGGAAATAGGCATTGACGCTTAGCGTAATTCCCTTATACCGGAAAGAGTTGGTCATGCCTCCCTGGAACTTCGGCAGCGGGCTCCCTGCTTCCTGGTACGTCGCACTGTCATAGTTTGAAGTCGCTTGCCTGTAGATAACTTTCCCTGCCGCATCTTTCGTGATCTGCTCCCACAAGGGCGCCCCCGTCTGCGGGTCCACTCCCATCCACTTGGGCATATAGAACTCATAAAGGTTTCCCCCATTGCGGTAGATCTGGGAAATGCCCCAGGTGGACTGTGTATTGATGCTGACGGCAGGGAACTGCCGCAGCTTATTCGTATTCCAGTTGATGTTGAGGTCCGTCCGCCATTCGAAATCACGGGTGGTGATATTCAAAGTGCTCAGACTGATCTCGATGCCCTTGTTGGCGATCTCACCCCTGTTTTCCCACCTGCTCTCAAAGCCCACAGACAAAGGCTGTGACACCTGCAGCAGCAGGTTGCGGGTGATATTATTATACACATCCACCGTCAGGTCCACCCGCCTGAACAATCCCAGATCGATGCCTGCATTCCATTGATGCTTGCTTTCCCAGGTCAGATCCGGACTGGGCAGTTGGGAAGGCGTCGCTGCTATCAGCGAATTGTACTGGCTGGACAGTGAATACAATCCCAGGTAACGGGAAGATCCGATGTCCTGTGTGCCCGTGATACCATAGCTCAGCCGCAGCTTCAGGTTATTCACGAGATGGTTGTTTGCAAGAAAATCCTCTCTGCTCAGCAGCCAGGCGGCACTGATGGCGGGAAAACGCGCATAACGATGGCTGGAAGGAAAGGCAGAGGAGCCATCCACCCTGTATGAGCCTGTGAGGAAATACCTGTCCAGGTAGCTGTAGTTCACCTGTGAGATATAGGACAACAAAGTAGCCTGGTCATTGCTGCCGCTGACCACCTGGCTGTTGGACACGGTATTCAGCACCTGCAGGCCCACCGGCAACCCCTTACCCTCCGCTCCGTTAAGCTCTGTATGACTGCCTTCGAAAGCCACCCCCGCCAGACCGCTGATCCTGTGTGGTCCCAGGTTGAAATTGAATTTGAGGAGGTCATTGGAGATATAGCCATAATTGAAGGTGTTCATCTCGTTGAGATAACCCGTCCCATGATACTGCCCCGCTGTGAGGGGTGAAAAGTAGGTGGTGCTCTTGAAATAAGCAGCCGATACCCGGTTGGTGCTGGCCAGCGACAACCAGGGCGTCAATGTTACATTTGCGTTGAGATCATAATTGGCATCGAAATTCTTATACGGGTGATTGGAGTTCTGAATGGTGTGGATGGGGTTGACCTTATCTCTCGACCACCATTTGAAGGTGGAGCTGCCATCGACATACACCGGCTTTCCCGTGCTGTCAAAGGGATTATCCCAGGGCAAATTGAGATAGGCATTGTACACATCCATGTAATCATAACTCTTGCCCGTCGTCCCGCTGATATTGATATTGTTGGTGACGGCAATGGCCTTGTTGAAATGATACGTGCTATTGGCCCGAAGGTTGATGCGCTGATATTTGGTGTTCAGGAAGGTCCCCTTTTCATTGTAATAGGACAAACCCACATAATAGTCCGCCTTTTCCGTCTTCCCGCTGGCCGACGCATACAGGTTGGTCATCGGTGCATGCCTGAAGGTTGTCGTCAGCCAATTGTAGTTCCGATCGCGCAGGCTTAACGGTCTTTCGTTATAGAATTTCAGGATATCTATCTTGAAAGAATTGTCTGTTTCCGTTGGAATATAATCCCGGTAATACTCCTTCTGCTGATTATACAGCTGGCTGCCCGACATCATCTTCATCTCTCCGAAATCCGGTGTGCGTAACCCTTGTGTCACTTTCACCTCATAACGGGTCTTGCCGGCAGCTGCTTTTTTCGTCGTAATGATGATCACTCCGCCATTGGCCTGGGACCCATACATGGCCGTAGCGCCGGCATCCTTCAGCACCGTCACGCTTTCCACATCGTTGGGGTCATAATTGCCGCCAATGATCCCATCCACCACGAACAGCGGGCTCTGGGAGGCATTCACGGAAGAGACGCCCCGCAGCCTGATCTCCGCCGCGGCTCCCGGCACGCCGGAACTGTTCACCACCTGCAGGCCTGCGACCTTGCCTTGCAGCATGGACCCTATATCATTCGTAGCCACATCCTTTAATTTTTCCGCCGACACCACCGTAACGGCGCTGGTCAGCTCGCTCTTGCGCTTGTCGCTGTAACCCACTACGACCACTTCATTTATCTGTTGATTGGATTCCTTTAAAGTGATGGCTAAGGTTGAACGCCTGTCGATCTTCACCCACTGTGTCTCATATCCTACAAAGGAGAACTGCAAAGTGTCACCCTCCGATGCCAACAAGCTGAAATAGCCCCTCGCATTCGTTTGTGTGCCTTTCGACGTTCCCCTTATCAGGACAGATACATTCGATAACGGCTCTCCCCGTTCATTCCGTATGATGCCGGTCACCTGGTCTGCTGCGACAGCCACGGATGAGGATCCCTCGCTCAGTACAATAAGATGATTGCTGTTGATGGAATAATCCAGGCCCGTCCCTTTCAACACAAGTGAAAGTACATACTCGAGAGGCGCCTCCTCCACTTTCAGGCTGACCACTTTCGTCTCGTAGAGCTCTTTATACTGGTAGAGGAACCGGTAGCCGGACTTTTGCTCTATCAACGACAGCACGTTGGACAGCGGCTCTTTGTTGACCGTGAGACTGATCGTCTTCTGGGAAAAGGCCCATACAGAGAGATGGACCCCGGCCAACACCATGCATAAAGCTGTTATTTTCATGATAAACAGTAGTTTACGCCGGGCAATAAGTCGCCCGGGAAATGCAGTTGTTCTGGTAAAATGCATACCTTTGGTTTGATTAAGTTAGTAATAGGCTTTCAACTGCCTGTTGGTAACTCCGGAGAGGTGGCGCAATCACCTCTCTTTTCATTTACAGGCCTTCCAACTTCATGAAGACATATTGTTTGTTTTTATTTACTCCTGGTGATCATAATGGTCTTGCCATTAATATCATAATCGAATGGTGCGGAATGGCGTAAAGCCTCAAGGGCTTCTCCCACCGTTTCTTTTTCAAAGGAACCTGTAAAAAGCAGGGATTGCTGGCTGGTGTCGGTAAACACAATATGCACCTGGTACCAGCGCTCCATTCGCCTGGCCAGCAAGGCAAAGGACTCTTTTCTGAATACCAGCTTTTCTTTTAACCAGGCGGTCTCGATATAGCTGCTGTCTTTAGGATCCGCTTCCACCTGTGTCACCCGGATCACCTCGTCGTGGTTTCTTGCCTTGGCGCTGTCCGTCACCGGCGCCGCCATCATTTCCCGGTTGCGGATGACGATTTTTTCATTAGGCCTTAAAAGTATCTTCCGCTCAGGGTCCGATCGCAGGCTGACCTCGATGACGCCACGCACCAGGGTAGCTTCCACAAAGGAATCTTCCGCATTAGCCCGCACATTGAAAGCCGTCCCCAGCACCCGGATGATGACATTGCCCGCATGCACCACCAGTGGCATATCGGGATTGCTGTGAATATCGAAATATGCTTCCCCCGTCAGCTTCATCTCGCGTTTTCTCACGCCGAAGTCCTTGTTATAGGCGAATTGACAGGCGCTGTTCAGCACTACCGTACTGCTGTCCGGCAGGTTGATCAAAGTTTTAGAGCCCGTTTTCGTAACGATCCGGTCATAGGGCTCTGCACCCGCGCCGGACGTTTTCCCTGTCTTCCTGAAGACGATACCTGCCGCCACCGCGACCACCAGCACCACCGCCATCCCTGCAAACATCCTGCTCCTTCCGGCACGGCGGGCAATATGTTCCTCTTCTTCGGCCGGACCAGCCGTCCCCCGGACCTGGTGCATGATGGACGACAGACTATTATTCCTGGCCGACATATCTTCCGCCGAAGGCCGGAAAGCAAGTGTCCTCAGTTCGGACAACAGCTCCCCATAAGGCATCGTATCCTGCCGCTCCTGCAGCAACAGCTGCAATTCCCGGAGCTCTTCCTCCGTGATCTGCCTGTCGTACTGCTTAGCCAGTAATTCCCATAGTCTTTTGTCTGCCATCTCATAGGCTGATGCAGAAAAGACCATTTACCCCTAAAAGTTTCCGGAAAAAATTAAAAAAAAATTAATGCTGGAGAAAAGTGAGAGGCACCGCGAGGCCGATCTTCTTCAGCGCGATGCTCATTTGAGCCTCGACGGTCTTGACGGAAATATTCAGCAGCTCCGCCACTTCCTTATATTTAAGATTGCTTTCCTTCACCAGGAGAAAGATCAGCTTGCATTTCGGCGCCAGCTGGTCGATGACCTTATTAATATAGCGTACCATCTCCGAAGAGATCAGCAGCTGCTCCGGGCTCACTTCCCACTGAACCGGGAAATCATGCAGCTCATCCTCCGCCACACGAACGGCGGACCTTTGGGACCGGAGGAACTCCAACGACCTGTTACGGGCGCATTTCAAGAGGTAAAGATCGGGATTGACCACCGCCTTCAGCAAGGGCCTCCGCTGCCAGATCCGCAGAAATACGTCGTTCACGATCTCTTCGGCGGCCTCCTTTTCCCCAACAATGGAACAGGCCAGCTTATACAATCGGTAAAAATACAGGTGATGCAGCCCTGCAAGGGCTTCCTCATCCTCTCCCAGGGAGAGTCTTTCGAAAAGAATATAAGCAGCATCCTTGGTCATACCTAACACCAATGTACGGAGATTTTCCGCTCCGTTCCCCCTTAAGCCCCTCGCAAACGTTTGCGCCATTTTTAGAAAAAGGACCAGGGTTCACCGGCATATCCCCCCCTTTCACCGGCCTTTTCGGGTTATTAGACCTGCAACCCTTCGCTCCTATCCTTATTTTCCTAATTTTACACCCCATGGAAAAGACAAAAAGACCACCTAAAGGACCTGGATTGTCCTCCCTGCTGAAACCTTACAGGGGACTGCTTGCCCTCCTGATCTTTTTAGCTTTGCTCAGCAATGGCCTCAACCTGGCCTTGCCCAAGATCATTGCCGCCGCCATCGATGCATTCGGGGTCCATGGCCGGCACCTGGATATGCATGACATCATCGTGAAGTTCATGATGGTTACCTCCGGCGTTTTTATGCTCTCCTACCTGCAGAGCATCGTTCAGACCTACGCATCGGAAAAGGTAGCCCGTGACCTGCGCACCCGCCTGTCCGAAAAGATCTCCCGCCAGAGCTATGAATTTCTTCAAACGACAAGTCCTTCAAAGCTGCTGACCAACCTGACGGCGGATGTGGACTCGATCAAAATGTTCATCTCCCAGGCCATTGTATCCATCTCTTCTTCCCTGGTCATCATCGTGGGGGCCAGCGCTCTGCTGCTGTCCATCAACTGGAAGCTGGGGCTCATCGTCATCGCCATCATCCCTATCATCGGCATTACCTTCTTTATCGTCCTTCGTAAAGTCCGGACCCTGTTCCTGAAAGCACGGGAGGTCATCGACAGGCTCAATAAGGTCATCAACGAAAGCATCCTGGGCGCCGCCATTATCCGGGTGATCAACTCCCAGCAGCAGGAATACAACAAATTCCTGGACGCCAATAAAAATGCGCTGGGACTGGGACTGAGCATCCTGCGGCTCTTCGCCTCGCTGATCCCCGTCATCATTTTCGCCAGCAATATGGCCTCGCTTGCCATCCTTGCCATGGGCGGTCGCTTCGTCATCACGGGTAATATGACACTTGGTAATTTTTCAGCCTTTAATAATTACCTTGCCATGCTCATCTTCCCCATCCTGATCATCGGGTTTATGAGCAATGTCATCGCCCAGGCCAGCGCCTCCTATGCACGTATCAGCGGCGTTCTGAATGCTCCCGATCCTGTAGAGACCGGCACTTTGAAAGCAGCTTTAAAAGGTGACGTAGCCGTGAAGAACGTGTCCGTAACCTATAAAGACAAGACGGTCCTGAAAGATATCTCCTTCACGGTTGCCGCCGGCTCCAAAACGGCCATCATCGGCCCCACAGCCGCCGGTAAAACCCAGCTGCTGCACCTGCTCACCGCGCTCACACGTCCTAATACAGGCGCCATCGTATACGACGGCCATCCCATTGCTGACTATGAAAAAGAGACCTTGCACAAACAAATAGGTTTCGTTTTCCAGGACAGCATCATTTTTAATATGAGCATCAGGGAAAATATTGCTTTCAATGAGGCTGTCACTAAGGAGGACATGGAAAAAGCCATTGCCACCGCTGAGCTCCATGACTTCATCGCCTCCCTCCCTGACAAGCTGGATACCGTCGTGTCCGAAAGAGGGTCAAGTCTCTCGGGCGGCCAGAAACAGCGCATCATGCTGGCCCGTGCCCTGGCCATCAATCCACGGGTGCTCCTGCTGGATGATTTCACCGCCCGCGTGGACAGCAGCACCGAACAGAAGATCCTGGAAAATGTACGACGTAACTATCCGGGCATTACCCTCTTGTCGGTGACCCAGAAGATCGCCCCCATCGAAGAATACGAACAGATCATCCTGCTGATGGAAGGAGAGCTTATCGCCTCCGGCACCCACGGGGAATTAATGAACACCTGCCCGGAATATGTCCAGATCTATCAATCACAACGTAGCACCAGTCATTATGAGCAGCACGAACTACAATCTTAATACCATCGCCGGCGAGCAGACGAAAAAGACATCCAATTGGTCCGCCGTCCGCAAACTGGTCGACCTCCTGCCGGAACAGCGATCCAAACTGATCTGGGCCCTCATCGCCATCCTGGTCTACTCCGGGCTGACCATGATAGGTCCCTACATCGTGGGCATCACCATCAATAAGTATATCCTTCATCACGACTTCCACGGCGTGCTCGTCAACTGCGGATGGCTGCTGCTGGTATATGGCGGCGTGCTCATCACCGTCTATCTACGCACCATCCTGATGGGCAACTTCGGTCAGCACCTCCTGTTCACCCTCCGCAACGCTCTTTTTAACAAGCTGCAGGAACTACCCGCCGGGTTCTTCAATCAGAACAAGGCCGGTGATCTCATATCCCGGGTGAACAACGATACAGACAAGATCAACCAGTTCTTTTCCCAGTCCCTCATGCAATTCGTCTCCAGCTTTTTCATCATCATAGGCGCCGGCATTTTTCTGCTGGCCGTCAACTTCCGCCTGGGTCTTGCGACCCTCGCTCCGGCTGCCCTCGTATGGATCTTTACTAAACTGGTCACGCCCTGGGTCAAACGAAAAAATGCCGCCAACCTGAAAAGCGTGGGCGGCATGAGCGCCGAGGTCCAGGAAAGCCTGGATAATTTCAAGATCATCATCGCCTTCAACCGCCGCGACTATTTCAGGAAGCGGTTTGAAAAAGCCAATAAAGACAACTACGGCTCCGCCATTCGTGCAGGACTGGCCAACAATGTTTTTATGCCCGTCTATGGCCTCGCTTCCAGCCTGGGACAGCTGGTCGTCCTCACGTACGGCATCTACCTGATCACCGCCGGCAACTTTACCGCCGGCTTCCTCATCACCTATTTCGCCTACGTCCAGTACTTCTATGATCCCCTGCGCCAGATGGCAGCCCTCTGGGCCAACTTTCAGGTAGCACTCGCCGGCTGGGATCGTATCTCCCATATCCTCAACCTGGAATCCGACCTGATCACTGCGGAACACACAGCCCACCTGTCCGCTGTGGGAACAGCATCCGCAGCTGCCACACCCGCGCTCCTGGAGTTCCAGCACGTATCCTTCCACTATCCCGACGGCACGGAAGTACTTCATAACAACAGCTTCCGCATGGAAAAAGGAAAGACCTATGCCCTGGTGGGACCCACCGGCGGCGGAAAGACCACCACCGCCAGCCTCATCGCGCGTCTCTATGATCCTACCTCCGGACGCATCCTCCTGGATGGAAAAGACCTCCGCTCCTTTAAGCCCGCGGAAAGGACCCTTAAAATAGGCTTCATCCTTCAGGAACCTTTTTTATTCTCCGGCACCGTGAAGGACAATATCCTGTATGGTAATGAACAATATCACGACCTCTCCAATGAAGCGTTGACTGCCGTGATCGAGAAAGCCAACCTGCAAACATTATTATCCCGCTTCGACACAGGTCTTGAAACACCCGTATCTTCCGGCGGCGACGGCATCAGCCTGGGACAAAAACAGCTGATCGCTTTTATGCGCGCCGTACTGCGTAACCCGGAGCTCCTCATACTCGACGAAGCGACAGCTAATATCGACACCGTTACCGAGAAAATGCTGGAAGACATCCTGCGAAAACTGCCGGATACCACTACCCGCGTCATCATCGCCCATCGCCTCAATACCATCGAGAATGCCGACGAGATCTTCTTTGTCAATGCCGGTGCCATCACCCGTGCCGGCTCTTTGGACCAGGCCGTGGACATGCTGCTGCATGGCAAAAGAGTGAGCTAGCGAAAAATTGAGTCGCCGGATACAGAATTTCATCAGAATAGCATGGTAATTTGCACCCATGAAATTCCTTAGCCTCCTGTTCGCTTTGATCGTCTTTTCATTGTCACTCACAGCCCAGCAACCAGCCCCCACGGGCAAAGGCAGGATCTCAGGCCGTATCCTCGACTCAGCTACGCAAAGTCCCGTGGAATATGCCACCATCACCCTCTATACGACGGGTAATACCAAACCCCTGAACGGCGCCACCACTAATACGAAAGGCGTTTTTGCCCTCGACGGCCTTACGCCGGGCAGCTATACCCTTACCATCGGGTTCATAGGCTATCAATCCCGCTCCGCCACCCTGTCCCTGGACGGCAAAACCCTCAGTCTCTCCCTCGGCGACATGTTATTATCGAAAAGATCGGAAGCCCTTCAGGCCGTCACCGTCACAGCATCGAAAGGTCTCGTAGAGAATAAAATAGATAAGATGGTCTACAACGCCGAAAAAGACATCACCTCCCAGGGTGGCGTCGCCACCGACATCCTGAAGAAAGTGCCAATGGTTTCCGTAGACGTGGACGGCAACGTCCAGCTGCAGGGCAACTCGAATATCCTTTTCCTCATCAATGGCAAGCCCTCCAGCATATTCGGCAATAACCTGGCCGACGCACTCCAGACCATCCCGGCCAGCCAGATAAAGAACATCGAGGTCATCACCAGCCCCGGCGCCAAATACGATGCGGAAGGCACTGGCGGTATCATCAACATCATCCTGAAAGAGAACAAGCTCCGGGGCATCAACGGCAATATCAGCCTCACAGCCGGCAGCCGCCTGGAGAATGGCTCGCTGAACCTGAATGCCCGCCAGGGCAGCTTCGGAATGAACGCCTTCTTCAGCGGCAATGCACAGCTGCGTTCCACCAGGATCAACAGCTCCGACCGCCAATCGATAGATACGGCGGCAGGTACAAAAGACAGACTGCAGCAACAGGGCAGCAGCAAATTCAATCGCCAGGGTTATGAATCCGGCCTGGGCTTCGACTGGAGCATCGATCACCGGAATACCCTCTCCGGCAGCATAGGCTATGATAATTTCGGCAGCACCAATGACGGCTCCTATCTCCAGCAACAAACCGAAACCGTCAATGCCACCGGCGCCCCCCTCTCTGACCTCAGTTCCCGCGTCCTCTCCGGCAGCCGCTTCCAGGGTCATTCCCTGGATTACAGCCTTAATTATAAAAGGACATTTCCCCAGGAAGACCGAGAGCTGAACATATCCTATGACGGCAGCTATGGCAAAAACCACGCTGCCTACCACCAGGCACAGAGTCTGCCTTCAGGCGATTCCACATTTGCCGGCTCCAACAGCAACAGCAATGGACATGATCACGAGACGAACTTTCGCTTCGATTACGTCCAGCCGCTGGGTGAAAAGATAAAACTGGAGACAGGCGGCAGGGTACAGATCCGCCGGATCAGCAGCGCTTCCACCGTGAACACGTTAATCCCTTCTTCCGGCAGCTATGCCTACGACAGCGGCCAGTCCAACTCGCTGTCGTATGGTCGTCATGTATATGCCGGCTATGCCTCCCTTGCCCTGCCTCTTTTCAAATGGCTGGACCTTAAAGGCGGGATCAGGTACGAACGTACGGAGACCGATGCCGAATTCAGCAAGGCGGCTGGCACCCGCATTCCCGGGTATAACACATTCGCTCCTTCCTTCATCCTCTCTCGTAGCTTTGAAAATGAGCAATCGATCAAGATAGCGTATACCAAAAGGGTTCAGCGACCGAACTACAGGTTCCTCAACCCCTATATAAATGCCAGTGACCCGAAGAACATCGTCACAGGTAACCCTTATCTGCAGCCTGAGATCAGCAACAACATCGATATCACCTGGAGCAAATCATTTGAGAAAGGCAGCGCCCTGAACATCGTCCTGTTCTACCGCGGCAGTCAGCACGACATCCAGCCCTTCATAACCTACTATCCGGAATACATCATCGGCGATTCGGTATACACCAATACCTCCGTCAGCGTGCCGATGAACGTAGGCTCGGAAAACAACTATGGATTGAATATATACGGCGCCGTGCCCATAGGCCAGAAGCTCAATATCCGCAGTAACCTTTCTTTCTTCGACAGGTATATCACCACGGGCGTCCTGGGTGGAAATAATGCCACCAGTTTTAACTACCGGGTCAACATGAACGCCGCATACCAGCTCAGCAATACCTTTATACTGGAGTTCTTCGGCAATTTCAATTCACCCCGCAATGAGCTCCAGGGAAAATATCCCTCTTTTACCTCCTATAATTTTGCTTTCCGCAAACAGATCTGGAATAAAAAAGGCAGCATCGCCTTCTCTGCAACCAATCCCTTCGCGTCCAGGGTACGCCAGGAGACGGCTGTCACGGGTGCAAATTTTAGGTTAAATACGCTGCAGCAGGTGCCTTACCGGTCATTTGGCATTAACTTTACCTACAAATTCGGAAAGCTGGAATTCAGGAAAGAGAAGGAAGAGCCAAAAGAGCTGCCGGCATTGCCCGATAATGGTTGACTCATGCCTAAACAAACCCACCCCATATGCCTTGCCTACGATCCTTTTTGTCTGCAGCATTGTTGCTTATCCTGCTCACCACTGCGGGAAGAGCCCAATCCCATTCATTCCAGCTGACTAAAACATTCCGCATTGGAAGCCCCGGTGGCTGGGATTATATAGCCGTAGGACCTGATAAGAAATTATACGTTTCCCATGGCACCCATGTAGTGATCCTCGACGAAAAGAAAGGCGACTCCGTTGGCGTCATCCCGAATACCGCCGGCGTCCATGGCATCGCCTTTTACGAGGCCCTCGGCAAGGGATACACGAGCAATGGCCGCACCAACAGCGTCACCGTCTTTGATATAAGGACAGGACGGGTGTTGAGCCAGATCCCCGCCGGGCAGAACCCCGACGCCATTCTTTTCGAGCCGTTCACCAGGACCATCGTCACCTGCAACGGACGCAGCCACGACCTCAGCATCATCGATCCCGCAACAGAGCAGGTGACCGGCACCATTTTCCTGGACGGCAAGCCCGAGACCGCCGTCTCCGACGAGGCCGGCAGACTCTTTGTCAACATAGAAGATAAAAATGAGATCACCGTGGTGGATATGGTTCATAAGAACATCCTCGCCAACTGGTCGCTGTCTCCGGGTGACGGGCCCACGGGACTTGCCATCGATAGAAAGAACAAAAGACTGTTTGCCGGCTGCGACAAATGGCTCATGGTAATGGATGCTGTCACCGGCAATATCCTGGCAAAGCTTCCCATCGGGAATGGCTGCGACGGTGTTGTTTTCGACAATCACCTGAAAGATATTTTCGCATCCTGCGGAGAAGGCTTATTGACCATTATCCATGAAAGTTCCCCTTCCTCTTTCCAGGTAATTGCCAATGTCCCCACCAAACGCAGCGCCCGTACCCTGGCTATCGACGAAAAAGATCATAAGATCTTCCTTCCGGCCGCCGAAATGGAAAAGGGGGGCGCCGGCGAAAAGCTCCGGCCTCTGCCGGGCACATTTGAGGTCCTCGTGGTCAATAAGAGTAAGCACTAGCCGTTGACTACCTGGCTGGAATTGCCCATTTTTCGTTATATTGTACATACAATAAACGATTATGACAACAGCTACCTCTCATACAACCGATGAGGCCTTGACTTCACATCCGGTCTCAGCCCTTCCCAAATATGGCCGTCTGAAGAATTTCGTGGGCGGCGCCTTCATTGACGTCCCCGGCCGAAGCATGTCCGTCATCTCTCCCCTCGACGGCGCCCTGCTGGCCGAAATGCCATGCTCCTCCGCGGCCGACCTCGACAAAGCAGTAAAAGCCGCACAGGCCGCTTTTCCCGCCTGGAGCAGGACACCCATCAAGGAAAGGGTCCAGGTATTGTTCAGGTACAGGCATTTACTTGAGACACGCATGCAGGAGCTCGCCGCCCTGGTCAGTGAAGAGAACGGTAAGACGCTGGGCGAGGCCGTCGCCGAGATAGAGAAATGCGTAGAACTCACCGAATTTGCCACCTCCCTGCCCCAATTGGTAACGGGAGAAGTATTGGAAGTGAGCAAGGGCGTGGAATGCCGTACGGAACATCCTCCACTGGGCGTCGTTGCTTCCATCGTCCCGTTCAATTTCCCTGCCATGGTGCCCAACTGGACCATGCCCAATGCCCTGGCCCTGGGTAACTGCATGATCATAAAACCCTCGGAAAAAGTCCCGCTCAGTCTTGCCCGCCTGGCCGGGCTGCTGCAGGAGGCAGGTCTGCCCGAAGGTGTGTTCAATATCGTTAATGGCGACAGCGAAATAGTCGAGGCCATCTGCGACCACCCCGGTATCGAAGCCATTTCCTTCGTAGGCTCGACAAAAGTGGCCAAGCTGGTCTATCGCCGCGCCACAAATAACCTTAAACGTTGCCTGGCCCTGGGCGGCGCAAAAAATCACCTGCTGGTGCTGCCGGATGCCAAACCCGAAATGACGGCACAGAATGTGGCCGCCTCTATGAGCGGCTGCGCAGGACAACGCTGCATGGCTGCTTCCGCTATGGTGGGCGTAGGCGCCGTGGACCACATCATAGAAAAGATCTGTGAAGAAGCCCGCCGTATCATCCCCGGCCGCAACCTCGGAGCCGTGATCAATGCCGAAGCGAAAGAAAGGATCGAACGCTATATCACCGAAGCCGAACAGCAGGGCGCAAAAGTCCTCGTCGACGGCCGTGGCGCCACTGTCGATGGGAAAGAAAAAGGCACCTATGTAGGCCCCACCGTCATCGACGGGGTAAAACCTCATATGGCCATCGCCCGTGAAGAGGTCTTCGGCCCCGTCATCAGCATCATGCGCGTGGATACATTGGACGAAGCCCTGGCCATCGAGAACGCCAATCCTTATGGCAATGCCGCTTCTGTATTTACACAGAACGGCGGCTATGCCCGCTATGTCATCGACCGTGCTTCCGCCGGTATGGTCGGAGTGAACGTTGGCGTCCCGGTGCCCCGCGAACCCTTCTCCTTCGGAGGATGGAACGAAAGCAAGTTCGGCGTGGGCGACATCACAGGTAAAAGCTCCATTGAATTCTGGACCCGGCTGAAGAAAAGCACCGTAAAATGGAATCCTGAGGCAGGCATCAACTGGATGAGCTGAACCATTTCAGGAACTTTATCTTAAATAAAATTACATATGGCCTCAACCGCACCTTCCATGTCCGAAACCCAGGAGATCCTGCAGGATAATCTCGACTACACCCTTTTCTCCTGGAGCAAACAGAAAGGCATCAATCCCATCGCCGTCAAATACGCCGAAGGCGTATACCTCTATGATTATGATGGCAAACGTTACCTGGATTTTTCCTCCGGCCTGATGAACGTCAATATCGGCCACGGCAACCAGCGCGTCACCGCCGCCGTCGCCCGGCAAATGCAGGAGGTCAGCTATGTCACGCCCAGCTGCGTCACCCGAGCCCGCGGCGAATTAGGCCGTCGCCTGGCGGAGATCACTCCCGGCAACCTGCAAAAGACCCTCTTCACCGTGTGCGGCGCCACGGCCATCGACAACGCCATCAAGCTGGCAAGACTGTATACAGGTCGGCATAAGATCATCGCCCGTTACCGGGCCTTCCATGGCGCCTCTTACGGCGCGATGACCGCGGGCGGCGATCCCCGCAAGCTGGCAGCCGACGCCCAGCAGATGCCGAATGTCGTACATGTGGAAGACCCCTATTGCTACCGCTGTCCATGGGGCAAGGAGATAACCTCCTGTCACCGGGAATGCGTAAGTCATATTCAAAGGATCATCGAATTCGAAGGACCTGAGAACGTTGCCGCAATACTGATGGAAGGTGAGAGCGGCAGCTCGGGCTGCATCAAATACCCGCCGGATTATCTGCAAAAGATCAGGGCGCTCTGCGACCAGTATGGCATCCTCCTCATCATGGATGAAGTGATGAGCGGTTTCGGACGGACAGGCAAATGGTTCGCGGCAGAATTACATGGCATTGTACCGGATATGATCGCCACCGCCAAAGGCATTACGGCCGGCTATCTTCCGCTGGGCGCCCTCATCGTCACGGATAAGATCGCCGATCACTTCAATGACCGCACCCTTATGCTGGGCCTGACCTATTCTGCCCACCCCGTATCCTGCGCCGCCGGCGTGGAAGTGCTGAAGATCTACGAGGACGAGCACCTGATAGAAAATGCAGCGGAAATGGGCCGTTATATCGATCTTCATATGGAAGAGCTGAAACAACGGCATCCATCCATTGGTGACTTCCGCAACACGGGCCTCCTGGGCTGCCTGGAGCTGGTGAAGAACAGGGATACCAAAGAGCCGATGGCCCCCTTTAATGCGAAGCCGGATGAAATGGCAATAATGAACCAGGTGGCGGCCCGCCTCCGGCAGCTGGGGATGTACACTTTTGTCAGATGGAACTATATCTTCATCGCACCTCCGCTGTGCATCACCCGCGAACAGGTGGACGAAGGACTGGCCATCATCAGCGACGCCCTCACCATCGCTGACGCACACACGCAATCCTAACGCACCATAACCAAAAGAGACAACTGCTATGACACCCCTCCCGTCACCCGATACATCCCTTTATAGCGAAGATCTGGCGCCTGTCCCCCCTTCGGGCAGGACATGGACCACCTGGAACTATGCGGCCCTCTGGATCAGCATGAGCCTATGCATACCCACCTATATGCTGGCAAGCTCCCTCATCGGCGGCGGTATGAACTGGTGGCAGGCCATCTTCACCATCTTTTTAGGCAATACCATTGTCCTGGTCCCCATGATCCTCAACGGAAGGGCCGGCGCAAAATACGGCATTCCCTTTCCTGTTTTCGCCCGGGCCAGCTTTGGCGTCAAGGGCGCCAATATCCCCGCCCTCCTGCGCGCAATCGTAGCCTGCGGCTGGTTTGGCATCCAGGCCTGGATCGGCGGCTTTGCCATCTACCAGGCGGCAAGGCTCTGGATCCCCGCCCTTGCAGCATTGCCGCAGATCTTCCCGGACAGCTGGGGCCTGCAGACGGGCCCCGCCATTTGTTTTATCCTGTTCTGGCTCTTAAATATGTATGTCGTCTGGCTGGGCGTGGACAGCATTCGCAAGCTCCTCGTTTTTAAAGCTTTTTTTCTTCCCATCGCTGCCCTTGCCCTTCTCTTCTGGGCCGTCACCGCTGTTCACGGAGGATTAGGTCCCATTCTCTCCCAGCCTACCCGCCTCCATGGCGCCGCATTCTGGACCTTCTTCGTCCCGGCTCTCACAGGCATGGTGGGCTTCTGGGCCACCCTGTCCCTCAATATACCCGACTTCACCCGCTATGCCGTCGATCAACGGGCACAGACAAGAGGGCAGGCCATCGGCCTGCCGCCTTCCATGACACTCTTCGCCTTCATCGGCGTTGTCGTCACCTCCGCAACGACCTTACTCTACGGCCAACCGGTGTGGGACCCTGTTATACTTGCAGGAAAATTTGAGAGCAAGGCGCTCATTACACTGGCAATGATTGCTGTAGCTGTCTCGACACTGGCGACCAATATCGCCGCCAATATCGTCAGTCCGGCCAATGACTTCGCCAACCTGAACCCTGCCCGGATCAATTTCCGGACAGGCGGCCTGATCACAGGTGTCCTGGGCATCCTCATCTTTCCGTGGAAACTGATAGCTGATCCCAGCGGCTATATATTTACGTGGCTCGTAGGCTATTCCAGCCTCCTGGGACCAGTGGGCGGTATACTCATCACAGACTACTATCTCATAAGAAGACAGCAGCTGTCCGTGGCAGATCTTTATTCCCTCAGGGGCGTTTATTCCTATACAGGCGGATTCCACCGGCGGGCCATCGTCAGCCTGCTGCTGGGCATCATCCCCAACATTCCCGGCTTCCTGGCTACCATCGGCCTCATTGGCCAGGACGCCCTGCCGGCCTGGATCATCTCATTATACAGCTATGCCTGGTTCGTTGGCTTCTTCGTTTCCGGCGCCTGCTACCTGCTCTCTTTCAACTTTAAAAAACAGGTCAACTATGTCAGTATTGATTACTAACGGGAGGATCATCACCGTCACAGACGATTTCATAGGCGATATCTTTATCGAAGGAGAAAAGATCGTCTCGATCGGCAAACATCTCGACATCGCCGCTGACCACATCATTGATGCCACAGGCCAGCTGGTCATGCCGGGCGGCATCGATCCGCATGTACACCTGGACATGCCGTTCATGGGCACCTTCTCCAGCGACAGCTATGAGACAGGCACCCGGGCCGCTCTCTTTGGAGGCACTACCACTGTCATCGATTTCATCCTGCAGAAGCAGGGACATTCCCTCCGGGAAGCCTTCGATGAATGGAACGGGCGCGCAGCCGGCACCGCTGTGGGTGACTACAGCTTCCATATGGCCGTAACGGATTTTAATGAGCAGACAAGGCCGGAGATAAGGACGATGGTAGAAGAGCATGGCATCACTTCCTTCAAGACTTTCATGGCCTATAAAGGCGCGCTGATGATCGACGACAGGCAGATGACGGCCCTCATGCAGGAGGTGCGCCGCCAGGGCGGCCTGGTGACTGTCCACGCCACAAATGGCGACATGATCGACTACCTCGTCGCCCGTCACAGAGCCGAAGGCAAGCTCACCCCGCGCTACCACTACCTTTCGCAGCCGGAGATCACCGAGGCCGAAGCATCGGGCCGCTTTGCCGATATCTCCCATTACACGGGCTGCCCCGGCTATATCGTACATCTCACCTGTGAAGGGGCCCTCAACGCTGTGCGCAGCGCCACCACACGCAATCAGCATATATGGGTAGAGACCTGCATACAATATCTCCTGTTGGATGCCTCCCGCTATGGGGAAGACTTCGATGGGGCCAAATGGGTGATGAGCCCGCCTCTCCGGGAAAAGAAGGACCAGGCGACCCTATGGGCCGGCATCAACCAGGGCCTGGTGAATGTGGTAGCCACCGACCATTGCCCTTTCCGCTGGGAACAGAAACTGATGGGTAAGGACGACTTTTCCAAGATCCCCAACGGCCATCCCGCCATCGAGCACCGCATGGAATTGCTCTATAGTGAAGGTGTCCGCAAAGGCAGGATCAGTCTGCAGAAATATGTGGAGCTCACGTCCACCAATGCAGCTAAGATCTTCGGGCTTTTCCCCCGTAAAGGCACCCTGGCCCCGGACAGCGACGCGGACATCATCCTGATGGACCCCAATCGCCAGCATACCCTTTCGGCGGCCACCCATCACATGAACGTGGACTATTCGGCCTACGAAGGATGGCAGCTGACGGGAAAGATCCAGACAGTCCTGCTGAGGGGGAAAGTAGCCATCGATCAGGGAGAGTGCAAAGTCGATAAAGGATATGGACAGTTCCTGAAGCGCCATCGGCACACAGGGTTGCCCTGATCCGGCCAAATGACGTATCCTGCCCATTTCTTTTTTAACGTTAACCAACAACTGAATATAATGCCCAGAATGATCAGATCCGGCCTCATCCAGATGAGCCTGCCGAAGACGGAAGGAGAAGGTACCATCGAAGAGATAAAGGAAGCCATGGTGCAAAAGCACATCCCCCTCATTGAAGAGGCAGGCAAAAAAGGCGTCCAGATCCTTTGCCTCCAGGAAATATTCAACACGCCCTATTTCTGCCCCGGCCAAAACCGGGCCTGGTATGATTCGGCCGAACCCGTGCCCGGCCCGACAGTCGATCGGATGACGGAATACGCCAGAAAATATAATATGGTGATGATCGTGCCGGTTTACGAAAAAGAACAGGCCGGCGTGCTCTACAATACCGCCGCCGTCATCGATGCTGACGGCACCTTCCTCGGGAAATACCGTAAGAACCATATTCCCCATACCTCAGGCTTCTGGGAGAAATTCTTTTTCAAACCCGGCAACCTTGGCTATCCGGTCTTCCAGACAAAATATGCAAAGATCGGTGTGTACATCTGTTACGACCGCCATTTCCCCGACGGCGCCCGCTGCCTGGGTCTCAATGGCGCGGAGATCGTGTACAACCCATCCGCCACGGTGGCAGGGCTTTCGCAATATCTCTGGCAGCTGGAGCAGCCCGCGCATGCCGCCGCCAATGGTTACTTCATGGGCTGTATCAACCGCGTAGGAGAAGAAAAACCCTGGAACCTCGGCCGCTTCTACGGCAGCTCCTATTTCGTGGACCCAAGGGGGCAGATCTTCGCCCAGGCCTCCGAGGATAAGGACGAGCTGCTGATTGCCGACTTCGACCTGGACCAGATCGAAGAAGTGCGCAGCGTATGGCAGTTCTTCAGGGACAGACGACCGGAAACTTACGGCAAATTGACAGAACTTTAAATCATTGTGCATGGCCATTACCAATCATCGACTGACATCCGAAGCATACGAAGAGAACTTCAGGGACATCCATCCCCCTTTTGAAACGAGGGATGCTGTGCTGGTGGAGGCCAACCGCTGCCTCTTCTGCTATGACGCGCCCTGCACCAAAAGCTGCCCCACCGGCATCGACGTGCCGAAATTCATCAGTCAGATCGCTGCCGATGACCTCAGGGGATCCGCCCGCACCATTTTTATCGCCAATATCATGGGCGGCGGCTGCTCACGCGTATGCCCCGTGGAAAAACTATGCGAAGGGGCCTGCGTATACAATCTCATGGAAGAAACACCCATCTCCATTGCACGTCTGCAACGCTATCCCACCGACCAGGCAATACAGCGGAAATGGCCCCTGTTCACCCGCAAACCCTCAACCGGCCGTCGTGTCGCCATCATCGGCGCCGGACCGGCAGGTCTTAGCTGTGCGCATGTGCTTTCCCGTGAAGGCATCGACGTCACCATCTACGAAAAGGAAGAGAAAGGCGGCGGGTTGATGACCTACGGCGTCGCCGCCTATAAAGTGACACCCGAATATTGCGCGGAAGAGCTGCATTACATTCTTTCCCTGGGCGGCATTACTATTCAATATGGCAGCGAGCTGGGAAAGGACCTGCAGCTGGAACAGCTGCGCCTGCAGTACGATGCCGTCTTCCTGGCCTTTGGCGTGGGACTGGCCCGCCGGCTCGACATTCCCGGCGAAGAGCTGGAAGGTGTGGTGGACGCCCTCCGTTTTATCTATTCCATCCGTTCCGACGGCTTTCCTTCCGTGCCGGTGGGTGATAAAGTGGCCGTCATCGGTATGGGAATGACTGCCATCGACGCCGCCACCCAGGCGCGCCGGCTGGGTGCAGGAGAGGTCACGCTGGTATACAGAAGGACAGCGGCGGAAATGCCCTGCACAGAAAAAGAGCTGGAGATCGCCCGGCTCGACGGCTGCCACATCCACTGGCTGGCAGCACCCGAAGCGCTCACCGGGGCCGATGGCTGCGTGACACAGCTGCGCTGTCAGAAAATGGAATTAGGCCCTCCCGACGCCAGCGGACGCCGCACACCTCAACCCACCGGAGAGACCTTCACCCTGGACGTGGATATGGTCATCAAAGCCACCGGCCAGATGCCTTTCGAGGAATTGGTGCAGCAATCCGGTCTGCGCCATCGCAACGGAAAGATCGATATTGGGCCCGATGGCATTACCCCGCTTTCCGGCATCTTTGCCGGCGGCGACTGCGTCAATGGCGGAAAAGAAGTGGTAGACGCTGTGCAGGCCGGTAAGCTGAGCGCCGCCGCGATCCTCGAATACATTCAGTCGCAACCCCCACGGCCCGCCGTAGGACCGATTGATCCATCCATACCCGATCACACCGTTTAAATCTTTTACCATGGCTTCCCTCTATACAAACTATCTTGGCATCTCTTCTCCCAATCCCTTCTGGCTGGCCAGTGCGCCCCCGACGGATAAATTGATCAATGTGCTCCGCGCATTCGAGGCCGGCTGGGGCGGGGTCGTGTGGAAGACGCTCGGAAGCCAGGTGAAGAACGTGTCCTCCCGTTACTCCGCCGTAGACTACCACGGCAGCCGTGTCATGGGCCTGAATAATATCGAGCTCATAAGCGATCGCCCTTTGGACCTCAACCTCAAAGAAATAAAAGAATGTATCCGCCTCTTCCCGGACAGGGCCATGATCGTCTCCCTCATGGCTGACAACGACCGTGACAGCTGGCATGACCTGATCCGTAAAGTAGAGGACACCGGCGCTCACGGACTGGAGCTGAATTTTGGCTGCCCTCACGGCATGACCGAACGTGGTATGGGCGCTGCTGTTGGACAGGACCCCGCCATCGCCCGCATCGTGACGGAGTGGGTCATGGAGGCCGCCACTATCCCCGTCATCACCAAACTTACACCCAACGTACATTCTGTCGTACCCACCGGCCGTGCAGCCGTAGAAGCCGGCAGCCAGGGACTTTCCCTTATCAATACCATCCAGTCCGTCACAGGCGTGGACCTTGACACGTTCATCCCCAATCCCAATGTAGGGGGCAAGTCCACTTTTGGCGGCTATTGCGGCCCCGCTGTGAAGCCCATCGCCCTGAAAATGCTGACCACCATTGCACAGGACCCCGTCACCGCCAAAGCGCCCGTTTCCGGCATCGGCGGCATCACCACCTGGAAGGACGCCGCAGAGTTCATGCTGCTGGGCGCCACTACCGTACAGATATGCACTGCCGTTATGAAGCACGGCTTTCGCATCATCGAAGGGCTCTGCGAAGGCCTCAGCAACTGGATGGATGAGAAAGGGTTTCAACAAACCACTGATTTCATCGGCCGCAGCGTCCCTACCCTCACGCACTGGGAAGACCTGGACCTTAATTTTCACATCGTGGCCCGTATCGATCCTGATAAATGTATCCATTGCGGGCTTTGCTACATCGCATGTGAGGATGCTTCACACCAATCCATCAGCATGGATCAGGGCCATCCCTATAATACGTATACCATCAAGGAAGACGAATGCGTCGGCTGCAATCTCTGCAAACTGGTCTGTCCAGTGGATAATTGCATTACCATGGTCGAGCAGCGCAAAGGACCGGACTACCTTAACTGGAAGGAGTTCCAGCAGCGGGGCCTACCCCTGAACGATCATTAAAAGGTCATTTTGGGTCCATGCCGCTTATTCACTTATTCCTTCTCCGGCAACGCCATTTGCGGTAAATATCCCGCCCGAATGGCGTTTACGGATGATTGTGGTGTCAATACTTTCACCTGTTGATCTGCCGGCAATGCCCCTCCATCCTCATACCCAAAGGGGCTCCACCGAAAGACCTTCCCACGCGCCACCAGGTAAGCGTTTCCCTCTATTTCTACAAAACTACCATCAGGCAAACGATCGGTCATTTCTTCGTACATGACTTTCCCGCCGCGCTCATTGATCCTCTCCCGGTGAATGATCTTATCTATCTCTCCGATGGCAGTGTCCTCGTTGAATCCATACTCCGGATTCCCTTTTAGCCAAAATCCTTTGAATCTGACCGCATCCTTCCTCCGGCATTCAAAACAAGGCCGATGTCCCGCCGCAAATGAAGTGGCTTCGTCCAGGAAGAACAGTTCCGTATACCTGTCAGGCGACATCACTTTCCTTTGTCGGCCTTTGAACTGCAGCACACACGTGATCCACGCTTTCAGTTTGAATGCCCGGCGAATGGTTTGACACTCATCGTGCAGCAGGCCCCTGTTACCCATCCAGGCTCCACGCGCATTCGTTGTGATAATGTTCCCCCAGGGATCGACTCGATTCTGTAACATATTTTATTGACAAATAAAATTAAAATTTGTTACAGGTGATAAATAAAAAATAGCCACCAGTTGTTACTCGCGGCTACTTGCAGGAAAGGCTATTTGGCTAATGGACCGGGAATCCCTTAATTCCCGGTAATCCCTTTATTAATGTAAAAAAACAGAACCGCCCAATATTTATATCGAGACGGTTCCGCACCTCTGAAAAGCGCAAACGACTAACTTACTTAAAACATATTTCTAGGTTCCATCCCGGATAATATTAGTCAGAAGAGCGGTGATTGCTAACAGGATCAAAATATGGACCGCATTCCCCATTTTAAACACAAAAAACCCAATTGCCCATCCTATCGTCAGGACAACAGCAATGACGTACATCCATCTTGTCATGCCATTGCCGGCTGCGGGCTCTTGGGGAGTATTCAAATTGGTTAATTATGCGTGTATGCAAATATGCGCCTATCCCGCCGGCCGATCATTACATAATTATGTAAAAATGTTATATGATTCACACTTTTCATATATCCGTTCCAGGTGACCCGATGGTCATTCACTCCTCAAACTCTTCACCGGATTGGCCATCGCAGCCTTCACTGCCTGATAACTCACTGTCAGCAGCGTGATCAGCAAAGCGCCGCCACCCGCAGCGGCAAATATCCACCACGACAAATGAGCATGATAGGTATAATTCTGCAGCCACCCCTGCATGAAATAGTAAGCTACTGGCATCGCTATCAACAGGGAAATGGCCACCAGCATGATAAATTCTTTCGACAGGAGCCGCCACAGAATGAATACCGTCGCCCCCAGCACTTTCCTTACCCCGATCTCCTTGGTACGTTGTTCCGCTACAAAGGAAGCGAGACCGAATAACCCCAGGCAGGAGATAAAGATAGCCAGGAAGGCAAAACAGCTGGATAGCTTGCCGATCCGCTCCTCATTGCCGAACTTCTTACCATACTCCTCATCCACCCATCTGTAATCAAAAGGAGAAGCCGGATTGTACTTCTGAAAGACCTTCGCCACCTTACCCAATGCCGCATGTATATCATGTTCCCCACCCAGCTTTATCAGCATGGTATTGATATTCTTGTTATTCAGCAAATAGAATGCGGGCTTTACGGGTTGAAAAGGATCTTCGCGGATCATATCCTTCACCACCCCTACCACGGTATAGGCTCTCCCACCCTGTCCGACCGTCTCACCGACGGGGGTGGCAAAACCTATCAGCTTAACAGCCGCCTCGTTCAGGATCATCGCTGACGAATCCGTGGCAAATGCCCCGGAAAAATCACGCCCTTGCACCAGTTGCCATCCCACCGTCTTTCCAAACCCGGCAGTGACGCTATTAGATATGACGAGGGGACGCGCATTGGGATCCTTGCCTTTCCAGGTAATATCTGTCGTCCCCCCATACTGCGCATTCATGGGACAGGATGCAGATGCCATCTCCTCCACCACACCGCCTGCCAACAGTTCGTTCCGGATCGCCCTGGCATGGGTATAGAGCTCTTTGGTCTGCATGCCGACCTCTATCAATCCATTCTGCTTGTATCCCATGGGCAGGTTCCTGGCAAACTGGATCTGCCTGAATACGACCATCGTGCCGATGATCAGCAGTACCGAAACGCTGAATTGCACGACCACCATTACCCGGCGCGGGATCGCGGCAAAACGACCGGCTTTAAAAGTCCCTTTCAACACCTTTACGGGAGAGAATGAGGACAGGTACAAGGCCGGATAGGAGCCGGCGATCAGGCCAGTGAAAAGGCTAAATCCGATGCCTGCTGTCCAGAAGAGGGGGTTCGACCAGGGCAGGGTTATTTTTTTGTCCGCTACTGCATTAAAGAATGGCAGCAGGAGTGTCACGAGCAGCAAAGCCAGGCAGAATGCAAACAAAGCCACCATCAGCGATTCGCTGAAGAATTGAACTACGAGCTGCCTCCTTACGGAACCAATGGCCTTGCGGATACCTACCTCCCTTGCCCTCTTTTCGCTGCGGGCTGTGCTGAGGTTCATGAAATTGATACAGGCCAGCAAAAGCACAAAGATGCCGGTGATCCCAAACAGCCAGACAAAGGTGATCAGTCCGCCTGTATTGACTCCATTGGTAAAGTCTGCATACAGGTGCCAGCGTCGCATGGGGAACAGAAAGAATTCCGGATGATACTTGGGTGGGTCCGGCTGTTTCATCCGGCTCTCCCTGATCCTTGCGGATACAGTAGCAAAATCCGCTCCCTCCTTCAGCTCCGCATACATATTGAATGAATTATTGTCCCAGTTGGTAAGGCTGCTCTTTACATAATCCTTCGTTGCAAACAGGTCCCAGGCAGCGAAAAAACCGACTTCATTGAAAGAGCTGTTATAAGGGAAGTCCTCGTAAACACCCGCCACCTCCACGGGATCATTGTTATCGAGCGTGATACGTTTGCCCATAGGATCTTCTTTTCCGAAGATCGTTCTGGCCAGAGAGGTGGAAAGCAGGATGGCATGCATGTCCTTCAGGGCATGGCGATCGCCCGTCACCATGCGCAGCGAAAGCATCTCCGTCATATCCGGCTGTACATAGCTGCCAATGTTTGATACCTTCTTGTCTCCGGCGGCAAGGATCACCTTCTGGCTGCCGGAAGTGAGGCTCACATATTTGAAATCAGGGTATTTGGTCCGTAGCTCGGTAGCCAGCGGTATCGGCGTGACGTCATAGGCGGATTTTTCATTTTTGGTAAAAGATACATACTGCCACACCTTGCCGATACGGTCGTAATGGGAGAAGCCCTTGTTGTAAGACTGCTCATCATAGATCCAGAGACCGATGAGGATGGCTACGGCCATCCCTGTGGCCAATCCAATGAGATTAATGGACGAATACAATTTGCTTTTTACCAAATTGCGCCAGGCAACAGTAAGGTAGTTTTTCAGCATGGCAGTCTTTTATTTCCAATGTATCCGCCAAGAACATACCAAAGAGCTAAATCATTATTTACCAGCCATTCATTCAGGGACTATCTCTGCCAACTGTCCGTTTTTGCTACACAGGATGTCCTGAAAAGAAACGGGCCGCAACAGCGGCCCGTTTCAATCTGCTTATTTCTTCACCGTGAACCGGTATTCCGTGCTCGTTTTATACTTCCCGCCGGGCTTCAGCTCCGTGGAAGGGAAAGACGGCTCATTGGGCGAATCAGGATAATGCTGCGTCTCCAGACAGAAAGCCGTCCGGTGATCATCCTTCTTTCCACCCTTCAGCGGATTGCCGCCATTCATGAAATTGCCGCCGTAGAATTGGATGCCGGGCTCCATCGTCAGCACTTCCATGAAGATACCGCTCTGATCGCCCTGCACCGTTGCCGCCAGGTTCAGCCCCGCGCCTTTATTGGCATTCAATACAAAATTATGATCATAGCCTTTGCCGAATTTCAGCTGCTCATTGTTCGCATCGATCCGCGATCCGACAGCCGCCGGCTGCAGGAAATCAAAAGGGGTGCCGGCTACAGGTTCCAGCTTGCCCGTCGGTATCAGCGTCGAATCCACCGGCGTATACCGGTCTGCGTTCAGGAAAAGCAGATGATTGTTGATGGTCCCGCTGCCCTGTCCGTTGAGGTTGAAATACGTATGGTTCGTCAGGTTCAGCACGGTAGCCTTGTCCGTTGTCGCCTCATAATCTATCTTCAGGGAATTGGCGCTGTCGCCGGACAATGTATAGGTCACTTTTGCCTGCAGGTTGCCCGGATAGCCCTCTTCCTGGTCCTGTGACAGATAGGTTAATTCAAGGGTGCTGTCATTCAGCTTTTTTGCATCCCAGACATGCGCGCCAAAGCCCTTGAGGCCGCCATGCAGGTGATTAGCTCCATTATTGGTCGCGAGTTTGTATTCTATGCCATTCAGCTTGAATTTTCCTTTAGCGATGCGGTTGCCATAGCGGCCCACAATGGCGCCGAAATAGGTCTCAGGCTGGTGGATATACTTGCCGATGCTGTCATATCCCAGCGCCACATCCGTCAAAGTCCCATTCTTGTCCGGTACCAGCAGGCTGACGACACGCGCCCCATAATTGGTGATGGCGACAGATGCATTATTCTTATTCTTTAGTATATACAAGGCCGTCATCTTACTTTCCATGCTGTCCTTGAAAAGATTGGCATCCGGCAATGCAGCTCCGGCTGCAGGGGCGATAGTAGCAGAGTCGCCGGCAGGCTTGTCAGTTGTCGCATTGTTACCGCAGGCGACCAGCAAACAGGCGGCTGCGATGCACGAAAAAGAGGCAAAAGATCTCATCTTCATATAGCAATAATTGTTTTAAATATTATTTAGATCAGTGAAGTTCCATTCTCGATCTGGCCGATATACACTTTCAGCTCCTTGTTCATCGCCCTGGCATAGGCTGGTGTCAGGTCCGCCACCAGTTCATCGATAACGGTTTCCCGCACCAGGTTAATGGTGCAGCCGCCAAAACCACCTCCCATCATCCGGGCGCCGATAACACCCGGTCTGCCCTTCACCTGTTCCACCAGGAAGTCGAGCTCGGGGCAGCTGACGGCATACTTCCGGCTTAAGCCCTCATGTGTGGCGAACATCTTTTGCCCGAAAGCTTCAATGTCCCCCTTCTTCAGGTCTTCACTGGCCGCCAGCAACCGGAGATTTTCTTCCACTACATACTGACAACGTTGATAGACCAATGGGTCTGCCGGCGCCACGTATTTATCCAGCATCTCCAAAGTCGCGTCCCTCAGGCTGCGAACCTCCGGGTAGTGCGCCTGGATCAATGCAACACCCGCTTCGCACTGTTGACGGCGCGTGTTGTATTCAGAGCTGGCCAGCGAATGCTTCACATTCGTGTCCAACAAAACGATGCGGATACCATCCGTGTTAAAAGGTGCATATTCGTATTCCAAAGACTGGCAATCCAGCCGGATGACATGGTTCCTGCGGCCGAACATACTGGCGAACTGATCCATGATCCCGCATTTCACTCCCACGAACTCGTTCTCCGCCTTCTGCGATAATTTCACCATGGTCAACGGGTCCATCTTCAGACCGAATAGCTCATTCAGGGAAAAAGCCGTGGCGCATTCCAGGGCGGCCGAAGAGGACATACCCGCTCCAAGGGGGATATCTCCGCCAAAAACACAGTTGAAGCCGCCTACCTTATATCCAAGGGCCTGGATCTGCTGGACGACTCCCAATATATAATCGGGCCAGTGAAGGGAAGAAGGCGTCACCTTGGCCGTATCGCCCAGATAGCTGAGATCAAGGTCCTGTGATACAATGTGAATAAGGTCGTCATCCCGGCGGGACACGGCCATATAGATCGCCTTATTGATGGCGGCAGGCATGACAAACCCATTATTATAGTCCGTATGCTCGCCGATCAGGTTGACCCTGCCGGGAGACCGTACTACCATCGGGTCTGTATTAAAGGTTTCTTTGAATTTCTCTATAATCTTGAAGGACAATGACTTCTCTTGTTGTGTTGCTATCATATGCGGTCAATCTGCAAGTGTCAAAATAACATCTATTTTGACTTAAAATAAAACTTTTTTCATTTATCTTTAGACATATGGACCTTTTTTAGCAAGTGTTCCCCTACCTGCAGTCCCTGCGCCATTCCGTTCCCAATGGCGTCCATAAAATGAATACCACCATAAAACCTTGATATGCCTGCTTCCTGGGCCGCTTGCTGAAATGATTCAAAATGCCTGGGAGGCAGGCCATACTGCACCTCCACACTGTCTGTGTAGTGAAAATGGTCACCGAAATACCAGGTCAGGATGGTCGCCGAGGTTGAAGAGATGCAGGAATGACCACTCAGGTATTCCGGAAAAGGCGGAGTTTGCAGCAACGGACTCCAATTCCGGTCAATATATTTCCTGATCGCAGTCTCAGGCCTTATCCTGTTGCTTCTGTATTTCTCATCCCAGCAGCAGATGAAGCTGTCCATTAGCCCCATGGCCACCAGCGTATAGATCATCATGGACTGTTCAAAACTCTTTCCGGCCTGTTCACAGGCTATTCCTGTGATGCCCAGCCAATGGGCGCCGGGTGATATCTTTTTCAGTCCTATCCAAAGGTGCCCGTTGTCCTGCACGGCGAATGGATTGCAATCCCAGAATGCAGCTATGATCCGGTGTTCCTGTGGCAGCGTATCCATATAATTCTGCATCATGAGCTTATAAAATGCGGAATGTGTATCCTTGGAAAAAGGGATGGGAGGGGCAGGCTTGAATTGTGAGGAAGAGTCCAGTGTGAATGGCCGCACTGTCTTAAACCAGGGCTCTACAGCCGCCATATAGGCGGGAGGAGTAGGATACCAGCAGCCTTCTTTATCTTCGGGCGTATATCGCGGCAGGTTGCTGATCTTATTATACCCGTCTGCCTTGGCATATGCCAGTATCCTTTTGCTGATGGCTAATGCATACTTCTGCGAACCTTCAATTATCTCATCGGAATACCCGGCGCCTCTGCAGGAATCCAGGAAACGCCGCTCATATTGTCCGAATAAACTGCCCGATGGCTCCATTTTTCCGGCTGTTTTCATCATTGCCAGCAAAGCGGCCAGCTGGTAAGCATATCCACTGATCGAATCCGGCTTCCTTAGATCGGGATAACCGTTTATTACCCCGTGCATGCTTTTGTAACTGTGGTCGTTTTCAGACAGGATCTCATAGCCGGCCAGGCAGGCGTAAGAAAAAAAACGAGCTGCCAGGGGTGGATTGGTGACATCGTGTACCATCAGTTCGGTCATTTGCCCGAGTACATGACTGATATCTTTCTGGCTGAATGGCTGCGGCTCCCGGGAATGCTTACAGCCGGCCGCCGCCAGCAGGACTACAATAACTGAAAGACAATAAAATATCTTCATAACTATCTCCCTTTATAAGCTTTTATCTCATTTTGATTGATGCCGAATAATAGCGTATCGCCCAGAGACAGCACACTTCGTACATCTCCCCAGAGGTGAAAGCCGGATCGCTGCTGGTCGACATAGGTGAAGTTCCCTTTACCATCGCCTCTTAATAATATGCCATAATTGGCGTCATATTTACCGAACCGTAGTCTTGCATGGCTGATATTCCCGCATAGCAGCAGGTCTTTTTTACCATCCTTATCATAATCCAACCCGGTGATCGTAAAGACAGGCGAGAATTGTGCCTGCAGCGGCAAAGATCGTTCATGGAATTTTCCGTCCGGACCACTCTCAAAACAGGCCGTTTTCAGGTAATTAGCCTGCAGATGATTGACATCTTTCAATTCCTCTGCAGTAAAAACATCTTTGAGTCCCGCATCCGCGTAGCTCTTATAGTCCGGAAAGCGGGTGCGCATGATACTCAGCTGATCAAGCAATTCATCCCTCGTTACGTACGGGTAGCTGGTGTCTTTGATATAGAGACACAGGATGGGGTCGACAGAACCATTGTCATCGAAGTCCTTATAATACATTTCCGCGGGCTCCTTTTCGCTGGCCTTACATTGGGAATTTAGTCCCAGGTTGCCGGCGACAATGTCCGGCTTACCATCTCCGTTGATATCTTCCACCAGCAGTTTATTCCACCAGCCGTTGTAATCTTTGGCAAAATAGTCCCGGGTCCTGTTCTCCAGCTTGCCCTGGTTGTTGATAAATATGGTGATCGGCAGCCACTCCCCTACCACTATCAGGTCTTTTTTGCCGTCACCGTTCAGGTCTGCCCAAGCTGCATCGGTGACCATGCCTGCTTTTTGTAGCTCGGGCGCCAGGCTGCCGGCCTGATCCGAGAAATGCCCCTTGCCGTCATTGATCAGTAGATAACTTCGGGGATTTTCCGGGTAACGTCCCGGGATGACACGGCCGCCCACGAACAGATCCGCATGACCATCTCCGTTGATATCCGTCATCCGTACACAGCTCTTGCTCACCCTCATGACTGGCAGCGCGCCTGCGCTCCTGGTGAAAGACCCTTTGCCATCATTGATATACAGCCTGTCCTGTAACAGGCTGTCATCGGGAACAAGGTTGTGGTATCCGCCACTGGCTATATACAGGTCCGGAGCGCCGTCTCCATTGGCATCAAAGAACAGGGCATCTGCATCTTCGCTCAATTTATCCGCTTCGAAAGCCGGCTGCATTCTTTGAATGAATTGCCCGTTTTTCTGCCTGATGTATAAATTTCCTGCCTGCCCGCTGCCGCCTCCTACGAATACATCTTCCAGGCCATCCCCGTTGACATCGCCCTTGGCCATGCAAGGCCCGGAAAATGATAACGGGTTGATCAACAACGGCTGCCGTTTAAAATCATTTACCCGGTTGGCCGCAGCATGATAGGTAATGGGTGATCTCATTTCCGTGAAGTATGAACTTTCCGGTCCGGGCGCCTGGTATGGGATAATAGCATTTTTCTCCTGCACTAACAGTTGCCGGTCTCCCTGGAGACCCGTGAGTATTTGTTGTTTGCCGCTTTGCCATACGATCCGTAATGAATCGACGGCTGTATCCGTTCCCAAGCCGAAATGCAGTTTGGACGATACGCTGGATTGGAAGCCCCTTGCGGGCATTTGTTCGACGTATTGTTGTTTGCCCTTGTTGTAGATCGTCACTTTGGCCCCGATGCCCATGGTATTCGGGCTGCTTCCTTCCAGCCTGAGCTGCAGAAAGTGGTTATGGAGTAGTTTATTGGCTTCGTTCTCATAAATGAAAGCGGGCAGGTTGATATTATTGACCACCAGGTCCAGGTCTCCGTCATTGTCCAGGTCTGCGTAGGCGGCTCCATTGCTATTGGAAGCTGCGGTGAATCCCCAATCGATTCCCCTGTTGGAGAATGTTAGGTCCCCGTTATTGCGGAACATGTAGCTCTTCACTTTCGACGATGGTATCTGCTGCACGAGTGCGAGCAGATCTTTTCGCATTACTTTCCTGTCCTTTAAAAAATCTCCCATGTATTTTAAGAAATCCATGTTGGTATAATCCCGCAGATACCCATTGGTGATAAAAAGGTCCTTCCAGCCATCATTATCATAATCTGCAAACAGGGGCGCCCAGCTCCAATCGGTATTGGATATTCCCGCCAACTGCCCGATCTCGCTGAATGTCCCGTTGCCATTATTAACATGCATCATATTGCGCATATATGCATAATAAAAGCCCGACCGGATACTCAATTCGAACTTTTCGTAATTGTCGGGGGCAAACAGCAGTTTTTGCCGGCGATTGTCTTCCGGCAGCATGTCCAGTGTAATAATATCGGGCAGGGCGTCATTATTAATGTCTGCAACATCATTGCCCATGGAAAAATTGGACGTATGTCCCAGGGTTGACTGGATCTTATCGGTGAACGTGCCGTTCCTGTTATTTATGTAGAGGTAATCCGGCACGCCGTAATCATTTGAAATGTAAATATCAGGCCACCCGTCTCCATTAAGATCTGCTATACCGGCCCCTAAGCCATAGGTTAATTCAGAGCTGCTCAGGCCGGCCTGCCCGGTGATATCCTGGAAATGACCATTATCATTCCTGTATAAGCGGACACCGCAGGACGGGTTGCTTCTTTTGAGTATTTCAGCAGTCGCTGTTTCGTCCAGGATCGGCAATAATTTGGGAGAATGATCCAACAGGAACATATCCAGGTCTCCGTCCCTGTCGAAGTCGAAAAATACGGCCTGCGTACTATAGGCAGAATCGGCCAGGCCATATTGCTGGGCCTGTTCGGTGAAATGGGGGATCCCCGCAGCGTCATTACCTTCGTTGATAAATAATTGGTTCATCCTTTTCGGGCCTGGCAATTTCCCCGAATAACATACATACATATCCTGTTTGCCATCTCCATTGATATCCACCATCGTCACACCGGTCTTCCATGGCCCGGGCCTTCCTGCTACTCCTGCAGCACCCGTAATGTCCTCAAACTGCATTTTCCCTTTATTGAGGTAGAGCTTGTTGTCAATCATATTGCCAGTGAAATAAATATCCTGCAACCCGTCTCCATTCACGTCGGCTATTGCGACGCCACCGCCATTGTAAAGATATTCATAGGTCATTACATTGGCGTTGAGGCCTTCGGTCAGTGTGTTGGAGAAATCGATGTGTGTTTGTTCCGCCGGCAAGAGCGTAAACAGCGGAGGGGAGCTTTTACCAGGCTCGTTTTGAGAAGAGGAATGGCATGCGGCGAAGGATACGATGGCTATGAGCGAGCCTGCAAGCAGTTTAGTTTTCAATTGTAGATATTTATCTGTTAAATATACATAAGCGGTTTAATAATAAGAACTATGCCAGTGTTTAAGACCGGCATAGTTCTTTAATTGTGTGGAAAATATTTTTAGTACCCGGGATTCTGGATCAGCTTGTCATTCTTGCTTACCTCATCAAATTTGATGGGCGGAAAATACAGCTTATCATCCCATGAACGATTCTCTACGCCGGCTTCTATGTTCTGCACTACATAGGAGTAGGTGTAGTTGTCCGTGCTGTACCTGTATATCGGGACTGTTTTCCCTGCTTTTAAAGTGCCGGTAATTTTCATGACCCGTACTTTTTGCCCCAATACTGCGGGGGCGATCATCCATCGGCGCGCATCATAAAAACGCTGTTCTTCACACAACATTTCTATGTTACGTTCATGCTGGTAAGTTGCCACCAGCGCCGCACCCGTTCCCGAAATGGCAGGCATGCCTGCCCGGAAACGGATCTTATTGAGCCAGCTTATGGCCGTACCCTCATCTCCCAGGGCGAGACAGGTCTCTATGTAATTGAACACCACTTCAGTGAACCGGATCTGGGGTGATGGGACCTGCTGTTTCTGGTTCATATCTACTATCGCCGGGTCAGGGTCCATGAATTTTTTGATGGCGTAGCCTGTACGGGTCCCGTTCCAGTTCTCCAGGGCGCTGTTCCTGGTATCAAGCCCGAAATAGGTCACGGGGGCGGAGGAACTGCCGGTCTGGTAAGTGCCGAACTGGATCTCATTATATGGATCGATAGCAGCCCCATCCGTGGTCCGGGGCTTCCAGGAGGACCCGTCATACATAATAGATGCATAAAACCTCGGGTCCCGGTTGACATAGGGGGTAGTTGCATGAAGGGGTTTGTTCCAATCGAATGGCACGGCCTGAGGTGTTCCGGGAGTAGACGTGCTGTCCATGTATTCATAGCTATCCACGAGGTTTTGGGTAGGCTCCGTGGATGTCCAGCCATGGTATCCGTTGGTACAATTATTACGGGGATACCAGGCGCCCCAGTCATCCGGGGAAGCATTGACATAATATTTGGAGAAGATCGCCTCTTTTTCACCGCCGTTCCTGGAAAGGAATACATTGGTATAATTGGTGATCGCCTCGGCCTTTGAAACAGGAGCGCCCAAATTTAACTGGTACCCATAGGTTCCCAGGTTGATCACCGCCAACGCGGCATCCTGGGCTGCCTTCCACCGGGCGGTACGGTCGCCGGATACATAGCCCAATAATTCAGGATGAGCAAATCCGGCGATAAGCGCGGATTTGGCTTTCGCGGTCGGGATATCATGCAGATCGCTCGCCGCATATACCAATACCCTGGACTTTAAAGCCAGGGCGGCATCACTGGTGGCCCTGCCTAATGCAATGGCCTTACCTGATGCTGTCACATAGTTCTTTAACAGCAAAGAAGCAGTATCCAGATCACCGACGATAAAGTTGACGCATTCTTCATACGTATTCCTGGGAATGCTGAAGTCTTTATTGTTCAGTGTGTACGATGATTTGATAATAGGTATGCCGCCATAGTAGCGCAGCAGCTGATTATAGCAATAGGCACGCATGAAATGGGATTCACCTTTTAACCTGTCTCTGATCACCGGGTCGAATGTCGCCACCTCCAGGTTTTCCAATGCGATATTGGCAGACCTGATCCGTGCATACATTTCACCCCATTCATAGGTATTATTCACCCAGCCGGTGTTATTGGGACTTATATTGGCCTCCATGATATCCATTCTCCCGAAATTATACAGGCAATTATCGGTGATGCAGTCCATGCTTTCCTGGTTTAGCAGTCCATCACGTATCGCATTATATATATCCGTCACAAAGGATTCCGACAAGGAAGCGTCGGACCAGACGGATGCCGCGGCTGCTTTATCCAATGGCTGCGTATTCAGAAAGCTTTTACTGCATCCCGCAATCATCGCTCCTGCAACTATCATTAGCCAGATATGGTACTTTATATGTTTCATTGCTTTCAATTTAAAAAGTTACAGTTAATCCTGTATTGATAATTCTCGCCTGGGGATAATACTGCAGGCTGGTATTGATCGATTCCGGATCAAAAATGTGCTGGTTGGCCCAGGTGTGCAGGTTAAGGCCGTTGGCATAGACCCTTAAACTGCTTATCCCGGCTTTCTTAATGATATTTGCAGGAAGCGTATAGCCAATCTCTACATTCTTAAGGCGGATGTAGTTCGTGTTCATCATGTAATAAGTGTTACGATTGGAAAAATACTGGTTGTTCCTGTCCACCGTCCTGGGATCCTTGGAACTGGGATGGTCCAGGGTCCAGCGATGATCATAACTATATTGGAGATAATTACCGATGGTGCCAGACTCGGTCTGCAGAAATATCTCTCCTCCCCTGGCTGCCTGAAAGAGAACAGACAGATCGAACCCTTTGTATTGAAGACCGATGACCAGGCCGCCCTGGAAAGTAGGCTGTGTGTTCTTATCCGACCTTACCCGGTCCCACTGATCGATCTTACCATCCGGCTTGCCATCCGGGCCCCCGATATCTTTAAACTTCATGCTTCCGGGGAAAAGTTTGCCGGCTCCGCCTACACCGCCATAGTCCAGCGTGTTGGCAGCCACATCCGCGGCATCTTTAAATATGCCGTCATATTGGTACAGCAGCATATCGTCGGGACTGCCAACATTGCCTGGCATAACATGCCCCGTTGATAGCTGATAAGTGGGCCGGCCGGGTGTTTCATCCCAAAATACGATCTTGTTTTTCGCATAGCCTCCATTGATACTGACATTGTATCGCAGATCCCCGAAACTATTATTATACCCTATCTTGAACTCCCATCCTTTATTATCCACCTTGCCGATGTTTTCGGCAGGCAAGGTCATCCCCGTACTTTGAGGAATCGACGCATTTCTTCTCCATAGAATGTTCGACCGATGGTTTTTGAACACATCGAATTCAAAACTGATGGCATTATTCAATGCCGTACCTTCTAAACCCAGGTCATAATTATTGGCCACTTCCCAGGTCAGGTTAACATTGGGTACCCCATTCTCATATAAGGTCGGAGACAATTGGTTGTTGATGACATAACCCCAGGGTGGATTGGCCCCTGTATTGCCCCTGTCACCATATGCGTAAGTTGGCAGGTAGTCATATTCTCTTAATACGTTATTAAAATAGACCTGGTCATTACCCAGTTTTCCCCACGAACCACGGAGTTTCAGCGAATTGATAGCCGATACATTTGCTTTAAAGAATTCCTCCTCTGAGATCCTCCATCCGGCTGTTATACCAGGAAAAAATCCAAAACGATGGGCTTCAGGGAACATGTAAGAGCCGTCATAGCGCCATAAAAATTCAAAGAGGTACTTTTCCTTGTAATTATAACCAACCCGGCCGAAATAATTCAAGCGGGCACGTTCCCAGGAGCTGCCATTCGCTCTTTGGTCTGTAGGGCCGCCGGCAAATAATTGATCAATGGCCGTAGAGGCAAAATATTGCCGGAATGCGCTAAAGGAACTATTTGTTCCCGTCTCCCTGGTAACACCTGCGAGGAATGTCAGGGCATGATCGCCGAATGTATGTTCATAGGACAATATTCCCTCCAGCATGATATTCAGCTGGTCCTGGGTGTATTGGTTGAGGGTAGCCTGCGTGGCAGGTCCTTTTTGCACTTTCGTCATGATAGGCGAGCCGTCTGCCGCGAAACCGCTCCAGTTGTAAATAAACCAGGGTTTAAACCAGGTCTTGCCTTGTTGTAAGTATTTATCCGCGGCGGCATTGCCTGTTAATTTTAACCCTTTTATCCCCGGTATGTTGATCTCTATTTTGCCATTTGATTGCAGGTAGTACCGGGTATCCTTGTCATAACCGGTCTGATTGGTGGTGATGACTACGGGCTGTTCCCCATTTTCGATGTCGGGAGCCGGCAGACCATTTGGCCAGTATGCATTCTTCGTCGGATAACCGCGCATCAGCATCCGGAAGATCGACCCGGCGGATTTGGTAGGGAAGAATCTGTTCTCCTGGCGGCCGGTGACGCCGATCGTCGCATTGATGTATTTATTCACCTTGGCGTCCAGGTTCAGTCGAAGATCGTATTGTTTGTAACCCGTTGCTGAATTTTTGTAATAGGCATCCTGGTTCTCATACCCCAGGGAAGCAAGATATCTCACTGATTCACTTCCGCCGGATAATTGCATGTTATGTCTTTCTTGTGGCGACCAGTTCTTTAATGCAGCTTTAAACCAGTCGGTATTGGGATGGCCCCAGGGATCAGACCCATCGGCAAATTTTTTAAAATCATCGGGTGTGAATGGCGCGGAAGAAGTGTTCCCTCCGGCATCGGTATAGCTTCCTGTCGCTTTATAGGCAGCGGCAGCTGCAGCCCAATTCGCGGGATCCAGTTTATATAACTCTATTTCGTTGGCCATCGTGGCATATTCCGTGGCATTGAGCATTTTAGGGATGACTGTAGCCTGCGCCCATCCCCTGTTATAACTATAGGAGAGTTCGGGTTTTCCCACTTTGCCATGTTTGGTGGTGATCAGGATGACCCCGTTTGCAGCCCTGGCGCCGTAAATAGCGGCCGATGCGTCTTTCAATACGGACATGCTTTCAATATCGGCAGGATTCAACCGGTCCAGGCCGCCGGCGCGGGCAGGTACCCCGTCAATAACGATCAGCGCATCATTGTTACCCAACGTGTTGGATCCGCGTATGCGAATGGTTGAACCATCATACCCCGGCTCGCCGCTGGAGTTCATGGCAATGACGCCGGGCATGCGACCGGCTATCGAGTTGGAAAGATTGACGGCGGGTGATTTTTGCAGTTCCGTACCTTTTACGGTGGACACGGCGCCGGTGATCGTGATCTTCTTTTGGGTGGCATATCCCACTACCACTATGTCTTTCAGGGAGCTGTCTTCTGCCTTTAACCTTACGTCCAAAACCGATTTGCCTTTGATGGAATATTCCTGCCTGCCAAAGCCAATATAGGTAATGACCAATACGGCATCCGGATTGGTCACTTCCAGCGAAAAGGATCCATCTTCCCTTGTGGTAGTCCCGTTATTGGTCCCCTTTTCCAATACACTGACGCCTCCCATAGGTTCTCCTTTATCATTGGTTACCTTACCGCTTATTCTCACGGCCAAAAAAGTACCGGCATTGTCTGAAAGGGATTCCTTAGTGATAACGATCAGGTTATCACTGAGTTTATGATAGCTCAAGCCTGTATTTTGAAGTACCTTGCCCAGCACCTCCTCGACCTCGGCATGGTCTGCCCGAATACTGACCAGCTGATCCTTGGGAAGGATCGCGTCCTTGTAGACGAAGCGGAAGAACCCTTCGGCTTCGATGGCTTTGAATACCTTTTTTAACTGCGAACTTTCAAGCCGCAGGGTAACTTTTCCCTGCCCGTACCCATTGGCAAAGGACTGCATGGAAAGGGTAAAAATGAATAAAATAGCAAGTTTCGTCATCAGCAGGCATTTGATGATTAGGCGGCGCAAATCATTCGATTCACCGCTTCCGGTTTTTTTCATAACTTAGTTTTGATAAAATGATAAGAACCCGCCCCGCGAGGGGCAGGAATTGTCTTTACTCCGGCGGAGGATGCTGCAATCATTCTCCGCTTTTTTGTGTTAAGTATGACAGGGGATGGTTACGTAACTTTCTTCATATAAGCAATTTTGGTTAAACAATAGTCAGCCCTTTGCGGACCAGCCACAATGTAGGAAGAGGGTACACTGAACAGGACATGTTCAGCGTATATACTAGGGTGTTATGGTTACTTCTTTTTTACTGATGGAATACCTGAAGTTGCCCGTCATCCGCAGCGCCTCCATCACCTGGCGCAGGCTCTCATCTTCGAAGACGGCACTGTATTCTGTATGTTTCAGCTTTTCATCTGTAATAATGACCTTTACAGCGTACCACCGCTCCATCTTCCGGGCGACATCCTCCAGCGTCTCCTGGTCAAAAGCCAGCTTATTCTTCACCCAGAGGACATCCATGGCCGTGCTGTCTTTTTCCTGGAAATGCGCTTTGCCCAGTGTCATCACGGGCTCTTTAGACTTCTCAGGGGCCGCCGGCGTCATCCCTTTGAGGATCACCGGCTTCCCGTTTTGCACCACCAGCTTCTCGTTGGGCAGCAGGATTATTTTTTTATCCGGGTTGCTGCGCAGCGTCACTTCGATGGACCCGCGAATTAGCACGGCCTCCGTATTCTTTTCGTTGGTATAGTTCCGGATGTTCAGGCTGGTGCCCAGCACCTTTACATCGATGGAGCCTGCATGGATTATAAATGGATGATCCTTGTCCTTTGCAATGTCAAAATAAGCCTCCCCTGTTACATGTACTTCCCTATTAGGGCCTCGGAAACTTTCGTCATACGACATCCGGCTGTCGGAATTCAGCCATACCTGTGAACCGTCCGGCAGCTGGATCTTGGATTTCGACCCCGGCTTGGTGCTCACTGTATTCTGGGCCGTCCGCTCCGTCTTCCCTTTTGGCTCCTGCAGGTGCAGGAACAAAAATATCAACATCACCGCGGCGGCAATCCCTGCCATCGGCAATAAGAGGCGATAGACCGGGCGGGATGACGGGCGGGCTGTTATTATCTCTTCCTGTTCCGCCACGGCCGTCTCATAGATCAGGGCGGGAGCTGAGAAATGATTGCTCAACCGCTGCAGGTGTCTGTTCAGCGCGCCTCCCCTTCTGGCATCCGACGGTTCGCTCTCCCATAGGCCATGCAGCATTTCCATCCGCACACCCATCTCCGGATGCTGCACCAGGCATGCTTCCAGTTCAGCCAGTTCCTCCGGCGTAGCTTCGCCTGCAAGTCGTAAACTTACCAGCAACCAAAACCGTTCTTCCTGCTTAAATTGTTCTTCCTGCATATAGATGTGCTTATCCTACAGACAATGCGGCCAGCGGGAATGTACCAAAGGATAAGAAAGTTTTTTTTGGCTGCGGACGGCCCTTAAGAATGGGAGAACCGGTTGATCTCTGTAAAACCCGATTGCAGATAGGCTGGCAGCGCCTCTCCGATCTTCCGGATAGCGATAGCCAGCTGATTGCGGACCGTCAACGGAGAAATATCCAGCACTGTCGCTACCTCCTTGTATTTTAATCCTTCTTCCTTTACCAACTGGAAGATAAGCCGGCATTGAGGGGGTAATTGCCGTATGACCCGACGGATCTGCTGGACAAGATCGGCAGAGATGCACATTTCCACCGGACCGTTGAGCTCGATCACAGGCTCCACGTCCAGCTCCTCCAGGCTGACCACCGTATTCTTATAATGCTTGGTAATATAATTGAAGGAGAAATTCCTGGCAATGGTGTACAGATAGACCTTCAGGTTTTCAATCTCCGGCAGCCTGTCCCGGATCTGCCACATCTTTATAAATACATCGGAAACGATCTCTTCCGCCACTTCGGGCGACTTCACCAGGGAGTAGGTGAACCTGAAGATACCACCGGACAAGAGCTCGAACAGCTGATTGTAAGCTTTCATATCTTCATAGAAAGCAATGCGCTCCTGCATTTCTCGTATGGCAACAGTTTGGTCCAAGTGTAGTAGTAGCTTAACACCATGCAATCGTTTACATGGGTGTTAATGGAAAGTTAAACACCTTTAACGAATTTACAATGATTTTTAACAACTAAATTTTTACACGTCTTTTTTACACTTTATCATATAAGCCTGTGTAATCGATGCCTAATCCCGGCATGCGGGGGATCTGCACTTTGCCCTGATCAAAAGCAACACCTGTCGCCAGATCCTCCTTTAATAATAAGGGCCCGTCCATATCTACATAATCCAGGTAGGGCAATAGATGTGCAATGGCAGCGCTGCCCACCGAGCTTTCGTTCATGCTTCCCACCATCACTTTCATGCCCCAGCCGCGCGCCGCTTTGATCATCCGCCGGGCGGGAGTAATACCACTGCACTTTGTCAGCTTTATATTAATGCCGTGAAAATGCCCCCTGCACTTTTCGACATCGGCTTCCCCCACACAGGACTCGTCGGCGATCAGGGGCAGCGGAGACCGCTGAAACAACACTTTCATTCCCTCCCAATCCTCTTTCGCCAGCGGTTGCTCTACAAACTCAACATTCAGCTCCTTTAATACAGGGATGATCTGCATTGCCTGCTCCAGCGTCCAACCCGCATTGGCATCCACCCTGAATACCGCATCCGTATGCTGACGCAAGGCCCGCATGATCGCGATGTCATCCGGGGCCCCCAGCTTGATCTTATAGATTGGCCAGGGCATTTCCTGCATCTTGGCCACCATCTTATCGATCATGTCGATTCCGATGGTATAGTCCGTCATCGGTCCCGCCTCCGGATCCAGGTTCCATATATTATATAATGGCTGTTGCCGGAGCTTCCCCGCGATATCCCAGGCTGCCATGTCCAGCGCACATACCAGGAATGAATTTTCAGGCAACAGATGATGCAGGTAATGCCAATACCGCTCCGGGTCCGTAAGCGCGTACCGCTCAATATACGGCCGCTTCGCTTCCAGGTCGGCGATCATTTTTTCGACAGGAATACCATAATAGCTAATGGCGGGAGCCTCCCCATAGCCCTTTATTCCCCTGTGCTCCAATTCGACGATCAGGGTGGGCTGATGGGTCTTCGTGCCCCTGGAAATGGTAAATGGATGACGGAAAGCCAGTTCGTGAGCGTAATACCTGAATTGCATGGGCGCAAAGGTACATAGAGCGGACCACTGCTCCGCTGTCCTGCATAAATTACGGTCTCCATCGTGTTTTTCCCACCTTTTTTGCAGAAATGAGAAGGTTTTTCCCGTTTAGGGAACGTTTTGGAGTTTGGCACACCCGCAAACCATTAGTTTTCAATCCTTTATTTTTTGGTACACATTTTACCTAGTATAGACCGTAACACGAAAACGTACCCAGATGAAAACTATTAACGCAGCTACCCTTACTTCCTTCCTTTTTACCGCCCTGGTCATTATGGCCGGCGCTACCAGTGCGACCGCCCAGGAACAGGCACAGAACAAGAGCAGCCAGGCTGCTCTTCTGATGAGCTTCACCAGCCAGGCAACGGGCGACGCTGAAGGCCAGCTGCTGTGGACAATGGAAAATGTCACCAACTGTAAATGGTTTGTTATTGAAAGGTCTGCCAATGCAAACGGATTCGATTCCATCGGCGTTGTAATAGGCACTAACAATACCCACGCTACCGATTATACTTTCACAGACGCACATTTATTAAGCGGCAATAATTATTACAGGCTCCGCCAGGTTGATATGGACGGCAGTTCCAGATATTCCAGGATCGTTTGCCTGTTCAATGCAACTAAGGCTGCCACCGCTGGTAAGATACAAGTGTATCCCAACCCTGCCATCTCTGTAGTGAACTATACGCTGAACAGCACGACTGCCGGCAATGTACTGGTACAAGTATACAATACGGCAGGTGTCCTGGTCCTTACGCAGCAGCAACAGCTTTCTTCTGGTGTTAACCAGCAGTCTGTTGCCATCTCTAATCTGAAAAGCGGGAATTATTTCCTGAAGGTCATCAGCCAGAACGGCGCTCAATATGAGCAGACCTTTGTAAAATATCTCTAAACGTTTTCGCCCCCAAACCCCTCTCCCCGCCGGACCGCCAGGTCCGGCTTTTTTATCGCCCCGCATGCTCGACATACTCCTTCAGCTCCTCATTAAACTCCTTTTCTTTGATCAACTCCTCTAACGTAAGATGCATCCTATATCTCCAATAATGCTTGGGATTAGCCGGAACATTGATCCGCTCGTCATGAGGGTTCTCCCGGCGGAACTGCTCGCTCATGCCCAATATATCCTGCAATTGGAAAATGCTCCACTGGGCGGGAGAATGAAGGTGCTGTAATACGATGGCCTTGTTCACCCAGGGCTCACAGAAATAAGGTGCTTCTCCCCACTGTCCCAGCTCCTGGTTAAAGAATCGCTGGATCTTCACCCTGTCCTCTTCCCACCAACCCCTGATGGTGCTCATATCATGCGTGGACGGCGTAACGACTGATAAATAAGGAGCCTCGTTCGGGTGAAAGAACTCCCGCGCAGGGTTCTTTGGCATGCGTTGGATCTCCAGGCTGAGGATCCCTAACTGCCGCATGACATCAGGCACACACCGGGGCACCATCCCCAGGTCCTCTCCAAAGACGAGCATGTTGGTAGCCCGTTTTAATGCAGGCAGCTTATGCATGGCCTCTCTCTCCCAGAATGCGTCCTGCCGGATAAAGAAATAATTCACATAAAGGTCCTTCAGCTGCTGCTGGGTATGCCATTCAAGGTATCTGAACGAAGACGTCTGGTCCATGGCAATCCGGAAATGGAATTGCTGCTGACCGCTCACTTCCACATCCATCAGGATGATATTGGAAATAAGATCATACAACCCATCCCTGATCCGTTCATGGAGTTCCGAATGCCCGGCGCCGCCGAACCAGACCTCCACCTTCCGCTGTGTATCATATTCTTCGCGGAGAACATAAGTGCCATGGTCCCTGCCCCATAGAAAATTCGCCTTCACATATTCCGAGTCATTCCCAAATATTTCCCAGAGCACCGCGTCATTGATGAACGGCCGGGTATACCGGTCATGATCAAATGATATATTCCGTTCGCTGAATTCCACCCGGTATACAGGTATCGCCGGAACAAAATGCCCCAGGATCCCCTGCACCGCATCCATAGGGATGCTCCAGATCCGGAAAAAACCCAGGATATGGTCGATGCGGAACCCATCGAAATAATTGCTCATTTGCTCAAATCGCTGCTTCCACCAGCAAAACCCATCCTTTTCCATCTCTTCCCAATTGTAGGTGGGAAATCCCCAGTTCTGTCCCTTCACGGCAAAATTGTCGGGGGGCGCACCGGCCTGCTGCTCAATATGGTACAGGCGGGGCTCCATCCAGGCATCACAGCTGTACCGGTAAATGCCGATCGGGATGTCGCCTTTCATGATGACCCCGTTCTCATGGGCATGGTCCGCCGCTTCCCGCAGCTGCAGATGCAAATGATACTGTATGAAATATTGCAGGGCAATAGACGCATAATGCCGGGTGCCGCGCGCCACGAATTGCCCGATGGCTTCTTTGTCATAGCTGCTATGCGACTTCCATCTGGAAAAGTCCGGCGTGCCGTTCTTATCCCTCAGGTAACAAAAAGCGGCATAAGGCGCCAACCAATGCTTATTCTGCTGAAAAAAAGTAATATAGTCCGGGTCCTTCTCAAATTCTACTTTCTGTATCTCGTATAATTCTTTGACGGCCAGTAATTTAATCTTCATCACGGCTTCGTAATCCACCTCCGGCAGCTCATTCAGTTCCTTCTGACGTTTTTTCAAAGGCTTTATCAGATCAGCATATTTACGCCCGGCGCACTTCTCCAGGTTCAGGTACAAGGGATGCAGTGCGAAGGCCGAGATAGCCGCATAAGGATAAGAATCCTGCCAGTCATGATTGGCAGTAGTGTCATTCACCGGTAATATCTGCACCACCTTCAGGCCGCATTTCACCGCCCAATCGATCAGCAGTTTCAGGTCGGTAAACTCGCCCACACCCATCGATTTTTTGGTGCGCAGGCTGAACACAGGTATAGCTACTCCGGCGCCTCGCCAGGTGTTGTTCGGTAAGTGTGCAAATCCGTCGTGCAGGACCGTCAACGTGTGCTGGTGAGCATCTCCGTGTAAATACCGGTTCTCTCCATGCTCATATTGCACCACCCGCTTTTCTTTCAAATGGTAGACGCCATATTTGTAAATGACCGGCAACGACTCTTTTGGCATATTCAGCCGGCAGGTCCACCAATTCCCTTCCTGTACCATTAAGGCAGGATCTTCGCTATCCCAATCTTTCAACGCCGACCCGCTGCCCAAAAGGCAAAGGACCTCATCCTGCCGCAATAATGGCGCCTTCACCTTGAATATATGCGTGACCGCCCCTTTCGTCCGGGACTTACGGCTTTTGCCCTTCCGCCTGAACAATACATCCCGGAAAGGAGCGGTGTAAAAAACATTCTCATATTCCCCCGTCCAGTTCCAGGTATCCATCACCTGCATCTCCCCGGTGTCCGCCCCCGGCTGCTCCAATTGCCGGTCGCCCCCCCACTCCTCCGTCGTTTTTCCATCCTCCGTATGCAGGATATAATAATAGCCGACAGGGTCTTTGGGCCACTGCTCCAGCACGATCTGCACGTGCCAGAATTCGTTGTTCATATATTGCATGGCCACCGCTTTCAATGGATCATTATTCCCCAATGCCGTTATATTTCCTGATAAGCGCAAGGATTGACCGGGCTGGGTATGATAATGCAGATAGAAATCAATTTTTAAAACAGACATGTAGAGCAATTTTTTCTTTCGGCTGGCAATCACTTTGTTCCTTCAGCCAGTGGTTTACCAGCCTGCATAATGTGTACTTTTTACATTATGTGGCTAATTTATAGTAAAAATCTGAAATGTGTCAACCTGTCATCCCCTTTTTTGTTTTCTCAGAAGGATTTTAAAATGGCCGGCAAAGATGTAGGAGCACAAAGGTAATTCATACTCTTTTCTTTTTGAGCCTTTTCACTTAGTTTTGCGTCAAACTTACAACCCTCATAGCATGGAAAAGCAAAAGAAAAACACGGGACTTTATTGGATCCTCTTCCTTATCTCTACCGCCGCTTTTATTTTTGCCATTGGCGCCCATTTCGAATATCTCACCCTCATATTACCCTTCGTCTGCACCTTTTTTGTTAAGGCCATGGATATCATGTAATGTCAGCCCCAATTTCGTTCTATGAAGAGAAGATAGCTTCATATACCGATCGTCTCCGGCTGGTACGGAAAAGGTTGGCGCTGCTGGCGACCCTTCGCCTTATTTGCTTCCTGGGTCTCTGCGTGGCTGCTTTTTATCTTTTCCCCTCTTTTCCCCGGCCCATGGCCGGCCTGTTCCTTTTGCTGCTGGTGACCTTCATCGTGCTGGTGAATCGCTATTTCCGGTGCAATGACCAAAAAGCCCTGCTGGATAAGCTTCTTTATGTCAATACGAACGAACACGGTGTCCTCAATGGCCAGGTCAACAGCTTTGCGGACGGGAAAGACCATCTGGATTCCTATTCTTACCTGGACGACCTGGATATTTTTGGCCCCCGCTCCCTGTTCCACCTGCTCAACCGGACCACTACGTCACTGGGGAAAGCCCGGCTGTCCACCCTGCTGAGAACCCCGTTGCTGCGCATCCCCGACATCCTGAAGCAACAACAGGCGATCGGGGCCTTTACCCAACAGCCCGATAAATGCCAGTTGCTCACGGCAAAAGGCCTTCTCTCCGGAGAAAAAGAAGGCAACCTGCATAGCCTCACCGGCTGGCTTTCCAGCCCTTCCCGCATCTACGGGAGAAAAGGACTAACTTTCCTTCGCTGGCTCCTGGTCGCATACAACCTTTTTTCCATCGGCCTGTACCTGGCCACTGATCTCTATACCCCGTTGCTGGCAGGCGTTCTTGTCTCCTGGATCTTCATTGGTTCTTTTATGGCCTATGTCTCTAAGCAACATTTACTCATCAGTAAAAAACAGGCCATCCTCGATCAATATGGGTCCATCCTGGCCGTCTTCAACGCTATGGATCCCCATGGCTCCGCAGCCCTTATGGAGCTGCAGGCCCGCACATCAACGGCTCACCGGGCCATCCGCCGCCTTTCCCGGCTGGCGTCTTTCTTCGATCAGCGGCTGAACGTGCTGGTGAACATTTTTCTCAATAGTTTTCTCCTGTACGATCTGCATTGTATGGCCGCCCTGGAAAAATGGAAAGCGTCCTATAAAGACAAGTTCCATGAATGGATCGACGCCGTGGGCGACATCGAAAGCCTTAATTCACTGGCATCCTTCGCTTTTAACAATCCCGCTTTCATCTATCCCGCTCCGCTTCAAAGCCCCGGCCTCCAGCTCACAGCCACCAACCTGGCACACCCGCTGATCCCCGCTGCCGAGCGGGTAGCCAATGACTGCAGCATTGGAAAACACCAGCGGCTGATCCTCGTCACCGGGTCCAATATGTCCGGGAAGACCACGTTCCTGCGTACCATCGGCGTCAATCTTTTACTGGCGCAATGCGGCGCTCCCGTCTGCGCCGCAGCCTTCTCTTTTACACCAATGCAGCTCCTCACCTCCCTCCGCGTCAGCGACTCGCTGCAGGAGCACACCTCCTATTTTATGGCGGAGCTGAAAAAGCTGCAGCGGATCATTCACAGCCTTCGCGGCGGCATCCCTTCCCTCGTATTGATAGACGAAATCCTGCGGGGCACCAATTCAGAAGATAAGACCTACGGCTCCGAACAATTCATACGCAAGCTTTTGCAATATTCATGCCTCTCGTTCTTCGCCACCCACGACCTTTCACTCGGCAGCCTGGAAAAGGAAATGCCGGACCTTGTCAGCAATTATTGCTTCGAAAGCATCATCAACGGCGATGATCTCCTCTTCGACTACAGGCTTCAGCAAGGCATTGCCCGCAACCGGAATGCATCATTCCTGATGAAAAAAATGGACATCATCTAAAAAAACGGACCACAGGTCCGTTGGCCGAAGGCCCATCATAAGATGTTTGGCGCCCGGGGTTACATTTCAGAGAACCCCATGGGCGCCAAACAAAAAAAAGATCCCCGCGATAGCGGGGATCTTACTAACTGCTAAACAGAGCCTGTACTATTGTTAATAGCTGATTCCTGTAGTAATGGTGCCCTTTTGACGAGGCTTGCCGGCATAACGGCCATGCTTACGGATATTCCACATATCCACCAATCCGAAAGAAGATTTTTCCTCTTTCTCAAAAGCAACTTCGGTTGCCACTGTTTCTTTTACTTCATTCACCAGCTCATTAAGGATAGCAGGTTCCATTTGGACATAACTGTCCATGACATCACTTTTCATAACGTATACTATTTAATTATTCACGAATGTTGATCCGGGCAATGGGAAGGAAGATTGTTGCACACTGAAGAATCGTATCTAAGAAAGTGTCAAATCAAACCCTGGGATGGCAAGTGTATTAGACCGTTGCCCGGCTTTGCGCTGCAAATATACGAACATTTACGTTCATGTGCAAGCGAAGAAGGTGAAGAATTTGTTAATTGAATTATAAGATATTGATACGCAGCCTATTGTGACAAGCCCAGTTTCGCCCTGACTTTCTCTCTGTACGTATCCCCTATTGGCAAATACTCCTTACCTATCACCACTCTTCCCCGCTCCAAAAAATCGATCCTGCTGCAATTGATGATATAGCTTTTATGAATGCGGATAAACTGGTCTCCCGGCAGCAGTTCCTCCATATGTTTCATGCTCTCCAGCGAAAGGATCTTTCCCGTCCCCGTATGAACAGCGACATAATCCCGCAGCGCCTCGATATAAAGTATAGCTGTCAGGTCTACCCGCTGAACGCGGTATTCAGTCTTAATGAAAATATGATCCCGTTTCCGGGCCGGAGACACCGGCGCTGTATGCTCATTTTCCACAGCCAAAGCCGCCTGCGCTCCCATCCGCTCCTTCACTTTCTGCACAGCGATCATAAACCGGTCCAGGGTGATGGGCTTCAGCAGATAATCCGCCACATCGTGCTCATACCCATCCAATGCATACTGCGTATACGCAGTCGTCAGGATCACCTTACACTTGTTCCGGATGATCTTCATGAACTGGATGCCCGTGAGCTCAGGCATTTGTATATCCAGGAACAGCAGGTCCGCCTTATCTTCCTGCACGGCCTGTAAAGCATCCAGCACATGCGTGGTCCGGAGCACCGTCTCCAGCCCGGGCGTTTTTATTACATAATCCGCCAGCAAGGCCACGGCCAATGGCTCGTCATCCACAATGATGCATCTTATCGGTGCAGGATCAGTCATGTTTCAGTTCCAGGTTGATAGAAAAATTTATGGGCCCTTCTTCAATTGAAAATACATGCTTGCCGGGATATAAAAGCGATAATCTCCTTTTTACATTTTCAAGGCCTATGCCGCCTCCCGGGTCTTTCTGCTGCGATCCCTTGCGGTTCGTACAATGGAAATAGATCTTTTTCGGACCGCTATCCAGGTAGATGGATAGACCGCCATTGCCCAGGTCGCCGTGCTTGAACGCATTCTCGATAAATGGGATCAGCAGCAGCGGGGGGATAACGACATCCGCCATGGTCCCATCCATCTTCATACGTACTTCCACCGGATGGTCAAAACGCAGCTGTTGCAGACCGATATATTTCTGAATATAATCCATTTCCGTTGCCAGCGGTACTTTCTCCGATGCGTCATACAGCATATAACGTAAAAGGTCCGACAAGCCCGCGATAGCCGTCAGCGCCTGCCCCGAGCCCTGGTATACCAGCGAATAGATATTGTTCAGGCTATTAAAGAGGAAATGAGGATTGATCTGGCTGCGAAGAAAGGATAGCTCAGACTGCCGGTGCTGTATCTCCAGCTCTTTTTGCTGCAGCTCCTTGTGACGGGACCACCGGATGAAATAAAAGACGATCCCGAACACCACCGAAATAAGCGTATAGAACAAGTGATTCAGAAAAAAGGTACGCAGGCGGATACGGCTGCCGGCTCCCATCCGCTCCATCCAATAACGTACTAAAAAGATCACCGGCAGGCTTACCACTAATACCAGAACAATATATGCCGACCCTCTTTCGGGCCACCATCGCCACAGCGCCCAATAGGGAATAAAGGTAAATAAGAAATAAAAACCGATATCCCCGATCCTTGCCAGCCATGCCCGTCCATTTTCCGGCAGCCAATCGAAGCCCGGCGAGCCATGTACCAGGTTGGGCATATCATATACCATATGGATCAGGTGATAAAAGGCCACAAAACATCCCAATAGCATCAGCCGCCTTTTTTCCATGCTTCAAATGTACCGTTTGCACGCCGGATGAACAATCCCGGTCCCTGCAATTTGTCGACCAACTCCTGTTTTCTATCTGCAAACACTGTCCGGGAATTGGCAGATGAACCTTCCGCGTTGGCCGATCGCAGTTTTCACCACGGCGGCGGCCCCGTTACTTTGAAGGCAAACTATGACCATGCGCCATCACCCTGCATTCCGCCGGTTCCTCCTGCCAGCCATCCTCCTCTTCATCCTGGTATCCCTCCTGGTATACTGGTGGCCGGATACATCACGCGGATATTTCCGCTCCCCTCTGGACAGGCCCCTTCAACTGGCTGCCAACTTTGGCGAGCTGCGGGAAGGACACTTTCATATGGGATTGGATATTCGCACAGGCGGCAGGGAAGGGCTGCCTGTCTGCGCCGCTGCCGATGGATATATCAGTCATCTGTCCATTGGGGAGGACGGCCTGGGGAAAGCCCTCTTCATCACCCATCCCAACGGCCTCATCACCGTCTACGGCCATCTCCAGCATTTCACCGACTCCCTCGACGCTCTTGCCCTTTACAGGCAATATGCCATGCAGTCCTGGCAACAGGAGCTCGATCTCCCCCCGGGCCGTTATCCTGTGAAAAAAGGAACATGCATCGCCTACAGCGGGAATACAGGCGCATCCCGTGCACCGCATCTTCATTTCGAGGTCCGCAATGCCAGCACCGGCAGCAACCTCAATCCCCAGTTGCAAGGGCTGCGTGCAGACGATGACCTTCCCCCTGTTATCAATGGCCTCTACTGGTATGACAGAAGATACAGCACGTATACGACAAAGGCGCAGAAAATTCCCCTCGCAGGCCGGGACGGCAAATATCACACAGTCCGGGATATCATCCGTGTCAACAGTCCCCTCATAAGCCTCGGCATTTCCTCCACGGATAAAAGTTCCTCCTCGTCCCATCTTTCCGGCGTTTTCGAAGCTTCCCTCTGGCTGGACAATTCCCTGATCCATGCCTTCAGCCTCCGTGATCTATCGACCTCGGATACCCGCTATATCAATGCGTGCATCGACTATAGCAAATGGTTCCGTTCCGGCATCTATGTACAGCACCTCTCTACGCTGCCCGGCAATCATGCGCCCATCTTTACACTTCCCGGAAGGGACGGGATCATTCATTTGCGGGATACGCTTATACACTCCATCCGCATCCGGGCTGCAGATGTACAGGGCAATTACACCGAACTGGAAGCCCGCATCCAATGTTCCGATCCTGCCGATGTAACAGGAGATGCCTCTCTCCTGTATGCCGCCGCCTATCGTTCCAGCTCAATTTTCTCATCAGGGAATGTTCCCTGTTTGCCCGGAAAAGCCACCAACATCGACGGCCCATCCTTTCATGTTCGTTTCTCCGCCTCCGCTTTTTACGATCACTTCCCTTTCCATTGGCAGGCGCTGGCTGCAGCTGATCCCCGGTTGGCTTCTCCGATCATCTATCTGCATGACCCGACCGTGCCCGTGCACGATCGTTTTTCCGTCCGGGTGAAGACCACCCTGACGAAAGGCAATCCTCTCCGTAACCGGACAGTCATGCAGCTCATCAGTGGCGATAGTCAATATCTGGTAAAAGGCACCTGGCAGGACGACTGGATGAGCGCAGCCTTCAATCGCCTGGGCATCCTGCGGCTCCTGATCGACACCATTGCGCCCTCCCTCACCACCCTGCAATGGGAAGAAGGACAGCATTTCAGCCAAAGCGCTGCGGCATGCAGCATTCTATGTAAGGATGACCTGGGACCCATTGCCGGATTTCGCGGAGAGATCGATGGTCATTGGGCGCCTTTCGCACAAAAAGGGAATGTCTTCACCTACACATTCGACGCCACCTGCCCGAAAGGGGCCCATGAGCTGAAGATCACCGCAGTGGATGTGGCGGGCAATAGAACGCAGCGTGTAATACGCTTTGTGCGGGAATGAATGGCACAAAAAAAGGGTGCGAGCTCAGCTCACACCCTTACCATATAATTAACAACATCCTTACTTCACTTCCTCGAACTCCGCATCCGTCACATTCTCTCCACCAGCACCGGCTGCATGACCCTGTCCGCCGCCAGCGCCCGCCTGTTCTCCACCGGGCTGTCCGCCATTCTGCTGGGTCGCCTTATACAGCTCTTCAGAGGCTGCAGTCCATGCCGTATTCATCTCTGCAACTGCCGCATCGATGGCCGCGATATCCTGCGACTTATGCGCATCTTTCAGCTTGTTGAGGGCTGCTTCGATAGGCGCCTTCTTCTCAGCCGGGATCTTATCGCCATATTCTTTCAATTGCTTTTCCGTCTGGAATACAAGGCTGTCGGCCTGGTTCACCTTATCCACTTTCTCACGTGCTGCCTTGTCCGTCGACTCATTGGCCCTTGCCTCCGCCTTCATCTTTTCCACTTCTTCCTTGCTGAGACCGCTGCCCGCTTCGATCCGGATCTTCTGCTCTTTACCTGTACCTTTATCCTTTGCCGTTACATGCAGGATACCATTGGCATCGATATCGAAAACCACTTCGATCTGCGGTACGCCGCGCGGAGCAGGCGGAATTCCATCCAGGTTAAAGGTCCCCAGGCTCTTATTCTGGTTGGCCATGGGACGCTCGCCCTGTAATACATGGATCTGTACACCAGGCTGGTGGTCGCTGGCCGTAGAGAAGGTCTCAGACTTCTTGGTAGGAATGGTCGTATTGCTGTCGATCAGACGGGTCATTACGCCACCCATGGTCTCAATGCCGAGGCTCAGCGGTGTAACGTCCAGCAGGAGCACATCCTTTACCTCACCCGTTAATACGGCGCCCTGGATACCGGCGCCGACGGCCACTACTTCATCAGGGTTCACGCTCTTATTCGGCTTCTTGCCAAAGAACTTCTCAACGATCTCCTGTACCTTGGGGATACGGGTAGAACCACCGACCAGGATCACTTCGTCAATTTGTGAAGTGCTCAATCCCGCATCTTTCAGGGCCTGCTCACATGGCTTCAGACACCTTTCAAACAGCGCATCTGCCAACTGCTCGAATTTGGCACGGGAGAGCTTCTTCACCAGGTGCTTGGGCACGCCGTCCACTGCCGTGATATAGGGGAGGTTGATCTCCGTCTCGCTGGAAGAGGACAGCTCGACCTTGGCTTTTTCAGCTGCTTCTTTCAAACGCTGCAGCGCCATCGGGTCCTTCCGGAGGTCGACGTTCTCATCTTTCCTGAACTCGTCCGCCAGCCAGTCCATGATCACCTTGTCAAAATCATCGCCACCCAGGTGCGTGTCCCCATTGGTGGATTTTACTTCGAATACCCCATCACCCAATTCGAGGATGGATATATCGAACGTACCGCCACCCAGGTCAAAAACTGCTATTTTTTCATCTTTTCCGGCTTTATCCAGGCCATAGGCCAAAGCGGCAGCTGTCGGCTCGTTCACAATACGACGGACCGTCAGACCGGCAATCTCGCCGGCTTCCTTCGTCGCCTGGCGCTGAGCATCATTAAAATAGGCAGGCACCGTGATGACCGCCTCCGTAACTTCCTGCCCCAGGTAATCCTCGGCCGTCTTCTTCATCTTCTGAAGGATCATGGCTGAGATCTCCTGTGGAGTGTACAGACGACCGTCAATATCGATGCGTACAGTATTATTATCCCCACGGACGACTTTATAGCTCCAGTGGGTAATTTCATTGGTCACCTCGTCAAAACGCCTGCCCATAAAGCGTTTCACTGACATAATAGTGTTCACCGGGTTGGTGATCGCCTGCCGTTTGGCAGGATCCCCTACCTTTCTTTCCCCGTTCTTGAGAAATGCAACCACTGACGGGGTCGTACGCCGGCCTTCGTCATTTGCGATCACCACGGGTTCGTTACCTTCCAATACGGCTACACAGCTATTCGTCGTACCAAGGTCAATTCCTATAATCTTTCCCATATAATTGTTTGCTTTTAAGGTTAGTATAATCCTATCGGGAGGAGAATGTCAATCATTGTGCCATAGCAGGCGAAGATGAAAAAATGGCAGGCTTATCGGAATTAGAGGCATTTTTGCAGGTGAAAAGAAAATATTAAGAAATTAACATCTGCCTATTGACAATACCCTCAAAAGGTTATATCTTGCCGTCCTCTTAATAAACCGACGCATTTATTACTTCCGCGGCCGTCTTATTCAACTACCGGAATTATTGTCGCAATTCTCATTCCCAGGATCCTGATTAGCGCTGATTTCTCAATTCAGACCATCCTCTTATTGCTTGTAGATCCCATTCTGCTTCGTGCCTTATTAAAACGAATGAGACAGGAATGATCGGTGCTTGCCAAAGGGCACCATATTCTTTATTCTTTCACTTTAAAAACACTTCTCTATGAGTTACCTTAACCATGATGGCCATTCGGCTACCCTGTCCGAACCCAATGCAGGCCTGTTGCAGGAAACGGCACATCCCACCCAAAAAAGAATGAGAGGCGGACCTGCGGAGCACGAACCTGATGAAATAGATGCACTCCTCAGCATGAGCGACAGGTTTGAGGAAGTGCACGAAACAGCAAGACTTGAAGAAAGCAGGCCCATCGAGACTGGGGTTCCGGCCTCTTTAACCCCGCCTGTTATCCCGCTCCCTAAAAACAAAGTGTACGGGCGCTACCGCGCACAGTCCGGGGTTTTTGAGCTGGAACTTCGCGTTGATATCGATGGCCCGAATCCTTTGCAGAAAATCAGCGGTGACTATTACCAGATCTCCGGCCAGACCAAATCCTATTTTGGTTCTTTCATCGTCGATGGCATTACCAAGACCATCGCAAATGGGGTCATTACTATTACAGGGGTTGCCAATACCACCTGGTCTACCTCATTCAAGAAAATAAAATTGGCCATCAAGCAAACGCTTATTCTTCAGCCGCTGGCGCCGGCATTCCTCCAATGGTTCCATGTCACCACCAATGCACCCGGTGCGTTGTACGTCTGCAATCATTTTAGCTGGGCTTTCAGGACCGTAAGACTGGAGCAGGATCATGTCCAGGGTGTTGCCCCTTTTGTGGCCTATAACACGGGCTCATTGCCTTCGGGCGGACCGGCACGGGTACTCTCCATCAATACCGCTTACCAGGAAGCCGGGGTCGAAATGGTCAATGCTGGCTTAACCAATGTGACGCCGGTGGTGAATCTTACGCCGCCTGCCGACCTGTGGTCCAATGCCGAACTGCATCAGGCGATGGTTACCAATTTCAGCCTGTATCAAAGTTCGCCGCAATGGGCTTCCTGGCTGCTGCATGCTTATGAACATGAGTATGGTCCGGGACTGTATGGTATTATGTTCGATTCCCAGGGGGCATCTCAAAGACATGGCTGTGCCGTTTTCTACAAAGGCATCGGAGGCAATACCGCCGACCAGCAAAGACTGCAGCTCTATACCTGCGTGCATGAGCTGGGCCATACCTTCAATCTCCTGCATTCCTGGCAAAAGAACCTGGCCACTCCGCCCAAACCCAATATCCCGAATTCACTCTCCTGGATGAACTATCCGTGGAATTACCCGCAGGGCGGAGCTCCGGCTTTCTGGAATGCTTTTCCCTTCCATTTCGACCCGGTGGAATTAACCCACATCCGGCATGGATTCCGCAACAATGTCATTATGGGCGGGAACCCCTTCATCACAGGATCCGCTCTGGAAAACATGGCTGCCCTTTTTGAAGAACCCATTGAAAACCACTCACCTTTGTCTCTGGAACTGGAGGCGAAAAACACCTACCTGTATGGTGAGCCTGTCTGCCTGGAAACCAAGCTCAAGACCAACAGCATGGTGAATACCCGGGTAACAAGCAATCTCCATGCGGATTATGGATTTGTAACCATCGGTATTAAAAAACCAGGCGGTGAGCTAAAGGTTTATGAGCCGCTTGCTGAAAGATGCACCATTCCGGCCACCACGGTGCTCAACAGCAGAACGCCTTCGATCTATGAAAGTTCCTACATAGGATTCGACAAGGACGGGTTTATTTTCGACCAACCCGGCTATTATCAGATCAAAGCAGTCTATCATCATGAAGACGGCTCGCGCATCGTATCCAACACGCTTTCTGTAAGGGTTAAAAACCCCGTGACTGCAAAAGACGACGAAGCTGCTGAACTGATGTTACAGGATGACACCGGCTACCTGCTGAGCTTCCTTGGCTCGGATGCGCCCTACCTGCAAAAAGGCAATGACTCGCTGCAATTGCTGAATGAGAAGTACAAGGACCATCCACTGTCCGTCTATGCACAATTCGTAAGAGGGGTCAATGCACAAAGGTTTTTCAAGAGTATCACGGAAGATAAAAAAATAACAGCCAGGGAACCCGATTACGTACAGGGTGGAGCGCTGCTCCACGAAGTGATCGACAAGTCAAAGACCGGGAAAGGACTGGACAATATCAGTCTGAACCAGGCTATGCAGACATTGGCCAAAGCTTATTACCGCCAGGGAAATAAAGAAGCTGCGGACAACATGGCCAAAGACATGGTGAAACATTTTGACAAATTGCCCATTAAAGAGCATGTAAAGGAAGGAATTCGCAGGCAGGCTGCGACCATGTTCGTGAGAGAGTAACGAAGATGCCAATTAAAATGCCGCCCCAAAGAACGGGGCGGCATTTTTTTTATACTTCTTTGATATCGGTCAGTATGAAAGGTTGACCAGCCCACATTTCTTCCGGATCAGCCCGTTTAATGGAGCCGCTGAAGACCACCCGGATCCCCGCTTTGCGGAATTGGGCCGGAAGGTTCACCGGCGATAATGCGTCGGAGCTGCCCCCTTTATACCTGATACCAAAATTACTACCATCAATGAGCGTAATTTCACCTTCCACGTTCTCCAATGAGCCGACTGATGGCCGGTTGTCCAAAGGGTGCCGCTCCTGATCACTGATCGAAGCGCTGAATTTGTCTGCAGAATTTTTCATATAGCACGCTATAATAAAGTGAAAAATATTGATGCCAAATTACTTGCGCAATTATCTTGCCACTCCCAGCACGGGCTTTAAGGATGCATCTTTGAAGGTATAATCCGCTACCGCATCCACGGCAGGCGTAATAGAATTGAAGGAAATACCCGTTCCCGCCATTTTGACCATACAAATGTCGTTTTCCCCATCTCCCACCGCCACAGAGTCAGCCAGGCTGATACCAAACCTGTGGAGGATATATTGGAACATATTGCTTTTACAGTGGTCATGGTCACACTGGCTGAATTTGTCCTTTAAGAGCTGAGAGGGTATTTTCACCTCCCCCGTAGCGACACTTTTCTGGAATTCCAGCTCGTTGCCCAGGGTGAAATCCAGCCCCAGGATGTTCTTGACATGGTTGGCAATAGCATGGTAGGAGTCACTGATGATCCCGCATACATAGCCGCGCACCTGTAATTCCCGGATTACCTGCACGGCATCACCGATCAGGGGAATAGATTCTACAACATTGATAAGCTCCGCAAAGGTCCTTCCTTCCAGCAAACGGGCGATCTTCTGTGTCTTGATGTAATTGCTCTTATCCTGTGAAAGAATGTCATCCAGTTCCCTCCTGAAACCGAATTTATCAGCGGCGCTTTTTATAAAGCTCCCCTGTAAAAGGATATTGTCCATGTCAAAGACGATCATTTTCTTCGGCTGCCGGACCAGTTCCTTCAACGCAAACTCCACCTGTTCCCGCATCATCTGGGTAGGATCCTCCTCCTGGCGTTTGCCTCCGTCAAATATATTCACCCGTTTGAAGATGGCATTGGCCACCTGTTTGGCCATCCTGCCCAGTGTATGCAGCGGCTGCATGTCATTCTCTACTTCCCCGATACATACTTCCTGGATACGCGCCCGCACATGGTGCATGTCGATCAGCAGCCCGATGTCCACACCATAATCATTTTCGAACTCCACCTTCTGAAAGAAGGATTTCTTGCCGGCGATCATCCCGCTGGAGGGCTGCTTGAACTGCAGCAGGTGAGGAAAAAAGAATTCCAGCAGCGGCTTGGCCAGTATCTCCGTCACCCGTCCCGTCTGCCGCTCGTAATAGCTCTTTACAAAATCCGCTTCGTCCTTGATCAGCGGCTCCGTCAGTTTCTGTACTATGTCCTCCGTGTGATGTGGAGTATCACCTTCCAGGAATACCAGGATCTCATTTTTAGCCATCAGCATCCCCTCCCGCATGGAATCACCCTTCCCCACATGCGTGCTGGTGATCACCCGCACATCCTCTTTTTTTGCTTCAGCAATGGTATTATCCAGGGAAAGATCGTCCACCACTATGATCTCATCCACCAGTTTATTCCTCTTGGCCTGTTGAATTACATTCCGTATGGTCTTTTCTTCATTAAGCGCGGGAATAATTACTGTAATCATGCAGTCTTCCTTTTTTTATATAACAAAACTTATGAGAGGTTGTTGGTGAGTACCTAAAACTATGCCAGGAAAATTATTGTAAAAGTTTGACACACAACCGTTAAATTTGAATTAAAGCATTCCCCGGCATGCCCATCGCACCGGAGGGAACTGGTTTAGCATGCCCCGGTCCACCGGCAAATGATCCCCACACGATTTTCCCCGGACCGCAAACGCTTTATTGGGTTGCGGACGATCAATCCACATCCACCTGCTGCCGGCTTTGCTCTGCCTTGAAAGTGTAATTCTTTTGTGTGAGATAGCTGAAAGAGACGACAATGATAGTGGTCAATATCTTGGCGATCGTAGGGTAGATATGCCATTGCTCTACAAACAGCTTGATAAAAACATAATTGAGGAACAGGCAGATCACTACCAGCACAAAATATCTCCATAGCTGTACCCTACCCTGTAAGGTTGACTGGGTGAAGACGATATTGCGCATCAGGAAGAATCCCGTTGGAAAGCTTACCAGAAAAGCGATGATGATCGACGCGATATGCGGTTTGAACACGATGAAGGTCAGATTCAGGTCCTGTTTGTGCAGGATAAAATTGTAGGCAATCGCATACATAACGATGTCAAGTACGGTATTCGCCCCTCCGCAGGCCGCATAACGAAAGGTCTGTAAAGGCATTACCTTGCCGAAAAGAGGATAGAAAAAATCAATAAAGGCGATGATCCACTTTTTCACCATTTGTCCGTCATATTATAAAGCGTGAAGATACCGATAACTGGGCATTTTCAGGTGATTTTCCGGTTAAATCCGGTAGAAAAAACTGCATTTTCCCTTCATTCGCGGCCATTTATTCAAGCAACTCCGTTCCTTGGCCAGTGGACACTTCTCCGTTTGCCAGCCATGCAGTACCTTCGCAGCCAATTAGTGAAAATGGATATTATCAGCCAGATCAGAACAGCCACCGGGCAGACCCTCCTTGACAGCTACCAGTATCGTATAGCTTCTGACGAAATTCAGGTCAATGAGACAAAGCCCGAATTCGAAGGCGATTATACGGTGGTGTTATTTTCTTTTGTAAAAAGCCTGAAAAAGTCCCCGGAGGTCCTGGGCAATGAACTGGGACAAACCCTGCTCAAAGGCTATCCACACCTTTTCACTGCTTTCAACGTGATCAAAGGGTTCCTTAACCTCACCGTATCCGACACTTATTGGGCGACATTCCTATCCAACAATCAGGCCAATGAACGCTTTGGCCTGCGTGAACCCAACGGCCAAAAGGTCATGGTGGAATACTCTTCACCCAATACCAACAAACCCCTCCACCTGGGCCATCTCCGGAATAATTTCCTGGGATGGAGCGTGGCTGCCCTCTATAAAGCCAATGGCTACGACATCGTCAAAACCTGCATCGCCAATGACAGGGGCATCCACATCTGCAAAAGTATGATCGCCTGGCAGTTATTTGCAAATGGCGCCACGCCGGCCAGCACAGGCACCAAGGGAGATCATTTCGTGGGGGACTACTACGTGAAATTTGGAGAAGAACACAAACGCCAGACCGCTGAACTGGAAGCAAAAGGCCTCTCCAAAGAAGAAGCCGGGAAAGAAGCTCCCATCATGAAGGCCGCCCAGCAAATGCTCGTGGATTGGGAAGCCGGCAAGCCCGACGTCATCGAACTTTGGCGTACCATGAACAGCTGGGTATACGCAGGCTTCGACGAGACCTATAAAAGGATCGGCAGCGATTTCGACAAGATCTATTACGAGAGCAATACCTATATCCTGGGCAAAGAGCTGGTGGAATTCGGCCTGAAAAAGGGCGTGTTCTTCAAAAAAGACGATGACAGCGTATGGATCGACCTGGAAGCCGACGGTCTTGACCAGAAGATCGTACAGCGGAAGGACGGTACGGCCGTATATATCACCCAGGACATAGGCCTGGCCGTTAAAAAATACGAGGAATACAAGGCTGGTCAAAGTATTTATGTAGTAGGCGACGAACAAAATTATCACTTCAAAGTGCTCAAGCTCATCTGTCAAAAACTGGAGCTGCCTTCTGCCGACGGTATTTACCATCTCAGCTATGGCATGGTGGAGCTGCCTTCCGGCCGGATGAAGACACGCGAGGGTACAGTCGTGGACGCAGATGATCTGCTGGATGAAATGATCAGAGAATCCGAGGCAAAGACGAAAGAACAAGGAAAGACGGAAGGATTTACGCCTGAAGAGTTGAAAGAGCTCTATGAGACCATCGGCCTGGGCGGTCTTAAATTCTTCCTGCTGCGGGTAGACCCCAAAAAGAGAATGGTATTCAATCCCTCCGAATCCATCGATCTTCACGGCTATACCGCTACCTTTATTCAATATGCTTACGCCAGGATCCGCAGCGTGCTGCGCAAAGAGGCCGTTCAGGCAGCCGGCATCCCCCCCACGCAGACAGCAGCAACCGGCACTCCCCTGCTGCCATTGGAAAAAAAACTCATCATTAACCTGGAAAAATATCCCGCCGTCCTCGCCCAGGCCGTAACGGAAATGAGTCCATCCGTCGTCGCTGCCTACGCTTTCGAAGTGGCCAAGGCATTTAATTCATTCTATAGCGAACATTCTATTGCCAATGCCGAAACGCCGGAAAAGAAAACGCTCCGCCTGCAGGCCTCTCGTCTGACGGCTACTGTGCTGCAATCGGCTCTTGGGTTATTGGGAATTAGGATGCCGGAGAGAATGTAATTCGCCCTTACGGCAGGGGTTTTATAGTTTAGGTAGGTTTTTGCTTCTCCGCTTGGTCGGCGACCCTAACCGTTCCGCCGCTGTAATTTCTCTTTCTGTCAACATCGAATCTACTTGAACCGACATACTATTTAGCAGATGTAAAAATCTCCACCATCGAAATTAAGGCGGACTCCACGGCAGGGTCGACCTCATGCCCCTGAATAGCAAACCCCCACCCCTACTTCTTCGAATTTGCCCCATCCGCGGTCAGCCGACCAGCTATGGCCTGGAGGAGCTCCTATGTTTGTAAAAAAGTTCTTTGAAAGAGGAAAGTTAAGATACCAATAGATTTGATGTATGAAAGTGAAAGGGGTGAGAGCGCTAAGGAGCCAAACGACTTTTACAGTACGTTCTA